>Ga0190273_10000220_pt1 | contig 27668 bp, 22 predicted proteins | sample Popmic504IS_FD_134513 | JGI IMG/M metagenome (GOLD analysis project Ga0190273, IMG submission 134513) | Populus adjacent soil microbial communities from riparian zone of Shoshone River, Wyoming, USA - 504 IS | ecosystem: Environmental > Terrestrial > Soil > Riparian zone > Trees stand | place... | reverse complement strand
GGGAAGTCCTCGTACTCCATCGAGAACCAGCGGCTGATCGCGGCGTCGTAGCGCGCGGTCTGGGCGAAGGCCTCGTTGGCGAGCCAGTGCCGGGTGGCGGCGGAGACCTCGCCGCTGCTCTCCTCGAGCTCGGCCAGCACCGCGTCGTAGGACTCCGGTTTGACGATCACGGCGACGCTCTCGTGGTTCTTCGCCGCCGCCCGGATCATCGTCGGGCCGCCGATGTCGATGTTCTCGATCGCGACGTCGTGCGCCACCTCGAGGTCGGCGACGGTCTGCTCGAAGGGGTAGAGGTTGACGCAGACCAGGTCGATCGGCTCGATCCCCTCGCGCTCCAGCGTCGTCACGTGCTCGGGGTCCCCGCGCCGCGCCAGCAGGGCCGCGTGCAACCGCGGGTGCAGCGTCTTCACCCGGCCGCCGAGGATCTCCTCCTGGCCGGTGAACTCGGAGACGTCGGTGACCTCGAGCCCGGCCTCCCGCAGCGCCGTCGCGGTGCCGCCGGTGGAGAGGATCTCGATCCCGAGCGCCGCCAGGCCCTGGGCGAAGTCGGCGACGCCGGTCTTGTCGGAGACGGAGACCAGCGCCCGGCGCACCCGGACCTGGCCGTCGCTGACGTTCTCCTGGATCTCGGTGGCTGGCTCGGAGTTCATGGGGAAGCGATCACGACCCTCCGCGGGTCGCTGGGGTCGATCCTAACCCGGCCCTCCGCGATCATGCGGATCGCCTCCGGATAGAGCTGGTGCTCGACCGCGTGCACCGCCGCCTCGAGCTCCTCGCGCCCCACCCCCGGCGGCACCGGCACCTCGCGCTGGGCGATCACCGGCCCCGTGTCGACCCCCTCGTCGACGAAGTGGACGGTGACGCCGGTGGTATCGACTCCGGCGGCGAGCGCCTGGCCGATCGCGTCGAGCCCGGGGAAGGAGGGCAGTAGGGCCGGGTGGACGTTCACCACGCGGTTGCGGAAGCGGCCGACGAACACCGCGCTCAGCAGCTGCATGTAGCTGGCGAGGACGACCAAGTCGGCCTCTCGGGACTCGATCCAGTCGCCCAGTGCCTCGTCGCGCGCGGCCCTGTCCACGTAGTCGGCGGCGGGGAAGACCCCGGTCTCGATCCCCGCCCTGCGCCCGCGCTCCAGCGCCCCGGCCCCGGCCTTGTCGGAGCCGACGCCGACCACCTCGATTCCCTCGCGCCCGTGCAGCCGGTCGAGGATCGCCTGCAGGTTGGTGCCGCTGCCCGAGGCGAGGACGACAATCCGGAAGGAGCTCACCTGCGCATCATCTCGCAGCAGCACGGGTTGCAGCGGTATCAGGCGTTTTCCATCTAGAGTGGCAGCAAGCGCTACCGAGCAAAGGGGAGGAATTGACTACTTCAGGCAGGCCGCAGGCGATTCGCGTTCTCGCGAGCTTCGCCGTCTCAATCCTCGCCCTGCTGGCCTGCGCCGGCACCGCTCAGGCCGCGCCGCCGGCGAACGACGATTTCGCCGCCGCAGTATCTCTCCCGGCCGAACTCTTCGCGGGCAAAGAAGGGAACAACCTCGAAGCGACCAAGGAGACGGGCGAGCCGAACCATGCCGGCAACCCCGGCGGCCATTCCGTCTGGTTCAAATGGACCCCGACCAGCAGCGGTCCGATCGGGATCCAGAGCAGCTCCTGCTTCGGCGTGATCGACACCTTGATCGCCGTCTACACCGGCTCGAGCGTCAGCGCCCTCACCCCGGTCGCTTCGAACGCGACGGAGTTTCCGCCGACCTGCTCCTTCTCCGAGCTCCCGCAGGCTGAATTCGAAGCGACGGCGGGCACGACGTACTGGATCGCGGTGGACGGCCGCAACGGAGCGGAGGGGACCTTCCAGCTTCAGTTCAAGCACCCCCCGAGCAACGACGACTTCGCCGATGCTCTCACTCTCGGCACCCAACCGCCGCAGAGCACCTTCGGCACCAACCGCCTCAGCGGCAAGCAGGCCGGCGAGCCCGATCACGCCGGCGACCCCGGCGGCCATTCGGTCTGGTTCTCGTGGACGCCGAACAGCAGTGAAAGGGTGCGGATCTCCGCCTGCGGGGACTTCAGCAAGCTGGACGCCGTCCTCGCGGTCTACACGGGATCCGAACTCGCCTCCTTGGACGAGGTCGCGAGTAACGACGAAGGTGCCAGATCCTTCGGGGCCCTCGGCTGCAACGCTTCCGGCAGCGAGGTCAGCATCGACTCCGTCGCCGGCACCACCTACAAGATCGCGGTCGACGGCGCCAGCGGCACCACCGGCAGGTTCACCCTGCAGATCCAGGGCCATCCTGCGAACGACGAGTTCGACTCCGCCCAGGCGCTGACGCCCACGCTCCCCGCCTTCGGCTCGGGAGGCAACAACGAATTCGCCACGAAGCAGGCCGGCGAGCCCAACCATGCCAGCGACCCCGGTGGTCAATCGGTTTGGTACTCGTGGACGCCGGCGAGCAGCGGTCCGGTCAGGGTCTCGACCTGCAGCGACGGAGGACTGATGGACACCCTGCTTGCCGTCTACACCGGTACGGCGGTGGGCACCCTCACCCCGGTCGCCGCCAACGACGACGGGCCGCGCTCTCGCTGCGGGGATCGTGACAGTGAACTCGACCTGACCGTCACCGCAGGCACCACCTACCGGATCGCCGTCGACGGCAAGGACGGATCGACGGGGCGCTTCAGTCTCAGCCTCGACGGTCCGGCTGCCCACGATAGCTTCGCCGATCCGCAGCTGCTGGGCAGCGGACCGTCGATCTCGGTCGCTGCCTCCAACGCGCTCGCCGGCAAGGAGGCGGGCGAGCCGAACCATGCCGCCAATCCGGGCGGTCACTCGGTCTGGTTCCTCTGGACGGCGCCGGAAACCGGCCCCTATGTCGTCTCCGCCTGCCCCTACTTCGAAAACAGCCCCGACACGCTCCTTGCCGTCTACGCCGGCGATGCGCTCGGCAGCCTCACCCCGGTAGCGGCCGCCGATGACTCGCCGTCGGCCTGTCAGGAAGCCGGCAGCGAGGTGACGATCGCGGCGGTGGCCGGCACCAGCTACAGGATCGCGGTCGACAGCAAGGGCGCCGACGACGGAATCTTCTCGCTTGAGATCAAAGGGAAGCCGTCCAACGACAGCTTCGCGCGCCCGCAGGATCTCGGCCCAGGCTCCTCGCTGCTGAGCGGCGGCTCAACCCGCTTCGCCTCCAAGGAGGCGGGCGAGCCGGATCATGCCGGCAACCCCGGCGGCCACTCCGTCTGGTTCTCGTGGACGCCCGCGAAGAGCGGGCTAGCCGACCTCTACGCCTGCGGCCACAAACTCGGGATCGACACGCTGCTGGCCGTCTACACCGGCTCCGGCGTCAACGCGCTGACCCCGGTGGCCGCCAATGACGACGCGGCGATCGACGGCCAGAGCTACCTATGCGAACCCGGCAACGGCAACAGCGAGGTGACCTTCCAGGTAGCGGCCGGGACGACCTACTGGATCGCCGTCGACACCAAGGACAGCGAGGGCCGCTTCTCCCTCCTCCTCGAAGGGGTGGCGGCTAACGACGACTTCGAGGACGCGCAAGAACCCCCTGCGGGCCTACCCGCCTTCGCTAGCGCCACCACCAAGCTGGCAAGCGTGCAGAGCGGGGAGCCCGCCCACGCCGGCGACCCCGGCGGGCACTCGGTCTGGTTCACCTGGACCGCGACCGCCAGCGAACCGGTTTCGGCACAGACCTGCACCTTCGGCGGAGACTTCGACACCGTGCTCGCCGTCTACACCGGCTCCACCGTGGGGGGGTTGACCCCGGTGGCCGGCGCCGACGACGGGCAGGGAAGGATGGGCTGCTGGTCGACTGACAGTGCCGCCCAGTTTTCTGCCGTGGCCGGTACGACCTACCGGATCGCCGTCGACGGCAAGGGCGGCAGCGTCGGCACCTTCCAGCTGATCCTCGAAGGACGGGCGGCGAACGATGACTTCGGCAGCGCCAAGCCGCTCGGCGGGGTTCTGCCGACGATGAATGGCCCCGAGTCCAACCGGTTCGCCGACAAGCAGGTGGGGGAGCCCGACCACGCCGGCGATCCCGGCGGCTCCTCGACCTGGTTCAAGTGGACTGCGCCGCGCAGTGGCCTGGTCAGCGTCGACACCTGCGAGAGCGACTTCGACACCCTCCTCGCCGTCTACACCGGCGCCAGCCTCGGCGGCCTCACTCTCGTTCAGGGCAATGACGAGGGCGGCGGCAGCTGCTCGCCGGGAAGCAAGCTCAGCTTCTCCGCCACGGCCAACACCACCTACCGGATCGCGGTGGATGGCAAGGGTGGTGCGCAGGGGACGTTCGAGCTGCACGTCGAGGAGCCGCGGCGGAACGACGACTTCGAGAGCGCGGAGACGATCCCGGGGTCGGCCGGCTGGTACTGGCCCGGCTCCAACCTGTTGGCGACGAAGCAGGCGGGTGAGCCCGACCATGCGGGTGACGCGGGCGGCCACTCCGTCTGGTTCTCGTGGATGCCGAGGAAGAGCTGGGCGGTCGAGGTCGACGTCTGCGCCGGCAGCTTCGAGCCGCTGATCGGCGTCTACACCGGCGACGCGGTCGATGGCCTCACCCCGGTGGCAACCACGGATGCCGGCAGCGGCGAATGCGACGAGGGACGCAGCGTCGGCTTCACCACCGTCCCCGGCACCACCTACCGAATCGCGGTCGATGGCGCGGCGGGCGACGAAGGGCACTTCCTGCTCCACCTGCGGGCTCCGGGAGTCCTGCAGCACACGCTGGTCGTCAGCCGCAGCGGCAGCGGAGTTGGGACCGTGGATGCGAGCTTGAACGGAATCAGCTGCGGCTCGATCTGCAGCCATGACTTCGAAGAGGGGACCGCGATGGTCCTTACCGCCAAGCCCGTCGCCGGCTCTACCTTCGCCGGTTGGTCCGGCGGCGGCTGCGCGGGCACTGGCCCCTGTCAGGTGGCCGTCAACGGCGACACCAACGTCACCGCGACCTTCGAGCTGCTGCCGGGAGGCGGCGGTGATGACGGTGGGTCCAGCGGCGGAGGCACCAGCGGCGCGAGTGGGGGAGGCGGAAGCGCCCCCGTCGGCAGCACGCCGCCGCCCGCACCCGGCCCGAAGCCGCTGCGTTGCAAGCGCGGCTTCAAGAAGAAGCGCGTCCACGGCAAGGCGCGCTGCGTGAAGAAGAAAAAGGGGAAGCGCCGTCGCCACCGCTGAGCGCTGGAGCTGATCCGCTGATCAGCCGAGGGCGCGACAGACTGCGCTCGCCTGCGCCCGCGTGATTGCCTTGGCGACCTGCGGGGACCCCGAGCCCGGCACGATCTGGGCATTGGCGACGAAGACGACCGAGCGCTGCCCGTTCGCGCTCGCGGCGGCGAGGATGCGATAGCCGGGGAAGGAGCCGGTGTGGCCGTAGACGGTGCCGCAGCCGCCGCGGTAGCGGAAGATCCCGATCCCGGCCTCGTTCTTGCCCGGCCCCGGTGGCGAGGAGGAGCCCGGACGGAAGACGACCTCGCCCTCCCGTGAGGCCTTCAGCACCGCCGGCACGTAGGAGCCGACGAAGCGGGAGAGGTCGACCGGGGTCGAGACGATCCCGCCCGAGGCCCAGGCTCCGGCCGGGTTGATCAGTTCGCTGACGTCGTCCGGCTTCTTCCCGGGCTCGATGTCATAGCCGTGGAGGAAGGGCCGCGGCATCTTCACGGTCCGCGGCAGGCTGCTGCCGCCCATTCCCAGGGGGTTGAAGATGTGCTTCGCCAGCAGCTGCTCGTAGGGAAGGCCGCTCGCCTTCTCCTCCATCAGCCCGGCGGCGATGTTGTCGGTGTCGGAGTAGTGGTACTTCGAGCCGGGGGCGAACTCCAGCGGCGCGGCGCTGACGAACCCGGTCAACTGGGCGGGGGAGAAGTAGCGGCTCGGGTCGGCCAGAAGCTGTTCGACGAAGACGGGGTCGCGGATGTAGTCGGCGAGGCCGCTGGTGTGCTGCAGCAGCTGGCGCAGGGTTACTCCTTCGGCAGCCGGCAGGACGCCGGGGATCGACTGCGCGAGCGTCGTGTCCAGGGTGAGGCCTTTCCCGCCCAGCTTCGTCGCCAGGTAGGCGTTGAACCCCTTGGCGACGCTGGCGATGCGGAAGTGGTCGAACGGGCTCGGCACCCGCGGCGAACCGACTTCGGCGACGCCGGCCGAGAGGTACTCCTTGTGGCGGCCGCGGTCGATCAGGACGGCGACGCCGGGCGGCCCGCCCTTGGCGTCGACGATCGCCTCGAGCTGGCCCTGCAGCCGCGAGTTCGGCGCGCCGCGGAACTTCGCCGCCGCCGAGGAGGCGAGCAGAAGGCCTGCCAGGGCAGCCAGGCACGCCGCGACTGCAATCGCTCCCCGACTCATCCGGGCCAGCCTAACCGGCCGGGGCTGCGGCAATCGTCTCCAGGGCGAATTTCCCGTCGGCCTCGTCAGGGTCGCCGAGCGGGTAGCGGCCGCTGAAGCAGGCGTCGCAGTGTTCGCCCGGGTCGCCTTCGATCGCCTCGTAGACCCCGGCCATCGAAAGGTAGGCGAGCGAATCGGCCTCCAGCTCGGCGGCGATCTCCTCGATCGAGCGGTTGTGGGCGATCATCTCCTCGCGGGTCGACATGTCGACGCCGTAGTGGCAGGGGTTGCGGATCGGGGGCGCCGAGATCCGCAGGTGCACCTCACTGGCGCCGGCGTCACGCAGCATGCCGACGATCTGCCGCGTCGTGTTGCCGCGCACGATCGAGTCGTCGACGACGACCAGGCGCTGGCCGGCGACGATCTCCGGCAGCGGGTTGAACTTCAGCCGCAGGCCGTGTTTGCGCAGCTCCTGGCCGGGCTGGATGAAGGTGCGGGCGACGTAGCGGTTCTTGATCAGGCCGTCGTCGCGGGGGAGCTTCGAGGCGCGGGCGAAGCCGGCGGCCGCGGGGTTGCCGGAGTCCGGCACCGAGATCACGAGGTCGGCCTCGACCGGCGCCTCGCGCCAGAGGATTTCGCCCATCCGCCCCCGTGCCTGCTGCAGGACCTTGCCCTCGAGGCGGCTGTCTGGGCGGGAGAAGTAGATGTGCTCGAAGACGCAGCTGGCCCGCCGCTCGGCCTTCACCACCTGCCGCGTCTCCAGCCCCCGCTCGGTCAGCGAGACCATCTCGCCCGGGTGCACCTCACGCATCAGCTTGGCGCCGATGATGTCGAAGGCGCAGCTCTCGGAGGCGACGACGAAGCGGTCGTCGAGGCGGCCGAGGCTGAGCGGCCGGATCCCGTGCGGGTCGCGGAAGGCGACGATCGCCCGCTTGGTCATCACCACCGTCGAGTAGGCGCCCTCCAGCCGCGGCATCACGTCGGCGACTGCGTCCTCGATCAGCTTCCCTTCGTGGGAGGAGAGCAGCGCCGCCATGATCTCCGAGTCGGAGGTGCCGCGGAACTGCAGCCCGCGCTCCTTCAGCTCCCCCCAGAGCTCGACCGCGTTGGTGAGGTTGCCGTTGTGGGCGAGCGCCAGCTCGCGGCCGTCGTCCCGCCAGATCGGCTGCGCGTTCTCCCAGGAGCCGCCGCCGGTGGTCGAGTAACGGACGTGGCCGATCGCCATGTCGCCCTGCAGGGCCTGCAGTTTCTCCTCGTCGAAGACCTGGGAGACCAGCCCCTGCTCGCGCATCGTCGTGATCATCCCGCCCTCGCAGGTGGCGATCCCGGCCGACTCCTGGCCGCGGTGCTGCAGCGCGTAGAGCCCGAAGTAGGCGAGGCGGGAGACGTCGTGCCCGGGCGCGTATACGCCGAGGACGCCACATTCATCTCGCGGCCCCTCGGACTCGAAGCTGAACCCCTGGCTGGGAGTCAAAGCGCGTTTTCCTCGCTGCTGCTGCAATTGGAGACGGACGCGCAGGCAGACAAATAAATTGGACTCGCTGCCTACCTGCGCAGAGTAGCAGCGCTACGCGGCTACTCTGTCCGTCTTTGGCTACCGCAAATTGCTGGGATCAAGCCAGCTGCAGCGCCGTCTCCACCGGCTCGCCGATGACCAGGCCGAAGCGCTCCAGCAGCCCCGGGACGCTCTCGGGCTGCATTTCCAGGCCGTAGCGCTCGTTCAGCTCAGCCAGCTTCTCCGGCGTCGCGTTGACGACCCCGCCCATGTCGACCAGCTCCTCGAAGAAGTGCTCGAAGCCGGCCGGGGCGATGATCTCGAGGATCCGGCAGGGTTCGTCGCCGGCGTTCCAGAAAGTGTGCCACTGGTTGCGCGGCTTGAAGACGAGGTCGCCAGGGTCGGCCTCGACCACGTCGTCGCCGAGCAGGCCGCCCATCCGCCCCTCAAGCACAAAGCTGTACTCGTCCTCGCGGGTGTGCCGGTGCAGCGGCGCCGCCAGCGCCCGCGGCGAGAGCGGGTGTTCGACCAGGGAGAAGTCTCCGCCCGCTTCCTCGCCGTCGATCATGAACCGGACCCCGATGCTGCCGAGGAACCCTGCCTTGCCGTCAGTCGGACCTACCACTCGTGCGCTCATCGTTTCGTTCCTTTCGTAAGACATTCCTGTTGCGCGAAATGACCTTGGCACATCCGCCGGGATCTGTCAAGATTGGCACTACAGACATGTCCGATAAAAAGCGTCCCTACAAGATGAAGCGCCGTGCCGAACAGGAGGCGCAGACGAAGCTGCGGATCACCGAAAGCGCCGTCGCCCTCCACGGCTCCCTCGGCCCCGCCCATACCTCGATGAGCGCCGTCGCCGAGCACGCCGGCGTCCCCCGCTCGACCGTCTACCGCCACTTCCCCGACGAGAGGGCGCTGTTCGGCGCCTGCTCAGCGCACTGGCGGGAAGCCAATCCCCGCCCCGATCACAGCCCCTGGAGCTCGATCGAAGACCCGGACGAGCGGGTCGCCACGGCCATAGCCGAGCTCTACGCCTACTACCGCCGCGCCGGGGGGATGCTCGACAAGCTCCTACGGGATGAAGGCACCGTTCCGATCGTCGCCGAGATCTTCGCCCCCTTCCACCAGTTCCTGGCGGGCGTCGTAGAGATCCTGATGCATGGGCGGGGGCTGCGGGGCAAGGCCAGGACGAGGGTTCATGCCGCAATCGGCCACGCGATCTCGTTCCACACCTGGCAGGAGCTCACCCAGGCCCAGGGCCTCGACGACCGTCAAGCCGCCGAGTTGATGTCACGCTTGGTCGCCGCCGCTGCGGGCTAGGAAGAGTCCCTCGCACGCGCATCCGACTTTGACCACACCAGGGTGGGGCGAATGTCGGTTGGGCGAATCCGGCGACTCTAGATGCTTTAGTCGGCCTTCGATTTCGACCGCAAACTCTCGCCGCTCTCCGGGTCGAAGAGGTGCAGTTTCGCGGTGTCGGCCCAGAGCTGGGCGCGCTCGCGGCGTTTGACTTTGCTGGTGGGGTCGAGGCGGGCGACTATTTGCTCGTGGCCCTCGCGGATTTCGCCGGCGCCGGTTTCGTCGAGGCTCTCTTCGACGATGTCGGCCAGCTGGTCGGACTGGACGCCTTCCGACTCGATGTGGAAGTAGGCGTAGAGGTCGGAGCCGAGGGACTCGACCAGCTCGATCTCGGCCTCGAAGGTGATTCCCCGCTCTTCCCGGAGCTCGCCGATCACCTCGACGTCCTCGAAGTTCTCCGGCCGCAGGCCGACGATCACCTGGCCGTCGTGGTGCTCGACGTCGAGCTTGTCGAGGTCGACCTCGCCGATCGGCAGCTGCAGCTTGCCGCCGCTGATCTCCCCCGGCATGAAGTTCATCGCCGGGGAGCCGATGAAGCCGGCGACGAAGAGGTTGACCGGGTTGTCGTAGAGCTCGGCCGGCGCCCCGACCTGTTGCAGGACGCCCGCCCGCATCACTGCCACCCGGTCGCCAAGGGTCATCGCCTCGGTCTGGTCGTGGGTGACGTAGACGGTCGTCGTCTCCAGCTTCGACTGCAGTTTCGCCACCTCGGTGCGCATCTGCACCCGCAGCTTCGCGTCGAGGTTGGAGAGCGGCTCGTCCATCAGGAAGGCTTTCGGGTCGCGGACGATCGCCCGCCCCATCGCCACCCGCTGCCGCTGACCGCCGGAGAGGTTCGCCGGCCGGCGGTCGAGGTGCTGCTCGAGGTCGAGCGTCCGCGCCGCCTCCTCGACCTTGCGGTCGATCTCCTCCTTGTCGGCCCCCGCCAGCTTCAGCGCGAAGCCCATATTCTCGCGCACGGTCATGTGCGGGTAGAGCGCATAGTTCTGGAAGACCATCGCGATGTCGCGGTCCTTCGGCGAGCGGTCGTTGACGGTCTCGCCGCCGATCTTCACCTCGCCGCTGGAGATGTCCTCGAGTCCGGCGATCATCCGCAGCGCGGTCGACTTGCCGCAGCCCGAAGGCCCGACGAGGATCATGAACTCGCCGTCCTTGATGTCGAGGTCCATGTCTTTGACGGCCTCGAAGCCGTCGGCAAAGGTCTTGGTGACTCCGTCGAGGACTATCTCTGACATCGGTTGGCTCCTTTATCCCTTGACGGCGCCGGCGGTGAGCCCGGCGACGATTCGGCGCTGGAAGATGAGGACGAAGATGATGATCGGCACCGTCACCACGACCGCAGCGGCGGCGATGCTGCCGGTCGGCGCGGTGAACGACGATTCGCCGGTGAAGAAGGCGAGGGCGGCGGGAACGGTTCGCGACGCGTCCGAGCTGGTCAGCGAGATCGCGAAGAGGAAGTCGTTCCAGCAGAAGATGAAGACGAGGATCGCGGCGGTGAAGACGCCCGGCGCGGCCAGCGGCACGATCACCTTGGTGAAGGCCTGGAACGGCGTCGCGCCGTCGACCTGGGCCGCCTGCTCGAGCTCCCACGGGATCTCGCGGAAGAAGGCGACGAGGACGTAGATCGCCAGCGGCAGCGAGAAGGTGAGGTAGGGGATGATCAGCCCGAGCCAGGTGTCGTAGAGCCCGAGCGTCCGCCACATGTCGAACAGCGGCCCGACCGTTGAGATCGGCGGGAACATCGCGATCGCCAGCGCCCCGGCGAGGATCACCCGCTTGCCGGGGAAGTCGAGCCGGGCGATCGCGTAGGCGCAGAAGGAGGCGAGGACGATCGAGATCGCGGTCGTGATCAGGGCGATGCCGATCGAGTTGATCAGCGGCTTGATGAACGGGCTGTCGTCGATCCCGCCTTCGAACAGGCTCTTGTAGTTGTCGAAGGAGACCTCAGACGGGATGAAGCGCTGGTCGGTCAGCGCTTCCGGCGGCTTCAGCGAGATCGAGATCAGCCAGAGCACCGGAATCAGCGCGAAGATCACCACCAGCGTGATGGCGATGGTCCAGAGGACGTAGTCGCGGCTGCTGCGTTCCATCTCAGCCTCCCGGTCGCCCTTCCTCGAGTTTGGTCCCGAAGCCGCGGACGAAGATGAACGCGATCAGGAAGACGCAGAGGAAGATCAGCACCGAGACCGCCGAGCCGAGCCCGAGGTTGAGGCGGCTGATCAGCTGGTTGTAGCCGAGGATCGAGACCGATTCGGTGTCCAGCGCACCGCGGGTCATGATGAAGATCGTGTCGAAGACGCGGAAGGCGTCGAGGGTGCGGAAGAGCAGCGCGACCAGGATCGCCGGCTTCATCAGCGGCAGGGTGATGCGCGTGAAGCGCTGCCAGGCGGTGGCGCCGTCGACCCGCGCCGCCTCGTAGAGCTGGCTGTCGATCGTCACCAGCCCGGCCAGCAGCAGCAGCGCCATGAACGGGGTCGTCTTCCAGACCTCGGCCATGATGATCACGGCAAAGGAGCTGAAGCGGCCGCCGAACCAGTCCTTTTCGTCGGGGATCAGCGGCAGGTTGTTGACGAACCCGGTTTCCGGCGAGAAGGCGAACTGCCAGGCGAAGGCGGCGACCACGGTGATGATCCCGTAGGGGATGAGGACCGAGGTGCGGACGACGCCGCGGCCGAAGATCGCCCGGTACATCACCAGCGCGATCGCCATTCCAAGCACCAGCTCGATCGCGACCGAGATCACCATGATCAGGACGGTGTTGAAGAAGTCCGTCCACCAGAGGTCGGAGGAGAGGACGGCGGTGTAGTTGCTGAGGCCGACGAAGCCGCCCTCGTCGGGGAAGCGGAGGTCGACGTCCTGCAGCGAGAGGATCACCGCGTAGACGATCGGATAGGCGGTGACGAGGAGCATCGCGATCACCGCTGGCGCGCAGAGCATCCAGCCGAGTTTGCGTTCCGAGCGGGTGCGCGAAGAGGCGCCGGCCGGGGCGGCCTTCTGCGGGGCGGGGTTGGCGGGCGCGTTGACCGTCATCAGAGCAGCCCTTCCCGCTTGACTGCGTCCTCGACGTTCGACTTCAGTTCCTCGTAGACCGATTCGGTGTCTTCGGCGTCGATCTTGTCCGGCGGGTGGAGCGAGCGCTGGATCGCCAGCGAGACGTCCTGGTAGGCCGGCGTCGTCGGCCGCGGTCCCGAGGCTTCGATCGACTCCTTGACCAGCGGGGCGAACCCCGGGTAGGCCTCGGTCACGACTTTGTCGGTGTAGAGGTCAGAGCGCGAAGGCGGCAGGCCGTCGAGTTCGACCGCGGTTTTCTGGCTTTTGTCGTTGGCGAGGCAGGCGGCCGCTTCGAAGGCGACGTCCTTGTTTTCCGAGAAAGCGCTGACCGCGAGGTTGAAACCGCCGAGCGGCGGTTTGCTCGGGGTGTCGGCGTCGACCCGCGGGAAGCGCGCGAAGCCCATGTTCTTGAAGACGTCGGGCGCTTCTTCTTTGGCGCTCGCGTAGGCGAAGGTGTAGTTGGTCATGAAGGCCGATTCGCCGGCCTCGAAGCCGAGCCGGGCCGTGTCCTCGTCGGAGGTAGAGAGGCTCGGGGGCGCGGCGCCGCCGTTGGCGAGCTTGCCGATCACCTGCAGCGCCTTTTCCGTCGGCCCCTGTTCGAGGTCTACTTCTTCGGGGCCGGAGAGGATTTCGGTGCCGGCGCTCTCGATCAGCGCGTTGACCAGGACCATGTAGCCCTCGTAGCGGCTCGCCTGGACCTGGATCGAGCTCGCTTCTTTCAGCCCTTCGGCCTCTTCGATCATCTGGTCCCAGGTTTTCGGCGGCTGTTTGACGAGGTCTTTGCGGTACCAGAGCAGCTGCGTGTTGGTGTTGAACGGCGCCGCGTAGAGCTTGTCCTCGAAGGAGGCGGTTTCGATCACGTTGGGGAAGACCTTTTCGGTGACGGCCTTTTTCTCCGCGCCGGTCCACTCGTCGACCCAGCCGGCGTTGGCGAACTCGCCGGTCCAGATCACGTCCATGCCGACGATGTCGATCGAGGAGTCCTCGGCCCCGAGCCGGCGGACCAGCTGTTCGCGCTGCTGGCTGGCGTCGGTGGGGAGGAATTCAGGCGTGATCGTGTACTTGCCCTTCGATTCTTCCGAGCAGCGTTTCGAGACTTCCTCGATCGTCCCGCCCGGCTGGATCGCGACGAAGAAGGTGAGCTCCCGTTCACCGGAGCCGGAAGAGCCGCCGCCGCAGGCGGCGAGGACGAACGTCGCGAGCGCGGCAGTAGCCACACAGGTCACGGCGTGCATCGCACGACTGGGTTTCAAACCGCTCCTCCTTCGCGTTCACCCCTTCCCAAGGGTGCACTGAAGAAGCTGCCCGGGGAACTACTTGTCTAAACGCGGGTGGCGAGGGAGGACCAGGCCTCGCGTGCCTGGTCGAGCCCGAGCGAGAGGCTGCGGTCGCCGGCGCCGATCGAGATCTGCTCGCCGCCGACTGTGCCGATGAGGACGGCGCCGAGCTCCTCGAGGACGGCGCGGTCGCCACTGACGAGGAAGCCGCCGGTGCCCTCGCCGAAGAGGGCTTCCTCGGGCTGGGCGCCGCGCTCGCGCAGGTGTTCGACGTTGGCGTCGCAGCCGATGCCGCCGGCGATCGCGCACTCGGCGATCGCCACGGCGAGGCCGCCGTCGGAGACGTCGTGGGCCGAGGCGAGGCAACCGGCCCGGACCGCCTCGCGGACGATCGCGCAGGCGGCGGCGACGTTGGCGACGTCGGGCTGGGGGAGCCCCGTGTCGAGGTGCCCGCGCTGCTTGGTCAGCTCGGAGCCGGCGAGGTTCGGCTCGAAGGGGCCGATCAGGCCGATCGCGTCACCCGCCGCCACGAAACCGCTGCCGGCGACCTGGCTTGGATCCGGCACTTCGCCGACCAGGGCCACCACCGGCGTCGGGTAGATCGGCCCTTCCGGTCCCTCGTTGTAGAGCGAGACGTTGCCGCCGACTACCGGTACGCCGAGGGCGTTGCAGGCATCGGCGAGACCGCTGACGGCGCGGTCGAGCTGCCAGGCGCCGGTCGGCTTCTCCGGGTTGCCGAAGTTGAGGCAGTTGGTCAGGCCAAGCGGCTCGGCGCCGACGCAGGCGAGGTTCTGCGCGCACTCGAGCACCGCCTCGATCGTCCCCGCGTAGGGGTCGCAGGCGACGCGGCGGCCGTTGCCGTCGATCGAGACCGCGATCGCGTTGCCGGACTCCGGGAGGTTGAGGACCGCGGCGTCGGCCTGCTCGGGCCGGCGCACCGTGCGCGAGCCGACGATCGAGTCGTACTGCTCGAAGGCCCAGCGCTTGGAGGCGATGTTCGGTGAGGACAGCAGGGCCAGCAGCTCCTCCTCAGGCGCGGCGCCTTCGGCCAGCGTCGCCCGGTTGCCGTAGATCCAGCCCTCCGGCTCGGCCGGCTCGAGGTCGTACAGCGGGCAGCCGTCGACCAGCGCCTCGACCGGCATCTCGCCGACGACCTCGCCGTCCCGCAGGATCCGGATCGCGCCGCTCTCGGTGACGGTCCCGATCTCCGCCGAGCCGGTCTGCCACTTCTCGCAGATCGCCCGCACCTCGGCCACGCGCGCCGGCTCGACCACGGCCAGCATCCGCTCCTGGCTCTCGGAAACCATGATCTCGAAGGGCTCCATGTCGGCCTCCCGCAGCGGCACCCGGGCGACGTCGATGTCGATCCCGACCCCGCCGGCACTTGCCATCTCGCCGGCCGAGGAGGTGAGCCCGGCGGCGCCGAGGTCCTGCAGGGAGACCAGCAGCCCTTTCGCCAGCAGCTCCAGGCAGCACTCGAGCAGCTTCGACTCCTCGAAGGGGTCGCCGATCTGCACCGTCGGCCGCTTGGTCGCATCGTCGCCCTCGTCCAACTCCGCCGAGGCAAGGACGGAGGCGCCGCCGATCCCGTCGCGCCCGGTCGAGGCCCCCATCAGGACGATGGCGTTGCCCGGCCCGGCGGCGGCGGCACGGACCATGTCCTCCGTCTTGGCGAAGCCGATGCACATCGCGTTGACCAGGCAGTTGTGCTCGTAGGGCTCCTCGAAGTAGATCTCGCCGCCGACCGTCGCCACCCCGATCGAGTTGCCGTAGTGGCCGATCCCGCGCACGGCGCCGTCGAGCAGGTGGCGCGAGCGGACCGAGTCGAGCTCGCCGAAGCGGAGGCTGTCGAGGATCGCGATCGGCCGCGCGCCGATCGCGAAGACGTCGCGGAGGATGCCGCCGACCCCCGTCGCCGCGCCTTGGAACGGTTCCACCGCGCTCGGGTGGTTGTGGCTCTCGACCTTGAAGGCGACCGCGTAGCCGCCGCCGACGTCGACGGCGCCGGCGTTCTCGCCCGGGCCCATCACCACCCGCTCGCCCTCGGTCGGCAACCGCCCCAGCAGCTTGCGCGAGTGCTTGTAGGCGCAGTGCTCTGACCAGAGCAGGCTGAACATCGCCAGCTCGACGTCGTTCGGGTCGCGGCCGAGCTTCTCAACGATCAGCTCGTACTCGGAGTCGGTGAGACCGAGCTCGCGGTGTTTCGGCGTCCCCACGGTCACGCCCGCACCCGGGCGACGCGGTCGAAGACGCGCAGGCCGTCGGTCGAGCCGGTGAGCGGATCGACCGCGTGCTCTGGATGCGGCATCAGGCCGAGCACGTTGCCGCGCTCGTTCGTCACGCCCGCAATGTCCCGCACCGAGCCGTTGGAGTTGTGACCCTCGGCGTAGCGGTAGGCGATCTGCCCGCCCGCCTCCATCTCATCCAGCATCTCTTCCGGCGCGTAGTAGCGGCCTTCGCCGTGCTTGGCCGGGATCGAGAGGACATCGCCGCTCCCCTCCTCGACCAGGTCGACCTGGTGGCAGCGGAAGCGCAGCTCGACGTTGCGCAGGAGCGCGCCTGGCAACAGCCCCGCCTCGCAGAGAACCTGGAAGCCGTTGCAGATGCCCAGCACCGGCGCCCCGCCGGCCGCCGCCTCGGCGACCGCTTCCATCGCCGGGCTGAAGCGCGCGATCGCCCCCGCCCGCAGGTAGTCGCCGTAGGAGAAGCCGCCGGGGACGACGATCCCGTCGACGCCGTCGAGGTCGCGGCTTTCGTGCCAGACCAGCCGGACCCCGTCGCCGTGGACCTCGCAGGCGTGCAGCGCGTCCCGCTCGTCACAGGAACCGGGGAACTGGAGGACGCCCCAGATCACAGGGTCTGGATCTCGTAGTCCTCGATCAGGGTGTTGGCGAGAAGCTTCTCGCAGAGCTCGCCGAGATGCTCGGGGTTCTCGGCCTCGAGCTCGACCATCCGCCCGACGTGGACGTGCTCGATGCCCTCGAAGCCGAGCGCCGGCAGCGCCCGCTCGACGGCCTTGCCCTGCGGGTCGAGGATGCCCTCCTTGGGGCGGATCAGCACGCGCGCCTTCACTAAGGCCAATCTAGCGAGCGGCTCAGAACGACTCGCCGGTGATGCGCTCGTAGGCCTCGACGTATTTGGCCCGCGTCTGCTCGACCACGTCGGCCGGCAGCTCCGGCGCCGGGGGCTTTTTGTCCCAGCCCTGCCCGCTGGCCCAGTCGCGCACGTACTGCTTGTCGAAGGAGGGGGGCGTGGCGCCCGGCTGGTAGCTGGCGGCCGGCCAAAAACGTGAGGAGTCCGGGGTAAGCACCTCGTCGCCGAGGACGATCTCGGCGTCGGCGCCGCGGCCGAACTCGAACTTGGTGTCGGCGAGGATGATCCCCCGCTGGGCCGCGTGCTGGGAGCCGCGCTTGTAGACCTCGATCGAGATCCGCCGCAGCTCTTCCATTAGCCCCCGGTCGCCGACGATCTCGGCTGCCTTGTCGAAGTCGACGTTCTCGTCGTGGCCGACGTCGGCCTTGGTGCTCGGCGTGAAGATCGGCTCGGGCAGCTGGTCGGACTCGACCAGGTTCGCGGGGAGCTCGATCCCGCAGACGGCGCCCCCTTCCTTGTATTCCTTCCAGCCGGAGCCGGAGAGGTAGCCGCGGACCACGCACTCGACCGGGTACATCTCCAGCTTGCGCACCCGCATTCCCCGTTCGGCGACCTCCTCGGGCACGTCCTCAGAGATGAAGTGGTTGGGGACGATGTCGCCGGTCAGCCCGAACCAGAAGACCGACATCCGGTTCAGCACCTTCCCCTTGTCGGGGATCGGCGTCGGCATCACCACGTCATAGGTGGAGATGCGGTCGGAGGCGACCATCAGCAGGTCGTCTTCCCACTCGTAGATCTCCCGCACCTTTCCCGAGGAGAGGAGGTTGAGGTCGGCGACGCTCGTCATCGGCGGCGATGCTATCCACCTTCGCCGTCTGCGAGTCATGTCACACCCCGCATTTAGCGGCCTCTGCGATGCTGCCCCTATGGCTTCAGGGGCGCTTCCGCCCGAACCGAAGAGCAGCCCGCTGGTGCAGATGCTGCGCTGGTCGTTCCGCCCGATTCCCTTCATGGAGGAGTGCCGGCGCCGCTACGGCGACTCCTTCAGCGTCCGCTTCGTCGGTTTCGAGCGGCCGATGGTGATGATCAGCGATCCGGAGGCGATCAAGGCGCTCTACCGCGAGCGCGCGCACGGCCTGCCGCCGGGGCGCGACATCGTCCTCGGCCCGATCCTCGGCTCGAAATCCTTGTTGTTGCAGCAGGGGGCCGAGCACCTCAGCCGCCGCAAGCTGATGCTGCCGCCGTTCCACGGCGAGCGTATGCGCTCCTACGAGGGGACGATGAACGAGATCGTCGCGGCCGAGGTCGACTCCTGGCCGCTGCAGACCGAGTTCCCGATCCACACGCGGATGCAGGCGGTGACGCTGGAGGTGATCCTGCGCGTCGTCTTCGGCGTCTCGAGCGGGCCGCGGCTCGACCGGCTGCGGGCGATGCTGGGCGACGTCCTCCAGGAGACCGCTTCGACTGGGCGCCAGATGATCGGCTTCGCTCTACAGCGCTTCGGCGGCCCCGGCCCGTTCGCTCGCTTCGACCGGCAGCTGCGCGAAGTCGACGAGCTGCTCCTCGCCGAGATCGCCGAGCATCGCAACCGGCCCGACCTTGCCGAGCGCGAGGACATGCTCTCGATGCTGATGCAGGCCGAGTTCGAGGACGGCTCGCGGATGGAGGACCGGGAGCTGCGCGACCAGCTGATGACGCTGCTGCTGGCAGGTCACGAGACCACCGCGACCGCGCTGGCCTGGACCTTTGACCTGCTGCTGCGCCACCCGGCGGTGCTCGGCCGGCTGCGCGACTCGCTGCAGGCGGGGGAAGAGGACTACCTGCGGGCGACGATTTCCGAGTCCCTGCGGCTGCGGCCGGTGATTCCGCTGGCAGGGCGGCGCCTCGGCGCCGAGCTAGTCGCCGACGGCCTCCGGCTGCCGGAGGGGACCGACGTGACGCCGGCGATCTGGCTCACCCACACTCGCGCCGACATTTATCCCGAGCCCTTTGCCTTCAAGCCCGAGCGCTTCCTCGAGGAGGCGCCGGACACCTACGCCTGGATTCCCTTCGGCGGCAGCGTCCGCCGCTGCATCGGCGCCACCTTCGCCGAGTTCGAGATGCGCGTCGTCCTGCGCGAGGTGCTAACCCGCTGCGAGCTGCGCAAGGCCGACCCCCGCCCCGAGCGCACCGGCCGCCGCAACATCACCCTCTCGCCGAAGGCGGGGACGCCGGTGGTGCTGACCGCGAGGGTGGCGGCCAGCGAGCCGGTTGCGGTCTGACAACACGTTACGAAGGTTTTTGTCTACACTCCTTCCATGGAGGCACTTCTGGAGAAGGAGGGAGACGTGGAGAGCTGGAACGACGAGCGCCTGGATGAAATGAGTCGGCGGATGGACGACGGGTTCAAAGGGGCGGCCACGAAAATGGAATTGGCAGCCACCAGAGAAGAGATGAGACGGGGCTTCGATAACGCCGACCGAAACTTCGGCAAAATCGAACAAGAATTTGGGCGGGTGACGGACCGCCTGGACAAGCTGTTTTACATCCAGCTCTTCTTCCTGGTCAGTCTTGCTGCTTCGCTTCTAACCGACCAAGCGTAGACCCGCCTCAGCCGCCGGACTTAGCGGCGGAGTGCGGGTGCTCGTTCGCCCACTTGGCGATCGCGTCGGAGCCGGAGATCACCTCGCCGTCGTCGAGGACGAGGATCGGCACCTCGTTGGTGCCGCTGAGGCGCTTGACCTCCTCGCGATCGGCGTTGCGGGTGCCCCAGGTTAGGGGCATGCCGCGATAGCCCTTCACCGTCTTCAGCTCGTACTGGTAGCCGGCGGCGTCGAGCGCCTTGCCGGCCTTGGCGCAGGGGTGGGCGAACCCGGGTCCCCGCTTCTTCTGGCCGCAGGTGTAGAGGATCACCGCATCAGCCTAATCCAGATGATCTCGAATAAGGGAGATTCGTATGAAAGTGGAAGTGGAGCTTCAAGAAGTGCAGGACAAAGCGGATGAGCTGCTCGACAGGGTTGAACAGGGTGAGAGCTTTTTGATCACTTGGCGGGGCCGACCGGTAGCCGAATTGGTCCCCCATCAGCCAGGGGCCGGCTGAAACATCTTTGCTGGATCAGCCCCGCAGCGCTTCCAGTCGCTGGAAGACCTCGGGGACGTGGGTCAGGTAGGCGTCGTAGTCGAAGACGGCGTCGAGGTCGAGGTCGGGAGCCGCCTCGGCAAGTAGGTCGCGGAACTCGGTGCGGGTGTCCCAGGCGCGCTGGGCGTTCTCCTGGACGACGCGGTAGGCGTCGTCGCGGGTCATCCCGCTCTCGACCAGGGCGGTGAGGGCCCGCTGGCTGAACAGGGCGCCGTAGGTGAGGCCGAGGTTCTCGCGCATCCGCTCCTCGTTCACCGTCATCCCCGCGGCCACCTTCGCCGCCAGGTCCTGCATGTAGTCGAGCAGGATCGTCGCGTCGGGCAGGATGACGCGCTCGGCGCCGGAGTGGGAGATGTCGCGCTCGTGCCAGAGGGCGACGTTCTCGATCCCCGTCTGCGCGTAGCCCCGCAGGACGCGGGCGAGGCCGGTGATCCGCTCGGTGCGGATCGGGTTGCGCTTGTGCGGCATCGCCGAGGAGCCCTTCTGGCCGGCGGCGAACGGCTCTTCGACCTCGCGCACCTCGGTTTTCTGCAGGTTGCGGACCTCGGTCGCGAAGCGCTCGAGCCCGGCGCCGGCGATCGCGATCGCCGAGAGCAGCTCCGCGTGGCGATCGCGCGGGACCACCTGCGTGGCGACGTCCTCGCGGCCGAGCCCGAGCTTCTCCATCACCCGCGCCTCGACCGCAGGGGGGACCGACGCGTAGGTGCCGACCGCGCCGGAGAGCTTGCCGACCGCGAGCTGCGCGAAGGCCTCCTCCAACCGGTCGAGGTTGCGGTCCGCCTCGAAGGCGAACCCCGCCAGCCGCAACCCGAAGGTCGTCGGCTCGGCGTGGACGCCGTGGGTGCGGCCGACGCAGAGCGTGTCGCGGTACTCGAGCGCCCGTCGGAGCAGAGCGTCGCGGTAGGCGCAGGCGCCGGCAAGCACGACTTCGCCAGCGCGGCGCAGCTGCAGCGCCAGGGCCGTGTCGAGCACGTCGGAGGAGGTGAGGCCGTAATGGATCCAGCGCCCGTGCTCGCCGACCGATTGCGCGACCACGTCGACGAAGGCGGCGACGTCGTGGTCGGTCACCTTCTCGCGCTCTTCGACCGCCTCAACCGTAAAGGCCGCCTTCGCCCGCGCCTCATCGGCCGCCTCCTGCGGGACGACCCCCTCCGCCGCCCAGGCCTCGGTCGCCGCCAGCTCGACCTCGAGCCAGCTCTGCAGCTTCGCCTCGGGCGTCCAGACCGCCCCGATCTCGGGGCGGGTGTAGCGGGGGATCACGCGTTGATTATCCGCGTGGCGAGGACGCCGGCGTTTTTCGCCCCGTCGATCGCGACGCAGGCGACCGGGATCCCGGGCGGCATCTGCACGGCCGAGAGCAGCGCGTCGAGGCCGCCGAGGCTCTTGCCGAGAATCGGCACGCCGATCACCGGCAGGTCGGTGTGGGCGGCGGCCACGCCGGGCAGCGCCGCCGACATCCCGGCGCCGGCGATGATCACCTTCAGGCCCCGCATGCGCGCGTTCTGGCAATACTCGCGGACCAGCTCGGGGTCGCGGTGAGCGCTCATCACCCGCACCTCGTAGCGGATCCCCGCTTCCTCCAGCGCTTTGCCGGCGGCTTCCATCTTCGGCTTGTCGTTTTTCGAGCCCATGATGATCCCGACGTGCGGCTCGTCGACATCGATTTCGGTGAAGGCTTCCTCGACGGTGGCCATCGTCGCCGTCTCCGTGGGGTCGGCGGGGGGCTCGGCAGGGGTGGCGGCACCGGTCGGCTGCGGCTCCTCTGAGATCTCGCTCATCTCGTTCCTCTCTGGTTGGGTCAACTGGGGACGCGCTCGACGGCGCGGGCGGCGATGTCGGTCCGGACCTGCATTCCCTCGAACGAGATCCGGCTGGCGGCATCGTACGCACGATCACGTGCCTCGGCAGGGCTCGTCCCCAGGGCCGTCACGTTCAAAACCCGGCCGCCCGCCGTGACGATCTCGCCGTCGCGCTCGGCCGTGCCGGCGTGGGTGACCTCGGCGATCTCCGCCGCCTCCGCGAGGCCGTGGATCACGTCGCCCTTCGAAGAGGATTCAGGGTAGCCGGCGGAGGCAAGGACGACGGTCACGGCCCATCTGTCGTCGAACTCCGCCGAGGCACCGGCGAGGCCACCGGGCTCGCGGGCGGCGAGGAAGAGCTCGGCCAGGTCGGAGCGCAGCCGCGGCAGGACCGCCTGCGTCTCGGGGTCGCCGAAGCGGGCGTTGAACTCGAGCACCCTCGGCCCCTCGGCGGTCATCATCAGCCCCGCGTAGAGGACCCCGTGGAAGGGGACGCCGCGCGCCGCCATCGCCGCGACCACCGGCCGGTGCACCAGCTCGACGATCTCCTCGACCTCGGCCGGGCTGAAGCCGGGGACCGGCGAGTAGCTGCCCATGCCGCCGGTGTTCGGCCCCTCGTCGCCGTCGAAGATCCGCTTGTAGTCCTGAGCGGGGGCGAGCGGCACCACGTTCTCGCCGTCGCAGAGCGCCAGCAGCGAGAGCTCTTCGCCCTCGAGGAAGTCCTCCATCACCACCGTCGTCTCACCGAAGCGCCGCTCGGTGAAGAAGACGTCGAGCGCCTCGCGGGCCTCGCCCTCAGTCGAGCAGATGATCACGCCCTTGCCCGCGGCCAGGCCGTCGGCCTTGAGCACCGTCGGGAAGGCGATCCGGCTCAGCTGCTCGTCGGCCTCCTCGCGGCTGCGCAGCAGCACGTGGCCGGCGGTCGGGACGCCCGCCTCCGCCATCAGCTCCTTGGCGAATGCCTTCGAACCCTCGAGCTCGGCGGCGGCCCTGGTCGGGCCGAAGGCGGGGATGCCGGCATCCTCCAGCACGTCGACGGCGCCGGCGACCAGCCCCGCCTCCGGTCCGATCACCGCCAGGTCGACGCCGTTGCCTTTGGCGGCCGCGACGATTGCCAGCGCGTCGTCCGCGGCGACCTCGGGTAGGCAGTCCGCGTCGGCGGCGATGCCGGCGTTGCCCGGCGCGCACAGCACCTCGTCCACCCGCGAAGAGCGCCGCAGCGCCTTGACGATCGCGTGCTCGCGACCGCCCCCGCCGACTACCAGTGCCTTCAACGCGTGCGCCTAGAGCGAGTTGGAGAGATCCTCGGCGGGCATCGCCGCCAGGGTCTGGCTCGTCATCGTCCCGCGCGAGCCCAACTCGACCGAGACCTTGGCCATCGTCTTCTCGTCGGGAGCTTCGACCACGGTGACGAAGTCGTACTGCCCCAGCGTCGCGTACTGGGCCAGCACCTTGGCCCCGATCTGTTCGACCTCGCGGTTCACCTCGGCGACCCGCCCCGGGTTGTTCTTCAACGTCCGCACACCCTCAGCGGTCAAGTTGGTCAGCATCACAAAAGTCGGCATCTGCTCCCCTCCAAAAGGTCTCGAAGGCCACTGCCGACAACCGTACCGCTTGCGTGGCGGAGGAACCGAGTGGGGGTCCCTGGGAGCACCTCCGCCGAGTGATTCGCCTGCGGCTGACGCCTCAGAAACTTGCGGCTCGGCTCCATGCTGAGTACCCAGGGACCCCCACCCGGTTCCTCCGCCGACACGCGACCGCCGCTTCCGACTTTGACCACAGCGGGCTGTGCCAAAAACCGGCTGCGGCTAGTTTCCCCAGCGTCAACCGGAGGTCTGTCGCGTGGAGGGGTGGGTGTCCCTCACGCGACCGGCGTCCTGATTTTCGTCCTGGCAACTCGGCGAGAGCTGGGGCGTTAACGGCGAAAATCCCAGGGAGCGGGAGGGATACCCACCCCTCCATACCGCCAGCGGCCAGTCCCTAGTACGCGTAGAAGCCGGCGTGGATGTGGTCGCAGTGGTCTGCGAGCGCGAAGGCGGGGCCGAGGCCATCGAGGTCGAAGCAGTAGATGAGCTCGCTGGGGTGCAGCGGTTCCGGCAACTGGGCCAGTTGGTAGCCGAGTTCGGCGCAGGGAGCGGTGGGGGCGGTGTCGGTGCAGGAGACGCCGTCGACGGCGGCGATGTCCATCGCCCGGCCGTAGAAGTGATTGGAGACGTTGCCCGAGGCGGTCATCTGCGAGTGGTCGGAGCGCAGGGAGGTGATCGTGATCTGGTGCTCCTGGGTCATCAGCGCCAGGAGGCCGGTGACCCGCTGGTCGAGCAGGCCGGCCTGGATGTCCTGCAGCTCCATTTCGTTGGAGAGGGTGAGGTTGCTCCAGTTGATCTGGGAGGCGACGGCGCCGGGGAGGATGATCGTCCAGCTGTCCTCGCTGACCGCGCACTTGCCGGCCAGCTGGTTCGCCTCGTGGGCGACCGCGTCGACGTACCAGGAGGCTTGGTTGTGGGTGAAGACGCCAGCGTCGATGCTGCCGCGGCTCCACATCAGCCGCGCCAGGGTCGCCGCCGAGTCGTCGATGTCGTCGCGGCGGATGCGGCCGTCTTCGTCGCCGTCGACGGCGTAGCGGTTCCACTCCATCTTGTCGAGGCCGAGCGCTCCCTCGCGGCGCAGCTGCCGTTTGTTCATGCCGCGCCCGAAGTCGGACTCGAGCCGGGCGATCGCGGCCAGCGTCCAGACCCCGCGCTTGCCGAGCTCGTAGCGGCCGCCGGCGGCCTCGAAAGCGTTCAGGTAGGCCTCTGGGACACGTTTGCGCCAGTCCTTGGCGGGGTTGCAGCTGAGGCTTTCGATCTTCGGGCCGACGCTCAGGGCGAGGTAGTCGCTGCCGACTTCGTCGGCGTAGCAGCCGGCGTTCGCCAGCACGTCTTCGACGTACCAGTCGGCGTGGTTGTAGGCGTAGATCGCGCCCCAGACGTCGGCCGGCATGCCGGCGGCGCTGAGGTAGCGGGCGGCGGCGAAGATCGCGTCTTCGGGGTTGTTCGGGTCCTTGACCCCGTCGCCGTTGGCGTCGACCCCGTACATCGCCCAGGTTTCCGGCATGAACTGCATCCAGCCTTCGGCGCCCGCGTAGGAGGGGCCGAGGTTGGTGCCGAAGGCGGTCTCGATCGCGTTGATCCCGGCCAGGATCGCCGGCCCCTGGGGGCCGAGCCCGTATTTGTCGGAGGCCTGGTGGTAGATCGGGATCAGGGTCGGCGGCACGCCGCTGATCGCGCAGCTGGAACTGGGGAGGGAGGGAATCGCGAAGACGCTGGGGGGCGGGGCCGCGGGCGCCGCCGCTCCTCCACCTTCGGTTTCCGTGGTTTCCGGCGCGGGAGTCGGCGCTGGCTCACTCTTGTCGGGAGCAGCGTTGACGCCGCCACTTGGCGGGGCCGTCTTGGTCGCCGGCACCGGCGGCGGGACTAGGGTCGAGCCCTGCTTGACGCCGCCCTCTTCGGCGGCGGGCTCAGCCGGGACTTCTTCGGTTTCGGGAGCGACCGGCGTCGTCGGCGCCGGCGTGGCCGGCGGCGCTTCAAGGCTGGCGCCCGGGACCGGGGCCGCCGCGGTTTCCGCCTCGGCGCGGGCGACGGCGACCGGAACCGCCAGCGCCGCGGTGGCCGCCGCCGTCGCCACGACCGCCCTGATCCTGTGCGCGCGCTCCGCCATCAGCCGAGGACGTTGGTGACGCGCCAACCCTGGTCTTTCAGCTGTTCCATTTCCAGCCGCAGCTCACTGGTGGTTCCAACCCGGAGCAGCGAGACGCTGACCGGGTAGAGCTTCCCGTGCGAGGGGGCCGGGACGACGTTGAGGACTTTTGCCTTCGGGACCTCGACGCCGGCGGGCTGGCGCGGCGGTCGCTGCATCAGCGCCTTGGTCAGCTCCGGCGTCGCCGTGGCGCCGAAGGCCTCACGGAGAGCGGCCTCGTCGCCACCGGTCTCGTACTCGACGAAGGTCTCGGCGAACTTGCGGGCGACGGCAACCGCGGCGGGACCGGCGGGCGGCCCGTCGACCTCAGCGGTTGAAGCGGCGGCGGAGGTGGAGGCCCCGGCGGGTCGAGCCGCGGGGGAGGAGGAGATCGTGTCGGTGGCGGGGTTGCCGGTGTTCGAAGTGGTAGCGGCTGACGGGGCGCTGTCGATCGCCTCCGATTCGCCGACCTTGGAAGTGGCCTCACCCTTTGGCGGCACGAAGACCGGCTTCGCTCCTTGCAGGGTCGGCTCGGGCTCGGGCTCGGGCTTCGGCTTCGGGGCGGGGGTGACGACCGTCGGCGGCGGGGTGCGCTCGGAGACGACGGCGACCGGGCCCACTTCGGCCGGTTGCGAATCGCCGCCGGTGCTCAGCGAGTAGCCGCCGATCCCGATCCCGAGGGCAAGCGCGACGGCGGCGCCGGCAACGACGGCGCGGCCGCGGTCGCCGAGGCTGAGGAAACGGTCCTCGAGCGGCCAGAGCAGGTGCTCGCGCAGCGCCAGCGAGAGGTCCTCGATGGCCTCCGGCGGGCGACGCTTGGGCCGCGCGTTGATCGGGGTCGGGTCGTTCTCCATAGGTCCTTGCTGGGTTCTCCCATACCTAGCTTGGCTAGGCAAATTAAAGAGCACCTTTAGCTTCAACTAGTTTCGGCAGCCGCGCCGGCAGAAATGAGCCCTGAATCCACCCGCTCGAAGGCCAGCTCGCCTTCGGCGGCATCGACCCGAATCGTGTCGCCTTCGCCGAACTCTCCCTCGAGGATCTTCAGCGCCAGTTTGTCGACCAGCTGCTTCTGGATCACCCGCTTCAGCGGCCGGGCGCCGTAGGTCGGGTCGTAGCCGAGGTTGCCGAGCAGCGTCCGCGCCCCGTCGGTCAGCTCGATCTCGATCCCGCGCTCGCGCACGCGGCCGACCAGCTGGCCGACCTGCAGCTCGACGATGCGGCCGATGTCCTGCTTGGAGAGCCGGTGGAAGATGACCGTGTCGTCGATCCGGTTGAGGAACTCGGGCTTGAAGGTCGCCGCCAGCACCTCTTCGATCCCCTCGCGGATCTTCTCGTCGACCGCCTCGCCGACGATGCGGTCGGAGCCGACGTTCGAGGTCATGATCAGGACCGTGTTGGTGAAGCTGACGGTGCGGCCCTGGCCGTCGGTGAGGCGGCCGTCGTCCATGATCTGCAGCAGCGTGTTGAAGACGTCGGGGTGGGCCTTCTCGATCTCGTCCAGCAGCACCACCGCGTAAGGCCGCCGCCGCACCGCCTCGGTCAGCTGCCCGCCCTCCTCGTAGCCGACGTAGCCGGGGGGCGCGCCGATCAGGCGCGCGACCGTGTGCTTCTCCATGTACTCGGACATGTCGAGCCGGACGATCGCCTGCTCGGAGTCGAACATGAACTCGGCCAACGCCTTCGCCAGCTCGGTCTTGCCGACGCCGGTCGGGCCGAGGAAGAGGAAGCTGCCGATCGGCCGGTTCGGGTCCGAGAGCCCCGCCCGCGAGCGCCGCAGGGCGTTGGAGACGGCGGCGATCGCCTCGTCCTGGCCGATCACCCTTTCGTGCAGCCGCTCCTCCATCTGGATCAGCTTCTGCACCTCGCCCTCCATCAACCGGCTGACCGGGATCCCGGTCCATTTGGCGACGACCTCGGCGATGTCTTCCTCGGTGACTTCGTCGGCGAGCAGGACCTCGCCGCCGGCGTGCAGCTCGTCGAGCTTCGCCTTCTGCTCCTCGAGCTTTTTCTCCAGCTCGGGGATGCGGCCGAATTTGAGTTCGGCGGCGCGCTCGAGGTCGGCCTCGCGTTCGGCCCGCTCGACCTCCAGCCGCGCCTCCTCGAGCTCGGCGTTGGCCTGCTTGATCGCCTCCAGCGGCTCCTTCTCGTTTTCCCAGCGGGTGCGCAGCTCGGCCGCCTCCTCACCCAAGTTGGCGAGGTCGGCTTCGAGCGTCTCCCGCCGCTGCCGCGAGGCCTCGTCGGTCTCCTTTTTCAGTGCCTCGCGCTCGATCTCCAGCTGCTGGATCCGCCGCTCGACCTCGTCGATCTCGGTCGGCACCGAGTCGATCTCGATCTTCAGCCGCGAGGCCGCCTCGTCGATCAGGTCGATCGCCTTGTCGGGGAGGAAGCGGTCGGCGATGTAGCGCTCCGAGAGGGTGGCGGCGGCGACGATCGCCGAG
>Ga0190273_10000219_pt1 | contig 27757 bp, 24 predicted proteins | sample Popmic504IS_FD_134513 | JGI IMG/M metagenome (GOLD analysis project Ga0190273, IMG submission 134513) | Populus adjacent soil microbial communities from riparian zone of Shoshone River, Wyoming, USA - 504 IS | ecosystem: Environmental > Terrestrial > Soil > Riparian zone > Trees stand | place... | reverse complement strand
TGCCTTTAACGCTATCAATCCGCACAGCGCGCATGTCAACGTCACGCGCGTCAACGGTATTACGAGCGTGGTCACGCTGCCGCTGGGCGGTCTCATCTCGGGGCAAGCCGCTTTTGTAAACCTGGACGGCTCGACTGTGCCGGAGATGGCCGTCCTGCGAAGCGCTGCGCTGGTGATAAATTTTCCGCGCGCCGCGACGGACGATGGCGGCGGAGGTTTCTTCGCGCCGCCGACAGAAGTTCCCATCACGGAAGCCATCTCGACGCGCGACAAACAGGTCGAGCGTTTGCGAAAGATGCTGCGCGATGCTGAAGCCTACGCGCGCGCGCAGGACGCCTACGAGCGTGACAAGAGCCTGCCGCGCCCCAACCAATCGGTCGTGCTGGCCTCGCTAGTCCAATACGTTCGCGGCGAGCGACCCGTCATCTTTCGTGCCGACCGTGAAAGTGAGATTCGCGCTGCCATTCGCTTCGCCGACGAGATGCGTCTCAGGCCCATCATCCTCGGCGGCAGCGAGGCATGGAAAGCGGCTGCGCTGCTAAAGGAGCGCAACGTCCCAGTGATCGTGACGAGCGTGCGCAATCTTCCTCCGCTCGAAGACGACTATTACGATGTGCTCTACGCGAATCCTGCGAAATTAAAAGAGGCAGGCGTGCGCTTTTGCATCTCGTCCGGCGATGCAGGCCCGGAGGTGCGTGATCTTCCTTATCATGCGGGCATGGCCGCGGCCTTCGGCCTGTCGCGCGAAGAGGCTTTAAAGGCCGTCACGATTTATCCTGCGCAGATCATGGGCGTCGGTGATCGGCTGGGCACAATCGAAGTCGGCAAAGTCGCCAACCTGTCGATCACGGACGGCGATCTGCTGGACGCGCGCACGCACATTCGCTATCTCTTTATCAACGGCAGACAGTTGCCGCTGACCAGTCGCCATACGGAGCTTTACGAACAGTTCAAAGACAGAAAGTAAGAACTAGAATAAGAACTATATTAGCTTTCAGTTGAATGTCGGGAACGCCACACATCACTACAGAGACACGGAGAGCACAGAGGAAGCACAGAGAGTTAAGCACTCAAGTCTCCGTGCTATCTCCGTGTCCTCTGTGCCTCTGTGGTGAATGCCTCTTTCCAGATACTCAGTTGAAATTTGCTCTGGAAGCGGCTGGAGGTTTGCTGCCGCTTGTGATAATCGAGATTTTTTGGAGGGCCAATGAGGAAATTTCCAAGTCTTGCGTTTCTGGACAAATATAAAGAGTATGCCCCAGTCTTTATACGACTCATCATCGGATTTCATCTGATTTACGGCGTACAGGACAACGTCTTCAGCTATGCGCGTATGGAAGAGTTCGCTGAGTTCCTGCGCGTGCGCGGTGTTCCCTTCCCGCTCTTCTCGGCATTCCTGTCGGCCTACGCACAGTTTATCTGCGGCATTCTCTTTATCGTCGGCGCTCTGACTCGCTATGCGGCAATAGTCATGATTATCAACTTTATCGCCGCGCTTCTCATAGCCCATCGCGCAGACACTTACCCCAGAATGTTTCAGGCGTTGATGATGCTGTTCGCTTCCCTCTTCTTTTTGGTTTACGGCGCTGGCAAGCTTTCCGTTGACAACATGTTGGAGAGACGACGCCACTAGAGCGACGCGCCGCAACTCACGGCTGCATGTATTGATGCTGGCCGGGCAAGAGAAGCTATTTCCTCTTAATCACGTCTGACCGGGCCGAGCGTTTCGTCCAGCCAGTTGTTGAGCGTAGGCACAAAAATTTGAGGCGAGGGTATATGGCCTCCTTCAAAGATGGTCAAACGCTTCGGCTCACGCAGCAACTTATAGAGCGGCTCGGCCTCTGTCTTCAGCGGCGCGGCCTCGTCATAGCGTCCTTGCAGCATGAGCTTGGGCGCTTTTATTCGTCCGACGAAGTTGATCGGATTGGCAGCCGGGTTCATCTGCGTCATATATTTTCGCAGGCCACTCCCGGTTAAGATCACAGACCTGTAACGCATGTCCACGGCAGGCACGATGAGTTTGAAGCTCGCGGAGCTGGGCGCGAAGTAAGCTATCTTGCCGGAATCAATATCTTCTCGCGTCTCTAAGTAGTCCAGGCCGCGTCGAACGTCACCGATCGCTTGCGCAAGCTGCTCGACATACTCGATGGTCGTGGGCTGGGCCGGCTTGTAATCCTTCGGACGGTCGCGTTCGAGAAAGCCCTTCAAAACAACACCGAAGACGGCACGGCCCGATTTAATTTGCGCAGAGAGATTGGCCTCTATCGAGTCCGGCAAAGAGCGAGCGCGATTAAAGACATCGCTGGCAGGCATAAAGTTGATGACCTGAAAAGGGCCTTGAAAATTTTTCGGCAAATACAGATAGGCCCAAGCTCTTTCGCCGCCTGCGCCGTTGTAGGTGATCTTCTCGCGCCGCCACTCGTCCGTCTCTTTGACCTCAACGATCTGCGGATCGAGCGGCGTGTGCTCGTACTCGTAATAATGAAGGAATGATGCGACCGTCGCATCGCTCGCGGGAGTATAGTTGGGAACTTCGTCTTCCAGACTGATCTTCATCGCTCCCTGATCGTTCGCAGAGCCTGTGAAGTTCAGGACGCAGCGGAAACCCAGTTTGTTGGAGCTGTAAAAACCGGGGAAAGAGCCGTAATAGCCGAACACATAAAAAGGGTCTTCCCATGATCCGCCGCCCGTGAAAAAGCCTTCTGAAGTTTCATTGAGACACCACTCTGAAACGTTGCCCGCCATATTGAAAGCGCCGTAAGGACTCATCCCGAATTCCATGCTCTCGACGGGCACGGTTCCGCGACCTTTAAAGTTCGCGCGGTAGTCGGTGGAGTTTCCTAAAAGTCCCCAGGGCATCGTCAGACCTGCGAATGAGGTTACGCCGTTGCGCGCGGCCTTCTCCCACTGAAAGATCGTCGGAAGCTGTTTGCCCCTGAAGGCTGCATAGGCCGCGGCCTCGTACCAGTTGATGTCCGTGACGGGATGCTCCTTCATCCCTTCAGGGAAATTCTGGCCTGACCAACCGCGCGGGCCAGGCATACCCGTTCGATCCACAAACTCTCGCATCGCCTCTTCCCATGCGACGGCGCGCCCGTCTTTTATCAAGGGATATTTCCAGAACTGCTTTTTCAGATAACCACCGGCGTTGATGAACTCCTTGTACTCCTGATTACTCACCTCGTATTTATCTATGAAGAAAGCGTCCAACTGGATGCGCGCATCCGTCGGCCTTCTCCATGCGACGATACGGTAATCCCCGCCTGGAACTAAGACCATGCGGTCTGGCACTCTGGCGGTCTCGACCAGTTTTGTTTGCACGCGCAGCGGCGGCGGAATAAACTGTGTCCCCCCATCCGTCAATAATTCGCCGGAGATCGTTCGCTCAACCTGCGCGTAGCCGTCGCGTTCTAGAGTGAGAATATAATCTCCGCGCGCGATGCGCAGGTTATTCAGTGGCGTCGTTCCGACAAACTGCCGCGCAGGTGAATTGCCGGATTGATCCGGCGAAAAGCGTTTGAGATAAACGCTCGCGCCCGCAGGCTCTGTCATGACCGTGAGATCATCGCTGATGGTCGGCATCAATCGCGCGATGGTCGGATCATTCGGCAGATACTTCTGGACTTTGACGGCCAGATCGTATGCCTCGAAATACTTTTTCGACTTTGTCAGTTCTTCTATGCGCGGGACTGACTGTCTGGCCCATCTCAGATTAATGCTGCGCCAGTAGAGCATGAGCGCGCCGCCCGCGATCAGAAGAGCGACGACCGCCAGTGCGATTCGAGCGGAAGCTCGTTTCCACCAGACGATGGAAGCTTCGGCAGGTATCTCGACGGTCTCTCTTTTCCTCTGCTCTTCGCGGGTCGTCTCAGGGCTGATGATCTCCGTCTTCCTCTGTGCTTCGTGTGCCACTTCCGCACTGCTCGCATCCGGTTGCGAGATAGAAGGCAACGAGACCTCTTCAATGATGGTCTCGCTCGATTGCTGCCGGCGCAGCTCCTGACTCGCGGAGCGGTGCGCCTCCTTGCGTTGCAGCTTCGTTTCAAAATCAAGCTCCTGCTTCAGATTCTTCAGGTCTATCAGCAGGTCTTTCGCAGTTTGATAACGCTCTTCTCTCTCTTTACACAGAGCTTTGGTGACGATTCGCTCAAGCTCTGCGGGCACGTCTCTTGAATAGCGCGCGAGCGGCGCTGGTTCGTCGTCGCCTAGAATTGAAGCCGCCATCTCGGCGGTCGTCCCGCCATCGAAGGGCAGGCAGCCTGCGATCATCTCGTAGATCACACAGCCCAGACTCCAGATGTCCGTACGCTCGTCGACCTCAAGCCCACGCGCCTGCTCCGGCGACATGTAGCTGATCGTGCCCATGACCACACCCGGATCCGTCTTTATCATCATTTGCGTGTCGGCATCGGCGTCCGAAGGTGTGACTCTGCGCTCTGTCGTCTTGGCGAGTCCGAAGTCCAGCACTTTGACGTAGCCGTCCGTGCGCAGCATGATATTTTCCGGCTTGATGTCACGATGCACTATGCCTGCCGTATGTGCGGCAGTTAAAGCGCTCGCCGCCTGGACACTGATGTCGAGCGCATCGGCGAGCTTGATTCGACCGCTCTTTAAGTGGTGGCGAAGGGTGACGCCCTCTATCAACTCGGTCGCGATGAACTGCCTGTCTTCTGTTTCGCCGATCTCATAAACCGTGATGATATTGGGATGATTCAGGGCAGAGGCTGCGCAGGCCTCCTGACGAAAGCGGCGCAGCCGCCCTTCATCCTTTGTAAAGTAGGACGGCAGCAGCTTGAGCGCGACCTTTCGTCCGAGGCGCATATCCAGCGCCAGATAAACTTCGCCCATCCCGCCTTCACCGATCTGCTCTATGACTCTGTAATTAACAATGCTTTGACCCTTGCTTAGTTTTTCCCCTTCGTCGGCCAGCAAAGGGGCTGCGGCCTCTATGGCCGGAGCGTCCAGAAGCTGTCCCGTACGGTTGTAAGCTGCAAGCAGGGATTCGACCTCGCGGCGCAGCGCGTCGTCATGCGCGCAGGCCGCGCTTAAGTATGCCGGGCGCTCCTCCGGCGTCCGTTCAAGTGCGGAATTAAAGATGCCGCTTATTTTTTGCCAACGCTCATCCTTCATCTTTCGATCCTTCGTCGCCAAGCTCGCGCGCGAGCCATGCCTTGGCCATATTCCAGTCACGCATCACCGTGTTGGCCGAGATGCCCAGCACTTCTGCGACCTCTTCATTGCTTAAACCGCCATAAAAGCGCAGCTCTACGACACGCCCCCGGCGCGGGTCAATCGCTGCCAGGCGTTCTAGAGCTTCATCAAGGGCGACCAGCTCGCTCGCGCGATCATTTGAAACCATCGCTACTTCATCTAGCGATATTTTGCGCGCTTTTCCACCACGCTTGGCCCGCGCGGATTTGCGCGCGTGATCGATCAGGATGCGCCGCATGGTTTGGGCGGCGATGGCGAAGAAGTGTGCGCGGTTCTGCCAGCGCACGTTATTTTGGTCTATGAGCCGCAGATAAGCCTCGTTGACCAGGGCCGTGGTTTGCAGCGTATGGCCGGGGCTCTCACGGTTCATGTATTGATGCGCTATACGGTGTAACTCCTGCTCGACAAGAGGGATCAGCTCGTTCAGCGCGGCCTGATTCCCTCCGCTCCAATCGAGGAGCAACCTGGTCATTCCTTCCGGTGAGTGCGAGGCGGTCATCTGGGAAAGCCCCCGCGGTAAGAGAGTAAAGCGAAAGTTGGCGGCGCGGATTGTAACACTTTTCCGCCCACACTTGGCGACCGATTTTCCGATCATAAAAAAAATCCTGGGCCTGATGGTGGTTTTTCCGTGGGGTTGTCGCTTATCTAAGTGAAGCGCAATGAGAGCTGGTTGGAACTCATGAGCGGGACTCTCTGGTTTCAACCATAACAAGCGCAGCGGTCAGCTTCAGCCGCTGCGCACTAAGAATTATTCGGAGGAACAGATGAAAAAGCAGCTTACAAAAGCGTTCGTGATGATCGGCCTCGTCTCTCTTTTGACTTTGGTCGCAGCCACTGGGAGCGCACACGCACAGTCGCGCATCAACTACACGGCCAACATTCCGTTTGCGTTCACGGTCGGAAACACGACGCTGCCCCCAGGGCTTTACACAGTGACGGAGATCAAGACGGCTGACGGCGCGGGGATTCTTCAGCTCAAAGCGAAGGGTCAGGACGGTGTCTTTAGACTGACTGATCGTGTGCAGGTCAATAAGGCGCGCGCCAAGACAGTTCTGGTCTTCAATCAGTACGGCGAGCAGTATTTTCTCGCAGAGATGTGGAGACGCGGCCAGTCTGAAGGCCACATGGTGCGCAAATCCAACCGCGAGCGCGCGATTGAGAATGAACTGGCGCGCAACGATGGCTCGCAGAATGAGACGGCACGTAGAGCCTCTGAGTCGCAGACCGTAGAGATCGCAGCCCTTGCGAAGTAAATATCTGGCCGGTGTGCCCGGCACAGCGATAGCCCCACGATAAGGGAACTCCTCGCTTCCCTTATGCGAGCGAAAGAACTAAAACGGCAGCTCGAAGATTCGCCCCTTCGAGCTGCCGTTCCCTTTTTGGCGAGAGCATTTCAAAGGCCGTTGAGACGAGTCACTATAAGAAGTAACATGTCAGCGGTTGACACATGGGAAGTGTAAAAGATATTGTTTCTTTGATCCCGCAAGGATCGGCAGTAATAAAGACACCACCTATCTTAATACGTAACAGGTCACACCTCGTCAGCTAATCTTTTATTCCAGCCATTTTTCTACCGATTAGAGCCATCAGTATTTCACTGCCAACGGTAGTAATCATTCAACAGCCAGCCCAACCACATAACAGGAGACCCCTTAGATGAATAAATTTAAACTTGCCCTGCACCTCGTCGCTGTCCTGGCGTTCGTCGCCTTCAGTGCCTCGTTAACACAGGCACAGGCCACGCGCACGTGGGTGTCCGGTGTCGGCGACGACGCGAATCCTTGCAGCCGTACTGCTCCCTGCCGGACTTTTGCCGGTGCGATCTCGAAGACGGCGACCAATGGCGAGATTGATGTCATGGATCCAGCCCCATTAGGCTCAGTCACGATCGTTAAATCCATCACTCTCGACGGAAATGGAACATTCGCAGGCATCCTCGCCCACCCCGGTAACGGTATAGTTATCAACCTGAATACCGGCACTGACCCTTTAAAGATCGTGCGCCTGCGTGGAATCTCGATCAGTGGCTCAAACGGCGGCACACAAGGCGGCCTGCGCGGTATCCTCATATCGTCCGCTAATCCCGGTCAGCCGAAGGTAGTTATGGAGGATGTCATCGTTGACAACTTCACTCAACAGGGCGTCCACTTCAACTCCAACGGCGGCGAGCTGGTGATGAAGAATTGCATGATTAGGAATAACGCGCAGGGCGGCATTCACCTTAGCAGTAACGGCGCGAACCTTGTGCACGCGACGATTGTTCACACCGAAGTCGTCTTTAATCAGGAAGGGCTTCGCGTTGACAACAATGTGCGTGCGATGGTGCGCGATAGCTCATTCTCAAGCAACGTACTCAACGGGATCGCCGTCTTTCCGCAATCAGCCAGCAGTCAGTCGGAAGTAAACGTCGACAACTCTACGGTGTCGTCCAACAAGCAGTGGGGCGTCTTCGCTTACGGGGTGAACGCTGGTGCGACCATACGCCTCTCCAATACGACGGTCACGAACAACACAACGAACGGTCTCCACGCTCTCTCAGGAGGACAGATTCTCTCATGGAAGAACAACCGTATTGCGGGTAATAATCCGGACGGCGCGCCCACCGGCCAACTCACAGAGCAGTAACAGAGCAGAAGCCTGAAAGAAAAAAACTACTCCCGCCAAAGGTCGATAACGAATTTGGCGGGAGTAGTTTTTATGCCGACGGATTGAATTTATCAGGGGCGACCACGACCACCATCTCCCTCATGCGCTGTGTGATGGTTTTTCTCTATGCAAGTTTACTTGCCCGCGACGGCGTAGATCAGAGCCGCCGCGAAATAAACGATCGACCAGTACTGTAGCGGTATATACATCAGATGATCGCGCGGCCCGTCATACGCTATTTGCTTTATGGCTGCGAACTTTGGGCTCAAGGCATCGATCATTTCCTGTTCTTTTAGAGCAGTCTCCGCTCTTTTTTTCTTCAACCAAAGGCCTGTCGCCAGGCAACTCACACCGGCAAGCAAGAGGACTGCCAGCTTGGGCCAACGATGCCCCTGATAATATCCGTCGCCAAATATCTTTATGGTGAAGATATTCATAAACAGAGCTGAAAATATGCCGTACAAGATAACCAGCAAGCCCCCGCCGCGATGAACTACTATCATTGTATCTTTCCTCTCGCTCGAACGAATCATCGCCAGGCCCATAATGAAGAAGTCGTTTACCCTTCGTCCGCGATCTCTTTTTTCCAGATGATAGAGTAGCGCCAGAACAAGTGTCTGCTGAGTATTGCACCCGGCAAGATGTCAGCGCAAATCTGCTCAATCTGCGGCAGCGTGAGATACGAATCCGTTTGTCCATGCTCGAGATATGCCTCGCGCACTTCTCTGGGTGGTCTAGGCTTTCCGGTTTTTATGAGCCTGAGGAACAGACTTGCAGGATAAGCCACACCGTCAAAAAGCAGATCATTCAAATTAGAGCGTTGATACAAGTCCAGGCAAACGAATATCCCTCCGGGCTTCAAAGCTTTTTTTATTTTTCTCAGGATGGGTTCAATCGGTAGATGATGGATCGTCGTCAGCGTCGCAACACAATCAAACTGATTATCCGAAAGCTGATAGGCCATGACATCACCCTTGACGAAATCTATATTCGGATAAAGCTTTGAGCTTTCCCTGGCAAGGCGAATCATCTGCGTAGATAAATCTATGGCAAGCACCCTTTCGGCACGCACGGCGAGCAAGCGAGAGAATGTCCCCGTACCGCAACCGATTTCAAGCACATCCAGGCATCGTTCTGGAATATGACTCATTAAGTATCTGTGGTAATGCGCGTTATGATTCCACTCTTCATCGGAGAGCAACGCAATCCGATCAAAATCAGATTGGATTGATTCCAGCGTTTGCCTTGAAGGGCTCAATCTCTTTTTGCTCTCCGGCATCTTGCGCTTACTTGAGACAAGTGCCTTCACCTGCTCCTGTAGACATCTGTGCTCAGGTACTTCAGGCCGGAGTCGGCCATCAGCGTAACCACCTTTGCATTTGGCCCCAGCCGCTCTGCCACTTGAATCGCGGCGACGACGTTTGCACCCGAAGATGTCCCGGCGAAGAGCGCCTCTTCGCGCGCCAGACGCCTAGCCATCTCCTTCGCGTCCTCCGTTTTAACCGGCAGGATGTCGTCCACCAGAGTCGCGTCCCACAGCGGAGGAGTGTAGCCGATCCCGACGCCTTCGATTTTGTGTGGCCCTGCCTGGCCTCCCAGCAGCACAGAGGATTCTGCGGGTTCGACGACGACGATCTTGACGCCGGGTTTGTGTCGCTTGAGCACTGTGGCGACTCCGCGCGAAGAAGCCGCCGTCCCCACGCAGTGCACAAAAGCGTCTATCTCCCCATTCGTTTGATTCCAGATCTCCTCGCCAAGCTGATGATAACCAGCGATGCTGTCATGATTGTTGAGCTGGTCTGTCCAGTACGTATGAGGCTCACGACTCAACTCGCGCGCGGCCTCGATCATATCCAGGATCAGCTTCCTGGTGGTGAGACCTCCCTCGCTCGGGACGAGTGTGAGCTTTGCACCCAGCGCCGCCATGTGATCCAGCTTCTCCCGGCTAAACGCATCGGAGCTGACGATGTGTATACGGTAGCCAAGCGCTGCGCAGACCAGCGCGAGCGACGTTCCCGTGCTGCCGCCCGTATACTCTATGACTGTATCTCCGGGCTTAAGGCGTCCGTCGTTTTCCGCACGCGAGATCACTGCCTGCGCCATCCTGTCCTTGACGCTGCCTGTGGGGTTTTCCCATTCGAGCTTCACAAGGATGTCTGCACAACCAGGTGGAACGACCTTGCGAAGTCGAACGATCGATGTGTTTCCGATGGCACGGAGAATATCCACGCGTTAAGCTCTCCTCTTCTGCGGGGCGGTTTCCAAAACCTGCGCACAAGGTCTCTGATGATTCGCCGACGTGAAACCCGCAGACTTTAATGCGCAGCTTTCGCTGGCATGCTCTCCTAAATATCTCAACCGGATAAAACTTGCAACCACAAGGGGGAGACCGTGTCACGGTTGCCCCTTCATGCTCTATCAATCTTTCCTCTCTTTATTCCCTCACGACCAATTTATCCGGCGGCAACATCGCGGGCAGGCCCTTGTGCTGCCAGCATCTGCCTGTGCCGCGCACGCGGCGTCTGCAAGGTGTTCCCTTTTGTGTCCGAGCACCGCAGATAGAGACCGTCTCGTTCGGGTCCGTGGGCCGCTCTGTCGCCGTGCCGTCCGGGCCATAAGTGGGCTCCGGCTGCGTTGCGGTCGTAGCCGTCGCATCGCTTTCATTCTCTGTGTCCGCAGATTTGGGCGTGTCATTCGGCGATGATGTGGGCGGTGACGCTTCGGGAAGCTCTCCGCGCTCGACGATGAGCGGCGGAGGCGCTGCGCGCTGGAAGCGTCCACAGACTAGCCCTAAGCTGAACAGGGCCGCGCACGCGAGTACGGTCGAAATAATTCTTGATCTACGAAACCTGCGCGCGCATGCTTTGCAGAATCTTCTGCTCGTCCACATGTGCCAGCGCGCACGCTCTATGTGCTCGCCGCACTCGGCGCAAAAATTTGGCTTGTACATTGTGAGGTCTCCATACGGGTAGCGGGCAAGCCCTGCAAAAAGCGTGTCGCGTGAGGCGCTTGGTTTTCCGCTTTCGTCCTAGACGACTGTCGTCCAATCGAAGCGGGCTCTTTGCCGGGCCGTTCCCTTTTGCGCCGCATTATAAACCAACCCCGGTCTTTGACCACAGATTCCGTTCGTTGCGCACACGGGCAGGAGTTGCATAGGTAAAACATGCGTGTTATAGTCGTGTGACTCCCGAAGAAGTTTTAAGCGTTCCGTTGTCGGCGTGTGCCTGGCTTGAACGATCAGCAGACGCGCGCTTCTCAAAAAATATTACGGACGGCGGGAGACGAGTCTCGATGGGCTTAAGGCTCTACTGCAATCGCTACGCGCATTTCAAAGACCCGCTGGTGTGCTCTATGGTCTGTCCTTACCGCACACGCTGCCAGGACTTCGCGCTTTTTTATGACGAGCACCGTCAAGAAGTGGACGGACTCGTCGAACAATATTTCACCGCGCAGGCCAACACACAGCCGTCTCTGCGCGCGCGCACGCTCGTCTCGACTCTTCAGCCCACAGAGATGCGTGCGCTTATCAAGTTGGAGGTCAAACGAGAGATGCCGGAAATCACATACATCTGGATTGGAAAAGACGATCAGGCAGAGCTGCTCAACCTGGAAGAGATCATCCGCCGGGCAGAGCGCGGCGCGAAGGCCAAAAATATTTACAAGGTCGCACAGGAAATGGAGCTGCGCTTTCAGCTTGTCCCGCGCAAGCATATAGAGAAGGCCAAGCGCACGGTCGCCGCCGAAGCTGAGCGCGCCGCCGCGCGTCGCTCCTCTCGCCTGCGCGCGGTCGCAGCGGAGACTCCTGCCACGACCTCGACGCTACCGCTCGCCGCAGTCTCGAACGCCTCGCAGTCAAAGCCTGCGACGACGCGCCGCACGCGCACGCGCATCGCCAAGGCCGCAGGTGACAGATAGAGACGAAAGCTTTTGTGTCCCGTCAGGCTGCTCGCGATTGTGACGCAAAGGCTCGCTTCGCGTGCAGCGCTTTTGAAGCCAGGGGCTTCGTATCCAAAACCCTTTCATCCGCGCTTTTTCCTCATTATTCAAGCAACTCGCAGAGGGTTTGGGGCGTCCGACAATGGCGTATGCCGGTCGGCGCTTGCAAAAATTCGGCGTCGCCGTGCATACTCGCACACGACGAGTTTCACTGGCGTTTGATCCTTAAGCGATGATCTATTTTTATTTGCTTTCCAGATTCCCCAAAGGAAAAATCACCCACACAGCCCTGTCGCTTATCCTGCTGCTCTGCGCAATCGCAGCGATAGCGCCCGCCGCTTATGCACAGCAGGAAGACCCTGACGATGTGGTGCGCGTCGAAACCAATCTGGTTCAGCTCAACGTCGGCGTCGTGGATCGACAGGGCCGCGCCGTCACCAATCTTTCGCGCAACGATTTCGTCGTCTATGAAGACGACGTGCGCCAGCCGATCGTCAATTTCGAGTCGACGGCGACTCCGTTCAGCCTTGTCCTGCTGCTGGATATGTCCGGCTCGACGCTTACCTTTCGCCCGACTTTGAAGCAGGCGGCACTCCGTTTCATAGATGCTTTGAGTCCAGCCGATCGCGTTGCCGTCATCGCTTTCAATGCGAAGATCGACACGCTGACGAAATTCACCTCTGATCGTCGAAAGATCGCCGAAGGAATCACATACGCCGAGGGCAAAGGCGAGACTCATCTTTATGATGCGCTTCGGGACGCGCTCGAACAACTTTCGCGCGAAGGCCAGCGCCGCAAAGCCATCGTCGTTTTAAGCGACGGGCTGGACACAGAGATGCGCAACATGGATCGGACATCTGCCGGCAGCGCCAAGACGAACGAGGAGGCCATCAATTCTATCAAACCGGAGGCGAGCGCTTCGCTCAACGCGGTTCTCAACGCGGCGGACAGGCAGGGCGTAACGATCTATCCGCTGGCGCTGCCCTCCGGCGATCCCAAACGCCTGGCCTTCCCAGACCCTAAACAGATCGCCATTTACACCTCTGCGCGCACGCGCATGCAAACTCTAGCCGACCGGACGGGCGGGCGACTCAACGTTATTCGTCGGCTGGAGGATATGGGTTATCTCTATGCAGAGGTGGCGGCAGACCTGCGCACGCTCTACAGCGTCGGCTATCAACCTCCGGGCGGGCGCGCGCGCGATGGCCGCTGGCGCAAGATACGCATCGAAGTTGCGCGCCCGGAACTGATCGCACGCACACGTCCTGGCTACTACGCGCACTGACTCCGTATGTATGAGAAGCGCCCTTTTATTCCACCGAATGCCCGCTTGACACTCGCCGGAGGCCGCCCGTATATTCTTCTTTCGCGTTTAGAATAAAGCGCACCCGTAGCTCAGCTGGATAGAGTACTTGACTACGAATCAAGGGGTCGCACGTTCGAGTCGTGCCGGGTGCATCATATTTTGTTAGAGAGAGATTACCAGCGCCGCAATCTCTTTTTTATTTTATCCCGCCGCTTGCATGATAAAATGCGCGCATGCAAACAGAGCCGACGAATCCTCACGAAGCTGACTATAGAAGTTGTTCTAAGTGTAAAACGTCTAAGCCTGCCAGCGAATTTAATTTTAAGAACGTGAGGCTTGGGAAACGCCACTCTTATTGTAAAGAATGCGGTAATGATTTAACGCGCAGCCATTACCGAAGTAATAAGCGTCAGTATCTTGAACGCAACGCGCGCGTCAATGCGCGACACCGCGCGTTGATCCGTTCAGCAAAATCGCAGCCCTGCGCAGATTGCGGCATTCAATACCCGTACTACGTGATGGACTTCGATCACCGCGACGGGGCGACAAAATCTTTTATCTTGAGTGATGTGCCGCGCGCGACGAGCAAAAATTTGACGCGCGAGATTGAAAAGTGCGATGTGGTTTGCGCCAATTGTCATAGGGAGCGCACTCATCAACGTGCACTAAAGAAGAATGCATAGCGGCTATCCGACATTCGAACTTTCGGGATGCATCATAATTTCCAAAATAGGCTGGTGTGCTTGCCTAGCCCCTTCTGTTTTTCTCGGCGATCGCCGCACTGATAAGCATCGCCGCGATGAGGATGGCTCCGGCGATAAACGCCGTGTGACCAAAGCTTGTGTCGAACCGGCCAGCGATCCAGTAACCGCCTGCTAAAAAGATCGCTCCCATCACGCCCGCCAACCAACGCATTCCTTCCATCATAATAAATCTCCTGTACGCAGTTTGATTCGAATACGAACCATACTCGCGCGCTATGAGTAATCGAGCACGCCCGTCTGCATGGTCATCTTCCATTCCTCACAGACCTTTGAATAGACTTTACAGACGCGGCCCTTCCAGTGGTTGTGTCGTCCTGCCGCGTCGACCCAGAGCGTATCTATATCGACGACGGCAAACGCTCCATCGCCCTCGCGTGAAACGACGATCTTCCTGATCTCTCTACGGTTGTGTGCGAGCCTGTGCTTGCGAAATAGCTCCTGCCAGCCCGCAGTCCATCTCTCGTAATCGTAGCGCCCCCACTCCATAATCCACTCCAGCGGGTCATGCGCCTGCGGCGTGGGCGGCCAGGGCCAGACCATGTCCGGATGAAAGACGCCGATCAGAAGCTCTGCGTCCTGCGTATCCCACGCCCTGGTTTCACGATTGACGATCTCTTCGATCTCTTTTTTGATGTTGTCCATAGACCTTCAATGAGCTTTGCCGATAAAGGAGAGCCTCGCGAATCATGATTCGCGAGGCTCTCCTTCCGTATGCTCTCCCCTTTGAGCCTCTTTTAGAAGTTGAACTTTAAGGCGAGCTGAAGCTGACGGGGGTCGCCCACGCCCTGGCGCAGGAAGCCATCGAAGTTAAAGAGCGGTGATGCGATGGTCGGGTCTATGTTGTTAGCGTTGTTGAAGGTATTGAACATCTCGACGATGGGCACGAGCGCGTAGCGTTCGCCGAAGCGGAACGGTCGCTGTAAGCGCCAGTCGAAGGAGAAGAACTCGTTATTCTTACGCAGCGAGTTGCGATCCAGGCAGCGCGTCGCGCATCCTCCGGGCGATTTCGGCTGCGCCGTGTGCGCCTGCACGCGCGCGTTCCCCTCGAAGCCCCAGGGCAGTTCCGCGCTTGTGAAGAAGTTGAAGCGGTGGCGTATGTCTCTGTCGGCCAGCGAGTAGTCCAGTTGTAGATTGTTAAAGTCGAAGGCGCGATCCGTGAACGGGTCGCGCTCGTTGGAATCGTCGTCCAGGTCTTTCGCGAAAACGTAGTTCCACTCGAACTGGTAGCCGCGACTAAAGCGCTTGCGCATCCCGACTGTAAAGCCTCTATAGAGCGACTTGCCGACGGCGCTCGCGACCATCGTCTCTCCCAGAAACGGCGCGAAGAAACCCGTTCGTGCGTAGTCCAGAAAGCGCGTCAGGTGAACGCCCTTCGCGTAGGTAAAGTCGAAATAGAGCGACAGGTTATTGACGATCTCCTGCTCGAAGGCTAGGTTCGTGGTGTAGATGCGTGGATTGGCGTAATCCTTGCTAAAGACGCGAACGCCTGAGAAGCATGGAAACGGATTGGCTCCGCAAGAGCTTGCCGTCGGCGTCACCAGACCGGGCCAGGTGGGCCTGACAAACGGATTCGCAAACAGTCCACCCGCTATCGTTTGTTGCTGCACGCCGTTGGTCGTGATCGAGCCGACCTGCGTTAACATGTTTTGCCGCGCGTTGTAAATACCCCAACTGCCGCGCAGCACGGATTTCCCTTTCTTTGATATGTCCCAGGCAAAGCCTACGCGCGGCTGGAACATCTTCACTTGATTGTGCAGCGTGCCATCGGAAGGAAAGCGCGGGTCGCTTAAAAATATTCCGTAGGCCGTTTCCGACGGAGGCACGACAGGATCAGGAAAAATCTGCGCCTCCCAGCGCAGGCCGTAGTTCAAGGTAAAGTTCGACCTGACCTGCCACTTGTCTTGAATAAACAACGCGATGTCTTCGTTCTTGATGTCGGATGCTCCGGCGGCGTCAGTCGCAGGGCCGTTGGGCCCAGCGCCCTGAAGGAAAAGCAGGAGCGGCGTCGCGGGCGTGCCCGCCGGACAGACGCCCGTCACGATGTCCACGAAAGCGCCGTTCGGACAACGACCTGCGTCCGGCCCAAAGCCCGGCCCCAGTGCCGCAGGCGAGGCATAGCGCAGGAAGCCCGTCACGCTGTCAAAAATGTAGCGGCCCTCGAAGAACCCGCGAAAGACCTGCGAGTTACGCGTGTGTATCCATTCGCCGCCGAATTTGACAGTGTGGTTGCCCTTGACGATCGAGAAGTTATCTTTGATCTGCGTGAGCCACATCAGCTCGTCCACGTTTGGCCCAAGAAAGAAGGGATTGCCGAAGCGAAACGTCGTCACGAATCCCATAGCCGTATCGGCGGGGATATTAGACTGAACGGCAGAGCGTGGCCGATTCTCGCGCGAATAAGTAAAGTGCGCTTCGTTGACCATCGTCGGCGAGACGGTGCTGAAGAGATTGAGATTTAAGACCTGAATTTTTGAAGGCCCTTCGATGCCGTTGGCGGAGTTGCCGTAGGTCACAACGTCGAATGTCTGGTTCGTATTCTTAGAGTAATCGAAGTTATAAGAGAGGGCGAGTTTGTTCGCGGGCGTCAAATACCAATCCAGCTTTCCAAGGAATGCGGAGTTGCGTATGGGGCGCTGTATGGGCAGGCCCTCTTCCTGCTGCCGTGTCGTGCGGAAGAAATTCAGAAGAGCAAGGCGCTGGCAATCCGTATTGGCGTCGATCAAAGCTTCGTTGGTGAGGATCGTCGGCGTCGCGACCGGACAAGCGGTGGGCCCAACCTGTTCGCTCAAATTGGCACGCGTCAGATTTTCCCTGATCGTCTCGAAAGCAGCGAAGTAGAAGGCCCTGTCTTTCTGGATCGGCCCGCCGATGGTCGCGCCAAACTGTTCGCGATGAAAATCAGTGAGCGGCTTGCCGTCTGAGGTGTTCGAGGTCAGCGCTTCCATTCTTTGAAAGTAAAAAAGATTGCCGTGAACTTCGTTCGTACCAGACTTGGTAATGACGTTGATGACGCCGCCCGCTGTGCGCCCGAACTCAGGGCTCGCGCCCGTGGCGACGACCTGAAATTCCTGCACGGCTTCGAGGGGGATGTCTATGGCGGCGCGTTGGCCTCCGGCCTGCTCGCCGAAAAATCCGTTGTTGTAGTTGCCGCCGTCCAGACTGAAATTGTTAAAGATGCCGCGCTGACCCGCGAAGGTGATCTCGTCGCCGTCCGGCCCCTGCACGATGCTTACCCCCGGCGTTAAGGTCAACAAGTCCTCGAACTTTCTTCCGAGGACGGGAAGATTGTTGACTGCGCGGTCGTTTAAGGTCGTGCTCGATTCTGTTTTGACCGTATCGATGGTCGGAATGGCGTCCACTGTGACGCGCTCTTCCACGCCCGAGACTTTCATGCTCAGGTTTAGAGAGATGGCCTGGCCGACGGTGAGCGGAAACTCCTCCTGGACGAGTGTGGCAAAGCCCTGCTTTGAGACCGTGAGCGTGTAGCGGCCCGGCGGCAACTGTAAGAAGACGAATCGCCCATCCTCGTTGGTGGGTAAAGTTTTGCTGGCGTTGGTATCCAGATTTTTTACTTCGACGTTGGCAGCGGGCAAGACTGCGCCCGCCTCGTCCGTGATCGTCCCCTCTATGACGCCCGTGGTAATTTGCGTTTGCCCGTAAGCGACGCTCATAAACGCCAACACGGTGAGCAGACAAAGACCACATCCTTTGCTCCACGCTGCGATGCTACGAAGTAGGGTGCTGCGCATAGTCTTCTCCTCTTCAGCTTCTTTTGTGCCTGGATTGCTTTGGTTTCCGCCTGGATAGTTTTGACCAGCGACCTCAAAGGAACTTAGACGGAGTTCTCTGCCAAGACTGCCCCGTCTCTGATGAGATAAAAAGCCGGTGCTTGTGCGAGGACGACAAAATGATTCGTGACTGTTCGAGCGCTCTTGAAAGCAAATGAACGGGCGGCTCATCTTAAAAAGAGCAGACCGTTCCTGTCAACATTTTCGGCTGGTCGAAGCTTTATATTATGTGCGCTCGCTGTGCTTCTGTCCGACCCGCTCGATGCCTGATCCGCACTTGTTCCCTTTTACAAAAAATTGGCCTTGCCGCACGGCAGCCGATCAAAGCGTTCTTTGACGCGGGCGTAGAGCGGATCGCAAAGCTCCGGCAGTACCGGGCCAATCCAGAGAGGAACGCCCGCCGTGCCGCCCGCATAATAATCCGGCAGGTGAGATAGCACGCGACCCGCACCTCCCTCTGGATCGGACGTGCCGAAGACGACGCGACCAAAGCCGTGCAGGAGGAGCGCGCCCATGCACATCACGCACGGCTCAAGCGTCGTGTAGCAGGTCATCTCGCGACTCCTGGGCCAAAGCTTCGCGTCTATGCGCCCGAGCGCTTCCATCTCCGCATGACGGCCCGGATGATAATGCGGGACGAGAAGGGCGTTTCCCGCTTCACTGATGATTTCATCATCGACCGTAACGACGGCTCCGATGGGCAGGTTGCCGCGCTTCTCTGCTTCAAGGGCCAGGTGGACTGCGCGCCGCAGGTGATCCAGGTCAAGCGGCGACGCTATGTTGTCTAAGAGTTCGGTCATTTCGGGAAAAGTACTTTCGTCTATATATTGAGCAAATGGCTGGGACGACACACAATATAGCAGACTAGCCATTGACACGCCGCAAAGTTTGACATAGAACATTCCGCCTTGATAACGATTCGGCTCAGAAGGAAGACTGAACACGCATGACGGCCCGCACCATCATGATTATAGTGGATAGCGAGGAGACTTACTCCGGGTTAGGGCTATTACTCGAAAAACGAGGCCATAGAGTAATCGAGGTGGCCAACGACGCGCAGGCGCTCGCAAAGTTAAAGCAGGAGACGCCGGACTTGATCCTCATGGATACGGACATGCCTCCGGCGCGAAGTCTGGTCATCGCGCGCGGCCTGCGCGAGCGCGCACACATACAGGAGGTCGCCATCATCATCGCCACCTCGCAAAAGATGGCGCACCTACAGGGCGGGCAGGCTTCCATGGGCCATAACGATTACGTCATCTACCAGGGTGATTTCGAGCAACTGAAAAATATTCTACAGAGTCTACAGATAGAGACGCCCGCGCTGGCCGCCACACAGACCGGCAACAAATAGCTGTCTACCACACACAGGCTACAGGCAAAAGCGAGCCGTCTAATAAATTCAAAAATAGTAGAGCCCACGAATCTTCAGGCATTCGCGGGCTCTCTTTGTGTCAACTTTTTTCGCTGAGCTTACTGTCTTGAAAATTCTGCGATGATGCGCTCGCGTATCTGCGGCACGGTCAGCCCCTGCTCTTTTTGCAGGCGGTAAGCGAGCAGCGCTTCGTTGACGCAGACGGCGCATTCCGACGAGTGGGTGCTTTCGTAGCAACTGTGCAGGCTCTTATGCCCGAACGACTCGTCACAGTAGCAGTAGCATGGAAGCTGCGCCAGCGTTTGCGGAATTTCTTTGGCAACCTGATAAGCCTTTCGCGCCTGGCCGAAGAAACGCTCCGGCGGCAGCGTCGGCGGCAAATTCGTTACACTCATCGCCTCTTCGAAAGCAGGCACGCGCGCCACCACAGGCGTCTGCGACCCACCCGCGCGACCCTGTTTACTCACCTGCGAACCGCCCCTCTGGCCGAGGATGATGACCGTCAGCACGACGCCGACGACGATGGCTATAATCAAGAACTTTTTCATAAAAGCTTCGATCTCCTGAAAATTCGCTTCAATAAAACTTTTCGACACGCACGTCTCATGCGCGCCTGATTGATTTTAACTTGCGAGGCCAGCTTTGGCGAGAGAGAAAAGCAAGGATAAGGGAGTCAACTATGAAGGATGAAAAGAATGCTATTCAGGTTGAGCCATTCATCTTAAATAAATACGCTTTCATCATTCATCCTTCATCCTTTCTTTCGCGCGCGGGTGAAAGCGGTCGTAGGTCTGGCGCATGTGGCGGTCTGTGATGTGCGTGTAAATCTGCGTGGTCGAGATGTCGCTGTGGCCCAGCAGCGCCTGTACCGAGCGGGAATCAGCGCCGCGCTGCAAGAGATGCGTGGCGAAGCTATGGCGCAGGGTATGCGGCGAAATGCCAGCCAGATTCAAACGCGCCGCGTAACGTTTGATCGCGCTCCAGGTCATCTGCCTGGTGAGCGGGCCGCCCGCGCTATTGAGAAAGAGTGTGGAGAGATTGCCACGGCCTGCGCGTGCGCGCGCTCCCTTGTAGCGCTCAAGCCAGTGCGTGGCGCTCTTGCCTATGGGGACGCGCCGCTCCTTGCTTCCCTTGCCATGACAAAGGATTGTTCCGCCGTCCAGATCAAGGTCTGCGACTTTTAAAGAGACTAGCTCTGTGACGCGCAGGCCAGCGGCGTACATCAATTCGAGCATCGCGCGATCACGCAAGCCCTCAGCCGTCTCAATGTCCGGCTCGCGTAGCAATCGCTCCATCTCGTCTTCGGTCAGGAAGCGCGGCAGCGGCGCGCTTTTTTGCGGCGTCGAGAGGTCTTCGGCAGGATGGTTTTTGATATGCCCGTCGAGCATCAGGAAACGAAAGAGCCCGCGCGCCGCGCTGACCGCGCGAGAGACGCTCGAAGGCGCGAGCCCTTCGCGCGAAAGCTCCGCGATCCAGCCCCTTAAATCCCCGCGCGTCAACTGCTCGACCGTCTTTCCCTGTTTATTAGCCCATGCCAGGAGCCTTGAAAGATCGCGCCTGTAGCTTTCCAGAGAGTTCGGCGCGAGGCCCTTTTCGACCTGTATGTAAGCCAGATATTCGCGCAGCAGATCGCGCCTGTGCTCTCCATCCACAGTCATCATTTAGCGGGGCACACAGTTGGAATCAAAGGCTACTTATTGCCGGAGCATACGTAGAATAAAAGTTCGATCAACGTGAAGCGTATTGCTTGTGGTCATTAGCAGCCGACGCCAAACTCGCTTCACCCTGCTGGCCTCTGCGATAGAGAGTGTAACCGAACCAGAGGCCATAAAAGAAGAGGAGCATCAAGGCAGCGCCCGTGATTGCTGCCGCGGAAGAGTTTGTGATCTTGCGTATGACGACGAAAAAGTCTCCGCACATCCCCAGCGCCAGCGGCAACATCGCAGCGATCAACATCCGGCTGGCAAACGCGTGAAAGTGTTCCGTCTCGTGGCCGCGCTCGACTATGCGATGATAAGCGGCGGGCGACATCAGCAGGACGACGCTGACGGCGATCAGCGTGAGGCTCGCCAGATGCACATACTTTGAAGAGGCAGGTAATTTGTCGAAGCCTTCTACGAGCATAGAGGCGAACTGGAATCCGAGCAGCGCCTGCGCGCCCGGCAACACGACTCTCATCTCTGTGAGCGCCTGCTCGATTTTGTCTTTGAGCTTCGTGCCCTCTGCGTCGTCCTGCTCTTTCTTCTTCGATTCCATCTCTTTCTCCATAATCTTCGGCTCGCGCTCGCGCCGTCGTATGGCTTCGAGCCCGTACCAGAAAAATAGAGCGACGAGGCAGAGCCCAGCGCCCGCAGACACTCCAGCGGTGCGCCCCAAAAGTTTCTCCGCCGCCACATAAAGATCGATGCTGAAACCCAGCGCGAAGGGCATCAGCGCCAGTCCCATGATGTTCGAGGTGTAGCGATGGACGCGCTCAGTGTCCTCGCCCTCTTCGACGATGCGATGGAAAGCGCCTGGCGACATAATCAGACCGACGGCGATGAGCATCAGGCAGAGCCCGCAGAGCTTGAGATACTGTGAAGAGAACGGCAGCTTGTCAAAGCCAGGTTCAAAGACCGAGCGATATTGAAAGCCCAGCAGCACCTGCGCGCCGAGGATCAGCATGCGGCTTTCGTCAAGCGCAGTTTTAATCCTGTCCTTGAGCTTCGCCATCTCTTTTCGCCCCCGCTCGCTGCTCATAGAGCGTCAACCGAACTTAAAGCCGGATTATACGCCCGCTCCTTAGCCTTGTCGGAAAAAATTTAAAGAGTCTCACGCTTATTTCTCTTATAGATTATCAAACATCCGATCTTCTGTACGAAGCCGTACGAGCGATAACCGTTCGATCTTCTGACTCATTCAGGCGAAGTTTAAAGCGCGTCGAAACAGATTCAATGGAGTCTGCTTCGACGCGCTTTACTATTGAGGCTTTGGAGTTCCTCGCATCAATTCTGCGATTCGCTCGCAGGCGCGACTCTCTGCGGCTCGACTGGCGAAGCGGTGGATGGAGACATTAATTGCGGGCAGGCGGCTTCTCTCAATCCTAGAACGTGATTCTCAATCGCCGCGCGCGCTTGGGCTCTCGCCAGATTCCAACTCCTCCAATCACTGCTTCCTAGCTCATCGTATCGCCTGAGCAGGCTTTTGGTGATGACGCATTGATCGTAATGGCTCGCAACGGGCAGCGCATCAAGAAGCGTCGGCACAGCGTCTGCGCTCAAGGATGCGGCATAGTAGGCATCGAAGCCGCGCCCAGTCTGCGCCAAGCTCATGTTCGTGCGCACGATAAGCTGATCCGGGTTAATCAAGTGCAGCAGGCCGATCATCAAAAAGGCCGTGACCAGCGCGCCGCAGGCGAAGCGCTCGCGCGCTCCGCGCAGCACAGTCAAAGTGAACCAGACGAAAACGAGCGCCAGCCAGCCCATAAAAGCGGTCGTGTAGATGCGCAGCTCCGTCTGCCCGTACTCGCTCTGGTAAAGGCGCATACGCCCGACCGCCGAAGCCATGATGACGAAGAGAAGGACGATCTGAAGGCTTGCGAGCGCGCGAAAGATGCGCTCGTGCACGAGATTATCTTTACGCAGCAGCCAGTGCGCCGCCAGCAGCAGCGGCAGCACCAGCGTCGCCACCGTCACCAGCTCGAAAAAGCCTCGCCGCGCATATTCCGAGTAGGTCAAATGCGTAGTCGCCTGCACAAGCTCCGCGCCCCCGAAGAAATATTTTATCTGCACCAAGACGAAGCTTAAGAAAAGAAGATTGAGCAGCCCCAGCACCACGCCTATCTCGACGATCCCCGTCCGCAGCGTGCCTGAAATCTGCCGCCCTTTGTTTTCAACACCCGCGTTTGCTCGGTCTTTGATCGTCGTCGCCGCGGATGTATTGAGGCCAAGCGTAATCAGCGGCTCATTCTTGAAAGAAGAATTGTCTTTGCCTATAAATGCGCCGCGCAGGAATCCGCCGACGATCCACGTCAGAAAGAGGATCAGGAAGAGATGCGAAAACAGCTTCTCTAAATTCACGTGAAAGACTTTGTTGACGAGCCCTTCAAAGACAGCGTCTGCCGCCATAAACAGTAGTCCGAAGACAAAAAGAAGCGGCAGCGCGATGAGTAATCCGCGCACGACCGCCCAAACATGCCGCGACCAGCCGAACCCACGCAACTCTTTCCAGCGAATATCTATGAGCGCCAACGGAAAGAAAGCGAAAAGCGCGTTGCCGACCGAGATGAGGATGGCGAGCACGTATTCCATCACTCCCGCCAGACGAATCGACTTCTTCCGCGCGCGCCATCCCATGAGCGCGAGCACCAGCAGCAGCGCCATAAAATCCAGAGACTTCAGGACAAGCGAGTCTCTCCAGGCGAAGGCTGCCGCGAAGAAGACTAGAGGAAAAACAAGCCAGCGCCCTTCAGCTTTGAGCAGCGCGACGTGCCAGCGCAACACCAGCGCGACGAAAGCCAACGCCAGCACTCCCGTCCACAGCAGGACATTGATGCCCCACGGCGTCGCACGCAGCAACGCATCTCCCGTGACGCCCAGAAGCAGCGCAGCCTCTATACAATCAAGCCCTCTTTTTGTTCTATCGTTCATGAGCAAACCTCTTTGATGAGCCGTAGATAAAGCAAAGCCCTTTGAATTGTAAAGCAACCGGTCAAAAAAAAGCGCGCCGCAGATTTAGCGTGCGCGCGTCGATTGAATCAAAGCCTCCATGTGATCCAAGTAGCGTTCGAGCGCGCGCCGTCCAGCCGCCGTCAAACGATAGGCCGTTTTGGGCGTGCGCCCGTCGAAGAATTTAGTGCAGGTGATATATTCCGCGTCTTCTAGTTTGCGCGCGTGCACGCTCAGATTGCCGTCCGTCGTCTTTAGCAGTCCCTTCAGATCGTTAAAGGTGAGCGACTCGTTGACGGCCAGGGCGCTCACAATCCCCAGTCGCAGACGTTCGTGTATCAGCCTGTCCAGCGCGGTCGCGCTGCTATCCTCTCCGCGCATGCCGCGCAACGCGCGCCCTTCCGCACGCTTCTTCTGTGGCGGATGAGATTGCTTTAGCGCGCTGCTGCTCTGTTTAGCCACCATGCCTCCTCGCGATAATAATGCCGAAGATGATATGCAGCCCGCCGAATCCGGCTGCCATAAAATAGTTGGCCCACGCCGCCGGACAAAAGAGCGCCAGAGCGCCGACGATCATAAAGCACAGGCCCATCACGGGAAAGATGCGAACGGAAAACGCGCCGCCCGTCACGATGCCAGTGCCATACATCAGCAGCCACATTCCGGGAATATCACCGGCCAGCCCGACTCTGTAAAAGAGTGCGGTCAGGAGCGCACCGGCGATCATGGGCGGGGCCAGGCTGAGCACGACTTTGCGGCCCGGAGCTGAGAGGAGCGGCGTTTCCAGAGCCCTCGCTTTACGACTCATGGCCCAGCCGGAAATCACCAGAGAGAGCAAAGCACAGGCGACCCATACGACGAGCCAGCCCCTGGCGCTCGGTTGACGCGCTGCCAGCAGAGCCGCGACGAGCGCGCTCACGCCGATGGCGACCTGTGCCCAACCGGAGACTGCCGTAAAGGACGATGCGCGCTCCATCGTCTCGCGTATAAAGCGCAGATTGTCCATCGCGCGCTCGTGCAGGGCGGGCGGCTGCTCGCTTGTTTCCGGCACAGGACGTAGATGATGAATGGTCGCCACTGGACAGTAATTGTACACCAGGTCTCAGTTTTGTCAAGTACTTTGACTTGCAAAGCGAGCGCAGACGACAGTCAGCCTTAGAATCGTAAAACGAATCATCACGAGCGAGCCCAGAGCCGCTCTGCGAGCCGTCCGAAGCGTCGTCGAAGCTTAGGGTCTGGAGATTGTTCCGTCGTCGCTGACGCGGACGGCGCTTGGCCCAAAATCATCGAGAGAGAGTTGACGTATGACTGGAATTACGCTGCGGTTGCTGTCCAGGCGCGGGCCGCCCGGTTTGGTCTGGAGCGCCGGATGAATACGGCCTCCCAGAAAAGATCCGTCCGGCGCGATCTCTGCTTCAAGAATGAGCGAGAGACTGGTTGGGCCAACCAGTTGAAACTTTCCGTAGGTGGCAAAATTGCCGAGCGAGTAGGCGATCAGTCGATTGCGATAGACTTCCATTCCGCGCACGACGTGCGGCCCGTGGCCGATCACCAGATCAGCGCCCGCATCTACGACCGCGTGCGTGAACTTGCGCAGATCGCCGCGCGCTTCTCCCAGATAAACTTCAGGCCCTCTGGGTACGTGCTGGTTGGTTGGCCCTTCTGCTCCGCCGTGAAAGGAGACGATCACCAGATCGGATTTAGACGCTGCATCCAGGACGGCACGGCGCGCCGTCTCGACATCATTCAAATTGTAAGAGACGTTATTGGTGGCAAAGGCGACGACGGCGATCTTTTTTCCCTTGATGTTGAGAAAGGCCGTGTCGCGCGTGTCCGCTCCGGCGTGTGCGATTCCCAGACTCTCAAGCACACGCTTGGAGCTTTCGCGCCCGCCTGCGCCAAAATCCGAAGCGTGATTGTTCGCCAGGCTCATAATGTCAAAGCCAGCATCCTTGAGATGTTTGCCGTAGCGCGTCGGAACACGGAAGGCAAAGCAGCGCGTCGAAGTGGGCGAACACTTGTTGGTCGTTCCACCTTCGAGCATGGGCCCTTCCAGATTGCCGAAGGCGATGTCCGTGGCGGAAAGAATGGGCGTTACTTCCGCGAGCAGTCGTGCGCCGTCTTCGGGCGGAAGACTGCTTGAGTCCGGATAGGTCGAGCCCATCATGATGTCGCCGACGGCTGTGATAGAGATCGACTGCTCCGCTCGTTGAGAAGCTGCGGGCGAGACTTGCACGACTGGCGCGGGCGCTGCCGAATAAACGCGCTCCGGTTGAGCATTACTTTTGGTACAGGCCGTCGTCAAAAGGATGGCGGCCATCAAGAAGAAGGAGGCAGACAGCAGGGTCAGCCATTTAGGGGCAAGCATTCTTGTTCGGGTCTCCGGCTCTTATTCTTTTTATCCTGATTCGTGAAACTGCTTCGGAATGGAAATGCCGAGCGGCTAAGGGACGGCGTGAACATCCGCTGCTTCGATTATACATTTAATCAATATCAAGTCCACCCGTAGAAAGCTTTCCGCACGAAAAAAAGCATGCGATGAAAAACTTTTAAGCCTGACCAAGCCTCTCGGCGACGCGCAAAGGAATCCCGCTCTGCCTGTTCGCGCCCGTCATCAACTGACGATAAGTCCTGTAATGCGCTCTGGCTTCCACTTTTCGATCGAGCGTCCAGAGCGAATCGGCCAGATTGAGATAAGCGACCACACGCGCAGGATCAACCTCTATGATGGCCTTAAAAATCTCGACCGCAAGACTGTGGTCGCCAGCCTGTTGCAGAAAAAAGCCGTAGTCATTGAGCGCGTAAACGTAATCTCCATGCTCCAGCTCCTGGGCTTTCCAGGCCGCGAGCCAACGCGCGGGCAACGCCTTCAAGGGCTCGTCTGCGCTCACTATCTGATTAAGCTCCTCGGTCACGTCGAACATCAAGGATAAACGCTGCGCAGCTTCCTGCGCACGTCCCTGTCGAAAGAGCCTTGTGGATGCGTTGTGTCCGCGCTTGATCGCATCCGTAAATAACTGGCGAGTGATGTAAGCATACGGGTACATCACTTCGACCGTCCCTTCAGCCGGATCATTTTCCAGGAAGGGGCGAAGGGTTTTGGTGTCGCCGCGCTCTGCGGCTCGTATCATTTCCTCTATAAACTCTGCCGACGGGTCTTCATGGCGCGTGGCAACGTACCTGAGTCGCAGGCCATTCCAGGAAAAAGTTTGAATAACTTCAGCCGCCGAGAATGGCAGTTGCGAATGTAACTCGATTGTCCTTGCCTGGCACTGGACGTAAGTCTTAGCCTTGTTCACGTCTTCGCGCAGCGGAAAGCTCTTTTTCCAGATGGCAGATCGGCCACGCATCCCGACCAACTGAACATCTTCGTTCTCTTTCACGATGACATAGACCTTGTCCGCTCCGGCGAGCGGCGCACCCTTGCATAGCTCCGTAGTCTCGCCGTCTAGAACCCCCGGCGGCACGTCGTCCTGCGCCACAGCCCGTGAGGTTGCGACCAAAAGCAACGCTATCATCAATGCAAATCTAAAGAGCCTGTTATTTCTCATGTCAAATTCCGCCGCAGCCTTCATGCGTGTGCCCTGCTAAAAGAGCGAACACTTTTTTTCGATCATCACAGCGACACAGGCGAGCGCCGCCGTGGGCCAACATGAGTGGACACCAATGCGCGGATAATTTTGCCTAGAGTTCTATTTCTTACGGCCCTTTCAGGACGAGGCGGGCTGAGCATTCTCCGCCGTGCTCGCGCCGGAGATAAAGGCCGCGTCGTCTTCGGTCAAAGCCTGATCGACGAGGCGTCTTTGCTCCAACTCGTGAATCGTGTAAGAGCCCGTCGCGGGGCTGGCAGATGCTGCGCGACCGACGTAGAAGGGACGGTCGCAGCGCGGCAGCATATTCATCAAACGAGGCTCGACGAACGTCCAGCCGCCCATGTTCTTTGGCTCTTCCTGCGCCCACACAAGCTGCGTGGCGTTCGGATAGGAACTGAAAATTTCGCGCAGTCTCTTTTCAGGAAACGGATAAAACTGTTCGAGCCGCAGTATACAGACCCTCTCGTCGCCCGATTTTTTACGCGCCGTGTT
>Ga0190273_10000218_pt1 | contig 27775 bp, 32 predicted proteins | sample Popmic504IS_FD_134513 | JGI IMG/M metagenome (GOLD analysis project Ga0190273, IMG submission 134513) | Populus adjacent soil microbial communities from riparian zone of Shoshone River, Wyoming, USA - 504 IS | ecosystem: Environmental > Terrestrial > Soil > Riparian zone > Trees stand | place... | reverse complement strand
CCGCTTCCACAAGGAGCCGCGCCACATCGCTTATTCCTTCGACGGCCCGTTCGGCAAATATGACCGTCGCCAGCTCCAGCGCGGCTTCCAGGTCTATAAGGAGGTCTGCGCCGCCTGCCACGGCCTGAGCTTCGTCGCCTTCCGCAACCTCCACGATCTCGGCTATGGCGAGGAGGAGGTGAAGGCGATCGCCGACAAGTGGCAGATCGAGGTTCCCGCCGTCGATCCGAAGACCGGCGAGGCGAGCACCCGCAAGGCGCTTCCGGCCGATTACTTCCCCAATCCCTATCCCAACGAGGTCGCCGCACGAGCCGCCAACAACCGGGCGCTGCCGCCCGATCTGTCGCTGATGACCAAGGCGCGCCACGGCGGCCCGGCCTATGTCGCCTCGCTCCTGACCGGCTATGCCAACCCGCCGGCCGACCTGCCGAAGGATTCGCGGCCGGGACCGGGCCTCCATTACAACCCCGTTTTCGCCAATCTCAACATCGCCATGCCGCCGCCGCTGCGCGAGGGCTCGGTCAGCTATGTCGACGGCACCAATGCGAGCGTCGGCCAGATGGCGACGGACGTCAGCGCCTTCCTCGCCTGGACGGCCGAGCCCAGGCTCGAGAATCGAAGGGCCGCGGGCTGGGCGACCCTGGCCTTCCTGATCTTCGCCACCATTCTCGCCTACATGGCCTATCAGAGTATCTGGCACGGCGGCGCCAGCCGCCGGGTGCGGCAGACGGGCCCGCTCGATCCGAAGAACATGGCCAGGAGCGACGAGGCCAAGCGCGACGCGGGGATCGCGGGGTAGGCGGGGCTCGCCGGAACCGTTTGCTTTCCAAGAGGTTAACGGTTCATCGGCGGTTCACCGTCGGAGGCGGATTTTCCTTTCGCCCAAAGCGTCTTTTCGGGAGAGTCGCTCATGTCCCTCATTCGTCTTCGCACCGCCGTCCTCCTCCTCGCCGCCGGGGTCGGCCTGTCGGCCTGCGGCTACGACCGTTACGGCTACGGCTATGGCGGCCTCTCGGTCGGCTATGGCAGCTCGGGCTATTGCGATCCCTATTGGGACGATTGCTATTACGGCCGCGGCGGCGGCTACTCGCCCTGGTACGGCTGGTACGGCGATTATTATTATCCCGGCTTCGGAATCTACGTCTACGACCGCTACCGCCGGCCGCACCGCTGGAACGACGACCATCGGCGCTATTGGGAAGGCCGCCGGAGCCGCTATGGCGGCCGCGACTGGAACGACCGGCGCTGGGAGCGCTGGGACGGCTGGGACCGAAGCGGCCAGGGCAATTGGAGCCAGGGCAGCCGAAGCGACGGCCGCAGCGACTGGCGGGACCGCTCCAGCCGGCGCGACTGGAACGAGACCCAGGGCTACCGCGGGCAGCGCGTGCGGACCGAGTCCAACGTCCAGGGCGAGACCCGGGTGCGGACCGAAGGCACGCGTCGCACCGAGGGCACGCGCGTTCGCGGCGAGGGCGCTCGCTCGCGCGGCGAATGGCGCGGCCGCAGCGGCGGCACCCGTTCGCGCGGCGACTGGCGCGACCGGAGGAACTGACGGCTAAGCCGGCCGACGCCGGATCAGGACGATCGAGGTGAAACGCATCACCGGGGCCCCGTCCTGGTTGGTGACCTCCGTCCGGGTGCGGAACGAGCCCAGATCGGGCTTGGAGCGGGAAGGGGTCTTCTCGAGGATCTTGCCCTTCACGGTCAGTGTGTCGCCCGGATAAACGGGTTTCAGCCACCTCAGCTCGTCGACTCCGGGCGAGCCGAGCCCGGCCTGCTCCTCGCCCGCCATGTGCCGGACGATCACCGCCATCGTCATCGCGCAAGTGTGCCAGCCGCTCGCCGCGAGCCGGCCGAAATGCGTCCGGGCCGCGGCCTCGTCGGACAGGTGGAAAGGCTGGGGATCGTATTTACGGGCGAACTCCAGCACCTCCTCCCGGGTCACCTCATAGCAGCCGAACTCGGTCTCCCGCCCGATCTCGATGTCCTCGAAATAGATCATCCAACCTCCGTTTGCAGCGCCTTTCGCCCCGCATTGTGACAACTGTGTCACCGGCGCACCACTAATTGGTCTCGATTGTGTCACTCCCGCAACATTAATCTTGCGTTCAACCGGTCGATGGAAAAGAACGGTTCATCGCAGCCGTCGCTGCGACAAGTCGAGGAAAGACAAGACGATGTTGATGAGTATCGAAGGTGGCAGGAGCTTCCCCCACGACCCGGCTTTGCGCGGGTTCCAGATCCTCTATCATTCGGGCGAGCTCAACCGCTGCCCCGGTTGCGGGCGCAGCCACTGGTATATCGGCCGCCTTTCCGCGGAGTGCGGCTTCTGCGGCACCGCGCTTGCGCTGGCCGAGACGGCGCGCACCGGCGCCGGCCTGTTCCGCACGATCCACCCGGCCCGTCAGGACGATTGGGACATCGCGGCGTAAACGCGTCGTCCATTTTCGCTCAATCCCAGCCCTGCCGCCAGGGGAGTGGGAAGTAGGACCGGAACGGCCGCGCCTCGTCGACTACCCTCACGAACGATGGGCGGGCGCGGAGCCGGGCATAATAAGCTTCGAGACGGGGCCGTCCGGCGAACGGAAGCACCATGGCGGCGTAGAAGAGGGCGGGGGCCGCGCCGCAGTCGGCGAGGGTGAAATCCTCCCCCGCCACCCAGGCTTCGTCCGGCGCGAGCCTGTCCTCCAGAAGGCCGTAGGCGCGCTCGAGAACCGCCTTCGCCTCGCCGACCCCGTGCGGGTCGCGCGCGCCCTCCGGCCGGAGCGAGTCGCCGACCACTTTCTGCAACGGCACCTCGACATAATGGTCGAAGAAGCGGTCCCACAGGCGGGCCTTCAGAGCCGCCTCCGGATCGGCCGGCACCAGCGGCGGCGGACCGGCGAAGGCGCGGTCGAGATATTCGACGATCAGGCTCGATTCCGGCACCGTCACGGCCCGCCCCTCGTCGCGCAGCACCGGGAACTTGCCCATCGGCCACAGCCGCTCGAACGCCGCTTTCTTCTCGGGATCGCCGAAGTCGACGACCACGCCCTCGAACGGCACGCCGCGCTCGTAGAGGGCGACCAGCACCTTCTGACAGAAAGAGGAGAAGGGGTGGTAATGGAGAATTAGGGTCATTGCCTCTCGTCACTCCCTGCATCGACGCTGTCAACGTCTCTCCCCTCAGGGAGGCGGGCGCTCGAAACGGCGCCGAAACCATGGTACCGCCCCGGATCGGCCCAATCCCGGGGAGGGACTTATGGCTCGCATCCTCTATCTCCTGTTCGCGATCGCCGCCTATCTGCTCTTATTCGCCACCTTCCTTTACCTGATCGCCTTCGTCGGCGACCTGCCGTGGGTACCGGTGACGGTCGATCGCGGCGGCCGATCCGGCCCGCTCGCCCTCGCCGCCGTCGTCAACCTCGCCCTGATCGCCCTGTTCGGACTCCAGCACAGCGTCATGGCCCGTTCCGGCTTCAAGCGCGCCTGGACCGGGATCGTCCCGAAGCCGATCGAGCGCAGCGTCTATGTCGTCGCCGCGAGCCTGGCCCTCATCCTGCTCTTCGCGATGTGGCGGCCGATCCCGGCGGTCGTGTGGAGCATCGAGAATGGCGGCCGCGGTCCTCTGGGGCCTGTTCGGCCTCGGCTGGCTGGTCGTCCTCGTCTCGACCTTCCTGATCAGCCATTTCGAGCTGTTCGGCCTCGCCCAGGCCTGGGGGCCTGCCAAAGGCGCCGGGGAGGTCGCGGCGCCCGTCCTGCGCACACCTTTCTTCTACCGCCACGTTCGCCACCCGCTGTACAGCGGCTTCTTCCTGGCTTTCTGGGCCACTCCGCAGATGAGCGCGGGGCACCTGCTCCTCGCGATCGGAGTGTCCGTCTATATGCTGATCGGGATCTTCTACGAGGAACGCGACCTGATCTCGACCTTCGGCGAGGATTACCGCGCCTATCGCGCGCGCGCCGGCATGCTCACGCCGAAATTCGGGAGGAAGCGGGCGTAGCCGACGGGAATCGGAACGCAGCCGCAACCGAAGCGTTGGCGGCAAGTCGTTCAGGGAAGGCGATTTTGCGCCGCCCGACTTGCTTCGAGGAGCAACGCCATGCGCCGCGGCCGGCTCGTCGCCATCCTTTCCGCCTCCTCGCTCGCCCTTTCCGCCTGCGTCCAGACCCGCCAGATCGCCGACGTCGAGTTCGAGCCGCCGCAGGGCGATTACAGCCTGATCGTGATGCGCCCCGACGTCACCGTCGGGCTGGTCACCGCGGGCGGGCTCGTCGAGCCGAGGGCGGACTGGACCGAGAAGGCCCGGGCCAATTTGCTCAAGGCGCTCGCCGAGCAGCAGGCCGGCCGCGGCGGCAAGACCCGGATCCTCGAGACCCGCGGCGGAGTCGCCGGGGTCAGCGAGCAGGAGGTGGCCGACCTGGAGAGGCTCCACGCCGCCGTCGGCAACTCGATCGCGCTTCACAAATATCTCGGCGCCGAGCTTCCGACCAAGCGCCGCCGGGGCATCGACTGGACGCTGGGCGAGGAAGCGGTGAAGTTCGGCAAGGCGACGGGCATGGACTATGCCCTCTTCCTCCACGCCGAGGACAGCTTCGCCTCGACCGGCCGGGTCGCCCTCCAGGTGCTCGGAATCGCCGGCTGCTTCGTCGGCTTCTGCGCCCCCCAGGGCGGCGGCGGCCAGTCGGCTTACGCCTCGCTCGTCGATCTGAGAACCGGCGAGGTCGCCTGGTTCAACGTCCTCCAGACGCAGAGCATGATGCCCGGAGTCGGCTTCGGCGACATCCGCACCGCGGAAGGCGCGGCGCAGATGGTCGAGCGGCTGATCGGTCGGATGAAGGCCGGGCGCTACGTCCGGGCGCGGCGGTGAGCGCCCTGCTCAGCCGCCGCTCGGTCCTCGGCGCCTTCGGATGCGCCTGCTGCCTCGGCACGTTCGGCGCTGCCGAGGCGCGGATCCCGCCGCGCTCGATGAAGCCGCTGATCGGCCCCGGCCATCGTCCAACCGCCAAGGACGAGCTCGGCATGTGGCAGCAATATGAAAGGGTCGAGCAGGAGATCGCCGGCTCCAACCTGCTGCTCGGCGACCCGAAGCTCGCTTCCTACCTGGGCGGGCTGGCGGAGCGGGTCGGAGGGCCGGCGGCGAAGGATCTGCGGGTCTATGTCGCCCGAATCCCCGAGTTCAACGCCTTCATGGCGCCGACCGGCTTCATGGTCGTGTTCAGCGGCCTTCTGCTCCGGATGCGCGACGAGGCCCAGCTCTGCGGAGTGATCGCCCACGAGGCCGGCCATTTCCTTCGCCGCCACCAGATCCGCATGTGGCGCGACATGAAGCGCAAGACCGCGGCCCTCAATTTCCTCGCCATGGGCGCCGGAGTCGGCGGCGCGGCCGGCGGCTTCTATGCCGGCGACCTCGTCCAGCTCGCCCAGCTCGGGACGATCCTCTCGCTCCTCTCCTACAGCCGCGAGATGGAGGCCGAGGCGGACGCGATCGGCCTCCTCCAGATCAGCGAGGCCGGTTACGATCCGGCGGCAATGCCCGAGACCTGGCAGCAGCTGATCGAGGAGATCCGGGCGAGCGCGGCGATGCGCCGCAAGCGCTACCGCCGCCGCTCCTCGCTGCTCGAGACCCACCCGGCGCCGGAGACGAGGATGGTCGACCTTCGCGCCTCGGCCCGGGAGGTGACGACGGCGCGCACCACTGAGCGGGCACGCGACCGCTATCTCCGAGCGCTCGGCGACCATCGCAAGACCCTTCTCGACGACCAGGTCAAGCTCAACGACCCGGGCGCAAGCCTCTACATCGTCCGCAACCTCGCCAAAGACGGCTGGAACGGCCTTCTGCGCTATTATGAAGGCGAGATCTGGCGGCTGAAGGGCGGCAAGGGCGACAGCGTGCTCGCCGGCCAGAGCTACGCCGCGGCCGTCGCTTATGCCGACGCTCCGCCCGAAGCGTGGCGGGCGCACGGCTATCAATTGCTGAAGGACGGCCGGCGCGAGGAGGGGAGGGCCGCGCTCAACCGCTATCTGGCGCTGGCGCCGCGAGCGCCCGACGCGGCGATGGTCCGCCAGTCGGCCAATCCGTGAGAGGAGGAGAGCGAATGCGCCCGGGAAAGACATTCGCAGCCTTGGCCGCATTGTCGCTCACGGCGTCGCTGACGGCGGGCTGCGCCGGCGGCGGCCTCGGCGGCCCGGGCCTGTTCCATTATTATTCGCTGGTGACTCCCGGCCCCGAGGACGTCGCCCGCGGGTCGATGATCGTCACGCCGACCATCCGCTGGAACAAGGCGCCGCGCGGCCCGAACGACATCCAGCGCGAGGAGAATTGGACGCTGAACGGGCCCCTGCTCGATAACCTCACCTTCATCGGCGGGCTCGAGAACGACAAGCGCATCGTCCAGCAGAGGCGCAAGGCCGACCGCAAGGTGCCCAACTTCCGGGCCGACATGAACCCGACCGAGATCGCCGCGATGATCGAGAGCTTCTACCGGATCCGCGCCGGCTCGACCCGGTTCGAGATGACCGGCCTCCAGCCCCGCGACTTCCTCGGCCATCGCGGCTTCCAGTTCGATTACGACCATCTCGGCGGCGACGAGGTCGAGCGGAAGGGAAGGGCGGTCGGCGCGATCATCGGGGGCCGCTTCTACCTCGCTCTCTTCGACGCGGCGCGGATGCACTATTTCGACGCTGGGCTGCCCGAGTTCGAGCGGATCGTGGAGAGTGCCCGGCTTAGGGGATAGCGGGAAGCGATCACCGCCGAGCCTCCGCGGCGATCGCCTCGGCCTTCGCGAACAGCGCCGGATCCACCACCGCCCCGGAAGCGGCCGCATTCTCGGCCAGTTGCTCGGGCCTCGACGCGCCGACGATGGCCGAAGCGACGTTCGGCTCCCGAAGCACCCAGGCGAGGGCGAACTGGGCGAGGCTGAGGCCGGCTTCGGCGGCGATCGGCTGCAGCCGCTGCACCGCCTCCAGGGTCTCGTCCCTGAGCAGCCAGGAGATGAAGCCGCCCATCTCCTCGCTCGTCGCCCGGCTGCCCTGCGGCGGCGGGCTGCCCGGCCGGTACTTGCCGGTGAGGACGCCCTGGGCGAGCGGCGACCAGACGATCTGGGAGATGCCGTTGGCCGCGCAGAGCGGGATCACCTCCTTCTCCGGCTGCCGCCAGAGCAGGGAATATTGCGGCTGGCTGGAGACGAATTTCTCCACCCCCGGCATTTCGATTGCGGCCCGGATCTTGTCCGCCGGCCATTCCGAGAAGCCGATATAGCGCGCCTTGCCCGAGCGGACGGCTTCGGTGAGCGCCGCCATCGTCTCCTCGAGCGGGGTCTCCTCGTCGTAGCGGTGGCATTGGTAGAGGTCGATATAGTCGGTGCGGAGCCGCTTCAGCGACGCGTCGAGCTGCTTTACGACCTGCGCCCGCGAGAGGCCCCGGTCCGTCTCGGTCATCGGCCAGAACAATTTCGTCGCCAGCACGTAGGAATCGCGTGGCCGCCCCTCCAGCACCTCGCCGAGGAAGCTCTCCGCCGCCCCGCGCCCGTAAATATTGGCGGTGTCGATGAAGTTGATCCCGAGCTCGAAGCTCTTGTCGACCACCGAAGCGGCGCGGTCGCGCTCGACCCCGACTCCGAAGGTGAGCCACGAGCCGAGCGAGATCTCCGAAACCTGAAGGTCGCTCGATCCGAGCTTGCGATAGCGCATTCCTGCCTCCCTGCCTTTCCCTCCTCAAAAGGCCCGAGCGGCGGCAACGTTCCGCGGCCGCCGCAGCCGGTCATGCTGAACTCGTTTCAGCATCCAGTTCCGACCGGCAGGGCGTATGGCAACCCCAACCCTATTCGTCATTCCGGCGAAAGCCGGAATCCATGAACACCGCCGCTCGAGATCTCACGCGGCGGTGTTCATGGACCCCGGGTCAAGCCCGGGATGACGGTTCGGGGACCGGTCCCGTGTCCGAAGGAGGGTAAACGCCAAGCAAGTCCAGGGTGACGTTTCACCCCCGGTTCAGCCCGTCCGGCCGAAGAGGCGGGCATGCGCTTGACGATCCTCATCGCCGCCATGGCGCTGCTCGGGGCCAGTGGCGCAAGCGCGCAGCAAAACCGCATGGCGGTCGTCGACCCGCTCGGCGGTTCGTGGCGGCCGGTACGCCTTGGCGCCGTCGCGGTGCCGGCGGCGGCCGAAGCCCGCCTCTTCTTCAACGGCGGCGCCGAGTACAGCACCCAGGCCGGCTGCGGCAATTTCGGCGGCTTCTACAGCGTGGACGGCGCCCGTCTCCACGTTCGGCAGCGCGACCCGGTCCGCACCGGCAAATGCCGCGACCAAGCCGCCGCCCGGCTCGAGACAATTCTCGCCGGCTTCATCGCGCAGGCTTCCACCTACACATTGCTCCCCGACGGCACCCTCCGGATCGTCGCCCGCGACGGCCGCACCGGCACCTTCATCCGCCCCCTGCCCGCCATCGCCGCCCTCGACGGCCACTGGATGGTGGAGAGGATCGGCGGCGACCCCGCCCCGCCCGCCCGCCGCGCCCGGCTGCATTTCCGGGAGGAATGGGTGAGCGCCGCGGCCGACTGCAACACCTTCGGAGCGCGGGTGCGGCCGGCCGGGGCCGGCTTCACGATATCCGACGGCGCCGCCACCGAAATGGGCTGCGACCCCGAGCGCCTGGCCTTCGACGCCCGGCTCTTCGCCGCCGTGGCCAGGGCCCGCCGCTACCTCGCCTTGCCCGGCGGCCGCATGCGCCTCGAAGGGGGCGGCGAGCCGGTGGTGCTGCGCCGCTCCTACAGCGGCTGAGCGGAGGCGAATCAACGGGAGACATTTCGTTGCGAACATCCGCCCGGCTCGGCCATAAGCGGCGCGAAGGGACCGAGCGATGAAAGACGGATTCGCGGCCGAGGTCGCGGCGCAGGGCGACAATGACGAGATCCGGCGGATCCTCGAGGAGGTCTGCGCGGTGACGCGGATGGGCTTCGCCGCCGTCGCTCGGGTGACCGAGGAAAGGTGGATCGCCTGCCAGGTGCTCGACCGGATCGAGTTCGGCCTCGACCCGGGCGACGAGCTTGAGATCAAGAAGACGATCTGCGACGACATCCGCAAGGGCGGGCACCCGATCGTCATCGATCACATCGGCGCCGACCCCGAATGGCGCACCCACCCGGTGCCGGTCCTGTTCGGCTTCGAAAGCTACGCCTCCTTCCCGATCACCCTCGCCGACGGCCGCTTCTACGGCACCTTGTGCGCGATCGACCCGGAACCGAGGATATTGAGCGCTCCCGCGACCATCGCCGCGCTCAGGGACTATGCCAAGCGGGTCGCCTCCATCCTGAGCCGCGAGGCGGTGCTCGGCTGATCGGGACGGACCGCCTGACGAGAATGCGCGGCGGGCCTGTCTTGACCGCCCTCCTGCTTCTGGCCGGCTGCGGTTACGTGGCGGTGCCGGGGGAGCCCCTCAGGGAAAGTAGCGAGATCGGCAAGCTCGCCAAAAGCTGCGCGCCGGTCCGCTATTGCGGGGGGATCGGATATGTCGACTGCGGCTCGGCCGTCGACGGTCCGGCTTATTATTTCGACCGCCGCAGCGGGCGAGTTGCCGGCTATTGCGGGGGCAATTGCATGGGAGGCCCCTGCACCAACTGCCCTCCCCCCGGCTGGACCTGCGGCAGGCGGGCGCTTTAGGGCGGCACGCATTCTTGCCCGAGCGCCACGCCTTAGTCCGCACGGGGGCAGCGTGTGCCAGCCACGTGCCAGCGACGTTCCTGGCACGTACGACCCCCCCGGCCCCAGGTTCGTTACCCCCGCTCAACGCACCTCGAATCGTTCTGCGAATCCGATCCGTTCTCACCCCGCGGCCCGTCGTCGCTCCCTGAGGCCTTCTACGCCCGGAAACTCGACCCGCTCCCGCAAAACCTCGACACCCGGCAGATCGCCGCATCGCTCGCGGGCGCGCGCCAGATCGAAGCCCTGCTGCAGCGTCAGCCAGAATTCGGGGTCGGTACCGAGCGCCTTCGCCAGCTTCAGCGCCATCTCCGCCGTCACATTCCTCTTCTCGTTGACGATCTCGTTGATCGTCAGGCGCGAGACTCCGAGCGCCTTGGCCAGCCGGTCCTGGCTGATGCCGAGGCGCTTCTCAATTTTCTCGCGCAGCACGCTACCCGGCGATACCCCGATCGGTGCGAAGGGCATTTGGTTCATTCAATCTCCCGCTAAGGTTCGAGCGCCATCTCGAAGGCTCCGTCGCCTTCCCACCATTCGAAGCTGATAGCCCAATCCGGCGTGAGCATGATCGCTAGACGCCCATTGAGGGAAAAGACGTCGCCCACGAGTTCCATGCCGGTCCAGCCTGAGACGGCGAGCAACGTGACGAGTTCGCCGCGGATCGTGACGGAAGCTTCTGGCGGGACATCCGCTGTATGGCCGTAGAGATAGATTTCCAGCAGCCTTTGATCCCCGAATCGGCCCATTCAGGACTCGGACGGCTTCGCCAGGTTGATCGGGTCGCCGAAAAATGTCTTCACGATCCAACATGCATGGACTGTAATCCTTTGCATTACAAACGTCAAGCCATGGTGTTGCCCACCGGAATTATTATCGCCAGGGTCGGCACTCCCAAAATCCAGATATTTGCGACAGGCCGTACCGAACGCGACGTCCAGCCCGCGTCTGCTATTCGGCCGCAAATCCCCTCTCGCCGCCAGCGCCCTTGCCCCCCGCGCCACGCCTGCTATATCCCCGCGCGACCGGCGGCCTGAGCGGGCGTGGCGGAACTGGTAGACGCGCCAGGTTTAGGTCCTGGTATCGAAAGATGTGGGGGTTCGAGTCCCTTCGCCCGCACCAGTCTCGCTCCGTTCGCCGCTATGAAGGCCGCACTCCCGCGAGAAGGTAAGAGCTTCCAACCATGCAGACCGTCGAGACGTTGAACCAGGGCCTCAAGCGCGCCTACCGGATCACCATTGAGAAGAAGGACATCGACGCCCGCGTCGATGGCGAGCTTAAGAAGGTCGCTCCGCAGATCCGCATGCCCGGCTTCCGGCCCGGCAAGGTGCCGGCCAACCTCGTCCGCAAGATGCACGGCGCCGCGATCGAGCAGGAGGCCTTGAACAGCGCCGTCCAGGAAGGCGTGCAGAAGCTGATCGCCGAGCGCAAGCTGCGTCCCGCGATGAACCCGCAGGTCGAGCTCGAGGAGGGCGGCCCGGGCCGGGACGCCGTCGTCAAGGTCGAGCTCGAGACCCTTCCGGAAGTGCCGGCGCCGAAGATCGACGACCTCAAGCTCGAGCGGCTGATCGTCGAGCCGAGCGCCGAGGAGATCGACTCGGCGATCGCCCGGCTGGTCGAGGGCCAGAAGAGCTTCGACCCGGCCCCGGCCGGAGCCGCAGCCGAATCCGGCGACCTCCTCGTCATCGACTATGAGGGAAGCGTCGACGGCGAGCCGTTCGAAGGCGGCAAGGGCGAATCGATGCGGGTCGAGCTGGGCTCGGGCCGGCTCATCCCGGGCTTCGAGGAGCAATTGATCGGCGCCAAGGCGAACGAGCAGCGCACGCTCAACGTCACCTTCCCCGAGGAATATCCGGTCGCCTATCTGAAGGGGCGCGAGGCGGTCTTCGAGGTCACCGTCGGCGAGGTCCAGAAGCCGCGCGCGACCCAGATGGACGATAGCTTCGCCCAGTCGATGGGCCTCGAGGGGATCGACCAGCTTCGCGAGCTGATGAAGGGCCAGGTCGAGCAGGAGCTGGGCGGCCTCACCCGAACCCATATGAAGCGGCGGCTTCTCGACCAGCTCGCCGAGAGCCACGATTTCGAGGTTCCGCCCTCGATGGTCGAGGCCGAGTTCAACCAGATCTGGCAGCAGCTCGAGCAGGAAGCCGGCCAGGAGGACGATCCGGAGGCGGCGCGCGCCGAGATGGAGAGCGAGCGCGAGGATTACCGCGCCATCGCCGAGCGCCGGGTGCGCCTCGGCCTGCTCCTGTCCGAGATCGGCCAGCAGGGCGGGATCATGATCAACGACAATGAGATGAACCAGCTGATCATGCAGGCGGCCCAGCAATACCGCCCGGAAGATCGCCAGCGCTTTGTGGAGTACGTGAAGAACGAACCCATGGCGGCAGCGCAGCTCCGGGCGCCGTTGTTCGAGGATAAGGTTGTCGATTTCCTCTTCGCCAAGGCCGAGATCACCGAGCGGTCGGTGAGCCGCGAGGCGCTTCAGGCGGAGATCGAGTCGACCGACACCGGCCACGTCCACGGGCCGGATTGCGACCACGATCACGACCACGCGCCCAAGGCGAAGAAGAAGCCGGCGGCGAAGAAGGCCAAGGCGGAGGCTGCTCCGGCGGAGGTCGAAGCGAAGCCCGCGAAGAAGGCCAAGGCCAAGGCCGAGGCGGCCGACGAGGCTCCTGCCGTGGAAGCGCCCGCGAAGAAGGGCAAGGCGAAGAAGGCCGAAGCCCCCGCCGACGAGGCCCCGGCCAGGAAGCCCAAAGCGAAGAAGAAGGATTCCTAAGCCCCGCGTCCTCGCCTAAGAAGCGGCGAGGGCCGAAGGGCAGGGGGAACAGTGGATCAGTCGAAGCTTCGAATCGCCATCCTTCTCCCCTGCTACAATGAGGAGGCGGCGATCGCCCAGACGGTGGCGGCCTTTCGGGCCGCGCTCCCGTCGGCGCGAGTCTATGTCTACGACAATAACAGCCGCGACCGAACCCGCGAGGTCGCCGAGGGTGCGGGGGCGATCGTCCGCGAGGAAAGGATGCAGGGCAAGGGCAATGTGGTCCGCCGGATGTTCGCCGACATCGAGGCGGACGTCTATGTGATGGCCGACGGCGATTCCACCTACGACGCCTCCGCGGCCCCCGAGCTCGTCCGAAGGCTCGTCGAGGAGCGGCTCGACATGGTCGTCGGCGCCCGCAAATCCGAGGTCGAGGAGGCCTATCGGCGCGGCCACAGGCTCGGCAACAGGCTGTTCACCTCGATCCTCGCCGGGCTGTTCGGGCGAAGCTTCACCGACATCTTCTCGGGCTACCGGGTCTTCTCGCGCCGCTTCGTCAAGAGCTTCCCGGCCTTGTCGCGAGGCTTCGAGACCGAGACCGAGATCAGCGTCCACGCCCTCGAGCTGGCGATGCCGGTCGCCGAAATCGTCACCGCTTACGGCGCCCGCCCCGAGGGCTCGGAATCCAAGCTCAGCACCTATCGCGACGGCTGGCGGATCATGCGCACCATCCTCCATCTCTTCCGGATCGAGCGGCCGGTGCTCTTCTACGGCGGCTTCGCCGCCTTCCTCGCCGGCCTCGGCCTCGTCCTCGCCGTCCCGCTGATCGTCACCTATGTGGAAACCGGCCTGGTGCCGCGCTTCCCGACCGCGATCCTGGTCACCGGTATGATGGTCGTCGCCTTCCTGAGCTTCGGCGTCGGCCTGATCCTCGACACGGTGGTGCGCGGACGGCGCGAGGTCAGGCGGCTCCACTATCTGGCTCTGCCGGCGGTGGGGGAGGGGATGGGCGACCAAGAGCGGCGGTCGCCGGCAGCGCACCCCTGAGCCGGGGGTCTGAGCGCGCGGGAGCGGCGGATCCGGCTGTCGCCGGCTCCACCCTCGGTCAGCCGCCGAAGATCAGCACCGTCAGCATGACGCAGGCCAGCCAGACGATGACGAGGACGGCGGGGAGGTAGAGATATTTCTTCCGCCAGGGGCGGTTGCGGTGCCAGAAGGTGACGGGGGGAACGGTGTCGAGGAAGCGCATGAAGCGCAGATGGTCGGCGTCGGTGTCGCCGCCGATCCGGGCCGGCGGGTCGATGTCGCGCTTGTAGCGGGGCCGGCGAGCGTCGAGGCCCTCGAGGTCGCCGCTGGCGTGGAGGACGAGATCGGGCGCGAGTCCGAGATGGCGGAGCACCACGCGGTCGGGATTGCCGGAGGCGCCGAGCTCGGGGGTGTAGCCGCGCCGGACGAGGGCGTGCATCCGCTCCAGCACCGGCGCGGGCGCGGGCTCCGGTTCCAGGGCAATCGGAAGCCTGTCCGCTCCTTCCCGAAGGGCGATCCTGCTCGCCTTTTCGGGCGCGATCTCAATCTCTTTGGCCATTCGCGCGAGGTAGCATGGGAGTATTAGCTATGCAACACACCAAGGTCCGTCCCGCCTGCAAGGTCCCCGACTACAGGATTCGCCTGGACCGAGTCCCAGTGCCGCGGCGCCTCCACGTCGGCAACGGCATCGACACCTGGCTCTTCGAGCGGGAACCGCCGCACCGCCGCGGATCCTAGGCGCCGCCGACGGAGCACGGTAACCGGCTGACGGCGGGCGGCTTTTTCCATCACGGAGCAACGCGGATGCATCTGCTGCCCAGCCCCCTCGGCCCTACAGGAAGCGGGCGGCCTGAACGTCCGCAACGGGTGGAAAGCCGACATTGCGGCGCAGCTTACATCGCCACGTGCACCCACGCCCAAATCCGCTCGGGAGGGCGAGGAAGAAACACAACGGCGGGCACCCGCACCGACGGCGGAACGGTGTAAGAAAACACACCGGTGACGAGGAACAGGTCACCGCCGCAAAGACCACCGAACATGTAGGGTGGACCGCCATGACCGTCGCCGAACTTCGCCACGCCACGGACGAGATAGGGGCGATATTTGCGGTGGTCGCCGCGCTCATGGTCGGCCGTGAGACTCGCCAGTTTCTCCTCATCGAGCGGTCCCCAGCCTGCATCCCTATCCTCAGGCCGACAGCGGTCGCGCTTGCGCACTATGACGCAGTCCCGGACGCTGCGGAGCTGGTCGATCCGTTCCTCCAACAGCGCGGTGGCCAGCGGCCTTCCTTGCTCAAGCCCTCGACGGAGCAATCGCGCCGCTTCGGCCTCGCCGAGCGGCAGAGCGATGACGTTTTCGAGACGCCTGACCGCCTCTTCCCGCTCCGGGGGGTTCAGCGCCCGCACCCTCGTCTCGCCGAGACCATCACAGTCTTGATTCCGCGGACCGGATTCCGGCGACACCTCCCAGCCCTCTATCAATTCTCGCGAGGGAGGAGCGGACGGCGAGTTAGGCTCCTGCCCGGGCGCGGGAAGAGGTTGCGCGGTGGCCATCGCCATTGCGACAAGAAGCTCGAAATGCATCCGGCGAGGGAACCATAATCTAGCGCGGATCGCCAGCGGCGATGTCCGCAACGGGTCGAAAGCGGTCGTTCCGCCGATGGGGAGCGGGGCCGGCAGCGCCAAGTCGCCGGTCGACGGGCAAGAGGCGCAGGCGCACGGAATAGCTCAATAATTGCAGCGCCCCATGATTGCGCGCATCGTTCGCGAGCTGATCCTCTCCAGGGCATAGACCCAGCCATCGATCATGATGGCGGCCTGGCGGGCATGGCCGTAGAGAGCTCGCCCGCCGGCGATGACGCCGAAAGTCTGGCCGTCATCGAGATGGATGACGATCGAAAGGCCCGCCTCGGTGGGCTGTTGCCGAGCGAGCGGCCTGGCTCGCGCGAGGACGTCGGCAAGGCGCCGGCGTCTGCCCGGTCCAGCGTGCAGTGGTCCGCGAGGAGCGAGATGTTCGCGGCCTCGGCCGGCCCGTAACGGGCGACCAATGGGGCCGAGATTCTCGACACCACCACCGAGGCGACGCTGTTGGGGGGAATCCCGGCCAAGGGATTGACCGGTGATGAGCGATCGGCGGCCGCCGGCGCCAGCGCGGCGAGAAGAGCAAGCAGGAACGCCATCGTCGCAGCCTCTTCGTCAGACGCATCAAGGCGGAACCACAGCGCCAATACTCGAAGCCGCAAGGGTTGGGAAATCGGACGTTCCCGGCAACGTTGCAGCTTCACGGGTGGGAAGCGGAGCCTCGAGCCGGCCCACCGCGTCCCCGTCCGCCATCGACAGCCAGGCTATCCGTGCGTGCATTGACCTGGCGTTGACCAGTTTCGTGCCAGGATCCGAACGGGAGTGGCGAAGGGCATGTCGGCAAGCACGCAGATGAAGCTCAGCGGTTGGCACAGGTGGCTCATATTGCCACTGGCGCGCTTGCTGCGCCTGCTCGGGTTCGAGCTCCGCTTCTGGTGGACGCTGCCCTTTCCCTATCACCCGCTCATCGCCCTCCTGTTGCCGTTCGTTCCGGTCGGGCTGGCGGGTTGGGCGGGATTCCGGCTGGTGGAAGGGGGGGCGTCGCCCATCTCCTGGTCCGGCTTCGTCGCGGCGGGGCTTCTTCTCGTAATCCCGTTGTCGATCCCCGTCCTGAACGTCGTCGCGATCGCCTTTCGCGTGCCGTTGCTGCAGGGCTTCTGCTTCCTCGCGGGGATGGGCGTGCTTGCGGCCGAGGCGCTGAATGGAAGCCGCCCGGTCGTCCACGGAGCGCTTCCGGCGGCCTTTTTCGCATTGTTCGCGATGCAGCGGATCGGCGGGCCTCGCCTGCTCTCGCGGCTGCAGGCGGACAATGAAGCTTTCGCGCCCGTGGAGGCCGGCGAGCGGCTGGTGCGCTATCGCAGCTCAGCTCCCGCGGCGGCGAGAGCCCGGCAAGCCCGGCAGCTCTTCGAGAAGTCCGGCCTTGCCTGGCTCGCCTTCAGGCCCGCCCGCCGGCGGGGTGGATGGCAGATCCTGTTCCGTCCGACCGACGCAGCGGCGGAGGTGCTTCGGAGCCTGTTGGAGCCGGGCGAGTGGCAGGCCGGCAAAGGTGGACTGCGCCTGGACGACGTCGAGCTTCCGGCGCTCGCCGACGGCATCGCGATCACCGTGAGGGAGGGAAGGTCGTGGCTGCTGTCCGGGCACCTGCGGACCGTCACCGTCGATGACGGCTCGAGCCGCCGGCGGCTGAGCTCCGGACGACCCGCGCCGGTCGGGAACTGGCCGCTCCTGATCCTGGCCTACGATTTCGCGATTTTCAGCGGCGGAGCGAGAAAGCCGTCCTGGTATGCCGGCTTCGCCCCTGGCCGGGCTGTGCCGCTCGGCGATCGCTCCGCCGACGAGCTGGTGGAAGCCGCGCTGGTGGCGCGGACCCCTTCCGCCGAACTTTCGGCCGAGGCACTGGAGCCCGTCCTCAGGACCATGATGCCGGACCTTGTCCGCCGCCGCTCCCGGAAAGCCGCGGCAAGGGAGAGGCAGGTCGAACAGGCGTCCATCGACCTGGAGCGCTGGCTGGCAGGCGACTCGAAATCCGGATCTTTCACGCACTGGCGCCTGCTTGTGGATCGTCCGGTCAAGCTCTCGGGATTCGGCCGCAAGCTGTGCGCCAGGCTTGCCGAGTCCAAAGCGGCACGCGACCGCCGCTCGGCCGAGATCGCCGCGTCCCTCCTGGCCGCCCTGCCGCTGGACGAATTCGTTGCCATCGAAGATGAGCTGATACCACTGCTTGGAAGCCGGATCCTTGCCCTGGAGTGGCAGCTGACACCCGAGCTGGACGTGTCGAAGCTTCCGAAAGACTGCCCTCGCTGGGGCCCGATCGCCGGATTCGGGCTCATGAGCAGGGTGCCGGAATTATGGGAGCGGCTGGGCGAGCTCGGACGGCGCGCGGAAAAGATCATAGCGATCTTCATCGAGGAGGTCGGCGAGCGCCCAATGCTGGTCAACGCCCGCGCCCGATCCGCCCAACGAAGCGCCGGGCGAAACCCTTAGACGTGCCGGTGCCCGAGCGGGCGAGGATCGGACGTCCGCGATGGATCGAGGCGAGCTATTCGTAGAACACCGCCTCGAGCCCAGGCTCGAGCTGCTGGAACAGGTCGAAGTCGCCGTCGCTGGTGACGAGCGTGGCGCCGGCGCGGAGGGCCGCGAGGGCGGTGAGGGCGTCGTGGATCAGCTCGACGCGGTCGAAGGCCGTGCGGATCGACCTGGCTCCGCCGGCGATGCCGCGGGCGGCCCTGCCGGCAAGCTCGCCGGCGCGAGACCAGTCGGCGGCCTCCGGGAGGAGTATCTTCGACGGGGAGATCCGGGCGAGCAGGTCGCCATATCTGGCGAGCACGGCGGCGGTGTCCGCATGCCCCGGATCGAGACGGCCCCGAGGCCAGCTCAGCTCCGCCATGACCGGCCCCGAGACGAGGGCGAGCGGCAGGTTGGCGAGCAGGGTCCTCAATTCGGCCGGGCCCCGGCCGGCCAAGGCGTGGATGAAGACATTCGTGTCGAGCACCACCGGCCCTCGAAGCTCAGCCGTTCCAAGCCGGGGCAGGGCATCCCGGCTCCGTAGCGTGAGCTTGGGCGTCGGCATGGATTAGAGGTCGATCTGGCCGAGCAGGTCCGGGTCGACGTCGGCGAGGGCGCCCCATTGCGTGGCCAGCCAGGGGCCGAGATCGTCCTGAGTCGCAAGCGCCGCCAGCGCCGCCTCGATCACCACCGCCGGCGATTGGCTCCCGACGCGGCGCGCGGCAGCCTCGAAAAGGGCGGGCTGAACCTTCGCGTTAAGATGCCTCGTCTTCGCCTCGCCTGTCAGCCCGGCCGCCTTCGCCATGCGCATCGACAGGCCGGGGTCAGGCGTGCTCGTCTTTCGGGCTCGCGCGGCGCGCTCGGGGTCCAGTCGCATAAGGATATCCGGTATTACTATTTTGGGTATTAAGTAATATAAGGAGTCGCGGGGCACCGGTCTAGCCCGGAAGGCCGAGTTGTCTCACTCCTCTGTCGGCTTGACCTCGCTGGTGTGGCTGGCGACCGCCACCCACTCGCCGCCGCGGCGGGCGAAGACGTCGGTGAAGGACCATTTGCCGCTGGTGTCCTTGCCGTCGACGGAGGTCACTTCCTCGTCGACGCCCTGGACGACGGCGACGTCGCCGATGATGCGCACCTTGAGGTCGCGCACGTCCATCCTCCGGATCACGTAGCGGGTGCCCAGGACCGACTTGAGCATGGTCGATTTGGACCAGAAGCCCATCCAGTTCCCGCCCCGCCAGTCCGGCGCGTAGAAGCGCATCAGGAAGGCGCGGTCCCTGGTCATCAGGGCCCGGGCATAATCGCGCTCGAGGCGGATGAGCTCGGCTTCGTCGCGGGCGGCATCCGCCGGAATGCGGGCGGGCGCCGGAGCCGCCCTGGCGGCGGCCTTCGGCTCGGGTTCGCCGGTCGGCTGAGTGGCGGCGGGATCGGCCCCACCACAGCCGCCAAGGAGCAGGAAAGGGCCGAGGAGAAGCGCTCGCTTCATGGACTCCTGGATCCGCATGGCGCGCGCTATGCGTCACGCCGGGTGGCTCGGCAAGAGCGCCGGTCACTCCTCGGGCGCGGCCTTGATCAGCAGGTCGAGCTGGGCCTGGCACTCATTGTCGATCAGCGCCCGGGCGAGGGCGGTGGGATCGTCGCCGACCGCGGCGAGGGTCTTGAACCTGAGCCGGGTCGGCTCGCCGGAATCGGCCCATTTCAGCGAATATTCGGCGCCGTCGGCGATCGGCAGCTGCTGCGGCCAGCGCTGCACCAGCCTTCCGGCCGGCCAGGCGACCGGCTGGCCGGCGCCCGCGGCCGGGATGACCTGGAGGGTCGCTTCGGCGGCGGCGGCCGGCCGCCAGAGGATGACCTGGGCGGGGTCGGCGAGGCAGACGTTGCCGCTCCTCGACACGTCGACGTCCCACAGGCCCGGCGAGGGCGGCACGTCCGGGCCGCGCATCGCGCTGAAGCGGGAGCGCGCGTTGAAGGCCGGGGCGGTGCCGCCGCCCGCCACCTTGAACGTGCCGGGCCCACGCAGGGTGCGGGCTCCGGAGGGGGCGAGCACGGTCACGACGTCGCCGGCCTTGAGGATGACGGGCGTGTTCTCGCCGACGGCCCGGCCCGGCGGATAGGATTTGGCCGACGGCCCGGCCGAGCGGACGACCAGCGGAGTCGCCATCAGGGCGGCGGGAGCGGCCAGCATGGCCGCCGCCGAGGCGGCCCTCACGGCCTTGAGCGCGAATTTTTGCATCGATCCACCTTCCATCCCGGAACCGCCTGAATAACCTTGAAGAAGGCCGCTAATCCAGTCCTGTTGCAACTCGATGCCGGAGCGGGCGGCGCTGTGTTTCAATTGTGGCCGGCAGGGTTGGCGGCGAGGCGCGAGAGGAGGGAGTCGATCTGCCGCTGCTGACGGGCGATCGAATCGGTCACCTCGCGCTCGCGGGCCTGGCGGGCGAGCACCACCCGGATCGCCCGGGCGACCGGGCCGGCCAGCTCGTCGAGGGCGTCGAGCTCCGCCGTGCTCAGCCGCGATCGGTCCGGATGGGGGCCGAGCAGGATCCAGCCCAGGCAGCTGCCGTCGTCGAGGCTGAGCGGGCGGCGCAGCGGGAAGAAGGAATCGCCGGTCTCGACCCCCGAGGAGCAGGCGGGATCGAGCGCCGTCCGATCGAGCCAGGCTTCGACCTCGCCGGTGCTCGTCCCCCGGCTCCCCGCCACCTTGCCGTCGAGGACGAGCGCCAGCCGGGCCGAGCGCACCCCCGCCGAGATCCGCTCGAGAACCTCCTCGATCAGCTCGGGCAGGGTGGCGAAATGCCTGAGGTCGCGAAGGCAGTCGGGCAGGTCGCGGCGCATCTCGGCGAGCCGGCGGTGGAAGCGGCGCTCGGCCCAGCCCTGGACGCGCTCGTAGATCGGGTTGATCAGCACGGTCGAAAGGGCGGCGCCGACGATCGGGGCGATCGACCCCGCGTCGCGGCCGAAGAAGCGCAAGATCACTTCCTTCACCCCTTCCATCGTCGCCGCGAATATCCCCGCGAGGATGAGCGCGATGAGGGCGAAGGAAGCCGAGCGGCTGATCGCCACCTCGGCGTCGTAGAGCCGGTAGCGGAGCAAAGCGACGAGCAGCCCCGCCTGGAGCAGGAGGAAGGCGAGGCCGAAGGCGAAGCCGGCGAGGAGCTCGAGGCCGAGCTGCTGGGCGAGGCTCGGCGCCCCGGCCTTGAGCATGTCGGCGGTGATCCAGACTCCGAGGAAGAAGGCGTAGCCGGAAAAGCCGAACACCGCCCATTTGAGTTGCTGGCGCTCGTCGCCCGACGCGCTTCTCAGGCGCCACAGGAAGAGGAGGACGGAGGCCGCCATCGCTGCGATCAGCATCGCCCGGTAGAAGTCTCCTTCGAGGAAGAAGAGCAGCGGCAAAGCGGCCAGGAGGGCGATGGTGATCCGCGGCGAGAGGCGGCCGTGCGGGAAGAGCAGGACTCCGCCGATCAGGCAGATATTGGCGATGTCGTAGAGCGCCTGATGGACTCCCAGCGGCACTTCGAGCTTCAAGGCGAGGAAGGTGGCCGAAGGCTGCTCGGTGGCCATGGTCAGGAGGATGGCGAGCGAGACGACCGAGCTGACCACGTCCTCGCGCTTGCGGCGGAAGAGGAGCCAGGCCGAGACGAGCAGGAAGGGATAGGTCAAGAGGTGGAGCAGGTCGATGAAGCTCAGCAGCCGGGGCGGGAGGCCGAGCGAGCGGGCGCCCTGCTCGATATGGGTCTCGCCGGTGCGAAGGCCGACCTCCCGCTCGCGCCCGTCCGGGGAGCGCAGGCGGAGCTGGACGTCGCGGGCCTCGGTCCCGTTCAAAAGATCGTTGAACAAGAGCTGATCGGTCTCGGTGCCGACCCCCGCCGGAGCCCCGGGCGAGCCCGGCATCGCCACCACCGGCGAGACCGGGAGGGTGTCGATGGCCAGGATCTTGTCGCCGGGACGGATTCCGGCGGCGGCGGCGGCGGGGCCGACCGGGAAGCGGATCCGGGTCAGATCCTCCTCGGCGAGAGCGATCCCGGCCCGGCTTCCGGCGACGAGCGCGCTGTTCCGGCCGGCGTCGGAGAAGCGTTGCCAGGTGCCGGCGACCGGCCCGATCAGGGCGAGCGCGAAGGCGGCGAACCAGACGATCCGGAACAGGAAGAAGGCCCGGGGCCCGAAATCGGGAACGCGTTGCGGCAGCCTCAGCCGGAAGCGCTCGGCGCGCGGGCTCTCGGCGGCGATCTCAGTTGCCATCTTCGCAAGCGCCCCAAGCTACGACCTTCGCGCGGGTGGATAGCATGGGGCGGCGCGGCCGCCATTGGGAAATTCGCGCCGGCGGCGGAGCAGCTCAGGCCGTCATGCTGAACTTGTTTCAGCATCCAGTTTCGAGCCGCCTCGCGGGTCGAGACCTGGACTTTGAAACGAGTTCAGGGTGACGGCTGCGGTTGAGATGAGCGCAGTACCAGGATTCCTGCTACGACGGGGCATGATCCCCTCGGCGATCCCCAGCCCATGAGCGTCCGCCGGAACTGGCGCTCGGACGCGCTGGCGCCGCTCATGCTCCTGCTCGCCGCCGCTGCGCCACCTCCGCCGCAGCCGCCTTCCGGCCAGTTCCTCGCCTTGAGCGACGTGCATTTCGACCCGTTCGCCGACGCCGCGATCGTGCCCCGGCTGATCGCCGCCGAGGCCGACCAGTGGCCCGCCATCTTCGCGGCGTCGAAGCCCGCGCCGCCGGTCGGCGCCGGAAGCGACACCAATTACGCCTTGTTCGAGTCGACGCTGCGCCAGGCCGAGGCGGCGGGCGGGCGCGACGGCTATGATTTCGTGCTCGTCACCGGGGATTTGCTTCGCCACGATTTCGAGACGACGTTCGCGAAATATGGCGGCGGCGACCCGCGGGCGCTGCAGGCCTTCGCGGCGAAGACGGTGGCCTATGTCAACCGCGCCATCGAACGCCGGTTCCGGGGCGCGCCGCTGATCGAGGCGCTCGGCAACAACGACAATGATTGCGGCGACTATCAGCCCCGGCCCGGCTCGCCGCTGCTCGCGGCGATCGCCAGGTCGCTGCCCGCCGTCGCCGCCGACCCGCAGGCGGAGCGCGACTTCGCCGCCGGCGGCAATTACGCCGTTCCCCATCCGAAGGTGGCGAACCATCTCTTCCTGGTCGTCGACAGCGTCTACTGGTCGACCCGCTACAAGGATGCGTGCGGGACCGCGCGCAGCGATCCGGGCTCGGCCCAGCTCGCCTGGCTCGAATGGCAATTGTTCCAGGCCCATCTCAAGGGCCGGACGGCGAGCCTGGTCATGCACATCCCGCCCGGCTTCAACCCTTACGAATCCACCGAGGAAAAGCCGGCGCCGTTCTGGGTCGATTCCTATCGCGACCGCTTCCTCGAGCTCGTGCAGGCTTATCGGTCGGTGCTGGTCGCCGGCTATGCCGGACATACCCATATGGACGATTTCCGGCTGGTCCCGGCCACTTCGGGAGCCCGTTGCCGATGCGGATAACGCCGAGCGTCACCCCGCTGTTCGGCAACAATCCCGCGTTCGCGGTGATGCGCTACGGGCGAACCGACGGCAGACCCGTCGATTATACGGTCTATGCGTTGCAGGCGGGCCAATGGCGGCGCGAATATGATTTCGCACAGGCCTATGGCTACCCGGCTTATTCGGCGGCGAACCTCGCCGCCTTGGCGGACGCCATTCGCGGCGGAGGCGCGGCGCGGGCGACCTACGCGCGTTTTTTTACGAGCGGTGCCAAATCCCCGATTACCGACGCCAACGCGGCCGTCTATGCTTGCGCACAGTCGGAGATGGTGCCGGCGGGCTTCGCCATGTGCCTTGAGGATGCAAAGCGTCCGCGCTGACAGGTTCCTCTCCCGCGCAAGGCGGGAGAGGAGCTGCACCGTGCGGTTGCCGGCCTTGCTTTGAGCGCTACCGCCTGCGGCCCTTCTCGTAGGTCTGGACGCAATTGTCCGTGATGGTCTTGCTGCAGGGCGGGTGGGACGCGTCCGCGCCGGTCATGGTGGCGCCGGTGGCCGGGTCGACCATCGGGCCGCCGACACCGGTGCCGGTCGCGCCGTTGAAGCCGGCCGGGACGACGGCCGGATCCGAGATGACCGCGATCCCGCGCGCGTCGTGCTCGGGGTTGGCGTTGCTCGGCGCGACCACCTGGCCGCCCGCCGCCGGCATCGCCGTCGCGACGGTCATCGTGCCGGGCGCCGTCGTTGCGACGTTGGGAGCGTCGCCGTCCGAATTGGCGGTGCTTGTGCTCACCGTCGTCGCCGTGCCGTCGGCATGGTGGGTCGTGGTCTTCGTCTTGGTGCCGACGTCGAGGTCGACATCGGGATCGCCGTCGGGCTGGACTCCGACGTCGACATCGACGTCCGGCTGGGTGGTGGTCGTGGTCTGGGCGAAGGCCGCGCCGCTCAGGAGGAGCGCGATCGCGAATGCGGCAGTTCTCATTGCCTTTACTCCACTGGTTACAAGGTTCGGGGGCGCCGGCCGGGCGGGCGCCGGGCCGCGGTTTTTTCCGCGGCGATGCCGGATCAACCCTCGAGCGGCGGCCTTGCCCCGCCCGCTTCGGCGGAGCGTGGCGAAGCCGGGCCGAACTGTCGCCCTGGAGCAACGATGCAGATCAATTCGTCCGTAACGGAGGCGAATCCATTCCCGTCGGCCGCGGTTTCGGCGCTATCCTTTCCTGAAGGGGAGCCGAAGCTCCGCGAGGGGATCGCGGCCGGCGCCCGTGGGGAGGTCGAGATGGCCGGATCTAACCTTATGCTTCGCCTCGGGGGCGCCTCGCTCGCTCTGGCAATGGCTCTGGCCGCGGCGCCGGCGCTTGCCCAGCCCTCCACGACCACGCCCGACGAGCCCCTCGAGGACGCCGCCACGGCCGCCTCGCAGGACGACGAGACGATCGTCATCACCGGCTCGAGGATCCGCCGCAATCCGCTCGACCAGGACCAGCCGATCACCTTCCTCGACGAGGCGGACATCGCCAAGACCGGACTGACCTCCGCGGCCGACGTCCTCCAGCGGCTGCCGAGCTCGGGGGGAGCGTTGAACAGCCGCTTCAACAATTCGGGCAATTTCGGCAACCCGCCCGACGGCGGCGGGGTCGGCGCCGGCTCGGCCGAGGTCGACCTCAGATATCTCGGCTCGAAGCGGGTGCTCGTCCTCGTCGACGGCCTTCGCTACGTCAACGGCGCCTCGGCGAGCGGAGTCCCCGGCGCCACCGACCTCAACTCCATCCCGGAAAGCATGATCGAGCGGATCGAGGTCCTCCAGGACGGCGCCTCGGCCATCTACGGCTCCGACGCGATCGCCGGAGTCGTCAACATCATCACCCGCAAGAAGCAGGAAGGGTTTCGGGCCTCGGCCCAGTACGGCATCACCAGCGAGGGCGACGGCGAAACCACCAATCTCCAGCTGAGCTGGGGCAACGGCACCAGCGACAGCGGCTTGAGCCTCGTCGTCGGCGGCAATTGGGTCAAGCAGGACGGGATCAGCTCGGCGGACCGCGACATCTCGCTCTTCCCGACCCCCGGCACCACCGCCTGCGACTCCTCGTGCAGCTCGGGCACTCCCAACGGGCGCTTCATCGTGCTCGGCCAGGACCTCACCCTGAGCGCGCCGGTGCTGAACCGCGCGCCGACCCTGGCCGATTACCGCGCCTTCGCCGGAGCGCCCGACCGCTTCAACTTCGCGCCGTTCAACTTCATCCAGACGCCGCTCGAGCGCTTCGGGGTCTTCGCCAACGTCAACCAGGAGGTGGGCGACTTCAATTTCTCGGTCAAGGCGGTCTGGAACCGGCGCAACTCGAAGAACCAGGCGGCGCCGCTGCCGCTCTTCGTCGGGCCCGACAGCGGCAACGGCAACCTGCTCGACCGGATCACGATCGACGCGACCAATCCGTTCAATCCGTTCGGAACGCTCCGCTCGGGCCGGACCCTGCTCACCAACCTGCCCAACGGCCAGACCGCCAATTACGCCTTCATCGGCCGCCGGGTCGTGGAGGGCGGTCCACGGCGCTACGACCAGAAGGTCGACACCTGGTATGTCTCGGCCACCCTCGACGACCATTTCAAGGTCGGCGGGCGCGACTGGTATTGGGACTTCAACGCCCTCTACGGCCGCAACAAGGCGGAGCAGACGGTGCTCGGCAACGTCAACGCGGCCAACGTCGCCCAGGCGCTCGGCCCGCTCGCGGGCTGCACCGGCGCCTGCGTCCCGCTCAACATTTTCGGCGGGGCGGGGTCGATCACCGACGCCATGTATAATTTCATCGCCTTCGAGCAGAACGACAGCAGCCGCCAGACCCTGTGGGACGTCAGCGCCAACCTTTCCGGCGAGGTCTTCGACCTTCCCGGCGGCCCGCTCGGCTTCGCCCTCGGAGTCGAGCATCGCGACCAGAAGGGGCGCTTCGATCCCGATCCGATCGTCGCCGCCGGGCTCGGCTCGGACATTCCGGCGCTTCCCACCAGCGGCGGCTTCGACGTCAGCGAGGCCTATCTCGAGCTTCGCCTGCCGCTGCTCAGCGACACGCCCTTCTTCCACCGCCTCGAGCTCTCCGGCGCGGCCCGTTACTCCGATTATTCGACCTTCGGCTCGACGACGACCTTCAAGGCCGGGATCAACTGGAAGCCGATCGCGGACCTGCTCTTCCGCGGCAGCTGGTCGGAAGGCTTCCGGGCGCCGTCGATCGGCGAATTGTTCGGTACGCCGTCGCGCTTCGACCAGGAGATAGTCGATCCCTGCTCGGCGGTCGGCGGAGTCATTCCGGCCGCGGTCCGCACCAATTGTATCGCCGCCGGAGTCCCCGCCAACGGCAGCTACGTCCAGACCAACCCGCAGCTGCCCGTCATCACCGGCGGCAATATCGACCTGGATCCCGAGACCAGCGAGAGCTGGGGGTTCGGCGCGGTCTGGAGCCCGGGCTTCCTCCCGCGCTTCAGCATCGAGGCCAATTATTTCGACATCAGGGTCGACGGCGCCATCCAGGCGATCGATGCCGAAACCCTGCTCGGCCGCTGCGCCGAGGAAGGGGATGCCCTGTCCTGCGCCGCGATCACCCGGACCGCGACCGGAGCGATCGCCGAGATCCAGGGCCGCCTCCAGAATATCGCCGGGATCGAGACGGACGGCATCGACGTCACCTTGAACTACCGCACCGGCGAGACCGGGTTCGGCCGCTTCGGCCTGTTCTGGACCAACACCTTCCTGTTCAACTATCACGTCACCGTCCCCTCGACCGGCGGCACCACCACGATCGAGCGCGAGGGCACCGAGCAGGGCAGTCCGGACCAGGCCTTCCCGAAATGGAAATCGACGGCGGTGCTCGACTGGACGATGAAGGGCGGCCTCGGCGCCTCGCTGACCGGCCGCTACATCAAGGGAGTCGAGGAATCCAACGGCAACCATATGGATTCGCGCCTCTACACCGACCTCCAGCTGCGCTGGGAGCCGGACGATTGGTACGGCCTCGGATTCGCCGTCGGCGCCAACAACCTCTTCGACGTCGACCCGCCGGCCTGCTTCACCTGCGGCCTCAACAACATGGATCCGACGACCTACGACGTGCCGGGGACCTTCTTCTACGCGAAGGTGAGCTGGAAGATGTGAGGGGCGCATGGCCGAGACCAAGACCAGGCCGACCGGGGTAAGCGTCGACGACTTCCTCGACTCGGTCGAGCACGCCGTGCGCCGCGCCGACGGCAAGGCGGTGCGCTCGATGATGGAGCGGGTGACCGGCGAGCCGGCGGCGGCTGTGAAGGCCGCGATCGGACTCTGGAACGAAGCGCCGGGCATCCCCATTTAGACGGCAGGACGAAAGGAGCTTCGCCATGGCCGGCGGATGGGCGCGCGACGGCGCGGTTCAGGACCAGATCGACGATACGGTGAAGGACGCGGTGCTGAGCGCCCGCGCCCGGCTCCCGGCGGGCGAGGGATCCGAATATTGCGAGGATTGCGGCGAGCTCATCCCCGGGCGGCGGCGCGAGGCCCTGCCCGGGACGAGGACCTGCGTGGCGTGCCAGTCGGAGCGCGACGCCGAGGCCCGGCGGACCGGCGCGGGGATCAACCGGCGCGGAAGCAAGGACAGCCAGCTGCGCTGACTTCGCTATTCCTGGTCGCTGAACCCGGCATAATCGATGCTGAGCTCCTCGCCCTCGGCGATGTCGCGGCACGCGATGAAGGCGAAATCGGCGGTGCTCGCGACATTGGCCCGGGCGCCCGGCGCCGGCCGGT
>Ga0190273_10000217_pt1 | contig 27825 bp, 28 predicted proteins | sample Popmic504IS_FD_134513 | JGI IMG/M metagenome (GOLD analysis project Ga0190273, IMG submission 134513) | Populus adjacent soil microbial communities from riparian zone of Shoshone River, Wyoming, USA - 504 IS | ecosystem: Environmental > Terrestrial > Soil > Riparian zone > Trees stand | place... | reverse complement strand
GGAACCTTAAGAGGCCGCCACAAGCTGCTGGAAAGACTTGGAAACGAGGCGCGCGATCCGATCGAAGAATTGCTCTCCTCGGCGCTCGATTTCGAGACCCGCTCCGCCCCCTCGCTACAGCGCTTCCTCGACTGGTTCGCGCGCGGCGAAGTGGAGATCGTCCGCGACCCCTCCGCGCCCCTCGACGCGGTCCGCGTGATGACCGTCCACGGCTCGAAAGGTCTGCAATCTCCGGTGGTCATCCTCGCCGACGCATGCTCCGACCCGGACCGCAAGGGAGGCGGCTTCCACGGCAGCTTCGTCAACATCTCCCTCCCCCCCGACGGTCCCCAAATCCCCATTTTCCGCCCCCGCCAGGACGAGCTCGCGGAACCGATCGCCGCCCAGCTCGCCGCCCTCGACCGCCGCGAGCGCGAGGAGCATTGGCGTCTCCTCTACGTTGCTTCGACCCGGGCCGAGGAGCGCCTCTACATCGGCGGCGCCCTCGGTCCCGCCGACCGCCGGGGCCCCGCCGTTTCGAGCTGGTGGACCGCCTTCGATTCCTCGCTCGGCGGTCTCGGCGCCGAATGGCGGGACGATCCCCATTGGGGCCGGGCCCGCCGTTTCGGCGACCCCGAATTTTTCACCAAGGCCGCGCCCCGCGCCGCCGCCCCCGAAGGCCTCCTCCCCGACTGGATCCATCGCCCCGCCCCCACCGAGGCCAGGCCGCCGCGGCCGCTGGCGCCGTCGGCGCTGGGCGAGGACGACGTTTCCGATCCGCCGCCCTCGCCGGCGATGCGGGTCGCGGCGCAGCGCGGACGGCTCCTCCACTCCTTGTTCGAGCGGCTTCCCGAAGTCCCCCCGGAGGAGCGGGCGGAGCGCGCCGACCGCTGGCTCGAGCGCTCCGCCGGGATCGAGGATCCGGAGCTTCGCCGAGGCCTGGTCGAGGACGCCTGCCGGCTCATCGCCGATCCCGTCCATGCCGATCTGTTCGGACCCGGAGCCCTCGCCGAGGCGCCGATCGCCGCCGTGGTCGCGGGCGGGGTCGTCGTCTCCGGCTCGGTCGACCGGCTTCTGGTCGGGCCCGACCGGATCCTCGTCGCCGACTTCAAGACCGGCCGCCGCGCCCCCGCCGCCCTGGAGGAGATACCGGTGCCGCACCTGCGTCAGATGTCGGCCTATGTCGAGGCCCTTAAGGTCATCTTCCCCGGCCGCCCGATCGAGGCGAAACTGCTCTACACGGCGGCGCCGATCCTGTTCGACCTGCCCGCCGGTCTGCTCGATACCTGCCGGCCGGTGCTTGAGCCGGGCCCCGCGGCTTCCTAAATGCTTGATGACCCCTTCAGGAGATTCCCATGACCAAATCCGTCAGCGACGACACTTTCAAGGACGAGGTTCTCGCCTCCGGCAAGCCCGTCCTCGTCGATTTCTGGGCCGAATGGTGCGGCCCCTGCCGGATGATCGCTCCCGCGCTCGAGGAGATCAGCGAGGAGATGGCCGAGCGGGTCACCGTGGTGAAGCTCAACATCGACGAAAATCCCGATGCTCCGGCCAAGTACGGCGTTCGCGGTATCCCGACGATGATCCTGTTCAACGACGGCAAGATCGCCGCGACCAAGGTCGGCGCGGCGCCGAAGACCCAGCTGCAAAGCTGGCTCGAGCAGGTGCTGAACGGCCTCGACTACCAGGCGAAGCACCCGGCCGTCAGCGACAGCCGCGACAGCGAAGACTGGGCCTAAGCCGGCGGCTCCGTTCCCTCGAGGCCTCGCGTATCGGGCCGGAACTTCTCGTGCCTCGGCAGGTCGTCCTTCGGCTCGAACCAGGGCAGGCGGCTGCCCCAGAAGATGTGGAAGCCCGGGCTCAGCCGGGCCGGATCGTCGAGAGTCGCGACGCTGAAATCGACCGTCTCCGGCTGGTGGTCGACCTCCATCAGGAACGGAGTCCCGCATCGGCCGCAATAGCTCCGCTGGCCGAAGCTCGAGGATTTGAACGACTTCACCGCGTCGTCGCCCCGGGTCCACACCAGATGGCCGGCCGGAACGCTGGCGAAGACCATGGCCGGTGAACCGGAGACGAGCTGGCAGATCCGGCAGTGGCACCAGCCGCAGTCGAAAGGCTCGCTCGTCAGCCGGTAACGGACCGCGCCGCAGGCGCAGCCCCCCTCGAAACCCTCGGTCATGGCGCCGCCGCTAGGCTTTTGCCGGCCGCGGCGTCAATCCTTCCGCGTCGCTTATGGACGGCGGCGGCCTCAATCACTATGTCGCGACGGCATGCAGCTTCTGCTCTTCCTCTCGGCGATGCTTGCCGGCCTGACCGGCCTGATCTCGGGCGACCGGGCCGTGGAAGCGCGCCAGGTGGAGCGAAGCGCGTTCGCCGCGAACGCCGCCGTCGATTCGGCCGCCGAAACGGCGCAGGCGGTGGCCCGGATTGCGGTCCGGCGGACAGCGCCGCCGCGAACCCGCCCGGCGGCCGTGCCCCGCCCGACCCTCGCCGCGCTTGAAGCGCCCCAGTCCGCCCCGGTCGACGAGCGCCGGCTCGAATAACAAACCCGGGAGCCTGCGCTCGCGCCGGCCGTTCCTTCGATCAAGCGCCTTCGGGCGCCGCGCCGCGACGGCGCATTTGCCCCTTAGACATGACAGGATTTCGATATGTTCGGCGGAGTCGCCAAAGCCATTTTCGGATCGTCGAACGATCGCTACGTCCGCTCGCTCGGCAAGATCGTCGACAAGATCAACGGGTTCGAGCCGACCATCGCCGCGATGTCGGACGACGAGCTCGCCAACCAGACGATCCTGTTCCGCCGCCGCCTCGCCGAGGGCGAGGAGCTCGACGCCCTCCTGCCGGAAGCGTTCGCCACGGTTCGCGAGGCCGCCAAGCGGACGCTCGGCCAACGCCATTACGACGTGCAGATGATCGGCGGAATCGTCCTCCACCGCGGTGAGATCGCGGAGATGCGCACGGGCGAGGGCAAGACCCTCGTCGCGACCCTCGCCGTCTATCTGAACGCGCTCGAAGGGAAGGGCGTCCACGTCGTCACGGTGAACGACTATCTCGCCCGCCGCGACGCCGACTGGATGGGCCAGATCTACCGCTTCCTCGGCATGACCGTCGGCGTGATCGTCCCCAACCTCACCGATTATCAGCGACGGATGTCCTACGGCTCGGACATCACCTACGGCACCAACAACGAGTTCGGCTTCGACTATCTGCGCGACAACATGAAGTACGAGCGCGAGTCCCTGGTCCAGCGCCCCTTCAATTTCGCAATCGTCGACGAGGTCGACTCGATCCTGATCGACGAAGCGCGCACGCCGCTGATCATCTCCGGCCCCACCGACGACAAGTCGGAGCTCTACATGAGTGTCGACGCGATCGTGAAGGGCCTGGACCCGGCCGATTACGAGCTCGACGAGAAGCAGCGCTCGGTCGTCCTCACCGAGGACGGCACCGAGAAGATGGAGCGGCTGCTCGAGGATGCCGGGCTCCTCCACGGCTCCAACCTCTACGATTTCGAGAACACCCTCGTCGTCCACCACCTCAACCAGTCGCTTCGCGCCAACGTCATGTTCAAGCGCGACATCGATTACATCGTGAAGGACGGCAAGGTCGTCATCATCGACGAGTTCACCGGGCGGATGATGGACGGCCGGCGCTGGTCGGACGGCCTGCACCAGGCGGTCGAGGCCAAGGAAGGGGTCGACATCGAGCCCGAGAACCAGACCATGGCCTCGATCACCTTCCAGAATTATTTCCGCCTCTATCCCAAGCTCGGCGGAATGACCGGCACCGCGGCCACCGAAGCCGCGGAATTCTGGGACATCTACAAGATGAACGTCGTCACCATCCCGACCAACCTGCCGGTCAGGCGGGTCGACGAGGAGGACGAATTCTACAAGAACCAGAACGACAAGTTCGCCGCCATCGCCAAGTCGATCAAGGAGAAGCAGGACACCGGCCAGCCGGTCCTGGTCGGCACCGTCTCGATCGAGAAATCCGAGCTGCTCGGCGAGTTCCTTCAGAAGGAGGGGGTGAAGCACGAGGTCCTGAACGCCCGTTTCCACGAGCAGGAGGCCCATATCGTCGCCCAGGCGGGTCGGATGGGAGTAGTCACCATCGCCACCAACATGGCCGGCCGCGGTACCGACATCCAGCTCGGCGGCAATGTCGAATTCCGGGTCGGCGACGAGCTCGCGGAGATGGAGGACGGCCCCGAGAAGGAGGCCGCCATCGAACGGATCAAGCGCGAGGTCGAGGAGGAGAAGGCGCGGGTGATCGCCGCCGGCGGCCTGTTCGTGCTCGGCACCGAGCGCCATGAAAGCCGCCGGATCGACAACCAGTTGCGCGGCCGCTCGGGCCGACAGGGCGATCCCGGCCTGTCGCGCTTCTACCTCAGCCTCGACGACGATCTCCTGCGCATCTTCGGGCCTCAGACCATGTTCGCCCGGCTGATGAACAAGAATCTCGAGGACGGCGAGGCGATCGTCAGCCCGTGGATCTCGAAGGCGATCGAGACCGCCCAGAAGAAGGTCGAGGCGCGCAATTACGACATCCGCAAGCAGGTCGTCGAATATGACGACGTCATGAACGACCAGCGCAAGGTGATCTACGAGCAGCGCGCCGACATCATGGACGCGGCCACGGTCGGCGACGTCGTCACCGACATGCGTTCCGAGACGGTCAACACCATCGTCGGCGAGGCCTGCCCGCCCAACACCTATCCCGAGCAATGGGACATCCCGCTGCTGAAGGAACGCGTGGAAGAGGTGTTCGCACTGCAGCCGCCGATCGACGAGTGGCTGCAGGAAGAGGCGGTCGACCCCGAGCTGCTGCTCGAGCGCATCCAGAAGCTTGCCGACGAGCAGGTCGAGGAGAAGGCCAAGGCGCTTCCGCCGGAAACCTACATCCAGATCGAGAAGAGCATCCTCCTCCAGTCGCTCGACCATCACTGGAAGGAGCATCTGGCGATGCTCGACGCACTGAGGCAGGTCATCCACCTGCGCGCCTATGCGCAGCGCAAGCCGATCGACGAATATAAGCACGAGGCCTTCCAGCTGTTCGAGCGCATGCTCGCCTCGATCCGCGAGGACGTCACCCGCACCTTCGGCCGGGCGGTGTTCACGATGCAGCAGCCCGACGAGCTTCCCGATCTGCCGGGCCTGCCCGACTTCATCACCCACCATATCGACCCGTTCACCGGCGACGACGACACCGCGGACATCGACGCCGGCACCGGCGCCATCCTGTCCAAGCTGCCGCCGCTCCAGGCGGCCCGGCCGGAAATGCCGGCGGGGACGTTCGAGGTCGCCGAGGCCGACATGCCCCAGGTCAGCCGCAACGCGCCGTGCCCGTGCGGGTCTGGACTGAAGTTCAAGCACTGCCACGGCCAGTTGGCGTAGCAAAGGGCCGGACCCGCGCAGGTCCGGCCCCTTTCGGCGATCGCTACCGGAGCCGAAGGCGATGGGCCCGGGCGCGTGCGCGGCACCCTTGATGCGGGGGCGCGCGGATGCCGATTCGACCTTGCGGCGCGCGCGCGTAACGGCATGATCCCGACAGCAAGGGGCGCCGAAGTGAAGTCAGTGCAGCTTCCCGATCTCTGGGTGAAAATGGATATGGCGCTCGCCCTTGCGACAGTGCCCCAAAAAGCCTCGGCCGCGCTGCTGCAGAACAGCAACTTCATTCGCTACGTTCGCGGCGACACGGGAAGCACCAGCACCTTCAACAAGTGGCTGGTGGGCGATGCCGCGCTGCGCTTGGCCGACGATGTGCCGCTGCTGGCGGCCATGCTGGAACGGATGGTCGGCGAAGGCCTCGACCAATCGGTCGACCACGCGAAAATCAAAAAGCATGCGCGGCGATCCCAGCTTGCGCTCAAGGAGCCGCTGTTGGGCACGATGTCCGACTTCGCCGCAGCGCTGATGAAGATGGTCGCCGGCCGCAAAGGCGCGGAGCACGCCGAGCAGACGCTCGACGGCATCATGCGCAAGGCCCTCTTCCAGGACTTGGCCGACCATGGCGATCCGTGCGGCAAGATCACGATCCTTCATGGGGCGACCCGAGACTGGGCGCGCCCCGGTTCAGGCAGCGAGCGCATTGCCCGCAAGGCGAAATCCCAAGAGATACCGAAAGGCGATTTCATCCAATATGTCGTGCCGCCCGGTCCGGTCGATCAACTGGTGTTCGGGTTCGAGATGCTGACCGGCCCAAGCCTCGTCGGGGCGCGCTGGTCGAACATTGGCGGCTGGTTTTCGCCGCGGGCTCGGCGCGCCGGGAAGGCGCTGATGCTGCTGGACGAACCGCTGAACGACGACGACGCCTATCGCGCCGAGGGTCATGGCGAAAGCGTCATTCAAATCGTCGGGGTCGATCTCGACCATCTCTCGACCACCGGCAAGCCCGAGCCGACCAGGGCAAGTCCGCCCCATGACCTCCATCGCCTGATCGGCAACAGGCCGCCATGGCCGGAAGGCTATGCCGAGACGATGGCGATGCTGACCTACGTCAACCGCCTGGCGCTGCTCAGAACGAAGGCGATGAACCGCAACGACCTCAACGCCGAGCGGTCGCAGGATACGATTTCCGTGCCGCCACTGGCATGCCTGTATCAGGGCCGTTATCGCGTCGTGTGATGGGCGGCTTTGCGGACGATCCCTTGGTGTCGCGGATGGTCCACCTCCTGGCCGAAAACCTTGGCAAGCTGACTCCCGCCGAAGAAATCGACTTCGCGGTGGCGGCGCTGGCCATCGTCGCGGCGGAGCAGAAATGGTATGCGCTCATGCAATTGTGCCTGCCGCTGCTCGGCGCCGTGCCGGAAACGATGCGGGACGATATGCCCGACATGGGAGACGACGAGCTCGTCCGCTTCCTGGTCTTCGGGCACCGTATCAGCGATGCCATTCATTTGAAGCTGTACGGGCGGGAGGCGGTGGAAGAACGGTTGCGGGAGGTGCAACGCCCCGCACGCCGCTGGAACCTGCCCTGGACCGATCGTTGGGTGTCGACCGACACGATTCGCGAAATCCTCGCCGGCATCCGCGAGGCGGCGCGTGCGATGCCACCGTCGCGACGGCACGCATGGACGGCCAGGCAAGTTCACAAGCGTTGCGCCGCACTTAATGCGCGAATGCTCGACGCGACCGATTTCCAGCTGATCCGGCATTCGATGGCGACGGGTTCGCAATGGGTGCGGCTGGCGAAATCCTCGCAGCACGAAAGCGTCCAGATCCGCATCCATTACGGGGCCGCCTATTTGAGCGTGGCGCTCCGCGTCGGAAGCATTGCCAAGACCAAGCGTTTCTTCCTTCCGCTGTGGGTGGGACAGATGCTGTCGGATGAGGAACGGCCGCACATCGACCGGCATTTCGCGATCAGCTTCGTCTCCACGATCGTCTTCAATATCCTGATGACGCTTCGCGAACGACGCCCCGTCGAAGCGCTGCTGCCATCGCTTCAATTGCTCCATGCGCGGCTGCTCGGCGACCTGTTCGCCGACCCCGAGGTGCAACGCGAGATAGAGGCGCTGGGCAACTACCCGACGTTGGCGATCACCGCTTATGGCGCCTTCGCCCAGCTCCCCTTCGCCGCGCTGCACGACGGCGAGCGTTATCTCGCCGAGCGGTTCAACGTCGTGCAGGCGACACCCTTGTTCCAGGCAGACTTCAAGGTCGGCGACATCGACTATCATGCGGTCGTCGGCGGTGCGCCGCTGGCGAATCGCGCCGTGCGAGTGCTGGCGGGCGGCGAGAATCTGCACCAGATCGAGCATGAGCTGGACGATCTCGGGCGGCTGGCCAGCGAACGCGGATTCGATCTTGCCGTCGGGCCGGTCGATGGCGGCGCCTGGACCGATGGCACGTTGCGCTGGTTGCTCGAGGGCGAGGGCATCGCCTTGTTGTCGGCGCATATGCGGGCGTCGGTGTCCAATGCCGCAAGCGCGTTCGTGGTCACGCCCGACGGCAGAGCGCTGAAGCTCGGCCCGGTCATTTCCGAGGGCGTCGGCGCCGATCTGGTCGTCCTCGCCAGTTGCCATTCGTCGAGCCAGACCGACTGGCTGGCGCCCGACGAGAGCAGCGTCGTCAGCCTGATGCGCAGTGCGGGAGCGGGGGCGGTGGTCTCCACGCTCTGGCCGGTCGAGGATTATGCGTCTCGCCTCTACAATGGGGCTCTGGTCGAAGCGCTGTCCGCCGGGGCGTCGCGCGCCATGGCGCATGGCACGGCTCAACGCGCCGTCATGCGGGCGTCGGCGACGATAGGGCAGCTCAAGTCCGGCGAGCGCCTTGCGGCCAGGGCCAAAGCGGGCGGGGAAATCGTCGACCGCCGTGATACGGCCACTCCGCTCGGCCATCCCTATTATTGGGCCGGCCTGATCTTTACCGGTGCGTGGCGATAAATTGGGCTGAGGGCGAAGATCGCATTCGCGTTTCGCAGCCCGCCGGCACTGCCGGAAACTTTCGGAAACTACCCGCGGTCGAAGTGCTCCGTCGCCCGCGCCAAGTCGGCCGCGGCGGCGGTCGAGCGCTCAGGCCGCTTCGCAAGGTCTCAGCCGGGCGTGAACGAAAGGACCCTAACGATGCTCATCCATATCATCGTCGAGCTGATCAAAGCCATTCTCGACTCCAGGCGGAACTGAGCCTGGCGGCGTGACGGGACAGCGTCCCGTCACGTTTCGCCCGGCCGGCGCCCCCGGCTACGCCATCTTGAACCCTTCCTTGTTCATCGCGCTGGTCAGCTTCGCATTCTGCTTTTCGCTCATGACCTGCTTGAAGGCCGGGAAGACCTCGTCTTCCTCCATCCGGATATGCTCTTCCAGCATGGCGCGGAAATCGCGGACCCGGGCGAGCCAGTCGGGGCTGTCCTTGGCCAGATTCTCGAGCTCGTAGAGATAGGTCTTCACATAGCCGTGCTCGGCGTTGAGGGCATCGGCGTCATGGGCGCTGTTGGCCTGCCTCAGCGCCGGATAGATGATCGTCTCTTCCTCATGCGCATGCTTGGTCAGCGCATATTTCAGCTTCATCAGCAGCGTCGTGCGCATTATCGTCTGGTCGTCGCTAGTCGCCTCGATCTTGTCGAAGACGGCGAGAGTGGCCTTATGCTCGGCCTTGAGCGCGTCGAACCAGTCCCCGGCGGCCGCGGCCGGCATCTGCATCAGGAACTTGCGGCCGAAATTGGCGGCGATCCCGACCGCGGCGCCGGCGATCGCCGCTCCGGCGAGGACTCCGGCATTGCCGCCGCCCCAGGAGAAGGCGCTGCGCTCGGTCGTGAACCGGCCCTCGCTGTCGCGCCTCGTCGCGCCGCCGTGGTTGCCGCCGCTGGAACGCGACCCGTTGCCCTGCTTCGATTCCGTCTTGGTCGCCATGACTGGCCTCCTATGTGAAACTCGGCAGCAGAACCCACGGCCAGGGGCTCGGGTTCCGGCCAGCGACTGATCCAAATCAGTATTGGATTCAGGTCGTTACTGGCCCGTTTTCAGATATTGCGCCGAGGCGTTGCCGGGTCGCGCCCATCCGCTTGCCCGAGCCCGGTTCGAGTTCGTTCGACATCCAGGCCTCCGGCAGAAAGACCCAAATCATGAAAGCGCTCGTCTGGCACGGCAAGCAGGACATACGCTGCGACAACGTCCCCGATCCCGAGATCGAGGATCCCAAGGACGCCATCATCAAGGTGACCAGCTGCGCGATCTGCGGCTCCGATCTCCACCTCTTCCACAACATGATCCCGGCGATGATGCCCGGCGACGTCGTCGGCCACGAGATGATGGGCGTGGTCGAGGAGGTCGGAAGCGCGGTGACGAAGCTCAAGAAGGGCGACCGCATCGTCATCCCCTTCACGATCAACTGCGACGAATGCGACCAGTGTCGGCGCGGCAATTTCTCGCTGTGCGAGCGTTCGAACCGCAAGGGCGAGCTCGCCGACAAGGTGTTCGGCCACCGCACCGCCGGACTGTTCGGCTATACCCACCTCACCGGCGGCTATCAGGGCGGGCAGGCGGAATATCTGCGCGTGCCGTTCGCCGACGGCACCCATATCAAGGCGCCGGACGGCTTCACCGACGAGCAGCTCCTCTTTCTCGGCGACATCTTCCCGACCGGCTGGCAGGCCGCCGTCCAGTGCGACATCCAGCGCAGCGACGTCGTCGCCGTCTGGGGCGCCGGCCCGGTCGGCCAGATGGCGATCCGGAGCGCCATCCTGCTCGGCGCGAAGACCGTGATCGCGATCGATCGGCTGCCCGAGCGGCTCTCGATGGCGGCCGCTGCGGGCGCGGAGACGATCAACTTCGAGGACGAGAGCGTGCTCGAGCGTTTGAACGACCTCACCGGCGGCAAGGGCCCCGACAAGTGCATCGACGCGGTCGGGATGGAGGCCCACGCCTCCTCCCATCTCGACGGCATGATCGACCGGGCCAAGCAGGCGATGCTGATGGTCAGCGACCGCGCCCACGTCCTTCGCGAGATGATCTACGTCTGCCGCGGCGGCGGCGTTCTCTCCATCCCCGGGGTTTATGGCGGGCTCGTGGACAAGATCCCGTTCGGGATGGCGATGAACAAGGGCCTCACCTTCCGCATGGGCCAGACCCATGTCCGCCGCTGGACCGACGACCTCACCCGCCGGATCGAGGAAGGGCAGATCGACCCGTCCTTCGTCATCACCCACACCGCCAAGCTCGAGGAGGGCCCCGGCATGTACCGGGTCTTCGAGCAGAAGCAGGACAGCTGCGTCAAAGTGGTGCTGAAGCCGTAATCGAAAGGAACTTCCGAATGAACGCCACCTCAACCCTGGTGACGAGCCGCCCCGACCGCAGCCTCACCAGGACCGACCGGGTCGCCCGCGGCCTCGGCTGGTTCTCGCTTGCCCTCGGAGTCGTCGAGATCGTCGCCCCCGGCAAGCTCGCACGGACCCTCGGCCTGGAAGGCCGCGAGCGCTTGCTCCAGGCCTATGGCGGGCGCGAGATCGGCGCCGGCATCTGGGCCCTTTCCGACACGCCCGCGCCGGCGATCTGGGGCCGGGTCGCCGGCGATCTGGTCGATCTCGCCACCCTGGCCGCCGGAATCCGCGACGGCGACGAGCCGCAGCGCCGCAACGCCTGGATCGCGCTCGCCGCGGTTGCCGGGATCACCGCCGTCGACCTCCTCACCGCCGCCAGCCTCACTGCCGAGCAGAGCGAGCGCCGCGGCGACACCGGCCGCGACTATAGCGACCGCAGCGGCTTCCCCGGCGGAATCGCCAAGGCGCGCGGCACCGCGGAGGGCTTCACCCCGGTCGATTTCCAGGTCACCGCGACCGAGGAGCGCAAGGAGATGGAGCCGGCTTAGCCCGTCATTCCGGCGAAAGCCGGAATCCATGAACACGTTCGCCGGAGGGTTGCTTCCGGCTTCGTGTTCATGGATCCCGGATCAAGTCCGGGATGACGGGCCCTCAATGCCGGGTGCGATGGCCGCTCGGGCTCGATCCGGTCCAGCGCTTGAAGGCGCGCGAGAAAGCGGCCGGATCGGAGAAGCCGAGGCGATAGGCCGCCTCCTTCACCGACAGGTTCTCCCGCATGAAGCGCAGGGCGAGGCGCTTGCGAAGCCCGTCCAGCAGCTGCTCATAAGTGATTCCCTCCGCCTTGAGCCGGCGATAGAGGGTCTGGCGGCTGCAGCCGAGGTCGCGGGCGAGACGCTCGATCCCGACCTCCCCCGAGGCCAGCAACGGCTCGAGCCGCTTCTCCACCTCGGCTCGGAACGGGCTTGCTCGCGGCGGCGCCTTGCGCTCCGCCGCTCTGGCCTCGAACGCCTTCGCCACCTCCCCCAGGAAAGAGAAGAAGGGACTGGCCCCGGTCCGCGTTCCCCGCGCCCCGGCCATCGACCTGCCGCGCGCCTTGAGCATGAAGGGGAGGAAGTCGGCGCAGGCGTCGCGGCGCTCGCAGCCGCCGCAGCCGTCCCGCCGCATTTTCTCGATGCAACCCGCGATCATCTCTTTGTCCTCCCGGATCATGTCCAGAGTGTATTGGTCATGTAATACTCCAATACACAAAATAGCCAAGGGCAAAGTCATGAACGCGTTCACGCTCTTCCACGTCGCCGCCGGCAGCGCCGCCCTGCTCGCCGGGGCGGCGGCGCTCGCCGTCCGCAAGGGCGGCGGCCTCCATGCCCGGGCCGGCACGATCTTCTTCGTGGCGATGCTCGCCATGGCTGGGACGGGCTCGGTCATGGCCGCCCTGAAGCCCGAGCGCGGCTCGGCGGTGATCGGCCTCTTCACCTGCTATCTGGTGGCGACCTCCTGGCTGACCGCGCGGCGCCGCACCGGCGAGGCGGGGGCGCTGGAGCGGGTCGGCCTCGCCGTCGCCTTGGCGTGCTCCGCGGCGATGCTGACCTTCGGCCTGATGGCCTCGAACTCGGCCAGCGGGAAGCTCGACGGCCTCCCGGCCTCGGCCCATTTCCCGTTCGTCGTCGTGACGGCGCTGGCGGCCGCGCTCGACCTCAACTTCATCCTGCGCGGCCGGCTCGAGCGCCGCCAGAGAGTCGCCCGCCATCTATGGCGCATGTGTGCCGCCCTGTTCATCGCCGCGGCCAGCTTCTTCCTGGGCCAGCAGGATGAATTTCCGGCGGCCCTGCGCGGACTTCCGATCTGGTTCGTGCCGCCCTTCCTCACCCTCGCGGTGATGATCTTCTGGATCCTCCGGGTCCGCTTCACCGCCGCCTTCGGCCGTCCCGCGCCGAACCGGCAATCCGCCTGTCAATCGTGAAAAGGAGAGAGACGATGCGTGCATCTTACCTGGGAGCGGCCGCGGTCGCGGCTCTGGCCCTCGCCCAGCCGGCCTCGGCCGACACGGTCTGCGAGTGGATGGACCTCGCCAACCGACTCAACTTCGCGGCCCAGGCCGCCGGCCAGACGCCGGACCAGGTGCGCGCGGCCACCCGCACCGCGCTCGCCATGTTCGAGGCTCTGAACGCGATCGACCGCCGCTACCAATCCTATCTCGGCTTCCCGGCCGCCGCCGACCGGAGCGCCTCCTCCGACGCCGCGGCGGCGACGGCCGCCTACAAGGTGCTCGTCCAGCATTATCCGGCCCAGAAAGCGGCGATCGAGGACAGTTACGCGCTCGCCATGGCGGGCATCCGGGACGCCCCGGCGCGCGAGGCCGGGAAGGCGCTGGGGGAGAAAGCGGCGGCGGCGGCGATGACGGCCGGCGGCATCGACCCGGCCATCCCGCAGGAGCCCTATCGGCCCCGCACCGCGCCCGGCGAATGGATCGGCGCCTCGCTTCCGTCGCTGGAGCCGCACTGGGCCGCCTTCCGCCCCTGGGCGATGCCGAGCGCCGAAGCGCTCCGGCCGCCGCCGCCGGTGGCTCTGAACAGCGCCCGGTGGGCGAAGGATTATGACGAGGTGCGCCGGCTCGGCGCCCGCGCCAGCACCGAGCGGACCCCGTACCAGACCCTGGTCGCGCGCTATCGCCAGGCCTTCGACACGATGCCGTCGCTGCGAATCGTCGCCGATGCGCCGGGCCGCACCCCGGTCCAGAATGCACGTATGTTCGCGGTCTATCAGATGGCCTTCGACGATGCCGCGCACGCGATGGTCGCGGCCAAGCTCCACTACAATTACTGGCGGCCGATCACCGCGATCCGCAACGGGGCCAACGACGGCAACGATTCCACCCAGCCCGATCCGAACTGGCTGCCGCTTCTGCCGACGCCCAATTTCTCCGAATATCCCTGCGGCCACTGCACCGTCGCCGCCGCCATCGCCGAGGTCATGACCGCCGAGGTCGGCAACCGGCCGGCGAGCGGAGTGCGGGTGATGTCGCTGGCCATCCCCACGTCGGTCGTCCAGGCGCTGCCGAGCTGGGACGAATGGGCGCAGGAAGTGTCCGACTCGCGAATCTACGGCGGAGTCCACTACCGCTTCTCCAACGAAGCGGGCGAGCAGATCGGCCGCCGCGCGGCCCGGATCGTGCTGGAAAAGGTCATGCAGCCGCTGCCGAAGGGGAAGAAGCGGCGCTAGGCTTCGGGCCGAGCTCGATTTACAGTCCGGTCCGAACGAGGCGAAAGGCCGGAACATGAAGCATGGGCAGGCGCTGATCGGCCTTGCGGCGGTCGCGGCCGCGACGGCTGCGCTGCCGGCCGGGGCGGTCCAGTGGCGCCAGTCTTGGGCGAAGGTCGGGGAATGGGAGGTGAGCGCACACGGCGCCGGATCCTGTTCGGCCGAGCGAGTCTATCCGGGGGGCACTCTGGTCTCGATAGCGAGCGGCCGCGGCCGACGGGCGAGCCTGGCGGTGCTCAACCGCGGATGGTCGATGCAAACCGCAAGCCCTTACAGGATGAGCCTGGTCCAGGATGGGGCGCGCCGAAGCCTCGCGGCGGGAGCCAATCCCTATCTGCACGGTTTGGGGGTGCTGACCGAGTCGGGCGACGGCCTGCTCGCGCAGCTCGCCGGCGGCGGGATTCTTGAGCTTGTCCACCCGGATGGCCGGCTGCTCGAGCGCCTCGACCTGGGCGAGATCGCGCCGGCCCTGGCCAAGCTCGGCCTCTGCAAATCCGAAGCCGCGGCGGGCGTGATCTTTCCGCCCGTAGCGTCGCCTCCTCCTCCCCCCGGACCCCCGCTGTGGATCAGGGTGCGGCCGGCCGGGCCCCCGGCCGCGCTCAGCACCTTGTTCTCGAGCGACGACTATCCGGCGGCGGCGGTTCGAGCTGGGGAAGAGGGGACGGTCGGTTTCCGGCTCGACGTCGGCAACGACGGACGGGTCGCCGCCTGCACCGTCACCGCCTCGAGCGGATCGGCGATCCTGGACTCCACCACCTGCCAGCTGATCACGATGCGGGCCCGCTTCCAGCCCGCCCGCGACCATCAGGGCAAGCCGACCGAGGATCGGTTCAATGGCCGAATCGTGTGGCGGCTTCCCGAGCCCGAGCCCGAGCCGCCGCCTCCGCCCTGATGGGGTGCCGGCCCGCGCCGGCGCGGTTCAGGTGATGGAGCCGATCTTCTCGCCGTCGCGCCAGACGTCACAGATGGGGCAGTCGACGTCTTCTTGCACGCGAGCGACGGCTTGGCGGTCGTCGTTTGCCAATATGTCCTTGCGCTTGATCACGGCGCCGCCGACCTTGGCGAGCTTGTTCACCCGATAATGACGCATTCCCCGCCTCCCGCTTCGCCTGGAAGGTGGCAAAAGCCGCGCGCGGACGCAAGGGAGGCCGGCTGCCCGGAGCTCTAAATTTCCGACCTGCCGGGCTCCGCCGACCCGCCCGGCGGAGCCGCGGGCGCGGTTCCGCTCGGGGTGATGCCGTTGGAGCGGGGATCGTCGCCGGTGCCGAGGATCGCATAGGCGAGCGCGGCGATGAGGATGGCGACCAGGGCCGCGATGATGAAGCAGCCTCGCTTATTGTCCTTCGCGTCTTTCGTCATCCTGTCCTTGCCTTGAAATCTGGTCCCGGGAAGCCCTGAACGGACGGGAGCGGCAGCGGTTTCGGCGACGGTTCGGCAAAGGGGAGTGGCGGGGCTTGAACCTGTCGTTCTAACCTCCGATGTGTGTTGACGGACGCAACATAGAGCAGGACCTCACCCCCCATGGACCATATCGACATCGTCAACGGCCTCGTTCCGATCGTGATCGAGCAGTCGAACCGCGGCGAGCGCAGCTTCGACATTTATTCGCGGCTGCTGAGGGAGCGGATCGTGTTCGTCACCGGGCAGGTCGAGGATCATATGGCGACGCTGGTGACGGCCCAGCTGCTGTATCTGGAGAGCGAGAATCCGAAGAAGGACATCTTCATGTACATCAACTCGCCGGGCGGGGTGGTGACGGCCGGGATGGCGATGCACGACACCATGCAGTACATCCGACCCCGCGTCGGCACGGTCTGCATCGGCCAGGCCGCGTCGATGGGCGCCTTCCTGCTCTGCGCCGGCGAGCCCGGGATGCGCGTGGCTTTGACCAACGCGAGGATCATGGTCCACCAGCCCTCCGGCGGCGCCCAGGGCCAGGCCACCGACATCGAGATCCAGGCCAAGGAGATCCTCCGCATCCGCCACCGGATGAACGAGCTCATGGCCAAATATACCGGCCAGTCGATCGAGGCGATCGAGAGCGCGGTCGAGCGCGACAAGTTCTTCGGAGCGGACGAGGCGAAGGCGTTCGGGCTGGTCGACGAGGTGTTCGACAAGCGGCCGGCGCCGGGCGAGGGGGATTCGACGCATCAGTCGGAGGCGGCTTAGGGAGAGCCTTTCCCGCCGCGAAGGACGATGCCCGACTCCCAATCCGGGAGGGGCCCGTGACCGAGTGGCGCGCCATCGGGACCTCGCCCGGCATCACTGGGCAGGACAGCGCTCGACCTTATCCTGATTCTGAGACCAGTCCGATTGCCTCTCCCGAGTTTCGTCGCGTTGGACGAGGACGGTGCGGGATGAACGCCGTGATCGCGTTCGCGGGTCTTCGTCGGCATAGCCTGCCTTGGCGCCGCGGGGATCGGCCGGAATGAGCGCAGGCCGTCGACGATGCCGCTGAACGGAGCATAATAGGCCCGCAGTGCCTCTCTCGCCTCGCGGCGGATGAAGTCGGCGCTGGGGAAGATCATTTGGCCGAAAGCGTGGCGTCGAGCCATATCACTCTCACTTCGCCCCAAAGACCGGCGGCGAGTTTTAACACTGCCGCAGCCAGAAACAAGACGAACGCCAAAACATCGGTCCAGAAAACCACTTGTTCAACCGCCTCGATCCCAGCGACGAGCCAATGAGGCGCGAAACTAAGCGTCTGCGCGAAACTGACAATACCTGCCAATGCCAACGCAACGAGTAATATCAAGACGAACTGCGACGCGCCCACCACCACGTGAATGAGGAATTTCCACGCCAATTCCATTGAAAGCACCCCTGCTCTCGATCGCGCGCCAGCCCAGGCACGCAACAACTCTTAGCAGGCGGCCCCGTAGCCGCAAGCGCACACGTCCACTGACCCGATCGCTGGAACCGAGGCTTCACCCTTCGCAATCGGTGGCAGTCATCATTTGGGAATTGGCCAGCCACCATGTTGATAGTGGGGGAGAGCGACGGGCGGTGACCTTCACTCCCTCTTCTTCACCCCGCCTTCCGCGGCCGTCCCCCCTTCGCTCCGTTTACCCGCGCGGCCTCGGTCTTGGCGGCAGATGTGGCTCGGCCGGCTCGCGCAGCCATCCAGCGCGCGGTGCCGAAGATGCCGCTGACCAGCCCCGCGACGGAATAATCCACGTCGAGCGTTTCCCAGTGAAGCGCTTCTCCGTCGCCGAGCAGCTCGACCTCGGCTAGCTGCGTCGGTGCGGCGTCAGCGAGGCCCTCGACCAGGCGAGGAGGGAAGGCGAAGGTGGCGCCGCTGGTCAGCTCTACGACGATGCGCTCGCTCCTGGCATCGTAACGGGCCGAAACCGCATGCGGCTGGGTGGCACGATACACGCGTCCGCGCTCGCGCGCGGCGGCAATCTCAGCGGCGGTCACGTCAACCATGATACTCTTCCCATTTCTCGATCAATGCTGCTCGATGCTCGGCAACGATCTGCAGCGCCTTCCTCACTTCGCTCGTTTTCATGCCGCGGATTCGGACCGCCATCGGCGGATCGTTCTCCGACCCGAGTGCCACCTTCACCGAACCGTCGCCGAAAACATGGACATGCGCGGGAGGATGGTCGTCGAGGTAGATGACGAACTTCAAGTCCGATTCGCGAAAGATTGTAAGCATCCCAGCATATAACCCAACTCGCTGGGTTATGCAAAATTCGTATGCATATGCTTCAGGAGGAGGGCGGAACCGCCCGCGTTCAGCTTTGTTTCGGAAGCGTCCCGGCACAAGGAAGCTCAGCCATGAACCGCAACGCCACGATCAGCCTCGGCGCCCTCATCGTCATCATCATCATCGTCGCCCTGGTTTTCTAGGGCGCCCATCGGCCTCGTTACGTCCTCTTGCCGGGATATGACGAGTCGCTCCACCATTTGAGCGGCGGAACCGGTGAGTAGCGTCCACTTCGTCCACTTCGGGGGTTCGCAAAAGCGGCCCGTTGCGTCCAAATCGTCCACTTCGTCCGTTTCGAACAATGGCGGCGGCCGCGCGTAAGAAGGGTGCGGCCCCCCGGGCGACAGCGCCGCTGCCGGCGATGCCGCCCTGATTTGAGGCAGCCGGGCCTTGTCCGGGTGAGGCGCCGGGGCCACATTGGCATGGTAAGTCTTTGGGGCGGGAACCATTTCCTTCTTGCGGCACTCCCGCTCTCACCCGCCTCGACGTTAATCAATAAGCCATTGTGGTCGTGCGATAGTGCGGGCTAGGATGGCTGGATAGGCAGAGGGCGCCACCCGGAGCGCCCGTAAGGATCGGAATGACGAAGCTAAGCGGCAGCGACTCCAAGAGCACCCTCTACTGCTCCTTCTGCGGCAAGTCGCAGCACGAGGTCAGGAAGCTCATCGCCGGCCCGACCGTGTTCATCTGCGACGAATGCGTCGAGCTGTGCAACGACATCATCCGCGAGGAGACCAAGTCGTCGCTCGTGAAGACCCGCGACGGCGTTCCGACGCCGCTCGAGATCTGCAAGCATCTCGACGATTACGTGATCGGCCAGAGCCACGCCAAGCGCGTGCTCTCGGTGGCGGTGCACAACCATTACAAGCGGCTCGCCCACGGCTCCAAGGGCGGCGAGGTCGAGCTTTCCAAGTCGAACATCCTGCTCGTCGGCCCGACCGGCTGCGGCAAGACCCTGCTCGCCCAGACCCTGGCTCGGCTTCTCGACGTGCCCTTCACCATGGCCGACGCGACGACTCTCACCGAGGCCGGCTATGTCGGCGAGGATGTCGAGAACATCATCCTGAAATTGCTCCAGGCCAGCGACTACAATGTCGAGCGGGCGCAGCGCGGCATCGTCTATATCGACGAGATCGACAAGATCAGCCGCAAGTCGGACAATCCCTCGATCACCCGCGACGTCTCGGGCGAGGGCGTCCAGCAGGCGCTTCTGAAGCTGATGGAGGGCACCACCGCCTCGGTTCCGCCGCAGGGCGGGCGCAAGCATCCGCAGCAGGAATTCCTGCAGGTCGACACGACCAACATCCTGTTCATCTGCGGCGGCGCCTTCGCGGGCCTCGAGAAGATCATCGCCGACCGCCTGCAGGGCAAGTCGATCGGCTTCGGCGCCTATGTCGCCGCGCCCGAGGAGCGCCGCACCGGCGAGATCCTCCGCCAGGGCGAGCCGGACGATCTGCTGAAGTTTGGCCTCATCCCCGAATTCGTCGGCCGTCTGCCGGTGATCGCGACCCTCGAGGATCTGGACGAGGACGCTCTCGTCAAGATCCTCAAGGAGCCGAAGAACGCGCTGATCAAGCAATATGCGAAGCTGTTCGACATGGAGGACGTGAAGCTCAGCTTCACCGAGGAGGCGCTGATCGCCGTCGCCAAGAAGGCGATCGAGCGCAAGACCGGCGCCCGCGGCCTCCGCTCGATCCTCGAGAACATCCTGCTCGACACGATGTTCGACCTGCCCTCGATGGACGGGGTCGACGAGGTGATGATCGACAAGGACGTGGTCGAGGGCCGCAAGGACCCGATCCGGGTCTATGCCGAGAAGAAGGGCGAAAGCGCGGCCTGAGCTGCCTCGAGGTGAGCCAGGATCGACATCCCGGACTTGATCCGGGATCCTGAACACGGCGGTGCGAGATTGCGTCCGGCAGTGTTCATCGATTCCCGCTTTCGCGGGAATGACGGGAGGGTGCTATTCCGCCCGGGCGTTCGCGACCTTGTAGAGGAACACTTCGGCCTGGGTCAGGCAGCGGCGGGTGGAGCCGTCGCCGCCCTGCTCCTTGACCGCCTTCTGGCGGTACATGATGTCGGTCAGCAGCTTGCGCGACACGCCCATGCGGATCAGGAAATCGTTGTCCTCGCTGGCGAGAAGGGCCGAATCCTGCTCGATGTCGCCGATCAGGCCGACCGTGCTCTCCGTGCCGCGGAGCATTTCCGCCTCGATCGCGCCGCGGTCGCTGGTGTGCGTGAACATGTGGACCACGAACAGCCCGCCGGGGTCGATCATCCGGCCGCGGCCGCCCATGAAGACGAAGTTGCAGGCGCTGAAGCAGGCCCAGCCTTCGGGGATCCGGGTGAAGGCGAGCGACTGGCGGATGAGCTTGCCGGCCTCGGTCCCCGCCCGGGCATCGCCGCCGGGCGAGCGCAGCCAGATCTGGTCGATCGGCTCGTATTTCTTGAGTGCCGCCTGAAGCCGGGCGGGAAGGCCGCTGTCGATCGCGCCTTCGGCGAGCAGGATGCGAAGCCCATTCTCCTCCTTCAAGGTGAGCTGCATCGTCTTGTGGGCGGAGACGTTGAGCTCCTTCGGGCAAGTCGGATTGGCCGGGTCGGCGGCCGCCCGCGCCCCCGAGGACGAAAGCAGGGCTGCGAGAGCCAGCCAGGTTGTCGCCCCCCGCATCGGCCTAGGCCGCGAGCACGTAATTGCCGCCGCCGGGCTTGCGGCACATCTTCTTGTCGACGGTCGTCTCCTCGCCGTCGACGATGACGACGTCGGTGATCAGCATGCAGCTGCCGCCGTCCGCCGAAGCCCTCTGCTCGCGCACCGTCGACGAGCCCTTGACGCCCGGCCGCGTGTCGCTCTCCCAGGTCGAAGTGGTGCCGACGCCGCCGCGCACCGCCGTGTCGGTCGCACTCGCGGCCTTGACCTGCTCCTTGCAGTCGAGCTTGCGAATGATCGCGTCGGTGAGCAGCGAGCCGACCGGGAGCGCGAGCATTCCCACGGCCGCCGGAGCGCCCCAGCCGCCCAGCGCCGAACCGGCGATCCCGCCGGCGATGGCACCGAACATGCCGCCGCTCTTTTTCTTCTTCGGGGTGCATTTCTGACCCGCCGAATCGGAGCCGCGCTCCTTGGCGTAGAGGGGCGGCTGCACCGAAAGCAGGAAAAGCGGAACGAACGCGAACAGATACCGACGCATAAGATGACTCCGGATGGGCCTGACTAGCTTGTCCAAAGGTAGCTAATCCACCCCTGTTGCGGCTTCATGCCATCGGCACGACGCCTGTGTGTCAATTGTCGCAGCCCCTAAGCCTTTGGCACGCTTATCATAATAGAAGAGGCCCGACAGGGTCAATGAAGGCCTGAGCGCGCTCACGGCATGAGGCCGGAGTCGCGCATTTCCGCGTCGACGTCGAAGCTCCAGCGCCGGGCGCTGGCGAGGTCGCGTTCGCCGGCCTCGCGCTCCCCCTTGCGCAGCCGGGCGATGCCGCGGCTGAACAGCGAGCGGTAGTTGCGCGGCTCGAGAGCCAGCGCCGCGCTATAATCGGCGATCGCGCCGTCCCATTGGCCGAGGCGCAGTTTCAACAGGCCGCGAGCGTTGAAGGCCTCGATCTCGCCCGAATCGAATCGGATCGCGTCGTCGCAATCCTTGAGCGCAAGCGGAAGCTCGATCGAGCCTTCGGCGCGGGCCTGGCAGCGCAGCGCCAGGTAGGTGACGCTGCCCTGGTAGCGGCGCAGCTGGGCGTCGGCCACGGCGACGGCCGATTTGAAGTCGCGCAACAGAAGAAGGATGGCCATTTTCTGCTGCAGTAGCTCCCGGTCGGGATCGTCGATCGTCTTCAACTTCGTGTCGATCAGCGCCAGCGCCTGCCGCCACGCCGCCGTCGCTTCCTCCTTGCGGCCGAGCCGGCTGAGCAATTCGCCGCGGTTGCCGAGGACCGCCGCCCGGTCCTTCGCCAGCTTGAGAAGCCGGTCGTTCGCCGCGAGCGCCGCCTCGGCCTCGCCCAAGGCGGTGTGGAGCCTCGCCTTTTGCCACAAGGCGCCTTCGTCATCGGGCTCCAAAGCGAGGACCTGGTCAGCATCGGCCAGGGCCTCCCGAAGCTTGCCGAGCTGCGCATGGGCGTTGAGTCGGGCGCCGATCGTGAAGGTCTCGCCAGGGGCGAGCTGGATCGAGCGGGTCAGCGCCTCGACCGCCTCGGCCGGCCGCTCGCGGGCGGTATGGAGCAGGCCCAGACCCTGGTGGACGACGAAATCATTGTCGTCGAGCTCGCGAGCTTTGCGCAGCGCCGTTTCCGCTTCGTCCAGCCGGTTGAGATGGAGGAGCGCGACTCCGCGGTCCGCATGGGCTCGGGCGTAAGAGGGGTTGAGCTCGATCGCCTTGTCGAAATCGGCAAGCGCCGCCTTGACGCTGCCTTCGCCCATCAGCCGGTAGCCGCGGTCGACATGTTCGGCCGCGTCGCGCGGCACTTCGGTCCGCATCGCGGCGCGCTCGGCCTCGCTCATCTCGTAATCCGGCGGGGCGAGGAGCCAGGCCTTGCTCTCGTTCAGGCGGGCGAGAGCGGCCTTGGCCGCGTTCGCCTCGGCGGCAGGCAGCTCCCGGGCGAGCCGGCGGAAGCTTGAAACGGCGACGGCCTTGCCGCCTTCAAGCCGTGCTGCCCGCATTATCCTGGTCGCCGCTACCGTGTCGTCAATCGGCTTGGCGTCGAGAGTGAAGCCGGCGCCGCCTCGCGGAAGAACGACCGTTTCCTCGAGCCTCAGATAGACCGGGAAGGGAAGCATGAACGGCACTTGCGAAGCGGGGTCTGGGCTGCGCTCGAAATCCGGAGTCCATCGGACCACGCTGTGATCGAACTGGAAGCGAAGGGCGTTGGATCCGGGCCCGGTCTGCCAGTCCATCCTGGTCTTTCCGGCGAAGCTGACATGCATGTCGCCGGTCGAATCGTCGCTGCGCACCGATTTGAGCTCGAGCTCCTTGTTGGGCAGCGCTGGGACCTGGCTCTTGAGGTTGTCGCTGAGCGCCGCTTCGCCCTGCTCGGCGAGGGCGGAGCGCCAGACGGTCGCGAGGTCGCCGCGGAACACGAGCTCGGCGGTGAAAGGGACCAGCCGGTTGAAGCCGCCGGAGGCGTCGTAACGGATCGCGACGTCGCTCAGCGGTTCGGTGGCCGGAATGAGCGGCAGCGCTTCGAGCTCGGCACCGGCGGCGCGGAGGGGCAGACCGAAGCCGAACGGAGAGGAGAGCAGGGCATCAAGGCTGCGGTCGCCGGTGCGGGTGCCGTCCAGCCAGTAGGAGCGTCCGGCGATCCGGGCGCGGACGATGACATGGTCGAACAGCCGCATCATCGGCAGCCGCTCCCCCAGGGAATCCCCGAAGGCGTTGCTGACGAGCACCGGCTCGGCGTCGATGCCGAGGCCGGCGAGGAGGGCGAGGAGGGTGACGGTCTTGCCCTTGCAGTCACCGAAGCGGCGCTTCCACGTCTCGTCCGCGGTTGCCGGCACGTAGCCGCCCTCGCCCATGGTGAGCGCGAAATAGCGGATCTTGTCCTGGACGAGGCGAAGCGCCGCCAGCGCCCGAAGCTTTGGATCGGGGCCGGCCGCCGCGATCCGCTCGATCTCGGCCTTGAGCGGCGATTCCGGCGCGAGCGTCTGCGCCTGGGCGTAGAGGGGCGCCATCACCCGCGAGATTTCGCCCCAATCGGCATAGCTCGACAGCTCGAGGGTTGCGGGAAGGGTGAAGCGCGGCGGCGCGTTGTCCGGCGGCTTGGGCCCTTGCGCATTTTCGAGCTCCAGGGTCAGCTCGCTGATCCCGCCTTTCTTGCGCAGGCGCGGCTTGCCCAGGGCCTCGGTCGCCCGCCAGCGCATCGGCACGCCCTCTTCCCACGTCTCGCGGAATCTCAGGTGCCGGGCGGCGAGGCCGGGGACGAGGCTCAGCAAATTCTCGGCCCCCGGAGTCGCGGGCATCCGCCTGACCCGCAGGGTCCAGGCGACGTTGACGATGTCGCCGAGGGTCAGCCCTTCGGGTTGCAGGACGGCGGTAAGGGTCCCGTCGAGGACCGCTCCTTCGAGATTGTTTTCGCGCCTCAGCACGGTGAAGGCCTGGTCCGCGGGAATCAGGTCGATGACCTTGCCGGCGCGGACGATCTGGACCTTGTGGATGACCAGCTCGCTCACCCCCGGCTGCCAGGAAAATTCGACATTGCCGGTTCCCGCCAGCCCCTGCGGAGTCTGCACGAGGGTGGCATATTCGACGTAATAGTCGCGATTGCCGTCCCTGCCGTAACGGCTCTGCCCGTTGATAAGGAGAAGCTGGACCGGCCGGTCCTTCAGCGCCGGATCGGGCTCCGGAATCGCCGTCGGCTCGACCCAGGATGCCGGCGGCGCGACAATCGGCTTGTCCGCCGCCAGAGCGGGAGCCGTCCAGACGATGAGCGCCGTGATGAGCGCGACAATGATCCGCACGAGCCCCCCCTCTTCCCTGGCCTTCACTTCAACGGATTGGGCCGTTCATTCAAGGGTTTGTTGGACCGACCCGGGGCTTTCGGTCCGCATTGATGCGGAGCGCCGCTTTCCCATATATGCTGTAAGCAGGCCGCGATGGCCGAGTTTGGAGTTTCGATGACCCAATCCTATCCCGTTCTACCGCTGCGCGACATCGTCGTGTTCCCGCAGATGATCGTGCCGCTCTTCGTCGGCCGCGACAAATCGGTCGCGGCGCTCGAGAGCGCGATGGCGGCGGACAAGCAGATCTTCCTCGTCTCCCAGCTCGATCCGGCCGAGGACGATCCCGACCGCGACGCTTTGTACGACATGGGCGTGGTCGCGACCGTGCTCCAGCTCCTCAAGCTGCCCGACGGGACGGTGCGGGTGCTGGTCGAAGGCCAGCAGCGCGCCAACCTCGTCTCGATGGGCATGGAGGACCAGCATCTCGTCGCCGAGGTCGAGGCGATCGAGGTCGAGGAGCCCGAGGGGGCAGAGGTCGCGGCCCTGATGCGCTCGGTCGTCGAGCAATTCGAGAATTATTCCAAGTTGAACCGCAAGCTGCCGGCGGAGACCGCGGTGCAGCTGGCGCAGATCGGCGAGGCCTCGAAGCTCGCCGATTCGGTCGCCGCCAACATCAACATCAAGGTCTCCGACAAGCAGGCCCTGCTCGCCGAGCTCAACCCCGTCCGGCGGCTGGAGATGGTGTTCGCCTTCATGGAGGGCGAATTGGGAGTGCTCCAGGTCGAGAAAAGGATCCGGAGCCGGGTCAAGCGCCAGATGGAGAAGACCCAGCGCGAATATTACCTCAACGAGCAATTGAAGGCGATCCAGCGCGAGCTGGGCAATGAAGGCGAGGAAGGGGAGGGCGACGAGCTCGCCGAGCTGACCCGCAAGATCGCCAAGACCAAGCTCTCGAAGGAGGCGCGCTCCAAGGCGACCCAGGAGCTCAAGAAATTGAAGGCGATGGCGCCGATGTCGGCCGAGGCCACGGTCAGCCGCAATTATCTCGACGTCCTGCTCGGCCTGCCCTGGGGCAAGAAGTCGAAGGTCAAGAAGGACATCGCCGAGGCCCAGGCGATCCTCGACGAGGATCATTACGGGCTCGAGAAAGTCAAGGACCGGATCGTCGAATATCTCGCCGTCCAGGCCCGGACCAACAAATTGAAGGGTCCGATCCTTTGCCTGGTCGGCCCTCCCGGCGTCGGCAAGACCTCGCTAGGGCGATCGATCGCCCGCGCCACGGGCCGCGAGTTCGTCCGCCAATCGCTGGGCGGAGTCCGCGACGAGGCCGAGATAAGGGGCCATCGCCGCACCTATATCGGCTCGCTTCCGGGCAAGATCATCTCGAACCTGAAGAAGGCCGGGAGCTCGAACCCGCTCTTCCTGCTCGACGAGATCGACAAGCTCGGCCAGGATTTCCGAGGCGATCCCGCCTCGGCCCTGCTCGAGGTGCTCGACCCGGAGCAGAACAGCCGCTTCCAGGACCATTATCTGGAGATCGACTACGATCTTTCCGACGTCATGTTCGTCACCACCGCGAACACGATGGACATGCCCCAGCCGCTGCTCGACCGGATGGAGATCATCCGGCTCGAAGGCTATACCGAGGACGAGAAGGTCGAGATCGCGGTCCGCCACCTCATCCCGAAGCAGATCGAGTCGCACGGGTTGAAGGAAGGCGAGCTGGTCTTCGAGGAGAGCGGCCTCAGGAGCCTCATCCAGCATTATACCCGCGAGGCGGGCGTCCGTACGCTCGAGCGCGAGATCGCCAAGGTGGCGCGCAAGGTGCTTCGCCGGATCCTCGAGGGCAAGACCGAGCGGGTCGAGCTCACCGCGGAGAATATCGGCGAATTTTCGGGCGTCCGCCGCCACCGCCACGGCATGGGGGAGGAGGAGGACCAGATCGGCGCCGTCACCGGCCTCGCCTGGACCGAGGTCGGCGGCGAGCTCCTGACCATCGAGGCGGTGACCGTTCCCGGCAAGGGCCAGATCAGGACGACCGGCAAATTGGGCGACGTCATGCAGGAGTCGATCCAGGCGGCCTTCTCCTTCGTCAAGGCGAGGAGCCCCAGCTACGGAGTCAAGCCGAGCATTTTCGGGCGCAAGGACATCCACGTCCACCTGCCCGAGGGCGCGACTCCGAAGGACGGCCCGTCGGCGGGCGTCGGAATGGTGACGGCGATCATCTCGACGCTGACCGGAATCCCGGTCCGGCGCGACGTCGCCATGACCGGAGAGGTCACCTTGCGCGGGCGGGTGCTTCCGATCGGGGGTCTCAAGGAGAAATTGCTCGCGGCGCTTCGCGGCGGCATCAAGAAGGTGCTGATCCCGGCCGAGAACGAGAAGGACCTGGTCGAGATCCCGGCGACGATCACCGGCGGTCTGGAGATCGTCCCGGTGAGCCATGTCGACGAGGTGCTCAGCCATGCACTGGCGACTCCGATCGCGCCCATCGACTGGACGGAGGCCGACGAGCTGGGGGCGGTTCCGGCGCCGGAGCTCGCGGCGGCCCCCGACGACGCGGCGGGCGCCTCGATCCGGCACTAGATTTTCCTCGCCCGGTTTTCCGGGGGAGGGGGGGCGCGAAGCGCGGTGGAGGGGTTCTTCGTACGCAGAAAAGAACCCGTCCACCATCCTACGGCTGGCCCCCCTCCCCGCGAAATCGCAGGGAGGAGTGAATTGCCTTGCTGCAATGCATCAACGAATTTGGATCAGCCGATGCGATTTTCCCACGGAAAGGCGCGCTTTCCTTTTGACTCCTCTTCCGCTCCTGCCGTTAGATGAAGGGAAGCGCGCCAACTGCGACTCAATCGGAAAAGGGGGGTTCGGGAGAGATGAACAAGCAGGAGCTTATCGGGGCGGTGGCCGATGCGACCGGCCTCAGCCGCGGCGACGCGACCCGGGCCGTCGAAGGCGTGTTCGACACGATCCAGAGCGCCCTGAAACGCGGCGACGAGGTTCGGCTGGTCGGCTTCGGGACCTTCTCCTGCTCCAAGCGCAAGGCCTCCACGGGCCGCAACCCCCGCACCGGCGAGCCGATGCAGATCAAGGAATCGACCCAGCCCAAGTTCAAGGCCGGCAAGGTGCTGAAGGACAGCGTCGGGCGCTGAGCCGCTCTGGACAGTCCGCCCTAGCGTTACTAAGTGGCGCCTTCGACGCGGCGTGGGCGCGTAGCTCAGTGGTAGAGCACACCCTTCACACGGGTGGGGTCGTAGGTTCAATCCCTACCGCGCCCACCACGCCGTCGCCGTCATTCCGGCGAAGCCGAAACCCATGAACGCCGCGGGCCGGAATTTCATGCCGTCCTGTTTATGGATCCCGGATCAAGTCCGGGATGACGAAGCCCGCCTCTTCATTGCCCCTCCAGGGGCTGATCCTCGTCCGAGCCGGTAACCCCCAGTGCCGCCTTTGCCCGCTCGACCTCCTCATCGCTCGGAGGCTCGGGAAGCTCCTCGCCCGGCGCCAAGGCGTCGTCGGGGATGCCGGGGCCGGTGCCGGCGATGGTCTCGTTGCGGGGCCGGTCGTTGGGGCCGGTGCTGATCTTGGGCTTGTCGTCCATGCCAACTTCTCCTCGCTGTGCTAATGACGGCGCCGCAAGGAGGTTCCGACATGAGCGAGGCGGCCGATGCGATCCTGGCGGAGCTGCGCGCGTTCG
>Ga0190273_10000216_pt1 | contig 27848 bp, 25 predicted proteins | sample Popmic504IS_FD_134513 | JGI IMG/M metagenome (GOLD analysis project Ga0190273, IMG submission 134513) | Populus adjacent soil microbial communities from riparian zone of Shoshone River, Wyoming, USA - 504 IS | ecosystem: Environmental > Terrestrial > Soil > Riparian zone > Trees stand | place... | reverse complement strand
GTCATCGAGGAGATCAACCGCGGCAACCCCGCCCAGATCCTCGGCGAGCTGTTGACCCTGCTGGAGGCTGACAAGCGCGTCCCCGGCGAGGCCCTGCGGCTGGCCTATCCGCGACAGGCCGACGAGCGCGTCTACATCCCGCCCAACCTGCATGTCATTGGCACGATGAACATCGCCGATCGATCTTTGGCGCTGGTCGATTTGGCCCTTCGACGCAGGTTCGCCTTCCGCACGCTGGAGCCCGCACTGAATGGCGCCTGGCGGGCCTGGTGCCTGGCCGCCGGCGCGCCCGCAACCCTGATCGATACGATCGAAGCGCGCATGGTCGCCCTCAACAAGGCCATCGCGGACGACAATCGTCTTCGTTCGCAGTTCTGTGTGGGCCACAGCTTCGTCACCCCTCCAAGGGAGGGGGTTCCGGACTGGAATGGCTGGTTCCGCTCCGTGGTCGCGACTGAAATCGCTCCGCTCCTCGACGAGTATTGGTACGACGACGAGCCCCTGGCCAAGGCCCACAAATCGAAACTCGGCGCGCCGCTTTGATCGCCGAGGCCGACAGGGCGCAGGTGATTGACGCGCCGAGCGTCGGCGCCTGGCGAAGCCATGTCGGCATCCCGATCCGCAATCTGTGGCTCCTGCTGATGTACGCCGCGGATCTAGCGTCCTTCGGGCGGCGTTTCGACGGGCTGGCGGACGAGTCGGCTGACTTGCCGGAACTGATGGCGCGCTTGCTGGCCTGGGTGGTCGAGCGGCGCCTTCGCCAAAACCTCTCGCGCACCTATGAGCCGAAGACCGCCACGTTGCACCGCGTCCGGGGGCGCATCGACTGGCTTCGGACCGAGGCAGGTCAACATTTGGGGCGGGGTGAGGTCGTCTGCCGTTTCGAGGACCTGACCTGCGACACGCCGCGCAATCGCCTCGTCCGCGCCGCGCTTGAACGCATGGCCGTGCAGGTGTCGAACCGCGAGGTCCATCGTAGGTGCCGCACTCTGGCGCGGCAGCTGGAGGAGCTCGGCGTCAGCGCCGGACGCCCTTCCCGCGCCGATCTCGCCCGCGACCAGATCGCCCGCCATGACGCCGAGGACCGCCTGATGGTTCAGGTCGCCGAGCTGGCGCTGGACCAGGTCCTGCCCAGCGAAGGCGAGGGCGATGTCCGCTCCACCCGCCTCGATCGCGATGAAGCTCTTCTCCGGCGCATCTTCGAAAAGGCGGTGGCGGGGTTCTATCGTCTTGAACTGCATGGGCGTGAGGGCTGGACCGTATCATCGCAGAAGGCTCTCGGCTGGAACGTCAAAGACCAAAGCCCGGGCCTGGCCGCCCTGTTGCCGGGAATGTACGCCGACGTGGTGCTACATCGGAACCTCGGTGCTGCGGGGATCACCCGCCGCGTGGTTGTCGAAACCAAGTTCACCGACGCCTTGACGACCAATCCGTACGAGAAGGACGTCTTCAAGAACGCCCATCTCTATCAGCTGTACGCCTACCTCCAGACCCAGACAGGGCTGGGAGAGGCGAGCGCCGACGCGGCGGAGGGGATATTGCTATATCCCGTTGTCGATCAGCAGATTGATGAATGGGCGATGATCCAGGGGCACAGGATCAGGCTGGCTACCGTCGATCTCGCAGGTTCCGCGGATAAGCTCCGCGAGCGGCTTCTGAAGCTTGTGGTCGATCCAGGGGCTGCCACATGAACGGCTTCAACGAAGACGTCGTCGAGCAAGCCGGAATCGAAATTCTGAAGGAGCTCGGCTGGAGTTTTTTACCAGGGCCGCAGATCGCGCCCGACGGCGCCTTTCCCGGACGACAGGCCTTTTCTGACGTCGTGCTTCTGTCGCGGCTGGAAACCGCCGTTGAGCGACTTAATCCGCACTTGCCCGAAGCCGCCCGGTCGGAGGCGATCCGGCAATTGCTCACCAGCGAAACCGGATCGTTGGTGGAGGAGAACCGGCGGCTTCATCGATTCCTCACCGAGGGGGTATCGGTCGAATACCGCGCTTCAAACGGCGCTATCGTCGGGGATCGCGTCTGGCTGCTCGATCTCAATGCGGTCGAAACCAACAGCTGGCTGGCGGTGAACCAGTTCAGCGTCGTGGAAGGCAGCTATAACCGACGGCCGGACCTGGTGCTGTTCGTGAACGGTCTGCCGCTGGCGGTGCTGGAGCTCAAGAACGCCGCGGCCGAGCACGCGACAATCGGCGACGCTTTCAACCAGCTGCAAACTTACCGCGCCCAGATTCCCAACTTATTCCGCACAAATGTGGTGCTGGTCACGTCGGACGGTATTGAAGCGCGAGTCGGCTCGATTACCGCCGACCAGGAACGGTTCATGCCCTGGAGAACGGTGACGGGCGAGGACTTCGCGCACCGCGGAGAGCCGGAGCTGGAGACGCTGCTGCGAGGCGTGTTCGCGCGTGAAAATTTCCTGGCCCTGATCCGGGACTTCATCGTCTTCGGTGATGCCGGCGCCGGCGCGTTCAAGATTATTGCCGGCTACCATCAGTTCCACGGCGCCCGGAAGGCCGTGCGTGAGGCGATCGACGCCAGCAGGCCGGAGGGCGATCGCAAGATCGGCGTCATCTGGCACACTCAGGGCTCAGGAAAGAGCTACCTGATGGCTTTCTTTGCGGGTTTGGCGGTCAAGGCGCCGGAGCTCGAGAACCCCACCATTGTCGTGCTTACCGACCGCAACGATCTGGACGACCAACTCGCCGCCACTTTTAGTCTTTGCAAGGACCTGATCCGCCAGGAGCCCTCGAGGGCTGACAGCCGCGACGATCTACGTCGATTATTGGCGAGAACGTCGGGCGGCGTGATCTTCACTACGGTACAGAAGTTCTCCCCGGAACGCGGTGAAGAGTCATTTCCACTGTTGACCGATCGCCGCAATGTCATCGTCATGGCTGATGAGGCCCACCGAAGCCAGTACGGCTTCGACTCCCGACTGGACGCCACTAGCGGGGTGCGACGGTACGGCTACGCCCATTACATTCGCCAGGCCATGCCCAACGCTTCCTTCATCGGCTTTACGGGAACGCCGATCGAGGCTGCTGACGTCAATACCCCGGCAATCTTCGGCGACTACATCGATGTTTACGACATCAGCCGGGCGGTCGAGGACGGGGCGACCGTTCCGATCTACTACGAGAGCCGTCTGGCGCGGATCGAACTGGACGAGGATGAGAAGCCGAAGATCGACGCCGAAATCGAGGCGCTGGTCGAGGACGAGACGCTGACCGAAGCTGAGAGGGCCAAGGCCAAATGGTCGACGGTCGAAGCCCTGGTCGGTTCGAAGAAGCGCCTGCAGCAGATTGCTGCCGACCTCGTCGTTCATTTCGAAGCGCGCGTGGACGCCATGGACGGCAAGGCTATGGCCGTCTGCATGAGCCGGCGTATCTGCGTCGATCTCTACAACGAGATTGTCGCTCTGCGCCCCGACTGGCGCTCGGCCGATGACGCCGCCGGCGCGATCAAGATCGTCATGACCGGCGCCGCGTCGGACCCGCTCAATTGGCAGCAGCATATCGGCAACAAGCGCCGCCGCGATCTGCTGGCTAAACGAGCCCGTGACCCGGACGACCCCCTGCGGCTGGTGCTGGTGCGCGATATGTGGCTGACCGGCTTCGACGCGCCCTGCATGAACACCATGTACGTAGACAAGCCTATGCGTGGGCATGGACTGATGCAGGCGATCGCTCGTGTGAACCGGGTTTTCAAGGACAAGCCTGGGGGCCTGATCGTCGATTACATTGGCATTGCCCAAAACTTGAAGAAGGCGCTGAGCGACTACACGGACTCAGACCAGGAAAAGACCGGTATCGACGAGGCCGAGGCCGTCGCAGCGATGCTCGAGCGCTACGAGGTCATCCGGGACATCTACCATGGGTTCAACTATCAGCTCGGCATTCACGGCACGCCAGTCGAGCGCCTCCAGTGCCTCGGCGGGGCAATCGACTGGGTGCTGAAATGGGCCGAGACCGAAGCCGAGAAAGCCCGGTCCCTTGAGGACAAGAAGAATGCTCACCGGCGATACCTCGATCTGGTCCTCGAGCTGACCAAGGCCTACGCCCTGGCGTCCGCCAGCGATGATGCGATAGAAATTCGCGACGAAATCGGCTTCTTCCAGGCTGTACGCGCCGCCATCGCCAAGAGCACCGCTACCGGCAAGCTTAGTCAGGCCGAGAAGACCTTTGCGGTGCATCAGCTCATCGACCGCGCCGTCGCTTCGGCGGAGATCATCGACATTCTCAAGGCGGCCGGGATCGACTCTCCAGACATTTCAATCCTGTCCGACGAATTCCTCCTCGAAATCCAGGGAATGGAAAGGAAAAACCTGGCGCTGGAAGCATTGAGGAAACTCCTCGCAGGCGAAATTTCCAGCCGTATGAAGACCAACATTGTCGAGAGCCGAGCCTTTTCCGCGCGGCTCGAAGAGGCTGTGGCGCGCTATCACGCTGGCGCCCTGTCCGCGATGGAGATGATCAACGAGCTGATCGCGCTCGCCAAGGACATCAACGTGTCCCGTGCTCGCGGCGAAGAGCAGGGACTGTCGCCGGAGGAGGTGGCCTTCTATGACGCTCTGGCGGAGAACGAGAGCGCCGTCGACGCGATGGGCAGCGAGACGCTGCGCCTGATTGCGCATGAACTGCTTGAGCAGCTCCGTCAGAACGTCACCGTGGATTGGCACAAACGGGAGAGCGCCAGGGCGCGCATGCGAGTTCTGGTCAAGCGGATCCTGAAGCGCTTCGGGTACCCGCCAGACTTGTCGGACGCGGCCGTTCAGACGGTGCTCGCTCAAGCAGAGGCATTACTAGCTGAGCTTTAGGGGCCTGATTTATCAGGCGGTGCTTGACACCTGATTGCACGGGGCGGGACGGTACACGTGCGTGCACGTGCGGGACTGCTGCGGTTATGGCCGATCTGGGAGCATTGCGAGGTCAGACTCCCTTCGGCGAGGGTGCGCGGGCGCTTGCGGCGAAATACCGCGAGCCGCTGGTGCGCTATTTTCTCCGGCGTGGGCTGGTCATGGAAGCGGCCGAGGACTGCGCGCAGGAGACCTTCGCCCGCATCTTCCAGGCGGACGGCTCGCGCATCGAAAAGCCCGAGGCCTACCTCTTCACCATCGCCGCCAGCGTGCTGACCGACCGGGCTCGCCGGGCCGGCGTGCGGCGCGAGCGGGCGCATGTGCCGATCGAGAATCTAAGCCCGGTCAGTGAGGAGCCGACGCCAGCGCGCGTCTTTGAAGGGAAGGAGGCGCTCATGCGGCTGTCCGCGATCCTCGGCGAGCTCCCGCCTCGCACCCGTGAGATGTTCCTGCTCAGCCGGCTCGACGGCCTGAGCTACACCCAGCTTGCCGCCCGCTACGGCGTGACGGTCAGCGCCGTCGAAAAGCAGATGATGAAGGCCATCGCCCATCTGAACCGCCGGTTCCGCCGCGATGAGTAGGCGCGAGGGCATCACCGCTGACGAGCCGCAGGACGCCGCCGCCTGGGTGGCGCGCATGGGCTCGGACCAGCGCACCCGCGCCGACGAGGAGGCCTTCGCCGCCTGGGCCGTCGCCGATCCGGCGCGCGCCGCCGACTACGACCAGCACGCCGAGCTTTGGGATGGGCTGGCGGCCCTCGGCGGCGATGCCCAGGCCAGAGCGGTTCTGCTGGGCGGCAAGGGCAGGGCGGCCGCGCCGATCAGCCGCCGCGCCGCCATCAGCGGGTTCGGAATCGCGGCTGCGGCGGCCGTGGTCGCCGCGCCGCAGTTCGACCGGCTGCGCGGCGTCTATCAGACGCGCAAGGGCGGCCAGCGCCAGGTGCTGCTCCCCGATGGCTCGCAGCTCATGCTCGATACCGATACGCGCCTGCGGGTGCAGTTCTCCGACGCTGACCGCCGCCTGGTGCTCGACCGCGGCCGGGCGCACTTCAAGGTCGCCAAGGACGCCGCCCGGCCGTTCCGGGTGTTCGTCGGTGATGACGAAGTCCGCGCGCTTGGCACCGCCTTCGACGTGCGCAAGGACGGAGCCGCCGCCAAGGTCACGCTCGAGGAGGGGACAGTCGCTGTCTATCGGGCCGCCGACCGCCGGGAAGGCGGGGTGCGCAGCCCCGTGGCCATCCTCAAGCCAGGCCAGCAGGTCCGCCTTATGGCTGAACAGCCCGTGCAGGTGGCGGCTGTCGATGTATCGCGCGAACAGGCTTGGCGGTTCGGCCGCATGATCCTCGACAGCGCGCCGCTGGGCGAAGCGGTCGAGGATCTCAACCGCTATGGCGGCCGCCAAGTGGTGCTGTCCGATCCGGCGCTGGCCGAAGTGCGCGTCAGCGGCGTCTTCCACACCCGCGACCCGGAGGCATTCGTCGAGGCCATCACGGCCGCCTTCCCGGTGCGGTTGGCGGAGGAAAACGGCCGCGAGCTGGTCTTGGCCCCGGCGTGAACTGCCGGCGGTGTAAAAAAAGTTCGCCTGAGTGCTGAGGTGTTTGATGTCCGTCCGCGTCCCTGAGGCCAATCGCGCAAGTGAGCGTGAATGGCTGGGGGGAGACGAGATGGCTATCAAGCTCAGGACATGGCGCGCGGCGTTGCTGGCCGGTTGCGCGAGCGCGGCGCTGGGAACGGCGCTGCCGGCTGCCGCGGCGGCTGAGGGACCTGCCCGCAACTACGCCATCGAGTCGCAGGAGCTGGGGGAAGCGCTGCGCGCCTTCGCCATGACCAGCGGCCACGATGTCATCTTCGACCCGGCGCTGGTGCGCGGCCACAGGACCGCGGGCGTCAGCGGCGCGGTGTCAGACGAAGAGGCGCTGCGAGCGCTGCTGGCCGGGACGCAACTGGCCTTCGAGCAGACCTCTACCGGGGGCTTCGTCGTACGCTCGCCTCGATTTCAAGGCGCCGAAGCAGAAGCATCGGGCGGCGGAGCGGAAGTCGACGCCCTGATCGTCACCGCGCAAAAGCGCGAGGAAGACATCCAGGACGTGCCGATCGCCATCAGCGCGTTCAGCCAGGAGCAACTGGAGAGAAGCCAGGTCGCCGGCGGCCCGGACCTGATGACCCAGGTCCCGAACATGACCTTCACCAAGACGAACTTCTCATCCTACTCGATCCAGATCAGGGGCATCGGCACCCAGGCCATTTCGGCCACGGTGGACCCGGCGGTCGCCGTCGCTTTCAACAACACCCCCTTCATCCGTAACCGCTTCTTCGAGCAGGAATTTTACGACCTGCAGCGCATCGAAGTGCTGCGCGGCCCGCAAGGCACGTTGTACGGGCGCAATGCCACGGCCGGCGTCGTCAACATCATCTCCGCCAAGCCGACGTTCGGGTTTGAGTCGCGGTTATCTGGCGACGCGGGCAATTACCGCTCCACGCGGCTAGAGGGAATGATCAACCTGCCGCTGGTCGAGGACCTGGTCGCCTTGCGTGTCGCGGCCGCCTGGACCAAGCGGAACGGCTACGCGACCAACGAAATCACCGGCAACCCGATCGACGGGCGGGACCTGTGGTCGAGCCGCATGTCGCTGCGCTTTGCGCCGACCGACAGCATCGAAGCCAACCTGATCTGGGAGCATTTCCAGGAAGATGACGACCGGCTGCGGTCGGGCAAGCAACTGTGCAAGACGCACGAGGTGACGGAACTGGCGGGCTTTCCCACCACCCACTACCAGACGCTGCCGGAGTACGGGCAGTCGCTTCTGGCCGCGGGGGTGCAGGGCTCGTTCAGTCAGGGCTGCACTCCCGAGTCGCTCTATTCGCCGGACTCGTTCCAGACGCCGAACGGCATTGCGCTGCCCTACTACCTGCCGCTCAGCGCCATCTTCCTGCCCACGGCGCTTGAGGATCCTTACGTCAACAGGACCCAGTCCCATGACCTGCGCGTCATCGAGTCGACAATTGATCCCCAGTACCGCGCGCGTACCGACCTTGGCGAACTTCAACTCAGCATCGACCTCGGGGCCGACCTGACGCTGTCGTCTGAGACGGGATATCTCTCCGACACGGTTTTTTCGCTGCAGGACTACAACCGCTTCAATACCGCGCCGGGCGCCTGGGTGCAGCCGCGGGATTACGACCGTCCTGGGGTGCTGCAGGAAGGGCCCAACGGCGGCATCTTCTGCGACCCGCAGTTGGGATGTTCGGATCGTCTGGTGGCGGTCGATGTCTCAAGCGCCAAGTCTCGCCAGTTCAGCCAGGAGTTTCGGCTTTCATCTGATTACGATACGCCCTTCAACTTCAGCCTCGGCGCTAATTTCCTGCGTTACGACACCGAGGACAAATACTACGTCTTCATCAATAGCCTGAGCCTGATCTCTGCCCTGTCCCCCTACGGTAACGTCGGCCGGCCGCACCCGCCCTATGTCGCCGGTGTGAGCGACAATACCCACTGCCTGGCCAACGGCCTCGTTCCGCCAAATCCGAACGAGATCCAGGATGTGACCTATTGCACCTACATGGATCCCAACCCGATCGGCAGCCTGAACGACCAGGGCCATAATTATTTCCTGAGCCGAAACCCCTACAAGCTGATCTCCTATGCGGTGTTCGGCGAGGCCTACTACCAGATCACCGATAATCTGAAGCTGACCGGGGGCCTGCGCTGGACCGTCGACCGCAAGCAGGCGCCGCGTATTCCCAGCTGGGTCTTGGCCTCCGACTCCATTGGCTATCCGGTGACCGGCGTCAGTAATCAGGAGTGGAGGGAGCCCACCGGGCGCCTCACTCTGGACTGGAAGCCGGACTTGGCGTTCACTGACGAGACGCTGCTCTATGCGTCCGCCGCCCATGGTTACAAGGCCGGCGGCGCCAATCCGCCGCCGGCGGGACCGGTTGCCTATTGCAGCGACTGCGGCCTCAACGCGGATGTGTCCAAGGCAGCGGTTTCCAAGACGCACCCGCAGACCTTCGAGCCTGAATTCGTCAACGCCTTCGAGGTCGGGGCCAAGAACACCTTCCTCGACGGGCGGCTGACCGCCAACCTGGCCGCGTTCTACTACGATTATACCGGCTACCAGATCTCCCAGATCGTCGACCGCTCGGCGGTGAACCTCAATTTCGACGCCGAGGTGTGGGGCATCGAGATCGAAGCCGACTGGCGTCCTGTCGAGAACCTTCGGCTAGGCTTCAAGGGCGGCTACGAGAACACACGTGTCGCCGACGGCATGAGCGCCATTGACCTCATGGACCGCACGGCAGGGATGCCTGGTTGGGTAGTGGTCAGGCCGTTCCCCACTTACACCGCCAACTGCATCCTTCCCGAGTGGCTGTTCGTGGGACAAGACTCTGAAGGTGAGGACATCCTGGTCAACCTTGGTGGCAAGGGCGGCGGTAATCCGGGCGGATGCGAAATCGCCTATGGCCTTGGCCGCGACCCGGTGACCCAGTTGCCGTATGTGCCAAATCCGCCGCCGGGCGGCTCCAGCTTCTTCTACGCCAACTATCCCGGCTGGGATCCCAAGACAGCGCCAAACAACGGCGAGGGCTTTTCCAAGGACCTCTCGGGCAACGAACTCCCGAACGCTCCGGATTTCACGGCGACAATTACGGCCGATTACACAATCCCGCTGCCGCACGACTGGCTGGCGACCGTGCACACCGACCTCTACTACCAGTCAGAGGCCTGGACCCGCATCTTCAACATGGAAGGGTACGACAAGCTCAAGGCCTATTCTAACATCAACCTGGCGGCCATCTTCACCAACGAGGAGGCCGGATGGAAGGTGATGGCCTACGTCAAGAACGTCCTGGACCGCGACAGCATAACCGGCGCGTTCCTGAACTCTGACGACACGGGCCTGACCACCAACGTCTTCTTGACTGAGCCGCGCCTCTACGGCCTGCGCGTGATCAAGGAGTGGAGAGGGGGGCCGTGGTGGACCGGGGCCGATCCGAACCACGTCGGGCCTTATCCGCTGACTGTCGAGCTCGGCGGCATGGTCCAGCGGCACAAGGCCCCCTACGGGACTATCGAGCCCACGTTCAGCGACCATTTCTCCGAAGCCCTGGACCAGCGGCGCATCCAGAACCAGGACCTCGACTGGGGCGATGGCCGGGAAGTCAGGCTCACCTACCGGCTCCCGGGGAGCCTCTGGCAGATTTCCGGCGGCGCACGCTTTGGCCGAACCAACGGAACCAATGGCCTGTCGACCGCGGAAGTGGGCGGCAAGGTTTGCCTGCTCACCCAGGCTCAGTGTGACATCTACGCGCCGATGTTTGGTGACGGAATCTATTTCCAACCGAACAACTTTACGGCCGCAACGGTCACCAGCCGCGAGGAGCACACCCTCCTGGACTTCGCTGTCGGCCGAGACTTCGGGCTGGGCGCATTCAGCGAAGGTAAATCGCGGCTGACCGCCGGCGTCCGTTATGCCGAGTTCGGTTCCCGGACCCGGCTGGAGATGACCGGCGTGCCGGCCTGGGAATTGCCCGAGGAGAGTGTGTTCAAGTACGGCGCGCAACACTTGCGATACGAGGCGCACCTGCTGGCCGACCGCAAATTCGACGGGTTCGGCCCAACCCTCAGCTGGGAGGCGTCCCAACGGCTTTTGGGGACCGAGGAGGCGGGTCACGTGGATGTCGACTGGTCGGTCGGCGGCGGGGTCCTGTTCGGCAAGCAGGAAACGCTGTTCGTGGGTGAGGAGCTCGCGGCTTACTTCGACGGTCCCAAGTACGGCTCCCAGGTCGGCGATGCGGTAGCCACGTCGGCGCCGCAGTCCCGGTCCGACAACGTCATCGTGCCGACACTCGCGGGCTCTCTTGGCCTATCCTATCAGGTGCGCCGCATGAAGATCGGCGCCGGATATCACTGGGAGCGGTATTTCGATGTCCTGGACGTGGGCTACGCCGAGCGCAAGGACGCCGACCGCACCATCGACGGTCCTTACTTCAAGGTCAGCCTCGGCTTCGGCGGCTAGTCCCCCCGGCTCGTTCCCCTGAACCGGAAGACTTGAGGGCGGCAGGGCCAGTCTGCCGCCCTCCCTTTTGCAGACTTTGCCCGTTGCGGATCAGGGTCTAGACTTCCCCAGTGTAGTGGGTGAGTTCGATGAGCGACGCGATCGGCCCGGGGACTTGGTTTTATGCGTCAACGCCGCCTCTAATCATATCACGGGAAGGCCGGTTCCCCTGCAGGCCGGTGAGACCTACCGGGTCATCGAGGTCATGGAATTTGCCTGCCCCTGTGGGCGTTCCGACGCCTTGCTCGATGTGAGCATTGACTTCGCCTGGCGCCAATCGCGCTTTCGACTACTGCCAAAGCCCAAGGCTCAGCCCAGGATGCGTCGGGTTTCGGCGCCCAGGGAAAAGGAAACGGTCCGCTGAGCAGCCGTGCCGGCGCCGCGGGAGGTCTGCCTTCCGTGCTATGGTGCAGCCTCTGTAGGGGAGAGCCGCGATGCCAGACCAGCGCTATGAAGCGTCCGCGTATGAGTTCGCGAAGCTGGCTCTGGGCTCGCTGATCACCTCATGCAGTGGCGCACTGATTGGCTTGATGGCGTTTGCGGGACAGCAGCCGCATCTTCCACCTGATGCGGCATGGCGGTTGGGGATGGCGGCCGGCTGGCTTGGAGCAGCCCTGCTGCTGGCGCTGCTGTCGGCGCTGCTCGCATTCACCAACCACGCCCTCCTGGCCTGGGGAACACCTCGGCCGTGGCTGCGCGGGTTGGCGGTCGCCATTGCGGTCCTGGCCCTCGTGGCTCTGGCCGTTGGCGGACTCTCCGCCGTGGGGATGCTCTTATCGGCGGTCAGTTAAGTTCGCCGGAGTAGTGCCAGAAACATGGACGAACCCTCGTGTCGGCAGCGCAGTAGGTCCAGCCGCCTGGACAGCCTTCACACGTCGTAGAGCCCGGCTTCATACTCATCCAGCATCTCGCGGAGCGCTTGAGCGCGAGCGCGAGCGGCGCGTTCCAGCTCGGCCCGGTCGGCCGGCGTCGCCACACTGTGACCATCAAGAACCTTGGCGGCCGCGTCGATCTCGGTTACGGCGCGGTTGAGCATCCAGACAAGCGCCGGGTCGCTGTCGCTGCCGCGGTCGGCGAAGTGCCGCGCCGTCTGCCGGGCGGAAAGTACCGCCTCCAGGGCCAGGCCCTCGAACTTTTGGCCGCGCTTGCGGGGCGTCTTGCGGGCGACATCGGCCGCGTTGTCCAGCACGATGGCGCAGAGATAAAGCACTCTGACGCGTGCGGCGCGCGCCTCGGCCGCGGCGTCCAGACGATCCTGACGGTCGCGCCGGCTGGCGCCCTGGTCGATGACGACTGCCACGAGGATCGCGCCGACAGACATGATCGCCTGGGCCCAGGCCGCGGCGCTCTCGCCATAGGGCCCGCTTGGGTCGTGCGAACTCACCAGCGCCATCCAACCACCGGCCACCACCGCGATGACCGCCAGGGCCGTGGGTGTTCGCGCTGTGCGGAGTGTCTGGCGGAGCGTCGTCACGACAGCAAGCTGAGGCGATTCTCGGCAGTTCAGCGACAAGAAGGAGTCGAACCCGGCGTCCCAGGGTGTCCGCACACGTCTGTATGCGTCCGATGGCTCCCCGGGCAGGACTCGAACCTGCGACCCGGCGATTAACAGTCGCCTGCTCTACCAACTGAGCTACCGAGGATCAGGGCCACCTGAAGGACCGTGCGTATAGGCAAACCGCTGGCGTCGTGCAAGCGCGGCCGGCGCCGGCGGGCCGATCAAAAAAGAGCCCGGCCGTTGCAGGCCGGGCTTTGAAAGAGTGGTGATGGTGGGCCGCCTCGGACGAGGTAGCGAGCCGAGCTTTGAAGCGTGATGGTTAAGCGGCCATTAACGATGAGCGGCGGCGGAACTCGCGGGCCTCTCTGAATGACACCAGCTTGCCGCGGGCTTCGTCCCACAGCGCCAGGCGCACGGCCTTGAAGCTCTCCCAAAGGCCCAGCTGGCTCATCTCATTGAGCTCCGGATGGTCCTTCAGCACCTGCGGCAGGCGGTAGTAGGGGATCTTCGAGCCAACGTGGTGGACGTGATGGACGCCGATGTTGGCGGTGAACCAGCGCAGCACCGGCGGCAGCCGATAATGGCTCGAGCCCTTCAGCGAGGCCTCGTGCAGGGTCCAGTCTTCCTTGCGGGCCCAGAAGGCGCCGTCGAACTGGTGCTGCACATAGAACAGCCACACGCCGATGGAGGCCGCCAGCAGCAGGATCGGCAGGTGCACCATCAGGAACGGCCCGACGCCGCCAAAGTAGATCAGCGCGCAGGCCGCGGCCGCCAGCCCCAAGTTGGTGCCGAGCACCGACAGCCAGGCGCCGCGCTCCTTCATCAGCCCGATCGGCAGGCGGTGCTGCAGGATGAACATGTAGCCGGGGCCGACCCCGAACATCACCAACGGGTTGCGGTAGAGGCGGTAGCCCAGCCGCTTGATCCGGGGCAGGGCGCGGTACTCCTCCACCGTCAGCGTCTCCACCGCGCCCAGCCAGCGGCGGTCGAGGTTGCCGGAGGTGGCGTGGTGGATGGCGTGGGTGCGCCGCCAGTAGTCGTAGGGCGTCATGGTCAGGACGCCGATCACCCGGCCGACCCAGTCGTTGACCTTCTGGTTGCGGAAGAAGGCGCCGTGGCCGCAGTCGTGCTGGATCAGGAACATCCGCACCAGGAAGAGGGCGGCCGGAATGGTCAGCAGCAGGCCCCAGTACCAGCCGCGATCGAGCATGAACCAGGCGGCGGCCCACAGAATGGCCAGCGGGCCCGCGGTAATGGCGATCTCCCACAGGCTGCGGCGGTGGCTGGGGCGCTGGTAGGGCGACAGGGCGTCGCGGAGGGCGCGGGGGTCGGTGGTGATCGAGGTCAAGGATAGCGGCTTTCGGCGATGGTCGGAGTCACAACACAGGATAACCCGAAGGCTCCCGAACGGCTCCAGATATTAGCCGCCCAATGCGTCGTAAATGCGAAATGCCGGGACGTGGCCCTAGAACCCGTCCAGCAGCAGCTTGTGGGCGACCTTGTCCTGCCGCATCTCGACCACCAGCGACATCGAGTTCTCGCCGGACAGGCCCGTGGTCACGATCTGGGTGCGGTTGTCGCCCATATCCATGATGCAGACGACGTGCTCGGGATTGATGTGCACCATCCGTCCGCCGCTGCCGGCCGTGGGAAATTCAACGAGGCGCATGAGCCTTCGGGTCCTGTTGTGACACGCTGCGCCATCATCGCGGCCAAAGGTTTCCGGATCGTTCTGGTATCTAACGAGCCGCGCCGTTGCTGGCGGGGCGGGTTCATGGGAGGGTTGGCCGACGTGCGCCGCGCAAGACTCCCCCTTCTGAGATGGATTGCGGTGCTCGGCGCCGCGATGCTGGCGGGGTGCCAGGGAGAGCCGCAGAGGGCGCCCTGTCCGGCCGGGCAGCGCTGCCTGATGTGGGGCAACACCGCCGAGCCGACCACGCTCGACCCCCAGCAGATGACGACGCTGCCGGAGTTCGCCATCGGCGGCGACCTGATCATCGGCCTGACCACCGATGCGCCCGACGCCAGTGTGGCCCCCGGCATGGCGACCCGCTGGGAGACGAGCCCGGATGGCCTGGTGTGGACCTTTCACCTCAGGCAGGCGGACTGGTCGGACGGCGTCCCCGTCACCGCCGATGACTTCGTCTACGCCTACCGGCGGATCCTGAAGCCGGAGACGGCGGCGAGTTACGCCTACCTCGTCTACCTGCTGAAGAACGGCGAGGCGGTTTCCGAGGGCAAGCTGCCGCCCGAGGCGCTCGGCGCGCGGGCCATCGACGACCACACGCTGGAACTCACGCTGGAGCACCCGGCGCCGCATCTGCCCGAACTGCTCAAGCACAGCGCCTTCTATCCGGTCCCCAAACACACGATCGAGCGCTATGGCGCCGACTGGGTGCAGCCCGGCCGGTTCGTAAGCAACGGGCCCTATGTCCTCAAGGCGTGGCGGCTGGGCGACTATGTGCGGGTGGAGAAGAATCCCCGCTTCTGGGACGCCGCCCACGTCTGCATCGACCGCGCCGACTTCCTGCCAACCGCCGACGCCGTCTCGGCCGAGCGGCGGATCAAGCGCGGCGAGCTGGACGTAAACACCAGCTTCCAGTCCAACCGCATCACCTTGCTCAGGCGGCCCGGTTACCTGCCCGAGCATGTCCACACCCATGTGCAGCTCGCCACGACCTACATCGTGTTCAACACCCGGCGCCGTCAGTTTGCCGACAAGCGGGTCCGCCGCGCCCTGTCGGAAGCCATCGACCGCGAGTTCCTGACCGGAAAGCTGCTCAGGGCCGGCCAGGCCCCCGCCTACAGCTTCGTACCGCCCGGCATCGCCAGTTACGAAACCGGAGCCAGCTTCGATTATGCCCACACGCCGCTGGAAGCCCGCCAAGCGGAGGCGAGGGCGCTTCTGGCGGCCGCCGGCTACACCGCCCGGCATCCGCTGCATCTGGAGTTCCAGACCGGCATGACCCCCGATTCGCTGCTGCTCGGCGAAGCGATCCAGGCCGACTGGAGCGCCATCGGCGTCAAGGTCCAGCTCCACCCCGTCGAGGGACAGATCAACTTCGCCGACCTGCGGGCGCGCAACTTCGAGGTGGCCTTGGCCAGCTGGTCGGCCGACTTCAACGATCCGACCACCTTCCTCACGCTGATGAAGTCGGACACCGGCCCGCAGAACTACGGCGAGTACAACAGCCCCCGCTTCGACGCCTTCCTGGCCGCCGCCGACGCCGAGGCGGACCTGAAGGCGCGCGCCCACCTGCTGCGCCAGGCCGAGCAGACCATGCTGGACGACCAGAACGTCGCGCCCATCTACTTCGTCGTCAGCCGCAACCTGGTGACCCCGCAGCTCTCCGGCTGGGTCGACAATGTCGAGGATTTCCACCGCATCCGATGGATGTGCCTGCCCCCGAGACGCGCCGCGCCGTCCTGATCGATCGGGGAGGGTGCTGGAGGCCCGACCCGGAATCGAACCGGGGTGCACGGATTTGCAGTCCGCTGTTTGGCTATGTTTTTGTTGAGGAATTCGGCCTCATGTCGCGTTCTTGTCGCATCTAGGGCTGAAGGAACATGCGCCATGGCCTAATGCGAAACGCTGCTTGCGACCCGTCGCGGCCCTTCGCCCAAGCCGTCATGCGGCACTGGCTGTGAAACGTATTTAAGCGCGAGATGTTGTCAGGGGATGACGCGTGCCGAAGCGCTCCTTGAGTTGGCCGCCCAAGCGGAGGCTAATGCCGCTTCGATGAGCCTGACGGATCATCGTCGACGTCTTCTAGCAATCGCTGATGACTACCGGCGGCTAGCGGCACGAGCGACGGTCGGCCCAGCCCCCGGCGCGGATCACCCATCGGCATGCGCGCCGGAGTAGGCGGGAGAATATCGGGTGACCACCCATAGGAGACAGGCAGGCGGTCTTGCCTACGCTAGCAGCGCCCGCTCAGCAGCGGCCATTTCCTCGCCGTCGTCGCCGGTCGGGAACAGGTGTCCGTACACGTCGAGGGTGATGACGATAGAGGCGTGACCGAGGCGGTCCTGCACCACCTTCGGCGGCAGGCCTAGCCCCCCATCCGCAACCCGGTTGATGCACCACGAGGCGTAGAAGTGCCGAAGCGCGTGCAGGCCGGTGTACTTCGCGGCGAGGATCGGGTTGCCGTCCTCGTCTACCTCGCCCTTGTCCACGGTGACCTTTGCGCGGACCATGGCGGGGATCAGCCCCCGACCGCGAATAGCGCGATGGCTCTCAATGCCGCCCGCACAGTTCGGAAAGACCAGATTGAGGTCGCCCTTCGGACAGGCCAGCCGCCACTCCTTCAGCGTGTTCGCCACGAGAGGGGGAATAGGGACCGTCCGCTCACCGCTCTCAGTCTTCGGCGGCCCGATCTCGCGGTAGCGGTCAGCCCGTCGGCGGACGTGCAGCTCGCGCTTGTCGAGGTCTACGTCTTCCCAGCTGAGCCCGCGAATCTCGGAGGCCCGTAGGCCGGTAAAGACCGCCGTGAGCAGAACCGGCCTCCAGCGGCCCTCCAGAGCCCCGAGGAGCGCCTTTATCTCTCCCGGCAGCGGGAAGTGCACCCCGGCCCGCAGCTTGCCCTTCTGGCGCTTCTCTGCGCGCGCTGCCTTGCCGCCGCGCCGCTGCCGCATGTCGCGGACGGGGTTGCTGCGAGCTTGGCCTCGCTCCTGCGCGTCGGAGAGGATTGAGCCGAGGCTGACGATGATCTTCTTGACCATCGCCGGTGACCGCCCGGCCTCCCGTAGCTGGTCCTCAAACGCTCGGACGGCGGGGATAGTCAAAGCCGAAACCTTGGTGCGGCCGATGAACGGGTTGATGTGCAGGGTGACGTGCTGGCGCCGTTGATCGAGGGTCGATTGCTCCAGACCTTCGGCTACTCCGGTGGCGATCCAGCCCGCGCCAGCGTCCTCTATGGTGATCGCGGTGGTCGCGGCTATGTGAACGCCCTCGCTGACCTCCACGACAGCTACGGCGCCGAAGGCGGCCGCCGCCTTCCGGGTGGTGAACGTCCGCTGGCGCCGGACCCCGGCGCCGTCAACGTAATCGGTGATCCACGCCGTACAGGGGACGTTCCCCCGACCGAGCCATTCTCGCTTGCGGATGCTCACGCTTCTCCTCCTTCGGCATGACGGGCGCGCATAGCGGCTACCCGACAGGTATCGCGGCAGTATTGGGCGGTGCTGCGGCGGCCCGTGGAAGGACCGAATAAGAATAGTTTGCTGCACATCTCGCACCGCCGGGTAGTAGCCCCGACGTGAACCGCCGCCGCGACCTCCCAAGCTAAGAACCCAGCGAGGTCAGCTACCCGAAACACGATCTGATCTCTGCCGTCGCGCTCCGCCAGCCCCCCGATGATTGGGGTCTGCTCCAACAACTGGTTAGCCGCCCAGTAATCTACAGTTTGGCCCTCCGGCCCGTCCTTCAACTTTACGTTCTGTTCCTTCGACAAGGGCCGAAGCGCGACCACGGCGGGAAGGTGAATGTCGTCCCTCAGCGCTTTCAGTTCCTCCACGCCGGGTGGCGCGGCGCCGCCGTACTCGTGGGCGAACGCCCGCAGATCAGCGTCGGAGGAGGCGTTTATCAAGGTCACGAACAAAGGCCGCTCAAGAGAAACCCTGCGGCCCTGCCAAATGATCGTCGGAAACATCTGCATGTAACGCTAAAACTCCGCAGAGAAATGTGACCCCCAGAGCATGCACCAGTCGGGAGTAGCCTGCAACGCCTCCCGTCCGGTACGGTAGTTTCGGAGACACGCGGACATTAGGAGATCACGATGGAGAAGGCTGAGGACACCGCCGACGGCGACGAAATACTTTGGGGCGCGGCGGCAATTGCGACGGCCCTAGAGCGGCCAATACGGCGGACGTATTACCTTCTTGAGCGCGGTCTCCTGCCTCCGGCCCGCAAGATAGGCGGTCAGTGGATGTGCAGCTCCGTCGCCCTGCGGTCGTGGCTGCGGGATGGCGGCGCGGGCGGTAAGGCGGCCTAGCGAACATGGCTGATCGTGAGCTTCCGCCCCTTTTTCAGGCCAGCCGCGACCGCTGGGTAATCGCAGCTCTTGAGCCGGACGAGCATGAAAACGGCGGTCGGTGGGCCGTGGACCGCCTACGGTGGCTGGAAGCCTGTGCAGACCGGCCAGCCGTTAGCGCCGTCGCCCTTGCGCTCGCTTTCGCTCTTGTCCGTCACCTGAACCGGGAGTCGGGGGACTGCTTCCCCGGTCACCGGCGGCTTGGTTCCAAGATCGGCCGCAAGGAGCGTCAGGTTCGCCGATTGGTAGAGGTACTGGAGGCTGAGGGGCTACTGTTGTCACGGCAAGGCGGCGATGGAGGGCCCACACTCTATGTGCCGACCCACCCCGATCTGCTGCCCGGCGCCACCAGACCGGCCACCGATGACCGGCCTGCGTTGGGCAGACCGGACACCGTTGACCGCTCTGCTGCCGACAGTCCGGACGCTTGTGGCCGCGCTGACAACTCAGACCGGACATTGCTGGCAGATCAGACCGGTCAGGGGTGGCAGCATAACCCTACTGAGTCAGAACCCCAGAAGACTCTCCCCCTTAAAGCCCCCCGGCGGTCTAACGAAGAACCGCCCGGCTTCGAGCGATTTTGGGCCGCGTTCCCGAACAAGGATGCCCGGCACGCAGCGGTGAGGGGGTATGCCAAGGCGCTTTCCCTCCGCGCTACCGATATGGAGCTGCTGGCGGGAGCTGAGCGCTACGCCGCCTCTCGATCTGTCCGGGACGGCTACAGCGCTCGTGCCGCGAAGTGGCTTGCCGACCGGCGTTGGCAAGACCCGCCGGAGCCGGAGCGGCCAACCCGGTCTACCCCCACCAGTAACAACCGGCCCTCGGCGCTCGCTGCCGGGATCGCCATAGCCGAGACGATGAGCAGCGCCAATGATCGATAAGCATGATCACAGCACCGAAACGGCGAAAGCTCCTGCAACAACCCGCTTGAAGTTGCCCGAGGGAGCTACCGACGCTCAGCGGGCTGTAGCAGCTGAGGACGCCTTGTTGGCCTTCATGCCGGCCCTTGAACGCATGCGAGAGGGAGCGCGGGCTCGCGACCGGGCGGCCTGCCTGCCGGACAAGAAGGCGATAGCCGTTTTAGCTGAGGCAGATGACGTGTCTGACGCCGAGCTGGTGGAGCTCGAGGAGACGCTAGGCGCGGCCCGCTCTCAGCGTCCTGACGCGCGCATCACCGCGATCCTTGCAGGTGCTCTTATCGACGCGATCCCCGCAGGCCTGCGCGGCGATCCTGAGCCTTACCTGCGCTGGCTTGTCCACGACCTCGCCGAGGCAGAGATGCCGCCGGTCGCCGTGGCGCTGGCGTTCCGTAACCTGCGCCGGTCGGCGAAATTCTGCCCCTCCATCGGCGAGGCGCTTGAGGCGGCCGAGAAGGCGCGCAGCGCCATCTTCGCGGGGTTTGTGTCCGTCCGCATCGAAATGGGTCGGAGGCGCCTGAAACCATACCCGGGAGCACATGCGCTGTAGCAGATGCGCCGGGTCACCATCCAAGACGGGGGGGTATCCCTCGCGCGCGCGGGAGATCGGCGCGGACACCGCAGGCCACCCTTACTTTCCGCAACCGCGAAATTCGGAGGGGGGGTCGGGGCGGTTCAACCGCCCGTAAACCCCCGTCACTTCCATGACTAACCCGTGCCCTACCTGCGCGGCGCTGGAGGCCGAAGTCGCGCAGCTTAACGTCGGCGTTCGAGTTCTACGGGAGGCCGTCGAACGCATGGGCGTTGATCTCGACGGTGATGTGCTGATCGGCCTCGGTAGCCTGTACCGGCCCGGCGATGTCCTCAACGTCCACGACCTTTTGGCCCGCCGCACCGAGGTGACGGCGTTGGACGCAGCCCTTGGCCCCGACGCGCGTTCGGGCGGCCGTCTCCTAGCTCGCCTAGCCCGGCGCGCCCCCGGCGCCGAGCTACGCCTTGTCCGGATCGGCAGGGGTCGGGATGGCAGCGAATGGACGCTTGAGCGGACACTGACACACCGTGACTCGGAGGGCGGCTGAGTCGCAGAGGGCGTAGCCGGGCGCACTTACCCGGCACAGAGTCAGGTGATGGAAGACTCCTTAGTTCCGACGGCCACCACATCCGCGAGAAGCCGCGCCTTCTGCGCGTATTCGGCCTGCCTAGCGCAGGCCCGAGGCGACACGTTGGAAGCGGCCGTCATCTACAAGAGCCGCTTCCCGCGCAGTCTGTTTTTGTCGACTATCGAGCGGAGCGCCGTGCTGCCGATGAGCACGGCCCCTGGCAGCGCGGAAGCCCTAAGCCCGCTGGCCGATCTCGGCGCGGCCTTCGTCGAAATCCTGCGACCCCGCACGCTCCTTAACGCATTTACCGCAGCCCGCACGGCTCCCCTCAACGTCCGCATCCCCCTTCAGGCATCCGGTGCCCGCTTGGCATGGGCCGCCGAAGGGGCACCGCTGGCGGTTACCAACCCGACCTTTGCGGCCGGAACGCTGCGCGCCGCCCGCTGCGGCGGCGTCGTCGTACTCACTGATGAACTGGTCCGCTGTGGCAGTCCCAATGCGGTTGATCTCATCCAGTCTGACCTACTGGCCGCCGCCCGCCTGTTCGTCGACGCCGGGCTGCTGGACCCGGCTGCGGACGGCTCCGGCGCTAGCCCGGCTTCCCTGCTCAACGCGGCCTCCGAAATCGTCTCTGGCGGCACTAACGCGGCCACCACGCTCGCTGACGTGCATGCCGCCGTCGCCGCCCTAGCTGTTGCCGAGGTAGCCCTAGTCGCCCCGGTGTTCGTCACCTCGGCGCGCATAGTCGTACATCTTGCCGGACTTCGCGATGCAGGCGGCTTCATCTTCCCCAACGCCCGGCTGGACGGGACCGGCGACCTCCTTGGCGTGCCCTTAGCAGTTAGTCCGGCCGCCGCCGACATCATCGCTCTGATCGACGCCGCCGAGTTGCTAGTCGGCATTGGCGCCGCCGAAATAGACGCCTCAAGGGAAGCCGCCGTTGAAATGCGCGATGATCCTGCCGACCCGACGGTGGCCGGGACGGTTCTGACGAGCCTCTTCCAACGTGGACTGACGGGCCTCCGCCTAACCATGGGGGCGAACTGGCGGCTGCGCCGTGCAGACGCCGCCGCGTACATCAGCGGCTATGTGGTGACCTAGCATGACCTTCGACGGCAAAGCTTTCGGCGAGGAAATGGTGGCGGTTGTTAAGGGTTACGTCGCCCGGTCCACGGGACCCATCAACGACCGGCTAGCCCGGCTGGAGGAGGCCCTACGCCGTCAACAGACCGTCATAGAGCGCCTAGTAGCGGAGCGCCCCCGTGACTGAACGCCCGCCCTCCCGCTTCCGGCGCGGCCTCGCCGAAATGATCGACCGGGCCGAAAAGCAGGGCAAGGTCGCCGTTGCCGCCGCCTTACGAGGCCTTGACCGCCGCGTCGAGCTACAGGAGCGCCGCCATGACAGAGGCTGAGGCTCAAGCCCTGCTCACGCGGGCAGTCGCGGCGCGCGTTGCGGAGATCGCTGCGGAGGCGGTGCGGCATGGCACCCATGCAGCCGATGTAGCCGCGGTGGTTGCCAAGGCGACCGAGGTTCTGGTCGCCGGGCGGGCCCGATTGGCCAAGCTGTACCACAACTCAGAACAAGGTCGTCGTCGTGACCCTTCCGGGCGCCTGACGCACTAGAGCTACCTCGGTTCGCCGAGGAAGGGGCGCGGCGATGGCCCTCCTTAGTCGCCGCGAGGGGGAGGTGGTTGACGCACTCCTCCCCCTGCACCCCCTCGACATCCAAGAGGCCACAGTTGCAAGTTTGAGCTTACGCCGATCACCCGCCTGCGCTTACAACCGGCAGCGCGCGGCAGTGGCTGGGGTGAGGGGCGTTAGATGCGTAACCAATTCTGCAAGTGGTCCGACCTGAGGAATGAGGCGGGAGTCGAACAGAACTTCGTTCGGCGCCTGCTGGAGAACCTGGGCTACTCCGACGCTGAGATCAGGCCGAAGCAGAGCCTTGAAGCGTCGGTGGTGGGTGGGATGCGCGGACATCCCCGCCGGAATTACAAGCCTGATTTTGGCGTTTACGAGAACAACGTTATTCGATGGATCGTTGAGGCGAAGGCACCCGGCGAAAGCCTAGACGATCACGAATGGCAACCGCGCGCCTACGTTATGATCCTCAATGGCACGGATGCGGGCCGCCTAGTAGATTACTACCTCCTCACCAATGGAGATGAGACCCGGATATACACATGGGAGAGGAATGCACCCGTCCTCTCATTGCAGTTCTCGGACTTCAGTGGAGGAAACGAGAAGTTTTCCGAACTCCGAAAGCTGCTCGGAAGGGCGGCCATGGGCGCGCGCGAGGAGCCGAGGAGTCAGCGCAATTTGTTCCGCATGAACAAGTTGGCCTTGGCCGAAGTAAACAGCGCGTTCGCTTGGTGTCACCAGCACATATACAAAAAGGACAACATCAGTCAGTCAGACGCGTTCACAGAGTTCGTTAAGCTGATCTCACTGAAGTTGATGTCGGACCGTCGGATTCGCGACGTTCACCCTGAAATCATGGAGCGACCATTCATTGAGCTGCCTCCAGAAGAAGTTCAGTTTTCCATGCACTTCGTTCTAGCCAATGAGTCCCATACCACCAGTCCCATCAATGATATCCTCTTTAGAAGCTTTATGCTGGAGATGGAGCGGGATATCGCCACTAGGCGCCGCAAGAGAATCTTCGAGGCCAATGATCAAATCCGGCTTCGACCAGAGACGATCAGAGGAGTGGTTCGTCGCCTCGAGTCCATCTTTCTGTTCGGCATCGACGCTGACCTAAACGGCCGCCTCTTCGAGACCTTCTTGAATGCTACAATGCGCGGGAAGGACCTGGGTCAGTTCTTTACACCTCGAAGCCTGATCAAGCTCGGCATTGGGTTGGCCCAGATCAAGGTTCGTGCCCCGCTTGAGGGCGGCGGGTACCACACCGACACTATCGTCGACGCATGCTGTGGAAGCGGCGGTTTCCTAATCGACGCCCTTGCAGATATGTGGGCCAAGGCGGACCGCATGAATCTTCCGCCTACCGAGAAAGCCGCGTTGAAGCTGAATATCGCGAACAGCCGGATCGTGGGCTGCGACATAGCCAACGCGCCCAAACTAGCCAGAATCGCGCGCCTTAACATGTATCTGCACGGCGATGGCGGCACTCGCATTTACCACCTTAATGCGCTTGATAAGGCTGTGCGGGATCGAGCGTCGGACGACGTCGATACAACGCAGGAGAAGCATGAACTAAGAGAGCTCCTGACAGAACCAATGTTTGATGTGGCCCTCACAAATCCTCCTTTTGCGAAGGCCGTGGACCGCACAACCGACGAGGAGCGTCTACTCCTCGACGCGTATACGATCGGTAAGGACAAATCTTCAGTGCGGTCCAACCTGCTTTTCTTGGAGCGCTATTACGACATTCTTAAACCCGGGGGGAGGCTGGTTACCATAATCGACGATGGCATTCTGAGCGCCGACGACTACGCGTGGTTTAGGGAGCGACTGCGAGAATGGTTCATCATAAAAGCGGTCGTTTCGCTGCCCGGAGATGCCTTTCAACGCAGCAATGCTAGGGTGAAGACATCATACCTTGTTGCTGAAAAACGCGTTGCGGACCTTAACCAGCCGCAGCCCGCTGTGTTCATGTACCCGTGCCAGCACGTTGGGCTTGACGACCCCAAAAGACAACGGGCACGAGCTGGTGATGTTCAGCTTCGCCGGGCGGCTGATCTCGAGATAGCTAGAGTAAAGGCTGAATACGAGAGGTTCTTAGCTGGTCAAAGCGACACCTATCGTGTGCCCCCCGAACGTATGGCAGGCCGGCTGGACGTGAAGAACTGCCTAGTTGCGCCCGGCCGGCGCGTCGCAGACTGGCGAGCGGCAGGTTTCGACGTACTCCCTCTCAGCTCTCTGCTGGAGGAACGGGAGTTTACTGACGAGGAGATCATCACAAAGGATTATACGGAGCCCGTGCGCGTAGCAGTTGTCCGTTACGAAGGTGTGGCCGAAGAGGCCGAGCGGGTCTATCCGGCGGAGAGTTCGTTTAACAAACTGTTCCCGATATCTGAGGGCGACATAGTGATCTCGAACATAGCGGCGTCCCACGGCAGCATCGCTGTGGTACCGCCTGATCTCGATGGCTGCGCGGTGTCGAACGAGTATACCATCCTCAGGTGTAAGCCGGGCTATGACCCGACTGTCATGCAGTTGGTCCTTCGCTCGCCCGAGGTGCGAGCGGACATACTGCTGACCTCATCTGGTGCGAACCGGACACGAGCTCGCTGGGCGGCTGTTCGGGATATTATGGTTCCGTATCCAGCCGAGGAGCTCATCGATAGCGTGAGGAAACTGACCGAAAAGGCTGAGGAGAGTCTACAGGCAGCTAAGGCTTTTCGGGAGCAGGCGCGAATGACAGTCGAGCAGACTCTGTCGCTGGTTTCGACCGATGCAGATACAATCCTTGCAGCCTTCCGGCCTCCGAATTAGCCCAATGCGATTATGCAACGCTTGTTGTTTAGACAATTGCGCGAGACGCGGCGGACATAGCCTGCCGACGCTACCCGGCTGCTAAGGCCGTGGCGACGTTGAGAAGCGCCTTGCGAGCGGCGCTGTTGGGGATGCGGGCGTAGACCTCCAGCAGTTCCACGGCGCCTGCTGAGGCGAGCGCGCGGGGCGGTATTTGGTCGTGGCCTCGGTCGCCCTCCTCGCCGAGCAGGTAGGACACCGGCGCGTCTAGGCGCTTGGCGATCTTCACCAGCACGCCAGAGGAACACCGATTGGCGCCCCGCTCGTACTTCTGCACCTGCTGAAAGGTCAGGCCGAGGGCTTGCGCTAGGGCGGCTTGCGTTACGCCAAGCTCCTTCCGCCTGGCGCGGATGCGACGACCGACCTCTTCATCCACTTTAGTAGGTCCGGGCTTGGCCACCTGACGCTCCTTTGGTTTCGGGGCGGGTCGCGCGCCCCCTGCGCCCGCCCGTGGCGTATCAGCGCGAGTCCGGCCGTACAACCATCGGCGCCGATCCGGCCCACCGGCTAGGGCATGTGAGGCGCGGCTAGCTCCCGTAACTTCACCACGGGATCGTCCTTCACATACGCCCAAGCTGCATCGACCAGCGCAAGGCGATAGCGGTGTTCCGCAGCCGTGGCATCCGCCCCGGCGAGCACCAGAGCCGCTAGAGCTTTGCGCGCCTCCGCCGCCGGACCGCCCTCGATGTCGAACGCCAGTAGCTTATCGAACTCATGAACGGCCCAGATCGCGGTTTGCTGGTCTGTGCGGCCGGTAGGGCTCACGACGCGGCTCCGGAGCCGGGGTGGCTCCTCGCCAACCGCGACACCCGGCTCCCATTCGAGCGCTTCCACGGCGGTCCGTAAAAGCCTTTCCCATATGACCGTCATGCGGCCCGCTCCACGATCAGGGAACCCGCTGGGAGGGGCTGGAGCACGTCAGGCGAGGCTCTGACTAGCCAATCTTCCGTCCGCGCCAGCGGGAGCACCACCACTTGCCGGTCATGGTACGGCGCTACGTCCGGCCCCGGCTTCGTGGTGAGCATGGTGAAGGCGCCCTCCTTCACGATTCCGGCTATCCCGAACCACGGCTCCCCGGTCAGCGTGAACAACCACTTGTCCTTCCTTTTCGCCTTCGGATCGGCCGGGGTGGTGAACTCGTAGAAGCCATCGGTGGGGATCAGCACCCGTTCGCTCTTAGAGAAGTCACGGCCCTCGGAAACGAAGTTGAAAACCGGCGCTCCGCGCGGACCCGGCCATGACCAGCGCATCATATCCAGCACATAGCTTTCGCCATCCCAGCGGATGATCGGCGCCGTCTCCGTGATCCTCACGTCCTCGCGGGGCTGGAGGTTCGGCGGCCCGCCGCTTGCCCACTTGAACGGGAGCTTCAGTTGACTGAAGCCCTCGACGTAGCCTGCTGGGGGTATTTTCACTCTGTAGTCGTTGCACACGACGGGGACCCTATGTTCTCTCCTCGGCACCCGTCAAACGTAAGGATGCGGCGTCTTGCGGGAGCCGCAGGCGGTGCACCGGTAGCGGCCAAAGCGGACCGCGCGTGGGCTGGCGCCGGGCCCGAACCGCGCAAGGGCTTCATCCTTGCTGATCGAGCCGATGTGACCGCACTGGCAGCGCAGCATGAGCCGGGCTGTCGAGCCCTTCAACACCTTGTCCAGTGTCTCCGGCGCCCACGACATGACGCCTCACCGCATCGCGCCATGCCGCTGTCCAGAGAACAGCGTCGCCTTGGCCCGATCAATGGCCGCTAGAACGTCGTCTAGCGCCTTCGCCTGCTCGCTGCCCGGCTGGTAAATCTCCCGTAGCTCCGGGAGGCGGCGCTTGCAGTCGGACATCGCCGTGAGGGCAGGATCAATGACGCGGGTCAGCATGATCGGCTCCAGAATTGTTCTCGCTATGTTCTGGTTCAACCCACACGGAGTCAACGATGAGCGTGAGGTTCTTCACAGGCTTCTAATCGGATGCCGGGGCGAAAGAGGGCGCTGCTATGTCGCGTTTTATGTCGCGTGGAGCTGCCGGGAGAAATTGGCGCCCGTTGAAAATCTTTGGGAATTCTCTGCAACATGAACGCGACATGGGCCGCCCGACCCGGCCCGGAGCAGGGAGCTAACGTGCTGCTTTTGTTGAGGAAAGTGCTGGAGGCCCGACCCGGAATCGAACCGGGGTGCACGGATTTGCAGTCCGCTGCGTAACCACTCCGCCATCGGGCCTTCGGTGGGTAGGAAACCTACCCACGGAGAGTGCGGATCGCTAACAGAAGGGCGCCTTGCGGGCAATTGCCTTGTCCGCGGGCCCGGACCTATAAGCCGCGTGGACCTTCCACCCCCGAGGATGTCGATGAGCGCCGATTTCACGACCGCGCGTCTGAACATGGTCGAGAGCCAGGTGCGCACCCAGGACGTGACCGAGGTCACCATCCACAACGCCATGCGCGCCGTCCGCCGCGAGGACCTCGTTCCGCCCGCCAAGGCCCATGCCGCCTACGCCGACACCGAGGTCGAATACGCGCCGGACCGCTATCTGCTGAAACCGCGCGACGTCGCCAAGCTGTTGCAGGCCGTGCGGCCGCAGCCGTTCGAGCGGGCGCTGGCCATCGGCGCGCCCTATGCCGCGGCGCTGCTGCGGCACATGGGCCTGGAGGTGGAGCGCTACGACGAGGGCAATCTCAAGAGCCCGCCGGGCTCGGGCTACGACGTCATCATCTGCGAGGGCGCGGTCACCCAGGCGCCCGCCGCTTGGATCGAGGCGCTGGGGCCGCACGGGCGGCTGGCGGTGATCGAGCGGGACGGGCCGGTGGGCAAGGGCGTCATCTATCTGCGCACCGCCGAGGGGGCGGGGCGGCGCGACCTGTTCGATGCCACGCCGCCGGTTCTGCCCGGTTTCGAGCG
>Ga0190273_10000215_pt1 | contig 27881 bp, 31 predicted proteins | sample Popmic504IS_FD_134513 | JGI IMG/M metagenome (GOLD analysis project Ga0190273, IMG submission 134513) | Populus adjacent soil microbial communities from riparian zone of Shoshone River, Wyoming, USA - 504 IS | ecosystem: Environmental > Terrestrial > Soil > Riparian zone > Trees stand | place... | reverse complement strand
GGACGCCGCCCTTGGCGTCGGGGCCTAAGCCCTCGAACGTACCCTTGCCCCGGCCGCCCGCGTGGATCTGGCTCTTCACCACCCACACAGGCCCGCCCAGCTTCTCGGCGGCGCTGGCCGCTTCGTCCGGCGTGAAGGCGGCAAACCCGCGTGGAACAGGGACGCCGAACTCGGAGAGGACGGCTTTGGCTTGATGCTCGTGGATGTTCATCGAAGGTCCGGTCGGAAGGCGCGGGGAGGTGCGGCAATGCGCGGCGCCCGGCGTTATAGGCGCCGACCCTCAGGGGCGCAACCGGCGCCGCTGGGTCAATCCCGCCCGACCACCGCTTCGAAGCCGGCGGCGCAATAGGCATAGAGTCTGGCCCGCACCGCCTCCAGGTCGCTGGAGTGGCAAAGCCCATCCGACAGCTGGTCGATGCGGCCGGTCTCCGACAGCGCCAGCATCATTGAGCCGGTGAGGAACTGGTAGCACCAGTAGAGGTCGCCCAGCTCCGCCTTCGGCATCGCGCGCCCCAGGGTGTCGACCAGCTGGTGGACCACCGGATCGAAGAAGCGGTGCATCGTCTCGCCGCCCCAGGCGGGGGTGTTGTTCACCTGGGCGACGAGGGCGAAGTAGTTCTTCCACCCCTGCCCGCCGGTCAGCGAGCGCTCGATCAGGGGGTCGATGAAGGCCTCGATCACGCCCTCAGCCGTCATCGACCCGGCGTGGGCGCGCTCATAGGCGTCCATCGACTGGACGCGTTCATGGTTGAGGATTTCGGCCCGGCGCAGGAAGACCGCGTCGAACAGCTCGCGCTTGGCGCCGAAGTAGTAGTGGATCAGCGCCGTATCGACGCCCGCCTCAGCCGCGACCTGGCGGGTGGTGACCCCGTAGAAGCCGTGGCGGGCGAACAGGCCCTCGGCGGCGTCGAGGATGGTCTGCTTGAGATCGACGCCGGCGCCCTTTGCGGGCCGGCCACGGCCGGGCGAGCGGGCCTTCTTTGCCGCCGCCATCATCGGCGCCGCGCCCGCCACGCCTCGCGCGTCTGGCCCCAGATCTCGATCGGCGCCTGCTCGAACGGCGCCGGCAGCACGCCGGGGCCGAGGTTCTGCGAGCCCAGCCGCTCGGCCACCTTCTGCGAGGGCGTATTGGCCGGATCGATGCAGTGGATGACCTCGGTCCAGCCGAGGGCGTCAAACGCCCAGTCGATGGAGGCCGCAGCCGCCTCGACAGCGTAGCCCTTGCCCCAGAACTCCCTTGCCAGGCCCCAGCCGACCTCGCTGCCGGGCCAGCCTTCCGGCTGCCATGGCCCGATCCGCCCGACCCAGCGGCCGCTGTCCTTCTCCAGCACCGAGAACATGCCAAAGCCTAGCAGCACCCACGAGCCGGCCATGGACGCCAGCGCGCGCCAGGAGGCGGGTCGAGCCTGCAGGCCGCCCACGAAACGCGAGGCCTCCTCGTCGGCCATCATCTCCGCCCAGCCGTCGAGGTCGCCTTGCTCGGGCGGGCGCAGGATGAGCCGTTCGGTGGTCAGGGTCGGTCCGTTCATCGGCGCTTTATAGCGGAGGCGATGCATTCAGGCACCTTCACCGTTGCAACCGCCGCCCGGTTGGCCGGTTCTCATCTGGGGACGATTTCAAGGGCCAGCCCTCATGTCGCGTATGGACTTTCCGGACTACCATCCTCGTTCCGGCCAGCACCGGCCCGGTCAGCCTCGCTACGTCAACGTGCAGTTCGAGCCGGAGGCACCGCCGCGCCGCCGGGGACTCGACAAGCGCATCTTGGGCGGCGTCGCCGGAGCCGTGGCGCTCGGCCTTGTCGGCGGCTTCCTGATGAGGCCGACCACAGACGACCAGCAGCCGGCCCGAACCGTCGCCACGCGCAAAGCCGAGGTCCCGGCCGAATCCAAGGGGCTCGACATCGTCGTCGACAAGCGCCCGCCGCCTCCCGTCGAAGCGGTGACCCCGCCAAGCCCGGCCGGCGGCTATACCGCGCCGCTCGAAGGCTACACGCCCCAGCCGGTTCAGCGTGTTGAGGCGCCGCAACCCGCGCCGCGAACGCCGCCCGTTCAGGCCTCGCGGCCGGCACCGGTAGTGGTGTCGCGACCGGCCCCCGCCGCAACGCCAGTTTCCCGCCCGGCGCCCGCCGAGCGCTCGACCGACGGCTCGGTGCTGCGGCCCTACAGCGACGTCCTGCGGGAAAGGGGCGCGCGGACGGTCGCCGTTAACACGCGACCCAGCTTCAACTGCCGCTACGCCCGTACGGTGTCGGAGCGAATGGTGTGCGCCGATCCCAACCTGGCGGCGTCAGACCGCCGGCTCAACCGCGCTTACAACCAGGCCATTGCCTCCGGCGTGTCTGAGCGTGCGCTGCGCCGTCAGCAGGACATCTGGCTCAGCGCCCGCGAAGACGCCGCCCGCTCCGGCCCCGGCGAGGTCGCCCAGGTCTATGAAGCCCGCATCGCCGAGCTTCAGGACATGGCGGAGCGCTAGGCCCCAAATCTAGGCAAGCGAGGGCTCGATGCCTTTGCAGGCCTCGATCAGGCCCTGCACGGACTCCACCGACTTGGCGAACATCGCCTTTTCCTCGTCGTTGGTGGAGAACTCGATGATCCGCTCGGCGCCGCCCGCGCCGATCACCACCGGCACGCCTACGTAGAGACCCGTCAGCCCGTACTGGCCGCTCAGGTAGGCCGCGCACGGCAGCACGCGCTTCTTGTCGAGCAGGTAGGACTTGGCCATGGCGATGGCGCTCTCGGCCGGAGCGTAGAAGGCCGAGCCGGTCTTCAGCAGCGCGACGATCTCGCCGCCGCCGCCGCGGGTGCGCTTGACGATGGCGTCGAGCTCCTCCTGGTTCATCCAGCCTTGGGCGACCAGTTCCGGCAGCGGCAGGCCGGCCACTGTCGAGTGGCGCACCATCGGCACCATGTCGTCGCCGTGGCCGCCGAGCGTCCAAGCGTGGATGTCCTCCACCGACACGCCGGTCGTTTCGGCCAGGAAGTAGGCAAAGCGCGCCGAATCCTGCACGCCGGCCATGCCGATCACCTTCTCGTGCGGCAGGCCGGAGAACTCGCGCAGCGCCCAGACCATAGCGTCGAGCGGGTTGGTGATGCAGATGACGAAGGCGTTCGGGGCGTGCTGCTTGATGCCCTCCCCGACAGCCTTCATGACCTTCAGATTGATGCCCAAGAGGTCGTCGCGGCTCATGCCGGGCTTGCGCGGCACGCCGGCGGTGACGATGCAGACGTCGGCCCCGGCGATGCCGGCATAGTCATTGGCGCCCTTCAGCGAGACGTCCTTGCCGAACACGGCGGTGGCTTCGGCCAGATCCAGCGCCTTGCCCTGCGGCACGCCCTCGGCGATGTCGAACAGGATGACGTCGCCGAGCTCCTCGCGCGCGGCGATGTGGGCCAGGGTGCCGCCGATCATGCCGGCGCCGATGAGGGCGATCTTCGCGCGAGCCATGCTTCTCTCCAGAGGTGCGAGGGAGGTTAAGGTCGGCGGGCGGTCTAGACCCTAAGGCGCCCCTTCCTCAAGCCCCCCTTCCTGAAGGCGCGTTGGCTCGCTAGACACGCTGCGATCCGTAAAGCGGGGGAGCGCTGCGATGTCGAAGACCGATCCGGGCAACTATTTCGAGGACTTTCGGCTCGGCCAGGTGCTGCGCCATGCCACGCCCCGGACGGTGACGGCAGGCGACGTGGCCCTCTACACCGCGCTGCACGGGCCAAGGTTCGCGCTGTTCTCCTCGGACGAGTTCGCCAAGGCGTCGGGTCTGGAGCGCAGCCCGGTCGATCCGCTGATCGCCTTCCATGTGGTGTTCGGCAAGACCGTGCCGGACATCAGCCTCAACGCCGTGGCCAACCTGGGCTACGCCGAAGGACGCTTCCTCAGCCCAGTGTTCCCCGGCGACACTCTGACGGCGACGTCGGAGGTGATCGGGCTGAAGGAGAACTCCAACCGCAAGACGGGCGTGGTTTACGTCCGCACCACCGGGACCAACCAGCGCGGCGAGGACGTACTCAGCTACGTGCGCTGGGTCATGGTGCGAAAGAGCTCGGAAACCGCGGAGATCGCCGAACAGGCGACGCCGCAGCTCAGCCAGGCGGTGGCGGCCGCCGACCTTGTGCTGCCCAACGGCCTCGACTTTTCGTCGTACGACTACGCACTGGCCGGCGCGCCGCACGCCTTCGAGGACTACGAGGTCGGCGAGAAGATCGACCACGTCGACGGCATGGCCATCGAGGAGGCCGAGCACGCCATGGCCACGCGGCTCTACCAGAACACCGCCAAGGTCCACTTCAACCAGTTCGAGCGTGCCAAGGACCCGTCCGAGCGGCGCCTCGTCTATGGCGGGGTGGTGATCTCCACGGCCAAGGCGCTGTCGTTCAACGGCCTGCAGAACGCCGGCCTGATGCTGGCCATCAATGGGGGCCGGCACGTGAACCCCTACTTCGCCGGCGCCACGGTGTTCGCCTGGAGCGAGGTGCTCGACAAGGCCGACCTCGGCGCTTGCGGCGCCCTGCGCCTGCGGCTGCTGGCCACCAAGGACCGTCCCTGCGCGGACTTCCCCGACAAGGACGAGACGGGCGCCTATCCGCCCGAAGTAATCCTCGACTTCGACTATTGGGCGGCGGTCCCCAAGCGTGGCTGAGTTCCAGCTCGATCCGGCGTTCGTCGCCACATCTGAGCCGCTGGGCTCGCTGGCCCTATGCGACGCCCGCCTACAGAACGACGCCCGCTATCCGTGGATCGTACTCATCCCCCGCTCGCCGAACGCCCGCGAGATCGAGGACCTCCACCCCCTAAACCGCGCCCGGCTAGTCGACGAGATCGTGCTGGTGGGAGCGGCCATCCGCGCCATTGGTAAGGCCCTAGACCTGACCGTGGACAAGTTAAACGTCGGCGCCCTCGGCAACGTCACGCCTCAACTGCACGTGCACGTGGTAGGGCGGCGGGTGGGTGATCCTGCCTGGCCCGGGCCAGTGTGGGGACAGGGTGAGGCCCAGCTCCTTACCTCAGTTCAGCTAGCCGCCGCACTAGCGGCCGCCAGTCAAGCCCTGCACCTCTAAGAAACACGTCATCCCAGGCCTTGTGCCTGGGACCCATAATCGAGGCGTTCAGCGGGTAACGCGCGGCGGTCGCCCAGCGTTATTCACCCACCGCCTCGATTATGGGTCCTCGGGACAAGCCCGAGGATGACGGGTTGGGGAATTAGGTCTACCCGCCGATCGCCTCCGCCACCGCCACCAGCCGTTCGGCCTGGGCTAGGTGGAGGAGTTCGGCCATGCGGCCCTCGACGCGGATGGCGCCCTTGCCCTGGTTCTCCGGGAGCTTGAAGGCTTCGATGACCGCCTTCGACCAAGCCACGTCCGCCTCCGACGGCGAGAAGACGCGGTTGCAGATGTCGATCTGCTTTGGGTGGATCAGGGTCTTGCCGTCGAAGCCGAAGTCGACGCCCTGCTCGCAGACCGCCTCCAGCCCCGCCTCGTTGTCGATGTCGTTGTAGACGCCGTCGAGGATGGTCAGCCCGTAAAGCCGGGCGGCGGCGACGGCCAGGGACAGCGGCCCGTGGAAAGGCTCGCGGCCCGGCGTCTGACGGCAGCGCATCTCCTTGGCCAGGTCGTTGGTGCCCATGACCCACACGTTCAGCCGCGAGGTCTTCGAGGCCTGGGCGATGGACTCCAGGGCGAAGATCGAGCGGCAGGTCTCGATCATCGCCCACAGGCGGGTGTGGTCGGGGGCGGAGGCGATGGCGCTGTCGTAGGCGGCGACGTCCACCGCGCCGCCGACCTTGGGGACCAGGATGGCGTCGGGACCGGCGGCGGCGGCGGCCTTCAGGTCCTCGGCGCCCCACGGCGTGTCGAGGCCATTGACGCGGATGACCACCTCGCGGCGGCCAAAGCCCCCGGCCTTCACGGCCTCGACGGCCTGGGCGCGGGCGGTTTCCTTGGCCTCGGGCGCGACGGCGTCCTCGAGGTCGAGGATGACGGCGTCGGCGGGAAGGGTCCTGGCCTTCTCCAGCGCCTTGAGGTTGGAAGCGGGCATGTAGAGGACGCTGCGGCGTGGCCGGGCGATGGTCATGGGGTCTGCTCGTGATGGTTCGTCTGGCAAGGGCGCCTTCTTAGCCGCTAGGGTGGCGCCATGACCACCAGGTATGACGAGAGCGCCCGCAACGTGCTCGGCGGCGAGCTGCAGAGCTGCTCGACCGAGCCGATGACCGGCTTCTTCCGCAACGGCTGCTGCGAGACCGGCCCGCACGACACCGGCATGCACACCGTCTGCGCGGTGATGACCGCCGAGTTCCTGGCCTTCAGCCGGGCGGCCGGCAACGACCTCTCCACCCCGCGCCCCGAGTTCGGCTTTCCGGGCCTCAAGCCCGGCGACCGCTGGTGCCTGTGCGCGCCGCGCTGGGCCGAAGCCCTGGAGGCCGGCATGGCCCCGCTGCTCATCCTCGAAGCCTGCCACGAAGAGACCCTGGCCATCGCCCCGCTCGGGGTGCTGAAGGACTTCGCCTGGCAAGACTGAGCGCTCCACCGGCGAAGCCGTGGAGAGTGGGAAGGGTCGCGGAGCGCCGGGCCCAGCCCGGATACCGTGGATAGATGTGTGTTTCGGCGGGGACCCACGCTCCGCGCAGCCGTTTAACGCCAGCGTCCGGCAGGCAGCCGTCTTAGGGCTTACCCGGACCTCTCCAGCAAGGGAGAGCTGCGCCGTTCCCGCAGGGCCGCGGCGCCACGCCGGCCATGGGCGGGTCTCTCCAGCGACAAGAGATCCCCGGACACGCAAGTAACCCCCTCGCGCCACAAGCCCACTCGACCACCCCCCACCGCCGCAAGGTCGCCGGCCAAGCGCCCTTCCCATGCGATGAGGTGAGGAAGAGTGTGGGGGAGGTCGGGAGGGGGCGGATAACTTCCCTTCTGCCAACATCCCACCGCCATCGTCGGACTTGTTCCGACGAGCCATGAACACCGGAGACGGCGATCTCTGCGCGACGCTTGCGGCTCACCAGGCGTGGGTCGTCGGAACAAGTCCGACGATACGCGGGGGGTAGCGAGGGGAAGGGTTTTAGAGCCGGTACTCCCGCTCCAGTCGGTATCTCGAGCCCTCGCTGGTGCGGTGGCTGGAGTAGAGGCCGAAGCGGTCCACCGTGAACGGCGGGGACTTCAGCAGGTTGTGCGACTGGACCCAGGCGGCGACATCGCGTGGCTCGGGGTGCTTGGTGTAGGCGAGGGTGACGTGCGGTTTGTAGAGCCGCGTCTCCGGCTTGAGGCCGACGCGGCGGGCGGCGGCTTTGCAGCGGGCGGCGAGCTGGCCCAAGGCCGGGTTGTCGACGACGCCGGCCCACAGGGCGGTGATCCGCTCCCCCTCGCCGAAGTGGCCGACGCCTTGCAGGGAGAGGGCGAAGGGGCCGCCGCCGACGCCTTCCAGCAGGCTGTCTAGATCATCCGCCATACGCTCCTGCACGTCGCCGAAGAAGCGCAGGGTGATGTGCAGCGTCTCCATCGGCCGCCAGCGGACGTCCTCCAGCCCGTACTGGCGGATCGACAGGCCCTCGGCGACGTCCTCAGGCAGGGCGACGGCGGCGAACAGGCGGATCATCGGCTCTTCGTCAGGGGCAGGGGTTGGGTTGCTCCACGTGCAACGCGTCAACCGCGGTTTGGAGCTCGCTGGTCCACTCGGTGTCGAAGGCGTCGATGTCCTCCTTCAGCTGCGCCATGTTGGAGCCACCGATGATGGTCGAGGTCACGAAGGGCCGGCTGTCGCAGAACTTGATGGCCAGCTGGGCCGGCGTCAGGCCCTTGCCCCGGGCCAGCTCCACGTAGGAGCGAATGGCCTTCTCGGCGCCGGGGCCCTCGTAGCGCTGGCCGCGGTTGAACATGGTCGAGCGGGCGCCTTCCGGCCGCGCGCCGTCCAGGTACTTGCCGATCAGGTAGCCCTGGCCGACCGGCGAATAGGCCAGCAGGCCGACCTGCTCGCGCATGGCGATTTCGGCCAGGCCGAACTCGAACACGCGGTTGACGAGGTTGTAGGCGTTCTGGATCGAGGCCATGCGTGGGAGGCCTAGCCGCTCGGCCGCCTCGACGAACTTCATGACGCCCCAAGGAGTCTCGTTGGAGACGCCGACGTGGCGGATGTTTCCCTTTTTCACGTGGGCGTTCAGCGACTCCAGGATGGTCTCGAACCGCTCGTAGTCGTCGTCGTAATCGTGAAAGGTCATGCCGCCGAAGTTGCGCACCGCGCGGTCGGGCCAGTGCAGCTGGTAGAGGTCGATGTAGTCGGTCTGCAGGCGCCTCAGCGAGGACTCCACGGCCTCGTCGATCTGCTCGCGGGTCTGGCGGGTGCCGCTGCCGTCCTTGCGAAGCCAGGTCATGGGTGAGCGGCCGGCGACCTTGCTGGCCAACACCACCTCCGACCGCTTGCCGGTGTTCTTGGCGAACCAGTTTCCGATGATGGTCTCGGTCGCGCCTTGAGTCTGCGGGCTCGGAGGGATGGCGTACATTTCCGAGGTGTCCCAGAAGCTCACGCCCCGCGTCAGGGCGTAGCCCATCTGCCGGTGGCCCTCGGCCTCGTCGTTCTGCGGCCCTCCCCACATCATGGTGCCAAGGCAGCAGCGCGAGACCTTCAGGCCGGTGCGGCCGAGTTCGGAATATTGCAAGAGAGCCCCTCTGGTTTGACTTAGCGGCGGGCGACCAGCGCCCGCGCCACCACCGGCGCCAGCCTGCGCGCGATGACCTTCGCGCCGGCGGCATTCGGATGGATGCCGTCCTTCTGGTTCAGGCCGCGCACGCCCGCAACCCCCGCCAGCAGGAACGGGTAGGTGATGACGCCGTGCCGCCTGGCGACATCGGCGAAGGCGGCGTTGAACTCGCGGGCGTAGGCGCCGCCGAGCGCCTCGGGCGCCTGCATGCCGGCCAGCACCACCGTGATCTTCCGCTGCTGGAGCCGGGTGATGATCCTGTCGAGGTTGGCGCGCACCACCTTCGGCTCCTGTCCCTGGAGCAGGTCGTTGCCGCCGAGCGCCACCACGCACACGGCGGTGTCGGGTTTGACGCTGAAGTCGACGCGCCGCAGCCCGCCCGAGGTGGTGTCGCCCGAGACCCCGGCGTTGCGCACCCTTACCGTCAATCCGAGCCGCTTGAGCTCGGATTGAAGCTGCACGGGCATGGCCTGGCTCGACGGCAGGCCGAAGCCGGCTGTGATAGAATCGCCCAGCACGGTCACCACCTTGGCTGCGGCAAACGCGGGCGTGGCGGGCAGGGCGAGCAGCCCGCCCACAAGAAGACGGCGGGTGATGCAAAGATCGGCTGTGTTCGGCATGGCTGCGGCCTATGTAGGGAGCCGTTTCCCACGCTCAATCGTAGAACCGCCCGCATGTACGACGCCGCGACCGATACCACGCCGCTGAAGCTGGACGCCGTCACCCTGACGCTGCCGTCGGCGGCGGGTCCGGTGGAGATCCTGCGCGGCGTCGATTTCGAGGTAAAGCCGGGCGAGACGGTGGCTGTGGTCGGGCCGTCGGGCTCGGGCAAATCGTCGCTGATCGCGGTGGCGGCGGGGCTGGAGACGCCGACCAGCGGGGCGGTAAGCCTGTTCGATCAGGACCTGTCGGCGCTGAACGAGGACGGGCGGGCGAAGCTGCGCCGCACGCGGGTGTCGCTGGTCTTCCAGTCCTTCCACCTGCTGCCCAACATGACGGCGCAGGAGAACATCGCCGCCCCGCTGGAGATCGCCGGCATCCTCAACGCCTTCGAGGTGGCCGAGGCGTGGCTGAAGCTGGTCGGGCTGTCGGAGCGGGCCAGGCACTATCCGCACCAGTTGTCCGGCGGCGAGCAGCAGCGGGTGGCGCTGGCCCGGGCGCTGGCGGCGCAGCCGAAGCTGCTGTTCGCCGACGAGCCGACCGGCAACCTGGACGCCGCCAACGCGCATATCGTGGCCGACCTGATGTTCAAGCTGGTGGCCAAGACCGGCGCGGCGCTGGTGCTGGTCACCCACGATCCCGACGTCGCCATCCGCGCCGACCGGCAGGTCATCATGGTCGACGGCCGCATCGTCGAGCCGCAATAGATGCCGCTCCCTTTTCGTTTCGCCTGGCGCGAGCTGCGCTCAGGGCTGGCCGGCTTCCGGATTTTCTTGGCCTGTCTGGCGCTGGGCGTAGCGGCGATCGCGGCGGCGGGATCGACGGCGGAGGCGTTCCGGCACGGGCTGGCGGCGCAGGCGAGGGAGATTCTCGGCGGCGACCTGCGGGTGTCGGTCGAGGAGCGCCGCTTCACCCGGCCCGAGCGGCGGGCGTTCGAGGACATGGGCCATGTCGCCTACGCCATCGGCGTGCGGGCGATGGCGCAGGCGCCGTCGGGCCAGCGCCGGATGGTCGAGCTGCGCGGCGTCAGCGAGGAATACCCACTGGCCGGAGAGGTGAAGCTGAGCGGGGCCAAGGACCTCGCCCATGTGTTCACACCGCAGGGCCATGCAGCGGGCGCGGCGGTCGAGGACGCGCTGCTGGAGCGGCTCGGCCTGAAGCTCGGCGACATCTTCCTAATCGGCCAGTCCGAGTTCGTGGTTCGGGCGGTGCTGGACTCCGAACCCGACCGGCTGGGGCGCGGCTTTGCGCTGGGCCCGCGGATATTGACCAGCCTGACGGCTGTGGAGCATGGCGGCTTCCTCGATCCCACCCTGCCGCCGCCGGGCGAGGTGGCGCGCATCAGCCTGCCTTCGGGCGAAGGGACCGAAACTGCCATCGCCACGCTGCGGCGCGACTTCCCGACCTCCAACTTCGACATCCGCGAACGCAGCGAGGCGGCCGCCGGCGCCAAGCACCTGATCGACCAGCTGGAATACTTCCTCAGCTTCATCGGCCTCGCCTCGCTGGTGGCCGGCGGGCTGGGCGTGGCCGGAGCGGTCTCCGCCTATCTCGAGCAGCGCAAGGAGAGCATCGCGGTGCTGAAGGCGCTCGGCGCCGACGGGGCGTTCGTGCGCAACGTCTATGTGGCGCAGATCGGCGCGCTGGCGGCGCTGGGGGTCGTGATTGGGGTGGTGGTGGGCGCGGTCGTGCCGCTGGTGCTGGGCAAGATCGCGGGAGACAAGCTGCCGATCCCGGCGCTGTTCGACCTCTATCCATGGCCGCTGGCAAAGGCGGCGCTGTTCGGCCTGCTGGCCGCCGCCGCCTTCTCGCTAGGCCCGCTGGCGAGGGCGCGCGGTACGCCGCCATCGGCGCTGTTCCGGCAGGATCTGACCGGGCGGCTGACCTTCGGGCTGGAGATCATCGCCGCGCTCGTCGCCACGGCCGGACTGGCCGGACTGGCGATCATCACCGCGCCGACCCCGCTGTCGGCCATCATCATGATCGCTGGGGTGGCCGTCGCCTTCGTGGCGCTGTGGGGCCTCGGCCTCGGCGCGGCGCTGGGCGCGGGCAAGCTGCGGCGGTTCGCGCGCGGTCCCGTCCGCATCGGGCTCGCCAACCTCTCCGGTCCGCATTCCGCCGCCCGCACCGCCGCGCCCGCCATCGGCCTTGGCGTAGCGCTGTTGGCCGCCGTGGTGCTGATCCAGTCGAGCCTGCTGGCGCAGGTCAGTGAGGTGGCGCCCCGCACCGCCCCGGCCATGGTCTTCACCGACATTCCCGGCGACCGGACCGCCGAGTTCGACGCCGCCGTCGCCCAGGCGTTCGGCTCGGCCCTGACCCGCGCCAACTATCTGCGGGCGCCCTACGCGCGGGGCCGGATCAGCCGCATCAAGGGCGCGCCGGTCGACGAGAAGACGATCAAGGAGGCCGAGCGCTGGGCCTTCGACAACGACATCGGCCTGTCGGTGATCGGCCCCGAGCCGGAGCAGGCCGGCGTGATCGAGGGCCGCTGGTGGCCCGCCGACTACGCCGGTCCGCCGCTGGTGGCGCTGGAGGTCGATGCGGCCAGGGGCGCGGGGTTGAAAGTCGGCGACGCCATCACCCTGCAGGTGCTCGGCGTTGACATCGACGCCCGCATCGCCGCGCTGCGCAAGGTCGAGTGGGGCGGCTTCGGCCCCGCGTTCGCCGTCGTGCTCGACCCGCACTCGATGGAGGGCGCGCCGCTGAACCACGTCGCAATCGCCAAAGGCTCGAAGGCGCAGGAGCAGGCGGTGGTCCGCGTCCTCGGCGACAGCTTTCCGGGCGTCAACATCATCAGCGTTCGCGAGCAGCTGGAGGCGGCCACCGGCCTGTTCGATCGCCTGGCGCTGGCGGTGAGGGGCGCCGCCGCCGTCGCCGCGCTGGCCGGACTGCTGGTGCTGGCCGGGGCCATCGCGGCCGGGGCGCGGGCCCGGGCGAAGGAAGCCGCGACGCTTAAGGTGCTCGGCGCGGCGCGGGGGCAGATCCTCACCGCCTATGCCGTGGAGTACGGCGCGGTCGGCCTGATTGCCGGGGTGGCGGGTGTGGCGCTGGGCTATGCCGCCGCCTGGCCGGTGGTGGTCAAGGTGTTCGAGGCGAGCTGGAGCGTCGACTGGGACGGCGTCGCCACGCTGGTCCTGGGCGCCGTGGGTCTGGCCGCCCTTGGAGGCCTGCTGGCGGCCCAGCACGCCCTCGCCCGGCGCCCCGCGCCGGTGCTGCGCGCCGAGTGAGGTGAGTGTCCCTTGCGTAGAGGGGCGGTCGCGCCGATATTTCCTCTTGAGCCCCTCTTTCGGGGCGCAACACAAAAGGGTTCATCTCGATGAGCGATTTCAACCGCGGCTATGCCAAGCCGGCTCCTGCAGCCGCGGACATGTCCGTGGATGCGGGCCTGCGCAGCTTCATGCTCGGGGTCTACAACAAGATGGCGCTGGGCCTGCTGGCCTCCGGCGCCATGGCCTATGTGACCAGCTCGGTCGCGCCGATCCGGGACCTGCTGTTCCGCACGACGCCTACCGGCGCGCTGGCCGGCTACACCATGCTCGGCTGGATCGTGGCCTTCGCGCCGCTGGCCGTGCTGCTGTTTGGCGGCTTCTCGCGCCGCGAGCCCAACCCGCGCACCGCCGGCATCATGTACTGGACGGTGGTGACGCTGATCGGCGCCTCGATGGGCGCGCTTTTCCTGCGCTACACGGGCGGGTCGATCGCCTCGACCTTCTTCGTCACGGCCGCTTCGTTCGGCGCGCTGAGCATCGTCGGCTATTCGACGAAGAAGGATCTGACCGGCATGGGCAGCTTCCTGATCATGGGCGTGGTCGGCATCATAATCGCCGGCCTCGTCAACATCTTCCTGAGGTCGCCGGCGCTCTACTTCGCCATCAACGCCATCGGCGTGCTGATCTTCGCGGGCCTCACCGCCTACGACACCCAGCGGCTGAAGATGACCTACTACCAGCTGGGCGGCGACGAGAACGCCCTCGGGGTAGCGACAAGCTACGGCGCGCTGACGCTGTATCTGGACTTCATCAACCTGTTCCAGTTCCTGCTCGCCTTCATGGGCGGGCGCCGCGAATAGCAGCCCTCGCCAGCTGAAACGATGAGCCCCGGAGGGAAGCCTCCGGGGCTTTTTCGTTTTGGCGGCGGTCGCAGTCAGAGTGGCGCGCAACTTGCACCGCGCCGGTCTGTGGTTTTGTCGCGTGTTGTCAAGGGACGAGTTCGATGCAGCGTATCATGGAGGCGTCACCCCGTCCGCGGGCTGGCGCTGTCGAGTTGGGTTTGATGGCCGCGCTGCTCGCGGTGTGCATCGCCACCGCCGTTGAGGCGTCCTCCGGCATGCTGTCCGGAATGTATCAAAATGAGCACGCCGCGATCGCCAGCCCGTCCCACGACGGATAACGTCAGGCCTACTCGACGATGCTGAACCGGCCCTTGTCGAAGACCCGCAGCACCTGGGCGAGGTCATGGCCGCGCTTGAGGATAACGCCACCCTCGCCGATCACCGCCCAGGCGCCCTGCTTGCGCGCCAGCGCCGGCCGCTTTTCGATGCGATAGAGCGGCTGGTCGGCGGTGCGGCGGAAGACGGAGAATACCGCCGTCTCCTTCAGTCCGTCGATGGCGTAGTCGCGCCACTCGCCTGCCGCCACCATGCGGCCGTAGAGCCTCAGCAGCAGGTCCAGCTCGCGCCGCTCGAAGAAGACGACACCGGGTCTGGGAGCGGAATAGGAGGGGTCGAACGCCATGCGGGTCTCAGCCTGGACCAAATGCGCAGGCAGCTCCAGCGTTGCCTCGGCGCCACGGGCCGCGACTTTGCAACGCGTTTGAGACGATGCGCCGTCAAATGACCTTAATTGCGACGCGCGCCAGCCTGTTTCGGACGCCAGATTGCATTTGTCGGCTGGTCGGGAGCCTCGGTTCTGGATCCTGAACAGCCCCCCCAGCCCCCCTGAATCGGGGTTTGCCGGCCGGCCGACACAAACCCTCCAAGCGAACCCGCCAGGCACGCCCCCCCGCCTGGCGGGTTTTCTTATGGCTTCAGCGCCGCGATGACGCGTCCGCCGCCGGTCCCCTGCACCACAACCAGCGTCTCCAGCCCTTCCTCCTCGGTGGCCGGGAGGCGGAAGGCGGTCGGGCGGCCTCGCCAGCGGCCGAGGCGGACCAGCTGACGGACGACGTTGCGGGCGCGGATGGTTTCGCCCTTGTTGTCGCCCTTCTTCACCTCGATCTCGACCGGACGGGGGTCGTAGCGGATCAGCCAGACCTCGGCCCCGCCGCGCGGACGCGGTCCGGAGCCGACGGCAATCTTGCCATTCTCCATGTAGAGCATGTCGGGCGGATCGCGTGGCGCGCGCACCGCCTCGGTGACCAGCTTGTCGAGCTGATCGGTCTTGCCGCCGGCGACTTGGTGGCGGCCGTCGACGACCACCTGGGGCGTATAGACCTCGCGCGGACCGAGACGCCTGGCATAGGCCTTCTGGCGGTCGGTGAACTCAGGCCGGGCGAAGGTGTCGGTCCAGCCAAGGTAGTCCCAGTAGTCGACCGAGAAGGTCAGCGGCAGCACCCGCTCGCGCTCGGCCAGCCCGGCGACATGGGCGTTGGCCTTGATGCAGGGCGAGCAGCCCTGGGCGGTAAACAGCTCCACGATCACCGGCGGCTTGGCGGCCGCGGCGGGGGAGCTGAGGGCCGCCAGGGCCAGCACGAAGAATGAGAACGCCGCCTTCCGCATCTATCCGCACTTAAGCCAGGTTCGCCGCCGGGAGAGTCTCACGAGGCCGTGACCGCCCCTCACGCGACCACCGCGTCCCGCGCCAGGTTGCGCAGCACGAAGTTGAGCACGCCGCCGGCCCGGAAATACTCCAGTTCGGTCGGCGTATCGATCCGGCAGCGCACCGGGAAGCGGGCGATGCGGCCGTCCGACGGGCGATAGAGTTCGATGATCAACTGCTTGCGGGGGGAGAGGTCAGCCAAGCCGCGGATGGAGACGATCTCTTCGCCGGTCAGGTTCAGCTTCTGCCAGCCCTCGGCCAGGAACTGCAGCGGTAGGACGCCCATGCCGACGAGGTTGGAGCGGTGGATGCGCTCGAAGGTCTCGGCGACGACGGCGCGGACGCCCAGCAGCTTGGCGCCCTTGGCCGCCCAGTCCCGCGACGAGCCGGTGCCGTACTCCTTGCCAGCGAAGACCACCGACGGCCGGCCCTCGGCTTGGTAGCGCATGGCCGCGTCGTAGATCGGCATCGTCTGGCCGGACGGGAAGTGCTTGGTCACCCCGCCCTCGATGTCCGGGGTGATCCTGTTGCGGATGCGGATGTTGGCGAAGGTGCCCCGCATCATCACCTCGTGGTTGCCCCGCCGCGCGCCGTAGGAGTTGAACTCCAGCGGCGTGACCTGACGCTCCATCAGGTACTGGCCGGCGGGGCTGGCGGTCTTGATCGAGCCCGCCGGGCTGATGTGGTCGGTGGTGATGGAGTCGCCGAACACGCCGAGGATGCGGGCTTCGATGATGTCGCCCACCGCCGTCGGCGTCATCGACATGCCCTCGAAGTAGGGCGGGTTCTGCACATAGGTCGAGCCGCTATCCCAAGCGTAGGTCTCGCCGCCGGAGATTTCGATCGCCTGCCAGTGCTTGTCGCCCTTGAAGACGTCGCCGTAGCGTTCGGCGAACATGGCGCTGGTCACCGACTTGCGCTGCAGGGCGGCGATGTCGGCGTTGCTCGGCCAGATGTCGCGCAGATAGACGGGCTTGCCGCCCTTGCCCGTACCCAGCGGTTCGTTGACGAGGTCGATCTTCATCGACCCGGCCAGCGCGTAGGCCACCACCAGCGGCGGCGAGGCCAGGTAGTTGGCCCGCACGTCCGGGTTCACCCGGCCTTCGAAGTTGCGGTTGCCCGACAGCACCGAGACGGCGACGAGGTCGTTGTCCTGCACGGATTTGGAAATTGCTTCGGGCAGCGGCCCGGAGTTGCCGATGCAGGTGGTGCAGCCGTAGCCGACCAGGTTGAAGCCCAGCGCATCGAGGTGCTTTTGCAGTCCAGCCTTGGCCAAGTAGTCGGTGACCACCTGCGAGCCCGGCGCCAGCGAAGTCTTCACCCACGGCTTGACCTTAAGACCCTTGGCGGCGGCGTTCTTGGCCAGAAGGCCGGCGGCGATGAGCACGCTCGGGTTGGAGGTGTTGGTGCAGGAGGTGATGGCGGCGATGACGACGTCGCCGTTGCCGATGTCGAAGTCCTCGCCCTCGACCGGGAAGCGGACGTCAGCGCTCTCCTTCTTGCCGAACTCGCCGTGCAGCGCCTCGGTAAAGGCTGTGGCGGCGTCGCTGAGCAGCACCTTGTCCTGCGGGCGCTTGGGCCCGGCGAGCGACGGCTGCACGGTCGACAGATCCAGTTCCAGCACGTCGGTGAACACCGGCTCCGGCGCGGCCGGGTCGAACCACATGCCCTGTTCCTTGGCGTAGGCTTCGACAAGGTTGACGCGCAACGGGTCGCGGCCGGTGGCGCGCAGGTACTCGATGGTGGCCTGAGACACAGGGAAGAAGCCGCAGGTGGCGCCGTACTCGGGGGCCATGTTGGCGATCGTGGCCTGGTCCTCGATGGTCAGGTCCGCCAGGCCGGGGCCGAAGTACTCGACGAACTTGCCGACCACGCCGCGCTTGCGCAGCATCTGCGTTACCGTCAGCACCAGGTCGGTGGCGGTGGCGCCTTCCGGCAGCGCGCCGGTCATGCGGAAACCGATGACTTCCGGGATCAGCATCGGGATGGCCTGGCCGAGCATGGCGGCCTCGGCTTCGATGCCGCCGACGCCCCAGCCGAGGACCGACAGGCCGTTGACCATGGTCGTGTGGCTGTCGGTGCCGACGACGGTGTCGGGGTATGCGATCTCCTCGCTGGCGAGGTCGGGGTTCTTGGCCGTCCACACCGTCTGCGCCAGGTACTCCAGATTCACCTGGTGGCAGATGCCGGTGCCGGGCGGCACAACGCGGAAGTTGTTGAAGGCCGACGAGCCCCAGCGCAGGAAACGGTAGCGCTCGATGTTGCGCTCGTACTCGCGGTCGACGTTCTCCTGGTAGGACCGAGGGGTGCCGAAGTGGTCGACCATGACGGAGTGGTCGATGACCAGGTCGACGGGGACCAGCGGATTGATCTTCTGAGGATTGGCGCCGAGCTTGGCCATCGCGTCACGCATGGCGGCGAGGTCGACGACGGCGGGCACGCCGGTGAAGTCCTGCATCAGCACGCGCGCCGGGCGGAAGCTGATCTCGTGCTGCACCGTGCCCTTGTTCTCGACCCAGGCGGCAATGGCGCGCAGGTCGGCCTCGTCGGTTTCCTGGCCGTCCTCGTTGCGGAGCAGGTTCTCCAGCAGAACCTTCATCGAGACGGGCAGGCGCGAAATACCGGAAAGACCGGCGTCTTCCGCCGCGCGCAGGCTGTAGTAGACGTAGGAAGCGCCACCGACCGCGAGGGTGCGGCGGGTGTGCAGGGTGTCGATCGACGCCATGTTGGGGGATCCTTTCACTGTCTTCGGCCGTCCACAAACCACTCCTTAGGATCGCGCGCTCGGACTGGACACACAGCGTCCAGCCCAGCGGCGCGTACGCCCTGCACATCAGGAGGGGGTCGGCCGGGGGTTTCATAATCCCGCGCGGCGCGTGCGTCCATGCGTTGAGGGCGGCCGCGTGATCGGCGCGGTTCACGTCGAAGGGCTGGCCATCCGGCGCGGCGAGCGGCTGCTGTTCGAGGGGCTGGACCTGAGCGTACGGGCCGGAGAGGCGGTCGCGCTCACGGGCCGCAACGGGGCCGGCAAGACCAGCCTGCTGCGCGCCATCGCCGGGCTGCTCAGGCCCGCGGCCGGGCGGGTGCGGTTCGAGGGTGATGCCGAAAACGGCCTGCACCTGATCGGACACGCCGACGGATTGAAGCCGGCGCGAACGGCCTGGGAAGAGCTGCGCTTTCAGAGCCTGTGGACCGGCGGCACGGAGGCCAGCGCGCGCGATGCCGCCGAGGCGTTCGGGCTGACGCGCATGCTCGAACTGGAGGTGCGGCGTCTGTCAGCGGGCCAGCGGCGGCGGGTTGCGTTGGCGCGACTAGCGGCGAGCCCGCGGTCGCTGTGGCTGCTGGACGAGCCGATGGCGCCGCTCGACGTCGTCCACCGCGCAAAGTTCGGCGAGGTCATGGCGCGGCATCTGGCGGGCGGCGGCCTGATCGTCGCCGCCGTCCATGACCCGCTGCCGATCGAAGCCCGCACCGTCGAGCTGGGCGGATGAGCGCTCTCGCCGTCCTCTTCCGCCGCGAGCTGTCGCTGGCCTGGGGCCGAGGCGGCGGGGCGCTGCTGGCGTTGGCCTTCTATGCCTGTGTGACCACGCTGCTGCCGCTGGCGTCCGGACCCGATCCAGAGCGGTTGGCTGGCCTGGCGGTGGGTGTCGCCTGGCTGTCGCTGGCCCTGTCGGCGTTGCTGTCGCTGGAGCGGCTGTTCGAGCGCGACTACGAAGACGGAGCCCTTGACCTGCTGGCGCTGGGCTCGCCACCGCTCGAATTGGTGGCGGCGGTGAAGTGCTTGGCTCAGTGGTTGGCGACCGGTGCGCCCCTGGCGCTCGCCTCGCCTGTAGCGGCCATTGCGTTGGGGGCGTCGCCGGCCTTGGCGCCGCTGCTGTTCGTGGTGGCGCTGGCCGGGGGTCTAGCCTTCGCCTTCCTCGGCGGCTTGGGCGCGGCGCTGGCGTTGGGCTCACGGCGAGGCGGGCTGCTGATCGCGGTGATCGTGCTGCCGCTGTTCGCGCCGCCGGTGATCTTCGGGGGGGGAGCGTTGTCGTCGCTGGCTGTCGGTCTCGACTGGAAGCCGGGGCTCTTGCTGCTCTGCGCCTACGCCGCGGCGGCGGTGGCGCTGGCTCCGCTAGCGATGGCGGCGGCCTGCCGCAACGCGCTCGACTAGGCTTTTCAGGCCGGCAACAATCAGGCCTCCCGCCGACATACGCGTGCAATCACACGCTGGCAGAACCGCAACCTCGGGACATCCCCAAGGAGACTGTTCACATGAAATCCCCCATCCAGCGCGCCGGCCTGATCGCCGGCGCGGCCCTGTCGCTGGTCATCGGCGGCGTCAGCATCGCCCAGACGGCGCAACCCGCTCCGGCCGCGCCTGCCGCCATGAAGCGCCAGCACGATCCAGCCGAACATGCCGCCCGGCTCCGCACCGCCCTGCAGCTGGCCCCTGCGCAGGAGCCTGCTTTGCAAGCCTTCATCGCCTCGATGCAGCAGCATCACGCGGACCGCGATCGGATGCGCGCCGAGCATGAGGCGATGGCCAGCCTGACCACGCCGCAGCGCCTCGACCGCATGACCGCCCGTCAGGACGAGCATCAGCAGCGGATGGCCCAGCACACCGAGGCCGTGCGGCGCTTCTACGCAGCCCTGACCCCTGCCCAGCAAAAGGCGTTCGACGCGCTTCACCACGGCATGGGCGGCAAGCATGGCGGTCGCCCCGGCGGTCACGGCGGTGGTGACGGCCACCAGGACCACGCCCCTCAGGGCTAGTCCGCCGCTTGCCGGGCGGGCGGCATTGCGCCTAAGCAGCGGTTATGTTCGCCTTCCTGGCCAACCCCGACCGCTTCATGGCCTTCTCCAGATGGGCCGCCCCGCTTCTCGGAGCGGTCGCGGCCCTTTTGCTGCTGGCGGGACTCTATTTCGGCTTCTCGGCGCCCGAGGATTACCAGCAGGGCGACACGGTGCGGATCATGTTCATCCATGTGCCCGCAGCCTGGCTCGGCATGTTCGCCTACCTCTGCCTGGGCGTCGCCAGCTTCCTGACGCTGGTGTTTCGCCATGCCCTCGCCGACGCCGCCGCCAAGTCCGCGGCGCCGTTGGGAGCGGCCTTTACGGCGCTGGCGCTGATCACGGGCTCACTATGGGGGCGGCCGATGTGGGGGACGTGGTGGGTGTGGGACGCGCGCCTGACCTCGGTGCTGGTGCTGTTCCTCTTCTACCTCGGCTACATGGCGCTGCGGGCGGCCATCGATGACGAGTCCAAGGCCGGGCGAGCGGCGGCCATCCTGGCGCTGGTCGGGCTAGTCAACCTGCCCATCGTCCACTTCTCGGTGGAGTGGTGGAACAGCCTGCACCAGGGCTCCTCGACCTTCGGCGCCGGGCGCGGCGATGCGCTGCCCGCCGTCTACATGACCCCGTTGGCGTTGATGGGGCTGGGGTACCTCGCCCTGTTCGGCTCGCTGTGGCTGGTGCGGATCCGCGCCGAGGTCTGGCGCCGGCGGGCAACCGTGCAGGCGCTGCGGGCGGCGGAAGGCTGATGGATTTCGACGCCGGCAAATATGCACCCCACGTCTGGCCGGCCTTTGCGGCGGTGGCGGTGGTGTTCGCCTGGATGATCGTCGACAGCCTGGCGCGCGCCCGGCGCTGGCGCCGCGAAGCTGATCCCCGCCTTCGCGGGGATGATCGGGAGTGAAGCGCTGGCTGGCCCTCATGCCGCTGATCGCGCTTGTGGCGCTCGGCATGCTGTTCGCGGGCTACGCGCTGCATCGTAATCCGCAGGTCCAGCCGCAGGCGCTGGTCGGCCAGCCTGTCCCTGAGCTGACGCTGCCTCAACTGGACACCGGCGCCCCCACCCCGATCCGCCAAACCGTGCAAGGCCCGACTCTGGTCAACTTCTTCGCCTCGTGGTGCGTACCCTGCGAACTGGAACACCCGCAGCTGATGGCGCTCAAGGCCGAGGGCGTGCGCATCGTCGGCGTCGCCTACAAGGACGCGCCCGAGAACAGCCGCTCCTTTCTCGGACGGCTCGGCGACCCGTTCGCCGTCAGGCTGGTCGATCGTGACGGCGCGGCGGGGGTGGAGTTCGGCACGACGGGCGTGCCGGAGAGCTATCTTGTCAGCGGTGAGGGCGTCATCCTCGCCAAGCATACCGGCCCGCTGACCGCCGAGAGCGCCGAGGCGCTGCTGGCCAGGGCGCACTAATCTACCGGAGGCGGCGGGGCCTCGGCGTCTTTCATGTACTTCATCATCAGCGGCACCTGCGTCAGCGAGAACGCCACCGACAGGATCAGCAGGCCCGGGAAGCGGAAGAAGACCCACACCGCGTCGGAAAACTTGAACCAGACGATCAGGTTCAGGACCGCGAGCGCCAGGAAGAAGAGGCCGTAGCGCACGGTCAGCGTCCGCCATGCCGCGTCCGGCAGGTTCAGGCTCTCGCCGAGCAGCAGCTTCAGCGGGTTGCGCCCGATCGCCGTGCCGCCGAGCAGGGCCGCCGCGAACAGCAGGTTCATCACCGTCGGCTTGGCCTTGATGAAGGCCGGGTTGTGGAACACCAGTGTAAGCGCCCCGAACACCAGCGCCGCCCCGCCGGCCAGCAGCGGCATCGGGGCGACGCGCCTCTCCACCGCAAAGCCGATGGCCAGCGCCGCCGCTGAGCCGGCCACCAGCCACCAGGTCGCCTGCACAAGGTCGCGGGTGATCAGGTAGCCGGCGGCGAATACCGCCAGCCCGCCGTAATCGACGATGGCGCGGATGGTCTTGTGGGTGTTCGAGGTCGCCACTCAGGCCTCCAGTCCAACCAGGGAACGCGAAAAGGCGCGGGCGTCGAACGGCTGCAGGTCGTCGATGCCTTCGCCGACGCCGATCAGCTTGATGGGGCTATCGGAAGCCTGCGCCACCGGCACCAGCACCCCGCCGCGCGCGGTGCCGTCGAGCTTGGTCATAACGATGCCGGTCACGCCGATCTGGTTGCCGAAAATCTTCTCCTGGGCCAGCGCGTTGCGGCCGACGGTGGCGTCGAGCACCAGCAGGGTCTCGTGCGGCGCGTCAGGGTCGAGCTTCTTGACGACGCGGATGACCTTCAGCAGCTCGTTCATCAGGTCCTGCTTGTTCTGCAGCCGTCCGGCGGTGTCGATCAGCACGACGTCGAAGCCTTCACGCTTGCCGCGTTCGATGGCGTCGAAGGCGAGACTGGCCGAGTCCGAACCGGTGGGCGCCGACATGAAGGCGGCCCCCGCCCGATCGGCCCAGACGCTGAGTTGCTCGACGGCGGCGGCGCGGAAGGTGTCGCCGGCGGCGATCAGCACCTTGGCGCCTTTGCCGGTCAGGTCGGCCGCGATCTTGCCGAGCGTGGTGGTCTTCCCCGAGCCGTTCACACCGATGAACAGCACGACGTAGGGCTTGGGCCCGGACAGCGGGTCGAAGTCGCCTTCGCGCGGGATCAGCTCGCGGGCGACCGCGTCGGCCAGCGCCTCCTTGACCTCGGCCTCGGTCGACGACTTCCCGAACCGCGCCTCGCGGAAAGCTTCGGTGATGCGCGCCGCCGCGGCCGGGCCAAGGTCGGCCTCGATCAGCATCTCTTCGAGTTCGTCGAGCTGCTCCTGGTCGAGCGGGCGTTTGGTCAGCGCGGAGGTGACCTGCTCGGTCATCGCCTGCGACGACCGAGACAGCCCCTCGGTCAGCCGGGAGAACCAGCCCTTCTTCGGCTCAGCCATGCGGCCAGGTCTCCGTGTCGTGGTCGGGATGCTGATGGGAGACCAGGTCGGCGTAGAAGCCGGCGATCTGCGCCTCCTCCCCGGCCGTGCGGACCGGCAGCGACGGCGTAGCGGAGGTCCACGGCAGGGCGCTACCGACCGCCATCTGCACGACGGGCGCGATGTCGGCGGGTTCGTCAAAGGCGCAGATGGCCAGATCGATGGTCTTAGCGCTCCACTCGAAGGTCAGGGGCGTGCCGCAGGCGGCGCAGAAGCCGCGGCGCACCTTGTTGGAGCTGGCGAAGCGGGTCGGCTCACCGCGCGTCCAGGTCAGGTCGGCGACTTCGACAGAAACCAGCGCTCCATAGGGAGCACCGAAGGCCTTCTGGCACATGCGGCAGTGGCAGATGCTGGGCCTGCCGATGTTCTCGACCATGAAGCGCACCGCGCCGCACTGACAGCCGCCGGTCCGCCTCATGCCGCCCTCGCGGTCAGGCGTTTGCCGTCATGGCCGGTGACGACGAAGGGCGCGATCTCACCGACCGGCGAGAGGCCCTCGAAGGTGATCTCGGTGAAGTCGTCGGCGCGGGCCAGGCCGTCCTTCTCCACCAGCCCCGCCAAGGTTTGGCCGACCTGGCGCTGCAGGTGGCGGGCGAGCGCCGCGTCGCCGGCTTCGCGCAGACGGCGGGCGCGGTCCTTGACCACCTCGCGCGGCAGCTGCGGCATCCGCGCGGCGGGCGTGCCGGGGCGGGGGCTGAAGGGGAAGACGTGCAGGAAGGCGAGGCCCGCTTCCTCGACCAGCTCCAGGGTGTTGTCGAAGGCCTCTTCGGTTTCGGTGGGGAAGCCGGCGATGAAGTCGGCGCCAAAGGCGGTGTCAGGGCGCGCGGCGCGCACGCTCTCGATCAGCGCTAAGGCGTCGGCCCGCAAGTGGCGGCGCTTCATGCGCTTGAGGATCAGGTCGTCGCCGGCCTGCAAGGACAGATGCAGGTAGGGCATCAGCCGCGGCTCTTCGGCGAGGCACCGCATCAGGTCGGGGTCGATCTCGGCGGCGTCAATGGACGACAGGCGCAGGCGCGGCAGGTCCGGCGTCAGCCGCAGGATGCGGGCGACCAGCTGGCCCAGCGTCGGTTCGCCCGGCAGGTCGGCGCCCCAGCTGGTGATGTCCACGCCAGTCAGCACCACCTCGCGGTAGCCCTCGGCGGTGAGCCGCTGGACCTGCGCCACCACCTCGCCGGCGGGGGCAGAGCGGGAATTGCCGCGCCCGTAGGGAATGACGCAGAAGGTGCAGCGGTGGTCGCAGCCGTTCTGGACCTCGACGAAGGCGCGGGCGCGGTCCTTGAGGCCGTTGACGAGGTGCCCCGCCGTCTCGCGCACGCTCATGATGTCGTTGACGCGCACCCGCGCCGTCTCAGAAAGCGCGCCCGGCGCGGCCTTGTCGGCGTTGCCCAGCACCAGGTCCACTTCGGGCATGGCGGCGAAGGCCTGCGGGTCGATCTGGGCGGCGCAGCCGGTCACGATCAGGCGCGCGCCCGGCCGCTCGCGCCGCGCCTTGCGGATTGCCTGCCGGGCTTGGCGGACGGCCTCGCCGGTCACGGCGCAGGTGTTGAACACGACCGCGTTGGTGACCCCATCCGCCGCCGCCCGCGCGCGGATAGCCTCGGACTCATAGGCGTTCAGCCGGCAGCCAAAGGTGACGACGTCGACGGGAGGCCTGACGGGCGCGTTCACAGCCTGCCCTCGAACTCGACCGCTACAGGACCGGTCATGACGACGTGGTTGCCGCGCCAGTCGATCTCGAGCTCGCCGCCGTCCAGTTCCATCGTGGCGTGACGGCCTGCGAGACCACGGCGGCTGGCGGCCACAAGCGCCGCGCAGGCGCCAGTGCCGCAGGCCTTGGTCAGGCCGGCGCCGCGTTCCCAAACGCGCAGGCGGATGCGGTCGGGGGCGAGAACGTGTGCGAGGCCAACGTTCACAGCCTCCGGAAAGAGCGGGTCGTGCTCGACAGCCGGCCCAATGCGCGTGGCGGCGTCGATGTCATCCGTGAAGAAGACGACGTGCGGGTTGCCCATGCTGACGGCGCCGGGCTCGCGCAAACCCCCGGCTTCGAAGTCCAGCGTGCGGGTGTCCATCTCGCGGGCCAGCGGGATGTCGCGCCAGCCGAGCCCCGGCTCGCCCATGTCGACGCTGATTGAGCTTTCGCCCGAGCGGCGGACCGGCAGCAGACCCGCCCCGGTCTCGACCATCGCCTGATCCGCGCCACTCGCTTCCATCAGCAGCCAGCCGACGCAGCGGGTGGCGTTGCCGCAGGCGCCGACCTCGCCGCCATCGGCGTTCCAGATACGCATGAAGGCGTCGGCGCGCTCGGACGGTTCGATGGCGATGAGCTGGTCGCAGCCGATGCCGCTCGTGCGGTCGGCGATCGCGCGCACCTCGTCCGGGCCCGGTCGGAACGGGCTCTGGCGGGCGTCGACGACGACGAAGTCGTTGCCGAGCCCGTTCATCTTCAGGAACGGACGGCTCATGGCGCGGGCTATATAGGCGAAAACGTCGCCTTCGTCAGATGGCGCGGCTAGAAGGGCCGGATGGCTCACCAGGGATTGCGCATCAGGGCCCGGCTGCGGGCGCTCTACCACGGCGCGTCACCGGCTGCGGTGCGGTTCCGGCTGGCCGTGATCGTCGTCGACTTCGCCATCATCGCCTTCTTCGTGGGCGCTCCGCTGCTGCGCGACCACGTCATCACCTACTACGCGCTCGATGCGATCATCGCGGTCATCCTCACGGCGGACCTGGTGGCGCGGGCGCTGGCGCAGAGCGATGTCAGGGCCTGGCTGAAGCGGCCGCTGGTTTGGGTGGACATCTTCATCCTGGCGACGCTGCTGTTCCCCGACTGGGGCTACAACTTCGGCTTCCTGCGGGTGCTGCGGCTGTGGACGCTGCTCAACAGCGAGTTCTTCTGGAGGACGATCGGGCGGCGCTACGACAACACCCGCATCGAGGAGACGGTGAAGGCGGGCTCGGCGCTTTTGACCTTCATCTTCGTGGTGACGGGGTTCGTCTACACCACCTACATCGGCCGCCACGAGGGCATCAGCGGCTGGGTCGACGCGCTCTATTTCACCGTCACCAGCATCACCACCACCGGCTATGGCGACATCACCCTGCCGGGCACGGTGGGCAAGCTGATCTCCATCGTCGTGATGCTGCTGGGTGTTTCCCTGTTCATCCGCCTGGCGCAGGCCTTGGTGCGGCCCCACAAGGTGCAGTTCCCCTGTCCGGTCTGCGGGCTGCAGCGGCACGATCCCGACGCCGTGCACTGCAAGGCCTGCGGGGAGACCTTGAACATCCCCAACGACGAGTAGCAGGGTAGGCGCGTGAACCAGCCCTTGCGCCTGTCGCCGTTCGTGTCGGTCGAGGCCCCGCGCCTCGACGCCGCCAAGTTCCGCGACCCATTCGTCACCGCCAAGGGCGAGGCGCGCGCCCGGGTTGGCGTAAAGGCGCTGACGACGCTGTGGTTCAACACCGGCACGCTGTGCAACCTCACCTGCCTGAACTGCTACATCGAGAGCAGCCCGACTAACGATGCGCTCAGCTACCTGACGGCGGCGGAGGCGCGGGCGTATCTCGACGAGATCGCGTCGCTCGGCCTGCCGGTGTGGGAAATCGGCTTCACCGGCGGCGAGCCGTTCATGAACCCGGACGCCCTGCCGATGATCGGCGAGGCGCTGGAGCGAGGCTTCGAGGTGCTGGTGCTGACCAACGCCATGAAGCCGATGGAGCACCGCAAGGCCGGGCTGTTGAAGCTGAAATCCGACCGCCTGACCATCCGCGTCAGCCTCGACCACCACACCGCCGCCATCCACGAGGCCGAACGTGGCGTCGGAACCTGGGCGAAGACCATCGAGGGCCTGCAGTGGCTGTCGCACGAGGGTTTCTCGCTGGCCGTGGCCGGACGGCGGCTGACGCAGGAGAGCGAAGTCGACGCCCGCACCGCCTACGCGGCGCTGTTCGCTAGGCTCGGGCTCGGGGTGGACGCGTTGAATCCCGCGCGGCTGGTGCTGTTTCCGGAGATGGACGCGACCTGTGACGTGCCAGAAATCACCACCGCCTGCTGGGATATCCTCGGCAAGTCGCCCAACGACCTGATGTGCGCCTCCAGCCGCATGGTTGTGAAGCGCCGCGGGGCGGCTGGGCCGTCGGTCGTTGCCTGCACCCTCACCCCATACGATCCGCAATTCGACCTCGGCCCGACCTTGGCGACCGCGCTCGGCGAAGTCCCCCTCAACCATCCCTACTGCGCCAAATTCTGCGTCCTCGGTGGCGCCAGCTGCTCGGCCTAGGGCGCGCTGCGGATCGCCTCCGCCAGCAGCCGCCCTTCGCGCGCGCGGCTCGACCCCGCCCGCCAAGCGACGACGATTTCGCGGCTGGGGTGATCGGCTTCAAGGGGGCGGACGGTGACGGGGACATGCTCGGTCAGGCCCGCCTCTACGGCCATGGCCGGCAGGAAGGATACGCCCAGCCCCGAGCCGACCATCTGCACCAGCGTCGGTAGGGAGGTGGCGGCGAAGTTCTCCTCATTGCTGGCCCTGGGCGGGTTGAGGCCGCAGGCGGCCAGCGCGTGTTCGCGCAGGCAGTGGCCGTCTTCCAGCAGGATCAGGTCGTCGCCCTCTAGCGCTTCCGGCCGCACCCGCCGGGAGGTCGCGGCCGGGTGATTGGCCGGGAACGCCGCCAGCAGCTCGTCGTCTTCGACGTGCTCCCAGGCAAGGCCCGTCATGTCGTAGGGCAGGGCGATCAGCGCGGCGTCGAGAGTTCCCGACCTCAGCCCCGCCACCAGGCTGCTGGTCAGGTCCTCGCGCAGGAACAGGCGCAGCTTCGGAAAACGGTCGCGGATGGCCGGCAGCGCCTTGGGCAGCAGGAAGGGCGCGATGGTCGGGATCACGCCCAGGCGGAAGCGGCCCGACAGGGGCTTGCCGGCGCTGCGGGCCGCCTGGACCAGGTCCTCGGCCCGGGCCAGCACGTCGCGGGCGCGGCGCACGGCCTCTTCGCCCACGGGGGTCAGGATCACGCCGGAACGGGCGCGCTCGACCACGGGGGCCCCCAGAACCTTCTCAAGCTCCT
>Ga0190273_10000214_pt1 | contig 27958 bp, 25 predicted proteins | sample Popmic504IS_FD_134513 | JGI IMG/M metagenome (GOLD analysis project Ga0190273, IMG submission 134513) | Populus adjacent soil microbial communities from riparian zone of Shoshone River, Wyoming, USA - 504 IS | ecosystem: Environmental > Terrestrial > Soil > Riparian zone > Trees stand | place... | reverse complement strand
CGCACGGGCTTTGTCTACTACGGCGACTTTGGCCCAACGCCGCGAGAACGAAAAGAGAAAAAAGAGAAACCGGCAAGCAAATGAGAAAGGCAGCGACGAGTGTTAAGTGACAAGTGACAATCAGGAAGCTGCTTTTATCTCGTCACTTGTCACTCCTCACTCGCCACTGCTGTTGAGAGGTGAAATCGATGGCCGACGATCAGAAGAAAGGCGCTTCTTCAGTCAACATTCACGCCGTCATAGATCGCGTTGAGGATAACGATATGGCGGTCATCCTGCTCGGCGACGACGAGCGCGAGCAGATTGAGCTGCCGCTGGATTTTCTGCCCGCCGGTGCGAGTGACGGAGATCACCTGCGTATCACTGTAACGCTCGACCGTGAATCGCGCCGCGCGGCTGAAGAGAAAGTAAAGAACTTGCAGGACGAGCTGGAAAAACGAAGCGGCACGAAGGGGCAAAAGAATTTCAAGCTCTAAATCATCTTCCAACAGTAATTCGTTGATCGCTTAAAAATTTGATGAGCCAACCAATCTCTTACAGTGATGCGGGCGTGTCGATTGATGCGGCCAACACGGCGACCGAACGGATCAAGCGGCTTGCGCGCCGCACCTTTAACGAGCGTACGCTCTCCGAGATAGGGAGCTTCGGCGGGATGTTCGACGGCGCTTTTCCCGCCCTGAGCCATCCCATCCTGGTTGCCTCTGCCGACGGCGTGGGCACAAAACTAAAGATCGCCTTTGCGACCGACAAGCACGACACTATCGGTCGCGACCTGGTCAATCATTGCGTCAACGATATTCTGGTTCAGGGCGCGCGCCCGCTCTTCTTTCTGGATTACATCGCGACGGGCGTGCTCAGGCCAGAGATCGTGGCGAGTATCGTCGAAGGCATCAGTGAGGGTTGTCGCGAGAATCATGCAGTGCTTCTGGGCGGCGAGACGGCAGAGATGCCAGGCTTTTACGCGGAAGGCGAATACGATGTCGCGGGTTTTATAGTCGGCGTCGTGGATCGAGAGAAAGTGATCGACGGCAAGCGCATCGCTCCCGGCGATGTGTTGCTCGCGTTGCCTTCTGTTGGGCTTCACACGAACGGTTACTCGCTCGCGCGCAAACTCTTTTTCGAGGTCGCTGGCTACGACGCTCATCAGCATCTCACAGCGCTCGGCTCGACCGTCGGAGAGGCGCTGCTCGCGCCGCACACGAGTTATCTAAAAGCGCTCGACGGCTTACTGGACGGAGGTCGCATCAAGGGACTGGCGCACATCACCGGCGGCGGGCTCACGGAAAATATTCCGCGCATCCTGCCCGAAGGCACACGCGCCCTGATCGCGCGCGACACCTGGCCCGTGCTGCCCGTCTTCAAGCTGATGCAGGAGTTGGGAAGCGTCGCGGACGCGGAGATGTATCGCACCTTTAACATGGGCGTCGGGATGGTAGTTGTTTGCGCGGACGATGATAAGCAGATGATTAGCGAGCACCTGCGCGAGCAGGGGTTTCCGTCTTACGAGATCGGGCGCGTCCTTGAAGGCAATCGCGAAGTCATCATTTCTTAGTGCGCAAGTCGAAAGCCTTTGTCTTGAGGATTAGACTTGAAACCTTATGTCGCATCGAATAGGTATCATGATCTCCGGGCGCGGCTCAAACATGCTGGCGCTGGCCGATGCTGTGCGCGAAGGGCGTATTCCCGAAGCGGAGATCGTTTTAGTCATCAGCGACCAACGGGGAGCGCCGGGCCTCGCGCGCGCAGCAGAGCGCGGTATTGAGACGCTCGTCATAGAGCGGCGTGGTCGCTCGCGACAGGAACATGACGAAGAGATCGTCGCAGCTCTGCGCGCATACAAAGTTGAGCTGGTCTGTCTTGCCGGTTACATGCGTCTGCTCTCCGCAGAGTTCATAGAGGCTTTTCGCGGTCGCGCTCTGAATATTCACCCGAGCCTGCTTCCTTCTTTTCCCGGCCTTGAGCCGCAGCGGCAGGCTCTTGAGCACGGAGTCCTGTGGACGGGCTGCACAGTTCATTTTGTGGACGAGACGCTGGACGGTGGGCCCATCATCGCGCAACAGGTCGTCCCTGTTCTGAGCGAAGATACCGTCGAAACTTTATCTGCGCGCATACTCAGGGAAGAGCATCACCTCTACGCGGAAGCGGTCGCGCGTGTCTTCAGCGGAGAGTACGAGATTCGTGGACGCCGCGTCGTCCGCAAGGCAACGAAGAGATGAGAAACCGTGTGCGCGGCGCACGCGCACGGCCTGCAAAGTTTATGACGATTGACGAACAACTGGCATACCTCTGTAAAGGCACAACCGATGTGATTCGCGTGGAGGAACTGCGCGCCAAGCTCTTAAGGAGTGCGCAGAGCGGCGTGCCGCTGCGTATCAAGTTCGGCGCTGATCCGACAGCGCCTGATATACATCTGGGCCACACTGTGCCTATCCGTAAGCTTCGCGCCTTTCAGGAACTGGGCCACACGGTCATCTTTCTGATCGGAGATTTTACGGGCATGATCGGCGATCCTTCGGGGAAGAGCGCCACGCGCCCGCAACTGACGCGCGCAGAGATCGAGGCCAACGCAGAGACTTACAAGCAGCAGATTTTCAAGCTGCTCGACCCAGAAAAGACCGAGATACGTTTTAATTCCGAGTGGATGGGTAAGCTTGGCTCAGACGGCTTTGTCCGTCTCGCCTCGCATGTCACCGTCAAACAGATTTTGGAACGCGACGATTTCCAGAAGCGCCTGGCGGAAGAACGCCCCATCGCTTTGCATGAGCTGTTGTATCCGCTCACGCAGGCTTACGATTCGGTTGCGCTCAATGCTGATGTGGAACTTGGCGGCACGGATCAAAAATTCAATCTCTTGATGGGCCGTAATCTGCAACGTGAATACCGTCAGGAGCCGCAGGCCGCCATCATCATGCCGCTGCTGGAAGGCACGGACGGCGTGCAAAAGATGTCAAAGTCCCTGGGCAACTACATCGGCATCAACGAGCCGCCGCAGGAGATATTCGGCAAGGTGATGTCCATCTCGGACGAGCTGATGTGGCGCTACTACGAGCTGTTAACGGACTTACGCACGGAAGAGATAAAGGCGCTGCGTGCGGCGACTGAAAGCGGCGAGCGCAATCCGCGCGACCTCAAAGTCGAACTCGCGAAGCAGATCATCACCGATTTCCACTCAAAGGACGAGGCGGACGCCGCAGAGGAAGAGTTCAATCGTATCTTTAAGCGAAAAGAGCTACCAGAGGAGATTGAAGAGCGTACAGTAGCTTCTGGAGGTTGGGAATTAAAACAATTATTAGTTGAGCTCGGATTAGCTTCTTCTAAAGCTGAGGCCCGACGTTTGATTGAACAAGGTGGTGTGTACGTTGATGGGAAGCGTTGCGACCCTAAGTTTACTGAGGCCCTTATGCTTAAGCGTAACAGGCCCGGATTCGACATTAGAGTTGGCAAACGACGCTTCCTGCGCGTGCGCGGGGCTTGAAATCCGGCGTCGTATGATCTATGAGTGTTCTTCATCGCAGCTTGTAATAAGACCAGTCAATTTATCATCCGATTCTTACGAATCTCTGAGGCATACGCCATGACCAACGAAGAAATGCAGAACACCATTCAATTCATTCTCAATCATCAGGCGCAGTTAACTATTAACCTGGACAAATTCGGTGAGAGACTGGACAGTATCGGCGAGAGACTGGAGAGCATCGGCGAGAAAGTAGACAAGATCGCCGAAGCGCAGGTCGCGTACGAGAGACGCACGAGCAGGCTTGAAGAGTCTTTCCTCGTGCTGGTTCAGCTTTCCGCCAATATGGACGGGCGCATGGATACTTTAAGTATCAATACCGGTAAGCGCATGGATGCCTTTGACGGTCGAACGGGTCGGCTCGAAGAATCTTTCCAGATGCTGGTGCAGCTTGGCCGCAAATATGGACAGGCGTTTAGATACGTTAAGCGCGAATACGGATAGGCGCATCCATGCCCTGACTGCGGCACAAGAACGAACAGACCAGCAGCTTGCGCAAACAGATAGCAAACTCAATACTCTAATAGACACGGTTGAGCGTTATATTAGTAACGGTCGCAACGGGCGCTCTTAAGGATGGGCTGTCATTATCTAATAAGCCACAGAAGGCTTGCGAGCGAAAGATTTGACTCGTCGCTTGTCACTCGACTCTTGTAACTGTCTTAAAAATGGCTGCTGAAGTTCTCAGTACGACTGAAGAGGTGCTGGTGATTGAGACGCCGGAGCGTGTGCCGCTGCATTTCGCTCTCGCCTCAATCGGCAATCGCTTTCTGGCCTGCGCCATAGATCATGCCTTGCAGGTCACTATGATCGCGCTGGTCAGCATAGCCTTCTATATCCTGATGGATTACGCCAGCCTCGGCGGGTTGTTGGAGGATGCTCCCAAATGGGTCAAGGCCGTTCTGATTATCCTCACGTTTCTGATCTTCTCGAGCTACTTTATTTTTTTCGAGTGGCTGTGGAATGGCCAGACGCCGGGTAAGCGCTGGTTGAAACTGCGCGTTATACGCGAGGACGGTCGGCCCATCACCTTCTGGGAAGCGGGCGTGCGAAATCTGCTGCGCCTCTTCGACATGATGCCCATGCCGTTTTATTCCATAGGCCTGATCTGCGTCTTTATCAACAGCAATGACCAGCGCGCGGGCGACATGGTGGCCGGAACAGTCGTGGTGCGCGAACGAGAGGCCGAAGCGCCCTCCTTTAATCAGGTCTTTGCTTCGCCCGTCAGCGATGCGGCCCTGCGCCGCTCCTACAAACCGCTGCCCTTCACAGCCGATCTCTCCTCGCTCACAGAGCGCGAGATAGAGGTGGTCGAAACCTTCCTACGCAGGCGCTGGGACTTGCCAGACGCGCCGCGACAGTGGATGGCCTGGCGCGTGGCGATTCCCCTTATGTACAAGCTTCGTCCCGTGTACGACCGCGACGCTTTTACTTACGAAGCCTTTCTGGAAGAACTGCTCCATCGCTATCGCGCGCAGCATCGTTTCACGGATTAAAGATAAAGAGGGCCGGAGCATATCAGCCCGACCCTCTTTAGCTTGAGCTTGCCTGCGAACTATTTCTGCCATTCGATGGGGAAGAGTGCGTAAGCCTTTTCGGGTTCGAGTTTCACGCCGAGCAATTCTGCGGCGCGCGCGAGCACAGGGTCGCGCCCGGCCCTCATATCTTCAGCGGTAGGCAAACGCAATTCGTCAGGTGTGACGCCTACGCCTTCCAGGCTCTTGCCGTCGCTCATAATCACGTCCGCGTTCGTCACGCTGACACCATAGAACATTAAGATGTCTGTTCCTATTTCGTGATCGTAGTAGCGGCTCTGCATCACAGCGCCCGAGGTGCGGTCGCCTAAGACCGTCCCTCTTTTTTCAAGCTGTATGATGCGCGCGAACATTTCTGCTGCCGAAGCCGAACGGCTATCGACGAGCACTGTGACCTGACCCTTGAAGACTTTATCGCCGCGAGGTTTGACTATCTCCGGCTTGGTCTCCTTGCGGCTCTTTAACTCTGCGGTCTTGATTTCGCGGTCGAAGAAGTAGCTGACGAGTCGCTTCAATGTGTTGGCCGCACCGCCGCCGTTACCGCGCAAATCAAGAATCAGCGCTTTATGATCGCGCGCTTTGTCCATCATGGCGTCCAACTTCTCGTCGCTCATATAAAATTCAGGCATCTTCCAGATAAAAAGGTCCTGGCCGACTTCTGCCGAGCGCTGGCGGTAAAGTCGCGAGGCGCGCTCCGACTCCCTGATTAGATCGAACATGTCATAGAAGAGGTCTTTGAGAGGTTTGCCCTGAGAGACCTTGGATTTGACAAGCACTTCACGCTGCTGGCCGTCTTTGCCAATGACAACAAGCTGTACAGCCGCGCGCGGCTCAAGCCCGTAGTAGACGTATTGCATCTTCCACAGGTTGTCGCGCGTCGGCTCGAACCCGTCTATGGAATAAATCTCGTCGCCGATCTTGATCCCTTGCGCTTCGGCATCGCTGCCGGGTTTGACGGCGATGATAAACGGCTTGCTGCCGATCATCTGCATCTGCCATCCGTAGTCTGTGCGCGCCGAACGCTCGGGCGGTATCATAAAAGTGTGTGAATCGTTGAGCGCATCGAGCGCTCCGGCGATGATGCGAAAAATCTGGCCGTTCGAAGTGGCGCTCTTGATCTTTTCGTCGGCGTTCTTAAAGCGCGCATCCAAATCTATGCCGCGAAAAGTCGGATCATAATAATTGTCCTTGATGTCTTTTTTGATCGTAGTGAGAATGATTCGACCGCGTTCGCGCTCAAGACTTATGGTCTGCGCCTGAGCAACATAAAACGCGCCCATCGTAATCACAAACAAGAAAAAGGTTAGGGCATGAACCGGAACGCGCCGCCATGCACAAAGGAGGAGGAGGAACTGATGGGTCTTCAAAGTGATAAATCTCCTTTTTAAAAGTTTAAGGGGCGACCTATTTGCGCCATTGAACGGGAAAGAGCGAACCGGCCTTTTCCGGGGTCATCTGTAAGCCGACGAGTGCGGCGGCGCGAGCCAGCACGGGGTCTCTTTGAGCGGCCAGATCATTGGCCGTCGGCAGCAGCAATTCGTCCGGCGTGACGCCCGTGTGCTCAAGGCTCTGACCATCCGTCATGATGATGTCGGCATCCGTCACGCTCGTGCTGTATTCGATCAGCAGGTCCTGTCCCAGTTGATGCTCGTATTCCCTGCTTCGCATGACAAAGCCTGAAGAGCGGTCGCCGATCACCGTGCCTCGTTTTTCCACTTGCACCACGCGGGCCAGCACTTCAGCGGCGGAACTCGAATCGCTGTCCACGAGCACGACGAGCTGACCCTTGAAGGCGCTCTCGCCGCGCCCCTTGGCGATCAATGGTTTTGTCTCTTTACGCCTTTTCAATTCTCCTATCGTGACATCGTGATCGAAGAGATTGCCGATCAGTCGCAGCATCGTCTGCTCATACCCGCCGCTGTTGCCGCGCATGTCCAGGATCAGCGCCTTGCGCTTACGCACCTTTTCGATGAGCTCATCAACCTCCCTCTCGGAAAGATCGAACTGCGGCATCTTCCAGATATAGTAATCACTGCCTGCTTCGATCAAGCGATGCGCGTAGAGGCGTGCAAGAGTCTGATATTCTCTGATGAGGTCGCCTCTGTCGTTAGAGACATTGACGCCTCGCAAATCCGTGATGCGTTTACCTTCTCTGACTTGCGCGGCGATCTCCAGCGGCATCCTCTTGCCGTCAGGTTTTTCGATCAGCACTTTCAGACTCGGCCTGGGGCTCAATCGATAAACGATATATTGCAGCTTCCACAAATCCTCGCGCTTGAAAGTATAGCCCTCCAGAGTAAGGATGCGGTCGCCGGGCCTCAAGCCCTTGGCTTCGGCATCACTGCCAGGCTTAACGGCGACGACGTAACACTTTGCTCCGATCATCTGCATTTGCCAGCCGTGATCTATGCGTGCGGGCGTCCTTGGCGGGACAAAAGAGGTGTGCGAGTCGTTGAGCCTCATCACGGCCTGGCCGATGATGGCGAGGATATGGCCCAGGGATTTCGCCTGCTTGAGTTCTTCGCTGGCCTCCTTGAAAACCGTATCCATGTCAACGCCGTGAAAGCCCGGATCGTAATAGTTCTTCTTGATGTCTGCTTTGACCACGTCGAGCATGATCTGGCCCTGAGCGCGATATGACTCCAGCGTCTGCGAGCGCACGGGCCGAAGGGTGCCCGCCATCATGATTAAAAGGCAGAGCACGACGGCCACAGCAGCGGCGCGGATTGATCGAACGAGAGAGGACATATTCATAAAGGCATAAATCTCCTTCAAGATTAAATCGCCGTAGGTTCTAAGTTTTTAGCCGGGGTTCTAACGCGTGCAGCTTATAGGAGAGAACTACTCTCGCTTCTGTGAGCGCGCGATAAATTAGCACAAAACTGCGCCGGGCACAAAACGGCTGGCACAAGCTTTGGTCGAGACTGAATGCCAGCAGAGCCTTACAGTTTTTATCCTGTTCATCCTCAAGACGACCACACGCGCCGCTTAATTGACGCTCCTGCCGCGAGTTTGTTAAGCTTGTCTGTTTCGATTAACAGTCAGTATTTTCACTAGAGAAAGGTTTGGACAAAGAATGTCTCGTGACGTGTTTATTCTCGGCGGAAAGCGCACGCCGATGGGCGAGTATGTCGGCGCTTTGAAGGATATTTCGGCGATCGAGCTGGGCGCGATTGCCGCGCGCGGCGCGCTTGAAGCCACAGGTGTGGCCGCCGCAGAGATCGATCACACGATCATCGGCAACGCGCTGCAAACATCCGGCGACGCCATCTACGGTGCGCGTCACGTAGCCTTGAAGGCTGGCGTGCCCTTTGATCGTCCGGCGCTGACCGTCAATCGTCTGTGCGGCAGCGGGATTCAATCGATCATCTCCGGCGCGCAGATGATCCAGTTGGGCGAAGCGCAGACTTGTCTGGTGGGCGGCATGGAATCGATGTCGCAGGCCCCGCATGTCATACGCGGCGCGCGCTCAGGCTTCGCCCTCGGACAGGGACAGCTTGAAGATAGCTTGATGGTCGCCCTGCTAGACACTTATTGCAATACGCCTATGGCCGGCACGGCTGAGAATCTAGCGCGTCGCCATGAAATCTCGCGCGAAGAGCAGGACAAGTACGCGCTGCGCTCACAGCAGGAAGCAAAGCGCGCGCAAGACGCGGGCGTCTTTGCCGAAGAGATCACGCCCGTCGAGGTCAAAACGCGAAAGGGCGTGACCATCTTCGACCATGACGACCACATGCGCCCCAATACGACGCTCGAAGTTCTGGCGCGGCTTCGCCCGGCTTTCAGTAAGGACGGTTTTGTGACGGCGGGCAACGCTTCCGGTATCGTCGACGGCGCGGCGGCGCTCGTCATCGCGGGCGAGGATTACGTCAAGGCTAAGGACGCGAAGCCCCTTGGCCGTATCGTCAGTTGGGCCTATGCCGGAGTCGAGCCGGAGTTGATGGGCATCGGCCCCGTGCCCGCAACGCGCAAGGCGCTGGAGAAAGCCGGGCTCAAGCTCGAAGAGATAGACCTCGTCGAAGTCAACGAGGCCTTTGCCGCGCAGTATCTCGCGGTCGAAAAAGAGCTGGGGCTTGATCGCTCGCGCACCAACGTCAACGGCGGCGCGATTGCTCTGGGCCATCCGCTCGGCGCATCGGGGACGCGTCTGGTTCTGACCGTGCTTAACGAGCTTGGCAGGCGCGGTGGGCGCTACGGTCTGGCGACGGCCTGTATCGGCGGCGGTCAGGGCATAGCGATCATCTGCGAGCGACTGTGAAGGATAGTGATGAGTGGCAAGTGACGAGCCCGGACAATTGTTTTATCTTGTCGCTCGTCACTTGTCACTTTTCACTCGTCACTACCTTTTAATTATCCTAAATTTCATATCAAATCCGAAAAATTGGGCGTGCCTGTGGCCTCTGATTTATCGCGCGCTGTCGCGAGCAGAGGCTAACGTCTGCCACATCATATTCTTAGGTAGCGCGGGGAAAGCTCACCCTGACACGGCACGATTCTTGCGAAGAATATCCGCTTTTTATCGCTACCGCCGATGCCGATGAATGCACCTAAGCGCGCCCGGTTTTAATAATGGTTTCAAACGGTTGTGATGCTTGCGCAAACTGCATCTGGCATGATAAAAGCTTAACTTCTACGCGGGGTGCCGGTGGTCGGCCTGATCTCATCTTGTATTACGCAGTCCAAAGCAACCAGCGGGATAAAATGTTTCTCTACGCGTCTGTCTGCGGTCGCAATCAGGGCGTCAACTTTCCATCTCATTGCTCTTAAGGAGTTCCCCAGCATGTCAAAATTTATTCGACTCTCTTTCATCGCGCTTTTAATGGCAGCGATGAGCGTGTCGGCGTTCGCGCAGTCCACGACGACTGGTGCTATTGGCGTCATCGTGACAGACCCGACCGGCGCTGTCGTGCCCGACGCTACAGTGACGGTGCGTAACGTCGAAACCAGTAAAGAAGCTACGGCCACGACCGACAGTGAAGGTCGTGTGCGCGTCGCCAACCTTGATCCGGGCAACTATACGGTGACGGTGAACGCGACCGGCTTCGGCGCGTTTACGCAGGAGCAGGTCGTCGTAGAGGTGGGCCGCGTGACCTCCATCGACACGCCGCTGCAAGTCGGCCAGGCCACAGGCTCTGTCGATGTCGCTGCCGAAGCGCCCGTCATTAATACTACGCAGCAGGATTTCTCTACCAACATTAACCAGACTTCGATCAACGAGCTTCCGATCAACGGTCGGCGCGCGTCCAACTTCGCGCTGCTCGCGCCCGGCGTCGTTCCCGAAGGCGGCTTCGGTCTCAACAGCTTTCGCGGCGTCTCTGGTATCTTGAATAACAGTACGCTCGACGGCGGCGATAACAACAACTCCTTCTACGGTGAAGAGCGCGGTCGTACGCGCATCAGCTACGTCGTCAGTCAAGCCTCGATTCGCGAGTTCCAGCTTAACACCGCAAACTACTCCGCAGAGTACGGGCGCGCAGCAGGCGGTGTTATCAATACCGTGACCAAGAGCGGAACGAACGAGTTTCATGGCAGCGTCTTTTTCTATGATCGCGACAACAGATTCGGCGCGACCAATCCGCTGACCACCAGGCCCATCCCCGGCACAACACAGCTTGAGAGGTTCAAGCCGACGGACAAGCGCTATCAATTCGGTGGCACGATCGGCGGTCGCATCATCAAGGACAAGCTTTTCTTCTTCTTTACCTATGACGAGCAGCGTCGCGATTTCCCCGGCGCGGCGATCCTCAGCAGCCAGGCCTATCTGAACAATGTCGCGGCGGGCGCAGCCTGTACGGTGACGACGGGTGTGAACCGCGCATGTCTAACGGCGCTCAACCCGGCCCTTATTACTGACGCCAGGATCACAGAGGCCACCTCGTTCATCTCCAGCCTGCTCGGCGCAGTGCCGCGCACGCAGAATCAGCGCATCTTCTTTCCGAAGATCGACTGGGTTGTGAACAACAACAACACCTTCACGGCTTCTTACAATCGCATGCGCTCGGCATCCCCCGCGGGTATCCAGACACAGCCGACGACCACGAGCGGTATTGCCAGCTTCGGTGACGACTTCGTCGAGACGGATATTTTTAACGCGCGTCTGACCTCGACGATTACGCCGACATGGCTCAACGAATTTCGCTTCCAATATGGACGCGATAATCTGTTCGCCTTCAGCCAGGAGCCGACCGCTGGCGAGCAGGCGATTCTCCCTGCGGGCCTCGACCGCCTGGCGAACGTCTCGCTCAGCAATGGCGTCTCGTTCGGCAAGCCGACGTTCCTTGAGCGCACAGCCAACCCGGACGAAAAGCGTATTCAGTTCGCCGACACGATGACGATGACGCGCGGCCAGCACACCTTGAAGTTCGGTGTCGACATCAACCACGTCAACGACATTCTGGGCAACCTGCTTAACGAGAGCGGCAGTTACGCCTACAGCAATATCAACGAGTTCATCATCGATTACATCAACGTCCGTCAGGGAAATGCCCTGCGCACCGCGGGCGTTCGCTGCTTTACCTCGACGGGCGCGAGGGCCGCGCTCACTGCCGGTAAATGCTACACGAGCAGTTTCATTCAGGGTTTTGGCCCGCCGACGTTCGAGATTCAGACCAACGACTACGGCCTCTTCCTTCAGGATGACTGGCGCATCAGCCCGCGCATGACCTTGAATCTGGGCCTGCGTTATGAGTATCAGCAGATGCCGAGTCCGCAGATTCCCAACACGCTCGCGAATATTGCCGGTCAGGCCGTCGGCCCGGAGCAGACGAATCAATTGCCGTCGGACAAAAATAACTTTGGCCCACGCTTAGGATTTGCTTACGACATCTTTGGCGACGGTAAAACTTCGATCCGTGGCGGCTACGGCATCTTCTACGGTCGCATCATCAACTCGACCGTAATTAATGCCATCAGCAATACGGGCGTTAGCGAATCACAGCGCAACTTCTCGCTGGACAACACGAACGCGACGACGGCGGCTATTGCGCCGATCTTCCCGAACGTTCTGCCCAGTGCTCCGACCATCGGCGGCGCTGCTGCTCCGAATATCGTAGTCTTTGGGCCGAACGTGCAGAATCCTTTGATTCATGAGGGCGATATAATTCTCGAACGCGAGATCATGCCCAACACGGTCGTCTCCGTCTCTTATATCTTTAGCCGTGGTCGTAATCTCACGACCTTCGTTGACCAGAACCTGCCCGCTCCGCAGTTCGTCACCTACAGATTCTCCGGCGGCCCGAACGACGGACAGTCAGTGCGCGTCCCGCTTTTTGGCGGCCTGATTCCGGGTACGGCTACGAGAGTTCCGCGACCCGATACGCGATTCGGCGCGATCACGCAGATTCGCAGCGACATCAATTCGGCTTATGACGGCGTGGTGTTCCAGGCCCAGCGTCGCCTCTACAAGGGGCTTCAGTTCCTGGCCCACTACACGTTCTCGCGCGCGATGGATAACGGTCAGAACTCGCAGACCTTTACTACGACGCAGGCACGTCTCAACCCGTTCGATGATGGCGGTCTGGATACGGAAGCACGCTCGAATAACGATATTCCGCATCGCTTCGTCGCGAGCGCCGTGTGGAATCCGGGAGTTCCTTCGTTCATCGGAGAATCCGCCGTCGGACGCGCGATCTTCCGTGGTTGGACAATTGCGCCGATCTTCACGGCTCAGTCCGGGAACCTCTATTCGGGTCAGACTTCCGGTACGGCTCCCAACTCGATCAGCAGTGGTGTTACCGGATCGGGCGCGACTGGAAGAAATCCGCTCACGCTGCGCAATGCCTTCCGTCAGCCCAGACTCGTGAACCTCGACCTGCGCGTTTCGCGTCGCTTCCACTTCTCAGAGTCTATGAATCTGGAAGTGCTCGCGGAGGCGTTCAACGTCTTCAATCGTTTCCAGGTTACTTCGATCAACTTTACGGAGTACAGCTTCGGTACTCTTCCCGGCGTCACACCGGCCACGACGGGCCTGATCTATCAGCAGCCCTTCGGAACCGTCTTCTCGGCAGGCAACTCGATCTACCGCGAGCGTCAGGTACAATTCGCCGTCCGCTTCGAGTTCTAATCGAAGCTTCGGGCCAAACAAAGAGAGGGCGTGCAATTCTTAAATTGCGCGTCCTCTCTTTTTGTTCATCATCAAACTTTTTGTGCTCTATCAAAGTTGATTCTTGACAGACGTTGAACCTGCATACGAATCCTGCTTCTCTTAATCCCGCATAAATTTCGATTGTCCGAAGATCAAGCACCGCTGCCGCGTGTTATGTATGGAAACGCGTGCTTTTGTGCTTCGCGACGATTGCCCCTCTGAAACATCCGACCGATGCCTATCATCATCGCAACAAAAAGGTTTACGCGCCGCCGAGAGTTTTCCGTCGCCGCGTGGGCCGGGATGGCACATCGCTTGCCATACTCTTTAGGGCGGCGTGGATGTCTTTCGCCGATCAGCAAGACAGGTGCGGATGTCTCGCTTCGCAATCAAATAAGTGATCCGCACGAAGGAGGATTTTCGTTATGGGTCTACCGAACAAAGATGAGATAGAAGGTAAATTCGATCAGGCCAAGGGCGCGATCAAGGAGAACGTCGGTCGCGCTGTTGACGATGAAGAGATGGAGAGCGAAGGGGCGGCTGATCGCGCCGGCGGTAATATTCAAGAAGGCTTCGGCACAGCCAAACGCAAAGTCGGCGAAGCCATAGAGGATGTCGGCAAATCAATCGGCAAATAATCGCTCGAATCACCGTTCAAGGGAAAGACCGTTCATGAAGATTTGATGATCTTCGAGAACGGTCTTTTCACTTGTGCTTCGTCTGAAGTGTCTTAGCGTCAGAGCAAGTTTACTCTCTACGTCGCCAGCGGCTGCTCGGCGCATCCTGCTCATCCAGTAATTTATCAACGCCACGACCGAAGGCTTTTCGACGGTACTCGAAATCAGGTCGCGTAGGACGTTCCCTTTCAAGCTCTCGCTCCCTGGGCGTCATTGCGTGCCGCGCTCGCGGGCCGCTTGCTGCGTGACGATCCCTGCGACGAGCATCCTCTTCATCCGGGCGCACACGCTCGCGCATGCGTGTCTCGTAAAGACGGCGTTCGTCTGCCGGGCCGCGCCCTTCGCGTCGCAGCAATCGCCCCTCTTCGCTTACGGATTCTTCCCGAAGCTCGTGGCTTCGCTCGTCGCGACGCCGATCTTCATCATAGCGCTGCATATTCTCTCGCTGTCCGCGCACCGTCTCTCTTAACTCATCGTTGAATTGCTCGCGTCGCGCGCGCTCATACATCGAACGACCCTCTCTCCGACTGTTACCACTGCGTCTGCCGCCCCTCTCATCATAAACACGATCATTATCTCGCGCCTCGTTTCGACGTGGGCCATAGTCGCGTTCAAATTCAGGGCGCAGAGCGCGCCCGTCCATGTAGTTTGCTTCACTTCTCCGGTCGTCGCGTGCGTCATAGCCGTAATCATGCATGCCTGAAGGCTCAAGTCTTCTGCGGTCGAGCTCGCGCTCTCTATTGCCGGGCTCGCGACTGCTAGCGGGCGGGCGTCGACTTCGCCCTCTGGCTTCGGCGACCTCTGCAAAGCGTTCCAGGTCTTCTTCCAACTGCTCTTCAGGGTTTGTCCCGAATAGGCGTGCGACCAGCGCGCCGATGCGACCTGCGGGCGGATCATAACCGAGTACGACGCGCAAAAGGGTTGTGCCGCGCGCCGTCTCCTGAAAGTCGACTTCACCTTCGGTCTCGACATCGCCGCGCACGCTTCGCCATGCGATTCTTCGATCCGGCTCGAACGCCAGGGTTTCAGCTTCCCATTCGACGCTTGAGCCGAGCGGCGCTTCCGCCGTCCAACGCGTATAACGGCGGCCAGTATATCTAACCTCCTTGATGTGGCTCATCCAGCGCGGAAAGCTCTCGAAATCGCTGAAGAGATCAAAGACGCGCTCGACGGGCGCGTTGATCTCTATGATCTTTTCCGTTCTTTGCATAACTCCCCCTCTTGCTCTTCACTTCGGCTCAACGGATCAAAGCCAACTCGGCGCATAAGGGAGCACGAGCGCGCCGCGCGCTTTCCTCTCTTGCTTGAAAGGCGAGCTTAAGGCCGTGCGCTCCCGACATCTCCTTTTGAAATCCCCTTGCTCACACACAAAGCGCTCTTTATTCCGAACGAACGTGCTCGGCCCCTATGTCTTCGAGCAGTTGTTCGAGCTTTGATACGTCCTCGTCCGATTTGGCTTCGACGCCTAGCAGAATACCGCCGCCACGAAGGCCCGCGTCATAAACTTTAGCGCGATGCTCCGGGATGCCTGCGCCGATCAGAGCGCCGATCAATCCGCCGGTCGCGCCGCCCGCGCCCGCCCCGGCCAGCGCCGCAACAATCGGCCCGGCGATCACAAGGCCCAGGCCCGGCAGCGTCACGCTGACGCCGACCGCCGCGATTGCCGCAAGCGTTGCTCCGATCGCGCCGCCGACTGCGCCGCCGATCCCTGCGCCGTCAGCCGCGTGCGTTCCAGTCTCGACGGCGAACTCCTTATTCTTCGTTGCATCGGACATCAACACGCTGATGTCGTCGCGCGTGTATCCGCGCTTGATGATCGCGTCCAGAGCGGCCTCTGCCGCGACGCGTGTTTTGAAGAGACCTGTCACCAACTTAGCCTTAGCCATAACTTTCTTACTCCTTCACTTCACTGCGATTATCAATAAAGGTGAAAGCAAAACCGTTTCGCACACCTCTTTTATCGGCAACAACTGTGCCGATTGCACAAGGGAGAGCCTGTATGGTAAGGGAACTTTGAATTATGTTGAGATAGTCAGGCATGCTCTGTCAACCCTTGAGGTCTGGCAAGGAGTTGTACGCCTCTCGGACGGCGTATCAAAGCGGAACAAGAAGGCTTGATTCCGGTTGGCCCAACCATCTTTATTAGAACACTCGTCTTGATGTGTAAGTGAGAGCCTCCGATAGAAGACACAGGATGCGCGACTGTTGTAATCTCTTCTCATACTAGAAAACGTTTTCAGGGGGAATAAATGATAAAGGCTGTCATCTTTGACATTGACGGGACGCTGGTCGATTCCGTAGACCTGCACGCGCAGGCATGGAAAGAGGCTTTCAAACAGTTCGGCAAAGACGTGCCTTACCAGCAGGTGCGCCATCAGATCGGCAAAGGCGGAGACCAGTTGATGCCGGTCTTCTTTTCGCGTGAAGAGCTGGAAGAGTTCGGCGAAGAGATGGAAGAGTATCGCGGCAAGATTTACAAAAGAGATTACCTGCCGCGAGTCCGCGCGTTTCCAGGTGTGCGCGAGCTTTTCATAAAGATCAAGGAGGACGGAAAACGCATCGCGCTCGCCTCTTCGGCCAAAGAGGAGGAATTGAAGGTTTATAAAAAGATCGCGCAGATCGAAGACCTGGTCGAAGAGGAGACGAGCGCCGACGATGCCGATAGATCGAAACCACACCCGGACATCTTTAAGGCCGCGCTCGAACAGTTGAAAGATGTTTCTGTAAATGAAGCGGTCGTCGTCGGCGACACGCCTTACGATGCGGAGGCCGCCGGTAAATTGCGCCTGCGCACCATCGGCGTGCGCTGTGGTGGCTTCCCTGAAGAAGAACTCCTCGCCGCCGGAGCAATCGCGATCTACGATGATCCGTCCGATCTCCTTGCGCGTTACGACGAAACAATCATCAAGAAGGGATAAGGGCTTTAGGGATGAGGGCGGAGGGAGGAGGGATGGAAAAGTTTGAGTAAAGCGTCATTTAACAATCCACTCAATTATTCATCCCTCATCCCTCATCCCTTATCCCTCCGCCCTCATCCTTCATCCCTTATTCCGTTGTGAGAATTCTGCATATCAGTTCTGCGCGCGCGCTCGGCGGCGGCGAAAGACATCTGGCCGATCTCGTCAACGCTCTGGCAGGGCGCGGCCATCAGGTACACGTTGCGCTCGCACCACGTTCTCCTCTGCGCGAAGAGCTTAACGAGATTCCCGCACGAAATATCCTTACGCTGCCGCTGCGAAATGCCTTGGATGTACAGAGCGCGCACGAGCTGTCGCGACTGGTACGTCGGCTGGACATTGATGTGGTGCACGCGCACATGGCGCGCGACTATCCGCTGGCCTCTTATGCTACGCGGCGCGCGGCGCGTGCGCGGCTCATCATCACTCGCCACGTCCTGTTTCCTTTGAACAGGCTTCATTCCTGGACGCTCTCGCACGTCGCGCGTGTCATCGCCGTGTCCGAAGCGGTCGCACGCGCGCTTCAATCGCAACGCATCTTTCCCGCAGACAAAATCACCGTCGTGCCGAACGGTATTGATGTACGGCGTTTTGATAAAGTTGCGCGCACGACAGACCCTCAAGCCTTTCGTCGTAGCCTCGGTATTGGCCCTGAGCGCTTACTCGTCGGGACAATTGGAGAACTCAATCGGCTCAAGGGGCAGGAGGAGTTGTTGCGTGCGGCGAGCCTGCTGGCGGGAGGTTTTCCGGAGGCGGATTTCGTCATCGCGGGCGCGGATGTCTCGCGCACGGGCGAGCATCGCGCGCGTTTGTTGAAGATGATTTCGGAGTTCAAGCTGGAAAAGCGCGTGCATCTGACGGGCTGGCTGACGGATGTCGCGCCGCTTCTACACGCGCTCGATCTGTTCGTCTCAGCCTCTCGCACAGAATCGTTCGGACTATCAATCGTTGAGGCGCTCGTCTCCGGTGTAGCGGTCGTCGCCACTGCGACTGAAGGAGCGCGCGAAATCCTGTCGGACGGGGAGACGGGTTTGATTGTCCCCATCAACGATACGGAGCAGTTAACAGCCGCCATCGCTCGACTGCTCGAAGACAAGGGAGAGCGAGAGCGGCTGGCGAAGAGCGGGCGCGCGTCGGCGCTCGAACGTTTCAGTCTCGAACGGATGGTTCTGGCGACGGAGCTTATTTATCGAGAGGCGATTGCTTCGCGGTAACGCGGTCGCCTCGCGCTAACACAGGCAAAAGGTGACGGGCACGAACAAAAAATTATTTGTCCATCCCTATCCTTTTCGACGCGTGATGTCTCTTTATAAGTAGAGGGCCAAACGAGGGAGCGGCGGCGATTCCTCAGGGCGGCGGTGGTGTGTGCATGGCGAAGGCGAGCGCAGCAGAGACGCCGGACGAATTACTTGTCGTCGCGGCCATCCTTGGAGATATGGGTGCGTTCGACGAGCTTGCCTCGCGCTATCGCGCGGCGGTGGTGCGCACTGCGCGCTCAATCGTCGGGCTGAGCGACGCGGAAGATGTCGCGCAGGACGCTTTGCTGCTGGCCTTCAAGGCTTTGCCGTCAATCGAAAACCCTGCGAAGTTCGCCGCCTGGTTGTCGGCGATCACGCGCCACAGGGCGCTCCGCTGGAGCAGACGCGAGCGCGCCACGACAGGGGAACGTGTTGAGCTTGACGATCTGCTGCTTGAACAGATCAATGCTTTATCAGGGCCTTCGGTGGATGAAAGCGGCGCTGACGAGGAGATCAATCTGGCGCTCGAAAATATCCCGGCAGATTATGCGCTCGTTTTGCGTCTGCGTTTTCTGGACGAGATGCCGCTTAAAAGAGTGGCGGCGTTTCTGGGCCTGTCGCTTGCGACCACAAAATGGCGTGTTCATCGCGGCAAGATGTTGCTGCGCGAGCAGGTCGAACTTTTAAGATCGAGAGGTAAGGAATGGAAAGAGAAAAAGAGTTATTGAAGCTCATCAATGTGCTGCGTCAGACGGCGCGCACTGCCATGCACGGCGAATTGACCGGAGATGATAAGGGGGCCGCGCGCTTCTGCGCCGAAAAGTTCAATCGCGTCCTGGCCCGTCTCAAACAGATTGACGAGAGCGTCTCGACTGTCTTCGAGCCGCTTAGCGCGGACAGTTCGCTGACGGTGACGGCGATGGCCTGCCGCCAACTCGCCGCCTACTATGACGACGAGCTTGGGCCATCTGCGAGGTTTCGGCATGCCTACGGCCTGGCCTTTGACCCGAAGACCTTCAAGGATTTCTGGCACAAGTCCGGACGAGAGATCGAGGACTTGGGGGAATTTATACGCGAAAGCATCGCCGAGTGGACGCGCCATCGTCATCATCAACCGAAGGACAAGCGCGAGCCGCAAGAGGGAGCGAAACCCTAAATAGCCTGTACGGATGCGCGCTCGGCAATCGAGCGCTCGCAGACACAGAAGTACATGCAAGGAATGCCGGGCCTGCGCGCGTAGCAGATGTGCTCATGCGCGCGGGCTTCGATTTGTCATTGACTTTCTGCGGAATATAAATATAGTAACACTCCATCTCTAAGAACCGCCTCGTGACAATTCAATCGAACGGAGACCAGATTATGAGAAGGCTATTCGCGTTCTTTTCCGCAGCAGTGATCTGCTTCGCATTAACACTCGCGATCTCTTACAGCACGCGCACGGCGACAGCTCGGACAGACAAGTGTGATGATTGCGTCGCGAGATGTGGACTAAAGGAAGAAGAGTGTTACGCCAAACATGGATTTGACGAAATAAGATGCGCCGATAAGAAAAATGAATGTGTTTCTCAGTGCTTCAAAAATCTTTGTGAGCAATAACACGCATTCTCTCGCTCAGAAGTCCTGATACAAAGGCCGTCATCAAGGCCTCGGTTAGAGAACAAAAGCGAGTCCCACGCGCTAACTTCAGTTGAACCTCGCTCAAACCGAAGTCCAGCCGTGGGTGAAGTACCCGTCTGTCGTCCGCGCACACAGCGCTTTGATCTCTTATCAGCCAACCTCTACGAACAAATAAAACAATCAGGCCCGGAAGAAATCAAACGACGATAAAATGGTACTGAGACACGCGCGCTCTGAAACAAGCTCCTCTAATAGCTCTGCCTTCAAATAGGCTCTTTCCGCTCTGCGTCGTCCGATGGCTCATCGATGATGGCATCACGCCCGCGCCCTTCGAGCGCGAGCAAACCTTCTATGTCCAGCAGGTCGTGCGGGCGGCCATTGTCGCGCTTGATCCTGAGCAGATGTTCAAGCGACGCGACGCGTGCCACACTATCGCTCTCTCCGACGCGCACGCGCACAGAGTCCGGCCACAGCTCGTTGAATCCAATATGGTGGCGGACGAATACATCCACCTCTCGCCCGGATTGGTCGAACGTACGCAGCACCGACAACATACTGAGCGGAATTGGAATGCTGGGCATAAAGCCCGCGCGCGCCAGGGCATGCAGCGCGCGGTTCGTTTCCTGCGGCGCGGGGTCGACGATAATATCAAGGTCTGCGACTGCTCGCTTGTGGCCGTGCAGGGCGACCGCCACACTGCCCGTGACGACATATCGCACGCCACCGCGTTCGAGCTCGTCCAGAACGTCACAGTAAGTCTCCGCAGTTCCCAGGTTCACCGTCTCTGTACCTCCTTAGTGCGTATGTTACGCTCCGACCAACTTGCCGCCATCACCGGCGATGATTTACAAACGTGAATCGGCGAAAGCTCAGCATCTTCTTCATAAGCTTCTTCAGGTGATGCGCGTCTTATTAAAGTTAGACGTATTCGTGGCGCGATTCAAAAAACAGTAGACCGTTTCAACTCGTGGCTTGGTCGTACCTCACAGCGCATCTATTTTGGCGGCGAGGATAAAGTCGCTCTCGGTCAGGCCGTCTATCTTGTGCGTCCAGATGGTGATGGTGGCGTGACCCCAGCCGAAGCAGATGTCTGGATGATGGCCCTGCTGCTCGGATAGTTGGCCCACGCGATTGACGAACTCGAGCGCCTCGGCGAAATCCTTGAACTTGTAGTTTTTGAGCAGGTGGTGCTCTTTCTCCACGTCCCACGCGTCCAGTTCCTTGAGCAGTTCGGTAATCTCTGTGCCCCGCAGCGGCGGCACGCCTCCACGACACGGAATGCACTCGCGATTAGACAGCTTACTCATCTTCCGTCAGTTCTCCTTCAAACGCTTTTTCAATTTAAATTGAAGAGCCCAACTTCTCAAAGCGTGTACGCCACAATAATCATGAGCGCGGGTTTCAATGTGAATCTACGCCTTTCGCCGCAACGATAGCTCATCAAGCCAGAGAGATATATCGTATTATGATCGAGCCTGCCAGCAAAACAAGAGAAGACTGAGCCGGTCTCTGTGCGCGTGCGGCGCGCAGGTGTCTCGGCGTGCGTTCCACACTTGGCAAACTGGCCTGCTTGCGGATAGTCTTACCCGTCTAAAGATTCGCACTTTATCCGTATAGGATCGGAGGAAAACGCCCGTGGCCGTTATTCGTCCCTTTAGCGCCCTGCGTCCGCCCACAGACCGCGCCGCACAGGTCGCCAGTCCCCCTTATGATGTCGTCAATACGGAGGAGGCCCGCGCGCTTGCCGCCGGTAATCCTTTGAGCTTCCTGCATGTCTCGCGCCCGGAGATCGATCTGCCGGAGGGCACAGGAATCTACAGCGATGCGGTTTACCAGAAGGCCGCAGAAAATTTTCAGCGCCTGATAAAAGAGTGTCCCCTAGCTGCCGACGATACGCCGAGCATCTATCTGTATCGCCTGATTATGGGCGAGCACGAGCAGATAGGAATCGTCGCCTGCTGCTCCGTTGACGAGTACGACCGCGACATCATACGCAAACACGAGCGCACAAGGCCCGACAAAGAGGACGACCGCACGCGTCATATACTGACCTTGCGCGCGCAAACAGGCCCTGTCTTTCTCACTTATCGCCCGAGCCGCGACGTGGATACGATGGTCATGGATACGACCATGAGCGATGCGATCTTCGACTTTACTGCGCCGGACGGCATAGAGCATACGATCTGGCGCGTACCCGATGCACTGCGCTTTACTTACGCATTTCGCGATGTGCCTTTCCTCTACATCGCGGACGGTCATCATCGCGCCGCTAGCGCTTCGCGCGCGCGCGCCGCTCTGCGTGACCAGAACACGGAGCACACTGGTGAAGAGGAATACAACTATTTTCTGGCCGTGCTGTTCCCGGCGGATCAATTGCAGATTCTTCCCTACAATCGCGTCGTGCGCGATCTGGGAGAGCGCCTCCCGCAGGACTTTCTCGCCGAAGTCGGGAAAAAGTTTCGCCTGACTGTGGGCGCACAACCTTCGCCCGCGACGCGCGGGGCGTTGAGCATGTATCTGGATGGACGCTGGTACGGGCTCGCGCCCAATGAAGATGAGCCCGCTGTCGATGGCGTGGTCGCTTCGCTCGATGTCAGCGTGCTACAGGATCAACTGCTCGACCCTGTTCTCGGCATCAAGGACGTGCGCACGGACAAACGCATAGACTTCGTCGGCGGAGCGCGCGGCACGGAGGAGCTGGAGCGTCTGGTGCGAGAGGGACACGCGGCGGTCGCCTTCTCGCTTTACCCGACGACCGTGGACGATCTGCTGAAAGTCTCGGACGCGGGCAGTATCATGCCGCCCAAATCAACCTGGTTCGAGCCCAAGCTCAGAGACGGGTTGCTGATTCATACGATTTGAAAGTAGTAAGTAAACAGTTTTCAGTTTTTAGTTTTCAGTTATCAGCCAGAGACAAACGGCTTTTACTCAAAACTGAAAACTAAAAACTGAAAACTGCGAACGGAGTGAGCCATGCATGTGCTGATCGCAGATAAGTTCGAGCAGTCCGGGCGTGACGGCCTTCAAGCTATCGGCTGCGAAATCACATACGAGCCGGATTTGAAGGACGAGGCGCTCACGGAAGTGATTCGCGAGAAGAGGCCGGATGTTCTGGTCGTGCGTTCGACGAAGGTATCCGAGAGCGCGTTGGAAGCGGGCGCGCTGAAATTGGTCGTGCGCGCCGGAGCGGGCTACAACACGATTGATGTGGCGGCGGCCTCGCGGCGCGGAATATACGTCTCGAATTGTCCGGGCAAGAATTCCATCGCCGTGGCCGAGCTTGCTTTCGCGCTTATACTCGCGCTTGATCGTCGCGTCCCCGACAACGTCGCGGCTCTGCGCGAGGGGCGCTGGAATAAAAAAGAGTTCTCAAAGGCGAGCGGCCTCTACGGTCGCACGCTCGGCCTCATAGGCGTGGGCCGGATCGGGCAGGAGATGATTCCGCGCGCGCGCGCCTTCGGGATGCACGTCATCGCCTGGAGTCGCAGCCTGACACCGGAGCGCGCCGAAGCCTTAGGCATCGAGCACAAAGATAGCCCGCAGGAAGTTGCGCGCGCTTCCGACATCCTGAGTGTGCATCTGGCCTTGAAGCCGGAGACGCGAGGGCTTGTCGGCGCAGATGTTTTCGATTCGATGCGCGACGGCTCGCTCTTTATCAACACCTCGCGCGCCGAGGTCGTGGATCAAGCGGCGCTCCTGGATGCGATGAGAACGCGTCGGGTTCGCGCAGGGCTCGATGTTTATGCGAATGAGCCAGCGTCCGCCGTGGGCGAGTTTACCGACGAGATCGCGCGCGAGCCGAATCTCTATGGCACGCATCATATAGGCGCTTCCACCGATCAGGCGCAGGAAGCGATTGCCGCCGAGACCGTCCGCATCATTCAGTCTTTTAAAGAGACGGGCAAAGTTCCGAACGTCGTCAATCTGGCAGATCGCACGCCTGCCACGCACCGCCTGGTCGTGCGACACCGTGACCGTCCGGGCGTGCTCGCGCACGTGCTCGACGCGGTCAAGTCGGCGCAGATCAACGTGCAGGAGATGGAGAATATTATATTCGAGGGTTCTGAGGCGGCTGTTGCGCGCATCAATCTTGAGAGCGAGCCGCCGCGCGAGATGATCGAGCGCTTGCAGGCCGAGAACCCGGACATCCTTGAGCTTAACTTACTGGAAATCAGAAGCTAGCTTCATGTTGGAGGCCGCGATGAAAAACAGAAGCGCCGCGCTCTTGCTATTCATGCTCATAAGCACTTCATCAGTCGGGTTGATTGATGCCGCAGAGGCGCAGCAACCACGCGCGAGTGAATCAAGCAGTGCAGCGACCGGCGCGAAATGCCCCGTGTTCGTCACGGTCAACGGCGCAGTGCACGCTCCCGCTCGGCTTGAACTGCGACGCCGTGTGCGTCTTTCAGAGGCGCTTGCAGTTGTCGGCGGTATCACCGAATGGGCGACGGCAAAGATTCAGATAACTCATACTGCGCCTTCGGATTCAGGATGTAACGCAAGTGATACGAATAAAAGTTCTGAGCACCTTGTTGAGACTTTCAATCTGGCAGGGCTTTTGCTCGACAACGAGAAATCCAATCCATATTTGCTGCCCGGTGACATCGTGAATGTTCTGGAAGCCGCCGGAGTCGCTTATATCATCGGCAACGTGGTAAGCCCGCAGGCAATCATCCTCAGGGACTCATACACCCTCACACGAGCGCTCGCAATAGCGGGGGGCCTTCTCTCAAGCGCGAGCACGGACAAAATTTACCTCTACAGACAAAGCCCTAAGGATGCCACTTTGACTACTATTCGTATCGACTTGAAAGCGATAAGGAAGGGTCGTGCCGAAGACCTCTTGCTTGAGCCTTATGATATTGTCGAGGTGAGAGACAAAAGGTCTCAGATATGGCGACCAATTTTCCCTGTCAAGCCACAACCAATAGGGCACACGTATCGCGTCATTTACTAAATTCTTCGATACCGAATATTCAAAACCATGCAAACGACTCTCATCACGGGCGCGTCCTCCGGTATCGGCGAGGTCTTTGCGCGCCGTCTCGCTGCGCGTGGCGAGAATGTGCTGCTGGTCGCGCGCTCTGCGGAAAAACTGGCCACCATCTGTAACGAGCTTGGCCGCGCCAGCAATATCAACGCGCAGTACGTGGCACTGGATTTGTCTGAGCGCGACGCGCCCGCACGTCTTGTTGCGGAGACACAGGAGCGCGGCCTCGAAGTAGAAACGCTGATTAATAACGCGGGCTTTGGCTCTATGGGCGACTTTATGGCGCAGGACATGGAGCGCGAATTGAACATGATCGATCTCAACGTCAGGGCGCTGGTCGAGCTGACCTACCGCTATCTAGCGCCCATGCGCGAGCGCAGAAGCGGCGCGATCATCAACGTCGCTTCGACCGCGGCCTTTCAACCAGTGCCCTTTATGGCGACCTACGCGGCGACCAAAGCCTTCGTGCTCTCCTTCTCCGAAGCCATCTGGGAAGAGAATCGCCCGCTCGGCATCAAGGTGATGGCGCTCTGTCCGGGCGTGACGGATACAAATTTTTTCGATGCGGCAAAGATTGAGCGCCCGCCGATGCGCGTCGCACAGACGCCCGAGCAGGTCGTTGACACGGCGCTTCGCGGATTAGAGCGAGGACGCAGCCACGTCATCTCTGGCTGGGCCAACTATTTTATGACGGAATCCGAACGGCTCGTGCCGCGTTCGTTCATTGCGCGCCTGGTCGGAACCGCCCTGCGCCCGCGATACGGGGTTAAAGACAGTAATCAGTAAACAGTTTTCAGTTTTTAGTTTTGAGTTTTCAGACGAAGACGAAGTGCTTTTACTCAAAATTGAAAACTAAAAACTGAAAACTGCTTTCGAGGAGATAAATGATGAGTGAGAGAATCTTTAATTTCAGTGCCGGGCCTGCCGTTTTGCCGCGACCTGTGTTGGAAGAAGCGCAGCGTGAGCTGGTGGCGTTGCCCGGTGTGGGCATGTCCATTATGGAGATCAGCCATCGCTCGAAGGCTTTCGACGAGATCATCGCGCAAGCCGAGAGCGGCCTGCGCGAGCTGCTCGGCATACCGGACAATTATCACGTCCTCTTCCTTCAGGGCGGCGCGAGCCTGCAATTCTCCATGATCCCCATGAACTTCCTGACGCAGGGCGCGAGCGCGGACTATATCCTGACGGGCAGTTGGGGAAAGAAGGCGCTCAAGGAAGCAAAGCGAGCGGGCGCAGTGAGTGTTGCCGCCACGATGGCTGACTCGAATTTTACGCGCGTCCCCGCGCAGGATGAATTAAAGCTAGACCCTGCGGCTGCCTACGTGCATATCACTTCGAACGAGACGATAGAGGGCGTCGAGTGGAAGCAGGAGCCTGAGGTGGGAGGTGTGCCGCTCGTCGCGGACGCTTCCTCGGATATACTTTCGCACCCTATCCCTGTGGAGCGGTACGCGCTCATCTACGCGGGGGCGCAAAAGAACATGGGCCCAAGCGGCGTGACGCTCGTCATCGTCCGCGACGACCTGCTCTCGCGCATCCCAGAAGGTCTGCATACGATGCTCGACTATCGCACGCACGTCGAGGCCAAATCGCTCTACAACACGCCGAACACCTTCGGCATTTACATCATCATGCTGGTCACAAAATGGCTCAAGGAAAAGGGCGGGCTTACAGCAATGCACCGCGAGAATGAAGAGAAGGCGCGGCTGCTCTATGACGCGATTGACGCGACGCAGTTTTATCGCGGCCACGCCGATGCGGACTCGCGCTCTCTTATGAACGTCACGTTCCGTCTGCCTTCGGAAGAGCTGGAGAAACGGTTTGCCGCAGAGGCGACCGCAGAGGGTCTTGACGGCCTCAAAGGACACCGCTCTGTGGGCGGCATACGCGCTTCCATCTACAACGCCTTCCCACGCGAGGGCGTCGAAGCGCTCGTCTCGTTTATGAAAGAGTTCGAGAGGAAGAACGGTTAAGACAGGAAGTTCGGAGTAAAAAAGAAAAGTGGATGATAAAGAGCATGCTCCTTATCATCCACTTTTGTTTTTGTTACTTGTCAGGCTTTTGTTTTACCAGCGAGGCTCGCGGTCGTTGCGGCCACCGCCGCCGCCGCCACGATCACCACGGTCGCGTCCGCCGCCACCGCCATAACCGCCACGACCACCACCACCGCCGCCGCCGTAACCGCCGCGACCGCCACCACCGCCACCGCCGCCGCGATCCGTCTTCGGCTTGGCTTCGTTGACGGTCAGATTGCGACCGCCGAACTCCTTACCGTTGAACATCTCTATGGCCTTGGCAGCCTCTTCTGCGGTCGCCATTTCGACAAAGCCGAAGCCGCGCGAGCGACCCGTCTCGCGATCTTCGATCACTGATGCTGATTCCACCGTACCCGCCTGCGAGAACATATCGCGAAGCTCGTCGCCGGAGGTGCGGAACGAGAGATTACCGACATAAAGTTTCGTAGCCATACTGTTTTTTTTATCCTTTTAAGGTCAAAGGAAGCGCGGGCCGGAGTTGAATCGCACGGATCAGAAGGCGGGGAGAACGCTTTCCCTCTCGGCGAAACGCGACAAAGCCCGGTGCTCTAGCAGTAACGAGAGCGGCTTCGAACGGGTTAAAAAAACTAGCCTCACTCTCTCCTCAGCCGAACGTCGTCGCCATACGGTCACGGGCAGGCGCAATCACCATTGACGCGCGAGAGCAGGAACCAAACACCTGCAAGTATGCCTGACATCCCTCAGAGAGCGCAAGCCGATACCAGACGCTTAAAAGCCGTCAAGTGCCTTGCACAACCGGCGGTAACGGCTAATAATGGAGAGCGTATCGCCCGGACGCGCCTCTCTTTTTAAGGAATCTGAAAGGAAACTTGTTTTATGCAGTCCCCAAGCTTTTCGTTGCTGGCCGCGATCTTAGTCTGCTGTGCCGCCTGTACGTTGGCGCAGCAGCCAGCCACCTGCGCCCTCAAGCAGGCTCCGGCATTGCGAGGGCTGCGTCTTGGCATGACCGCCGTGGAAGTAAAAAAGAGCCTCGCAGACTCAAGCATGTTCGACTCCAGACGTTCTGCCGCCAACGCCGTCAAATCGAGCGCCGTCAATATCTCTGCTTCCGAGTTGAGCGAGGAGAACGCCGAAGGCGTAGAGAATATTTATCTGACCTTCGTTGACGAGCGTGTGGCTCATATCAAAGTCACCTATAACAGCGCCATGCGTTGGGACGGCGCTCAGGATTTTTTCACGCGCGTCTCGGAAACGCTTGGTCTACCCAAACGCGTGGGCACGGAGTCGAGTTATGGCAGCGGCGGAAATGAAGGGTATGTCGTCTCGTGCGGCGAGTTCAGAGAGATTCTG
>Ga0190273_10000213_pt1 | contig 28127 bp, 20 predicted proteins | sample Popmic504IS_FD_134513 | JGI IMG/M metagenome (GOLD analysis project Ga0190273, IMG submission 134513) | Populus adjacent soil microbial communities from riparian zone of Shoshone River, Wyoming, USA - 504 IS | ecosystem: Environmental > Terrestrial > Soil > Riparian zone > Trees stand | place... | reverse complement strand
TTGGTCAAAGATATACGCAAGGGCGAAGCAAACCACCCGCTACGCCATCTCCTGATGATGCGGTTCCTTGGGCACGGTGCCGAGTCGTTCTTCAATTTGCCTAGTATATTCCAGCCTTTCGGCAACGGCCCTTGGCCGTGTCTCAATCCTACATGCTCTCATTATGGAAGACGTGATCTTAAGGAGGTCCAGGTTATATATAGGTCGTCTGGCTTACAAGGCACAGTACCCGTAGGAATCTTCAAGTGTGTGAATTGCGGCTTCACCTATAACCGCATCGGCCCTGATGGTAATGACGAGGATTCGCATCGAATCAACCGAGTGCTGCAGTATGGCCCAGTGTGGGACAAAGCTTTAAGCAAGTATTGGAAAGACCCGGAGCTAGACCAGCGTGAGATTGCGAAAAGGTTAGCAACAAACCGTATGAGAATAAAAAGGGAGGCCAAACGGCTAGATTTACCATTCCCACGGCAAGGTCCAGGTTACCAAGTAACGAACGAGATTAAACGCCCGGAAATACACTACCCTAATAAGGTACTCAGTAGTAAGAAACCCAGCAACGATGACATCAACAAGTACCGCGGAAAGTGGTTGCGAGCCATAAAGAATAATCCTCGACTTGGTCGCACGGCATTAAAGAAGAAGGCACGCCACATTTATTCCCAACTCCAGAGGCATGATTCTGAGTGGCTTTCAGCACACATGCCCCGTGCACAAAAGCAGGGCGGACCGAGGCGCGTCGTGAACTGGCACGCGCGCGATGTCGAATTGGCGAGTGCAGTAAAAGTCGCCGCGAAGCTTCTCAAAGAGGCTCCTGGCAAGCCAGTGAGAATAACTAGATGCCTGATAGGTAAAGAAATAGACCGTAGAAGCCTGTTGGAGAAATATTCCCATAAGCTACCTAGAACGTGGAAAGTACTTGAGAAAGTGGTTGAGACTCAATTGCAGTTTGCGCAACGTCGAATACAATGGGCAGCATACAGTTTTCACGAGGAGAGCGTGAGGCCATCAAGGTCGGCCCTCCTTCAGCGAGCTGCCCTCGACTTTAACATTTGGCAGGAACCATCGGTAAAAGCTGCGACAGAAGCCGCTCTAAGCTCTTTTATGTAAAAGTAAGGGGCCGGAACAAAATCCTACCCAAGAGGGTTGCTCATTTCTTACAACTTTAACCTCTGATTTTGGATGTAGTTTCGTGGACAATCAACAATAACACTCTTCAAACTATTCTCAGTCAAAGCGCGTGTTTACACCCGAGACTCTCGCTCTGTGGTCTCAGGGTAAGAACGCAGGGCGATACTCTGCTGATGTATGCGAACGATAACCCCCAAAATTATTTCGCGTAGCTTTTTGTACGGCGAACTCCTTTGAGTTGTCGGCCATTCGAAGCCCTACTCTTTCTGGGCAGTCAAGTCACTAAACGATAGATACGTTTTGTGTAGTGTTTTGTAAATGATTAAATCAGATTGAAGAGGATCGGGAAGCTAGTTACCATAGCTCGGCTGGATTATTAAATATTAGGGTAGATGCTTACCCTTCTTGTCTATCTGAAATGCGGTGCGTATGAGCGATGTGCAAATTTGGCGGTACCTTACTCTAGCCAAATACATAGATCTGCTTCGAACGAATTCGCTGTACTTCCCGAAAGCGTCTCGCTTCCAGGATGAGACTGAAGGCAAGTGGTGGGGGCATGCTCTCCTATACGAAAGAGCCCAGAAGTGGAGCCAGTCTCCGGAGAACAGAAAGGTACTTGAGGGGATTCTTGAAAGGGCTGGAGATGATCAGTCGGCGATTCTCCAAGAGACAATTAAGCTGCTTCCATCTGTAAATGAATGGGTCCGAAAGATACTCATCACGGGGACCCAAGTTTATCCGCATAAACGGCGAGAGTATTTCGAGGGTGTAATCGCAAGTTGGAAGAAGACCTATAACAATCACAGCAAGTCTGTGGAAGACTGGAAAGCATCAATTGCGGTTCATCGTGAATCTACTTACATAAGTTGCTGGAATCGTGCTTCCTCAATGTCATTAGCGATGTGGGAGATGTATGGCGGCGGGCGTGAATCCGTAGCCGTGCTCTCTACCAGAAGTAAGCTGGAAGCTTTACTCCAGAATAATGCTTCATTCTTAGAGCAGCATGGCCTGAAAAGTGGTGTTGCAGATGTTGAGTATCTTGAAGGCTTGAAGAACCCTGATGAGGGAGTGCAGGAGCGCATCTATCAGGTTCTTTTCGAGAGAGACCAAGATTTAGAACTCGGGCTATTCACCATTAAGCCGAGTATTTTTGATTTCGAGCGAGAGGTACGCGGGATAATCTACCCAAAGCGTGAGTTCAATGATCCACTAAAAGACCCACATCCGGATAAGTCTGGATTCCATCTTTCTATTGGCGGCAGCGAAGCACAAGGGGAACAATCGATCTTAGGCTTTATAGAGAAAGTTTATGTACATCCAATGTTGGGCGATGATTCGATGGTGGTCCAAGTCGTAAAAGAAATAAACATGCGCTTCGGCGTGGCCGAAATACCTGTCGTCGCTGATAAGATCGAGGCTTTTGGAACTGATATTATGTTACCCCCAACCGCAGACTAGGACACAGTATGCCGCAACTTTTAAGGCTCCCAACGATTACTGAAGAAGATGCGCTAGGACGTATCATTTCTTGGCTAAAAAACCCAAAGAGAAATAATGATCCGGTTAATCGTCCTAATTATGGCCACGATCTTTATGTCCCCAATATGATCCTGAGCTGTCTGGACGAAGTACAGCGAGAACATCGAAGCCAGAACCCCACAGGGATGATTACATACCAGTTTGACGACACTACCGGGGCAGAACCTTTCTATGGCGCCGCGTGGAATCTGTGTCGGCGGGGCATCCTGCACCCGAACGTCACTAAATTCGATACCCGATATACCACGTCGATGCTCATCGGGACGGGGTTCACGATCACGCCCTACGGGAAGAGATGGCTCAACGAGATTAGTGGATATGAATGTATCCCATCAGAGTACGGACGCTTTGCTCAACTGCTCGCCAGGCATTCCAAACGCTTTGGTAACGGCTATCACGCGCGTAGCCAGGAAGCTGTGAGTTGTTATCAGGCACACACCTATCTGGCCTGCTGTGCGATGTGCGGCGCATCCGCAGAATCGATCATGTTGGCAATCGCCATTGCCAAGCGTGGTGATGAAGAGGCGGTTCTTCAGGAGTACAAGTCTGCGAGCGGTCGCAGCAAGGTTGAGAAGATAATCACGGGCCAGCAGAGTGGTCGTATCCAGCAGGATTTTACACTCTTCATGAGCTTACTAAAGTACTGGCGCGATGAGGCGGCGCATGGCTCCCTCTCGAGCATCGATGAAGAGGAGGCCTTTACCACGTTGATTCTCTTATTGAGGTTTGCACGATTTGCGGATGATCGCTGGGATCAGCTTATATAGTGAGAACTGGGCGTCGCATAAATTATGAGAGACGACTTTCCTGAAGATGTTAAGAGAGCGGTCGCAGCCCGCGTCGGATACCGGTGTTCGCGATTCGACTGCCGCGCGCTGACCAGCGGCCCCCAAGTGGACCCGTCAAAAGCTCTCAACGTCGGGGTGGCCGCTCACATCACCGCCGCGTCGCATGGTGGCCCTAGGTATGACGCCGCGCTCACTTCTGAGCAGCGTCGGCATGCGAACAACGCCATCTGGCTCTGCCAGAACTGCGGTAAATTGGTCGATAACGACCAGACCAGGTTTACTGAGGGGGAACTCAGACAGTGGAAACGAACTGCCGAGGCCGAAGCATTGTCCATGATAGGAAAGACCGCCACGGCCGCCGACCCCTTGCATGCGCACTTCTCAGAGGAAGAATTGATATTGCTCATCGCTGCGGCCGATGATGGGGAATTCATGAAGCATTCCGTGAATGAGATAGCTGGCGAGTGGGTCGAGGCAGGCAGGCAACACTTCCTCAATCAATCAGACCCGGCTTTCGCCGCCCTCCACCTTGACGCTTTCGATTCGCTTCGCAGGAAAGGCTTGATCAGATACGAAAGTGGTCATCTCTACATGCTGACCGGCAGAGGGTTCAAAATTGCGCGTGCGCTGAAACAGCAACTCAACCCATGAGGTGCTTATATTACCCTTTATACCGATCTGCCCGTGTAAAGTGCCGCTATGTTCGCTCAGATAATATCTTCATCTGCACCGCGGTAGTTTCTCAGACCTATATCGGTGATCCGATACGAGGTGGTCGAAACCGCCTCAATCTTACCCAGGTCAGAGAGCAGCGAAAGATCCCTTAACATTTCCATCTTGTTTTTAATGAGAGCTCCCTCTGCTATTTTTTCATAATGCACGTCGGCGCGACTTCCCTCCCTGTCATGCAGTTCTGCCAGAAACGCGAGGATGTGCTGACGGATTTTCTCGTGCCACTCAACTTTGTCTTTTGGCACAATTCCATTTTCTTCGGCGTAGATAACCCCGGACGGAGTCATCTCGAATGAGTATGAACTGCCGGCGCTTTTAATAAGACCAAGTTGTTTATCCAGCTTATCAACAACCGTACGAAACAGGCTTCTGTCCCACCCTCCCTGTTCCTGCACAGTGTTGAGGCTGATATTCGTATGACGTTCCCAGGTGTCATACAGCGCTTCGAGAATCTTTCGAGCAATATTGCGTTTTTCTTGTTCATTCATAATTCATCTCACGTTTCAGATAATATCTTCGTATTCAGTGCCGCGGTAATGCCGCAATCCTTCCTCCGTAATCTGGAACGAAGAGCTGGAAGCGGCCTCAATCAAGCCTGCGTCTGTCAGTAACTCGAGGTCGACCATCATATCGTCAATATCCTCGACGGGCGCGCCCAGGGCGATCTTCTCGTAGTGCTCATCCTCTCCACTGCCCTCTCTTTCGTACAACTCGGAGAGATGTTTGAGGATGTGTGTCCGAATCTGCCGATGTTTCTCAGTTTCCGCCTCTGGCACTATTCCATTCTCCTCGGCATAGAAGATCCCGGCTGGCGTGATCGTGTGCATATTCCCGCCTCCGTCCCTTTTAATCAGCCCACGCTGCTTTTCCAGCTTCTCAATGACCGTATTAAAAATACCGTCATTCCACCGGCCTTGCTCCTGTAGAGGGTCAAGACTGATGAATGTGTGCTCGGCCCAGGCCTCATAAAGCGAGGTGAGGATCTTCCGCGCGATTTCGCGTTGCAGTTCTTGAGTCATAACTTATTCCCCAGGTGAGTACTTAAATACTATAGGCGCTTGGCTAATTCTGTGGGACATTAGTGGTAGCCTCATCCGAGGCAGGCCCTTGGTCGATATAGCGCAGTAGTAGTTTACCCAGCCAAGTCGCCTTCAATGAAGTAGCTTTTATCTGGCCGGTTGTCTCGTCGAATTCAGGTAGCTTTCCTTTTTCCGGTTTTTTGTATACAGGCACCAGCAACCTAACCTCCAGCAGCTTGTTCCGGTAGCTGTCGCGCAGTGCTCCCTTATCTATGTTTTCTTCAGGAACGCCATGGTGTCTATCTATTGGTTCAAACAAGTCCTTGTGTAGCTCGGCGAATCTCCTTCTCCCATCCGCCGAAAGAGAGTAAAACTTCAGCGTTAAAATTTCTGCGTCATTCAACTCATTTAGCAGTGCGAGCAATTTCTTCTCTTCTATATGTTCCAATGCCTCATTCGCGATGCTGTTCTTGAGCAGTGCAGCGATATAGTCCCGTCTTTCATCGGTCATGGCTCGGGAGGCTTGAATGAGACCGTCCTCTAGGAGATCCCTGAATTCTTCGGTCTCTATTTTATGTTTGACGGTGTCTTCTTTTAGATACCTGATCTTATCGTCCAGCACACGCGCGAACGTAATTAAGCGATCGAGCTTCTGATTTGGTATGGCTATGCCCATCGCCTCGGCGAGGAATGGCCCAACGAAAGGTGCCGAGCTGACGAGGCCCTTGAAGAAGGCCGTTGCCATATCAGTCGGATTGGTGTCGACATCTATCTGCTCGTCGGCCTTAATGATGCTCAACTCGTCGCTCATAGTAACTCAAAGAGATAATACTACTCCTGGACACAACTTACAGGGGTCCAGGAGCAGTGATGATGCCCGTCAAGGCATACATCATCTTCTCCAGTTCGGCGCAAGATAGACAAACTCGGAAACGTGACGGGTGTGGCCCTCGGCTGATCAACACTCAAGTTTAGCGCCCCTAGTGTCTATGGAATCTTAAAGTAAGCCCTATCAGCAACACTACACATTGAACATCAGCTCCATTTTGTAGCGTTCTGTAAAAAAGAATTTCCTCAAGGTGCCAAACTAAGCATTTAGAGCACGAACTGGCGTAAACTGTCGGCTACTCTTTAGGTGTGTTAGAGATTTGTTCTCCCACATTGTAGTGGTAATAAGACCAAAGAAAGGTCAGTTGCTATCCATGCTTGCTAGGTTCCTAGTGCTTCTTCCTTACTCCTTTAGCATCCCTTACCATGATTATGTCAGACTGAAGCCACAAGAACTTCAATACGACGAGTACCAAGTGAAGCTTTACCCGCCGCGGATGGCTAACGTGGACGCCTCTATAACGGATGTCACCTCAACCATCCCTCTCGTGGATGCTGTAAACGATCTGGAAGAAAAGATGCTCATCACCCCTATCTCGGCAATCAAGATAAACAAGCAAGAAGTGGTCCAAGCCAATCTCATGCAGATCGACCTTTTAGCCACAAGGAAATTTACCCGCAACCGTCGCGGGGCGGATGTATTTGATCCTCCTTTGGGTCTCTTCTTTAAGCTGGTCAATAGTGTGATCGGGAGGCTCAAATCCGTAGGGCGAATGTCTAACACGAAATTCATTGATCTGGACACCGCCGCAGCATGGAAGATCGAATACCTTACCGACGACGGTCAACGACTTCCCAAAGATGAATCACTCTTTAGGATGCGCACCAGCCACAAGTTGACATAGCAGATCTCGGCCATGCCGGCAGAGGTTTGGGAACTGGCGCTCACCCTACCCGTCGATTTCACTCTGCCCATCTGGCACAATCTGATCCTTGATGCTAATGCCCAACTACCTGAAGTAAATACTTCGATTGTTCTAGCTAACGCTGCGCTCGAATCTTTTATCAAGCTCTCGCTCGACATCTTGGCAAAAAGCTCGTCAATTCCGCCCGAGTCGTGGGAATGGATCAACACTCGGGACGACACTATGTTGAAACAGCCCTCCGCAAAAGAGATGTTTGATCAAGTGCTTTTTCTGTTAACGGGGAGATCGCTGAAAAGGGACCAGCCGGAGCTTTGGAAGGCGTTCGACGATTTAAGAGATGCCCGGAACTCAATGGTTCACCGAGGCAAGGCTGTGACCAAGAAGAAGACGCGGAAGGGTACCACTACCACCGATGTAACCTCAGAGAAAGCAAAAGAGATGGTGGATAATGCGTCTCGGATCATTTCTTGGGTCGAATCGCTGTTGCCTGATGAGTATAAGCGAGTGATGTTCCTGGGCAACATAAATTACACCGTGGCGAGATCAGCGACTGGGCCGGAGACCACGACAGAGCTAGTGGCCCTTAGGGGTGATCTCAGCCGATTCAAGCTAAGCATCGAGGAAGATTGATCTCGCATATATCAGTCTAGAGAACGCTTTAGAATATAATTTTAACTCCGCAGCTCAGAATCCGCTTGCTCAACGAATAAGTCTTTCAATTCCCGCCAGATTTCTTCCGAGCGCAGGAAGATCCACTCGTTGCGTCGCACCTTTGTCCGCCTCTTCTTGCGAAACCACCGTAAGAACTTTCCGAAAGTCATCAGCGGGTCATCATACTTGGCATACTCATCCAAGATGTTCGGGAGAGGGATGGCTGCCAGATAAGGTATGAGCACTTCCAGGTCTTCAATGCTGATCATAGTCAGCGGACGAACCAAGTCCTGATCAACCTTCCTCTGCTCGATCTCCTCCCTGAAGAAATCGTTCATGATCAGGTTCACGCAATTGAGCCTGAGCGAGAAATCCTGGTGAACGATCACCGGGTAAATCCTTTTCACCCGGTCGATGTCCTTCAGGCCGAAACGCTTGACCGGTTTCCCCGCTTCATCTCTCTCATGGAATGTGAGTCTCTCTCCCTTGGGCTCGCTATTGAAAACAAGCTGTAGGTTGTTCGCAAACTGATACACAGCCTTTCCGATCCTCTTCTTACTTTTCAGATCCGCCAGGAACAACTCACGGTTGCCGCTGTACTTGGCTCCGAGCTCAAGGTACTTGCCCTTGTGCTCAAAGACGACCAGCGCTTTGCCGTAGTCAAGCACGGCGTCGAAGGCTTCCGCGTCGGACTTCAACGGCGGCTCGTCGTAATGAGGCGAAGCGTACAATCTTCTCAATCCCGGGGCGTCCCGCAGCCTGTCGTTGACGTATATCTCGAAAGCGCTGCCCCAGTACCCTAGGAAGTTAAGGTGATCATTCGCAGCTATCTTCGACACGCTCTCGTCGCCATCTTCAGGTGGCCTCCTGGTCGCCTCTTCTAGCGGCAGCTTGATAGTGTAGTAAACGCCGGTCGAGATTTTCTCCGCGAGGAAGGAGGCATCAAGACAGGTCGCGATATCCTCCTGCTCTCGGGTGTAAACGAGCGGATACGTCCTCAAAGCGGTGAAGTCGTACTGCTGCATGAGGGGGAACCTTGATCGTACTGTTCGGCATGCTTCGACGAGCCCGTCCACATCAATTGAAGTCTGACGGAAGAAGGCCCTCCGCTCCTCGGCACTGAATCTCATCTGACTGAAGAGAAGGTCTACCCCAACGTTGAACTTACCCGGATCGTCAATCAACTGCTTGATGGCGCCCTCTTGGCGCGCGATGCCCTGATAATTGACATAGACGGCGAAGATCATCAACAGATAATCCTTTAACCTGAGCCCCGTCAGTTTGAGAAACCTCTCCGCGATACTGCCGCCATCTGAGAAGCGGAATCTCCCGCGGGCCGCCATGCGCTCGAAGATTCGGAAGTACTCGTCATTGCGAACGAGAGCCGGCAACACGTCGGGGGGATTCGACAACTCGTATAGCGGGAGCATCTGCGTGCAGAACTCTTCCCTGAGTCTGCGGTCCTCGCCCTCCGCCCCTTCCCGCCGCGACAGCCTCTCGCCCTGATCTTCGGGATCAAGCAGGTTGGTTGTCATCAGCGCAACCTTACCGAGCGCGTACCTCCCCTCTTTGGTCGTCGTATCGTTCGGGTTATACCTACCTTCCTACCTGGCCAGAAGCAGCACCTTCTTGATCAAGATCAGCATCTGCTGGCGGTGGAACATGGGCCTCAGGCCCATCTGCTCGTGGGGAAACCTCTGCTTGGCGCGCTCGAACAACTCATCGTCAGCAAGGTTCTTAAACAGGAAGCCCTGCACGTATGTAAATTCCTCCCGGTCATGCTCGTAAAAGGAGAGGAGCGTGTTGAGCATGGCCAGCATAAAGAAGGTCGGCCTCTTTGCGAATGACGAGACCATCGCGTCAACTTCGTCTTCAGAAGGCACATGGTCAGTCAAGTCAGAGTAGTAAATGGGAAGACCAACAACATGCGGCTGCTGAGCGGCCGAAGGTGCGGCCTGCCGCTCCACGGTGCCTGAACCCGGCACACCGGCATGAGGCGAAAAAAGGCGCTTCATGGCCTCACGCCTCCTCTGTTTCACTATCTGCTTTCGCTTCTTCATGAACGATTCGCTCCGCCCGGGGAAAAACATTGGTCCCCGATTACATGCTCATGCACAATTTATAATTGCGCAAGGGCCTCAGCCGGCGCGCCAATAAGTGCTGAAATCCGAAATCTGTGAAATGGGTTTTTAGTTTTAGCCCACATGAGGTTATCTGGAAGCGTTTCACCCCCAAAAATTAGATTTCACCCTGTAGTAGATTTCGGATGGCGAGGCCGCGGGGCGCACACAGGAAAATATTGCTTCGGGACCTGATATGCTTCAGTTGTGCGGTGTTTTTTTTAGTTTAGGCCATAAGTAGCGGGATTTTGGAGGCAGACACCCTCCCAAAACTAAAATCCAGCCTATGTTAGCTTGCGAATGGGGAGGCGGCAGGGCGATTGCACAAATAATCCCGGTACCTAGGGTATGTTCTGGCAGTGAGGGGGTAGGAACCACCTCTGGCGCAGCGTTTCTGCGCTTTGTATCTTGAGAATCGAGCGCGCCGCGACTTGCTCACGGTGTTGCCGACAAATATTAGTTCGTGATGACGGAAGATGATTACATGGACTTTCTGGCGCGAATGAATACCGATTCCCAAATCCCTGGGTTGATGACGGAGAAGATGAAAGATAGAAGATTCCTCTTCCTCGGATATAGGATGGGCGATTGGAATCTGCGCGTGTTTCTTCCTGAAATCTGCCGGGTCAGGAGCGTAACGATAGCTCCTGGAGGGTCAAGGATAACCTGGGATATTAGGCAATAAATGCCCGCAGGGACACCGCGTCTGGCTCATTTCGCTGGAGTTTGAGAATTATGGAGAGCTACAAACTCAGATCTTCCCTAATCCCCCTTTCGAGCCTATATTGGCCGCGCGCTGAATGGCGGCGATGGATGAACTATCGTCCAAATCTGCCCCCTAACAGAGAATGGTAATATTGGAGAATGTATTAAACCGGTAAAAAAGCGAAGGCGAGCATCGCTCAGTCGGCAAACCTACGCGACGCCCGCCATTGCTTTTTACCTAACACGATCAACGTTAGATTGAGTGTGCTCGACCCATTCGTTAGGGACCGACACGCCTTTGAGTATAGCCCTTTGGGGCTGTACAGGGAAATGAAAGATGTTTAGTAGTAAGAAGCGCCAGCATGACCTGTTTGAGCAGCGCGCATCATGGGATATGCAAAAGGATCGGATCCTCTTTTTCTTCGAATTAGGATTCGTCAGCGCACTGTTTATATTTACTGTTTACATCCTCCACGGCTCTTTCTCAGGGCCGGTGCAGGTAAGCGCCATAGGTGCTCTCGTTTATATAGGTCGAGCTGTCATTGCTCATCTGACCAGTTCTATATGATAAAGAAGAGCGATATTCAGATCCATTACATTAGCTGAATAAGGAGGACCTCAGTTGATTATCAATGCACCCAAAACAGCACCTACTAAAGCAGATTTTATCTTGAGCATGCGCTGCCCCGGTTGCAGGCATCAAGGTACATTCGAAACGGTAGGTCAAACAGACCTGAGTGTTCATTGTAGTCTCAACAGCAGAGTTGATCAGCAGAGAAAAGATGTGGTGTGCGGACAGCGAAGATGCCCCAATCCTTTATGTAGGGCGCTCGTGTTTTTTATCAAGGAGGTTAGTGGCCCTGTCCTTATGACATTTCCGGCTGAGCGTATTGACTTCGATTCCACTAACATTCCTGAGCCCATAATCAGAGCGCTGGATGAGGCTCTTACATGTCATGCCAATGGCTGTTATTTCGCTGCCGCCGTGATGGTACGTAAGTCTCTTGAGGAATTGTGTAACGATCGCAAAGCAAAGGGTTCCAGGCTAGTAGATCAAATAAAGGACCTGGGCTCTAAAATCACGGTTCCTCCAGAGCTAATTGCCGGCGCTGATACGTTGAGGCTATTAGGTAATGACGCTGTTCATGTGGAATTAAAAGACTTTGACCAGATCGGGCAAGAAGAGGTTGAAGTTAGTATAGAGTTCACAAAGGAGTTGCTAAAAGCAGTCTTTCAATATTCATCACTGCTGGAGCGTCTGGAGAATCTTAGAAAATCAAAGATTACTTCAACCACTCCAAAATGACGGGCGACTGTTGTCGCAGTCCGCCTCGCGACGCGCGCCGATTTTATGATGCCTAGCATGAGCTTCGGCCCTCCTCGAACCTCCCTTCGAGAAAAATTCTTGCCAGAACTATGTTGCATCGGTTATATGTTGTACCACTTGCAACACAACAAGCAAAAGCCAATTTTACGCTGATTTTACGCCGAAGCGAGATGGACAAATCGGTCTCAGGAATTTATCAATTAGAGGCGCGGACGCGCCTAGCGCGCCCCGTCTTTGGGGACGCGACGCGTGCCGGCTTTCCCTCCCCGGCCGAGGACATTCTCAAAAAGAACCCTGCTGCCCTCCGAACCGAGATCAAGGAGAAGTTTTCAAGCCTCTACAAATGGCTCGACAAGCAAGCTCGAAAGTGGCTGCGCAAACATCTTCCGCCTCGGAAGAATCATTCGTTCGACTGGGCAGGATTAGACGACTCCCTCGCACCAGCAGTGGCCAAATCCGCAGAACGTATTAAAAGCGCGGAGATACTTAGACGCGTAACCCTCTACGCCATCGGGCAGGACACCGACTCGTACGATTACTTACGCAAGCATGCCGACAAACTGCCCAAAACCGCTAAAGTGCTAACGCAGTTCCTGGAGACTCGCGTCGAGTACACGAAGCGAAAGATTAAGACCGCCGCCCTAGATATAAAGGAGCGAGGCCTGATACCAACACGGGCGGCACTCATAAAGGAAGCAAAGATAAGTAGGGACATGCTACGTGCCCCGGACGTGCAAGCCTTGATCGAAAGCGAAACCTACTACCTGAGCAAGGGGCGCGCCCACTTACTCGCAGCTTGAACAGCTAAAAGCAGGATAGGTTTAGAAACTTGCGACCTCAACTGATTATTGGCATAAGCTAAACTAAAAAGTGGCAGGAGTGAGGGCGAAATTCTTTGGAGAATCGTCATCACTCTAAATTTGTCTAAACCAATCACTGGCAGAAAATGCAGAATCCACCCGATTGCTGGCACAGAGTATTAGCTCCTAACCTGAGTCATTGGGTCTGCAAGGGTATATCTATTGTAACGACCTCGTCAGCCTGGTTCCCGGCCTGGCTCAAAATCGGACTCGTGGGAACAAGGGTCTTGTTATTGCGATGATAAGTTAACTTCAAGCGATATTGACCGAGGGGAAACGGTATGTCGCTTGAACCGCTGTTCGGTTTGACCATGAAAAATCCTGTGCCATCAGCTTTGCGCAATACCTCCACATCCTCAGAGACATAATCGTCATCAGGCAGAAAATGTCGAGTATGTAGGATCTTTCCGTCCGGCCCAACTATTCGGAATTCGAGGCTGAAAAAGATGCGCCGAGGCAGATCAACATCACCCGCCTTGCGACCAACCAGTTGTACGGGAGCCGTCTGCGTGGTGGAGACAGAAGCGGCCGCGCCGGGGAATATCTGTAGAATCGTCCCGGCTGGCAATTTACTCTCTGCTTCAAATGTGCTGTAGGTTGCCCAGACGGATTCGGGAATCTCATTTTGTGGGAGTGTTTGAGCATCTATCACAATGCCGCTTTCCGGACTTATCGGCCATGTGACCAGACGACTTTCAATTCGACACCCCGTCAGGTTCAGAGGCTCCCGCAGAAGTAGAACGACCGAGTCAAGGTTGGTTTTGTTCTTCCCGAAGTTGGCGGCGGCAAGTTTCACCTTACCCGGCAGCACGGGCTCAGTGCGAGTAAAATCGGTTCGCCGTAAAGCGATCTCAGTGCGGAGCCAATCAATCGGCTCAGGACTTTGGACGAGGAAAGCCAGCGGCGCGCCGTCAATCTCGACGCGGGTCACTTGCACTTCAGGAGGATTTTGTCTCGCTGCCTGTCCGAGCACAGCGGTCGCCAATGTTTCATAGGCTCGCGCTTCATCTTCGGTGGGCGGCGTAATCGGATTCACGGCCTTAGCCATCGCAGGACGCGCATCAGGCACTTTCTCAACGGCGGCACGCCAGGTCTCATCCTGGTAGCTGTGCAGGTGATGAAAGAAATTGGCATAGAGAGATGTGGTGAACTGGTAACGATAGACCGCTTTCGCCGTTTGCCGGAAATCGTCCACCCGCACATCGTCGAAACGCGCGCCTGGATTGTCGTAACAATACAAACCAATGCTGCCCTGTGGGTGAGCCGCGTCCGCGACTTCAAAGATCGATGCACCGTCCTGGTAAACGCCAAGCACATTACCGATGGCTTCGATGGTGAGCAGGTAGTCGCGTTGCGGTTCGTAAGCGAACTTGTCCTGCTTGAGGATAGTATGAATTCCATTGGCGACGCTGACTAGGCGGCGATAATTGCCTTTGCGAGCAATCGAGAGCCGGTAATAGTTGTCACCGTCGCGGTAGCGAAAGACAACCCCTATAGCACCGTCGCCGGCGGCACGCAGATAAACGCTCAAACGGTAATCAGTCCAGTTGGCGGGCTGCTCCTGATGCCCCGAATCCAGCGCAGGGTCGTTGCCGAACAGCATCATCGTTCCCGGTTTGACCGGATCACTGGCATCGTCGTTGCCACCCTTGATTTTGCCGGTTTGCGTTAAGTATTTGCTTACCGGGGCGACCGTTTCGCCCACTTCCCATTTCGATGGAGTATTAGTGTTGCCTTCATCGCGTACTACCCAGCGCCCCAGTCTGCCGGATGGCCCTTGCGCGACGGTGGCAGTGGCGTAGTTGCGAAAACCTTCGCGCAGTAGCAGAGGAATCAAGCGCGCTTCGTAGATCACGTCCGGTTCGAGCACGCGCCCGGCAATGGCGGAAGTCAGTTTCTTGTCATGCGTGATGCTCTCCTGTTTGATTACCGGCAGACAGCGGTTTGTAGTATTGGAGAGCGCCAACCAGCGTTGCTCGCCTTCCGTCAAAGTCAACTCTTCGACTGCACCCCAGTCTCCGCTTTGCACCAACAATCGTCCTTCGACATCGCGCACGGGGCGATTGTTATTGTCGTAAAGGTAGAGCCCCAGATCGCGCCCGCTGATTCTATACATCAGATCAACGTAATCTTCGTTGAATTCGACGCCGACATCGTAGGCGCGGTAGAAGGGCTTCGCCATCGACGGCTTTTCGCCAACCGCCGGAATGGTTGCCGGAGTCGTCCGGCGCACGTAGCGCGTCAAGTCTTCCAAGCCACTATCAAACTTGTCGGCATCTTTGGCGTCGCGCCCGGCGGGCAGCGAGAGCTTCGTCAAACCGGGCGGGCCTTCGGTGCGAAAGTAAGCGTGCTCGATTTGAGCCAGATGTTTTTCGCTGCCGGAGAGCTCCCCTTCGCCGTAAGCATCAATGGCAGTCGAGATTGTCAGGCGGTAGTCAGAGAACGGCTCCAGGACTTCACCCTCCTGTTGCCATCGAGCGACCTCACTCTTCAGATGTTTGTTCATCTCCTGCCGATGAGCAACTTCTTTCGGATCAGGGCCGAAGAGGGCGCAAATCTTTAAGAGACAGATTTCACCTTTGCCATTGACCTGCACTTGAGTCAGGTTCTCACCTGAAACCTCAACAACGTTGCCTTGATTCGCAAAGACTCTGGTCGGTCTGCCCTCAAGGTTGAATCCTGTGGCCGTGACGTTGGGAGAAGTGTCCGGGCAAAGAAAGCAAAGCTCGTGAAGGAAAACCTGGCTGCGCTGAGCCAAGATTAGGATTTGCTTCAGGTCTTGTCCTTCAAAGCGAACTATCTCCGGCTGTCTCTGAGGATTCAACATCGGCTTGGCGGCAACCTGTTCGCCTCTGGAGTTGAACGCCACAATAGACAAGGTCGAATCGACCGCAATGAGGGAGACGTACGACAACATCAATTCCACCATAGTAGCAGCACACGGCAAGGTAATGTTCAGGTGAACCATTGGATGGCCAAACCCAGCAAAGAGGCAATCCAATCCCATCAGATCGCCGAGCGTAGTCGGGGCCGGCACGATTTTCGTCATACCTAACGCGCCTATCGTCACCCCCTGCTCAGTGAGCGGCAGTTTGACATCGCTTCGTTGCCGGTTGCGAAAGTTAAGACAGACTTTATCGGGCTTTTTTGCTTCGACCACCCACACCTTCACCCGTTTCGCGGGCGCGGAGAGAATGATCGTCACTGAATTGGGAAGAACGGGTTCGAGACTGCCGGGGGCAGCGACAGGTCTGACAATATCCGGTTGCCCAGAGGCGAGAGCCGGTGCAGGTCTGCCGACGATGATCGCCGGGGCAGCCACACCTGTTTGCTTACCGCCGGTACTTGGCGATGGCATGCCCACCTTGGGGACTATCGGAAAACAGAGAGCGCGGGTGAACCCGTTGACGGGCGGGTCGAGCACCGTCACGCGCTGTCGTGCCCGCGCCGCCCAACTCAAAGTAATCTCAGGATGCTCAGGCGAGCGCCAGGGCGTTTCCAGAAATTGCGAGCGGTCAAGCTTCTCAAAATCGCAGCAGACCTCGCGATCTGGAATGTCCTGCGGAACGCAAGGGTAATCTGGGAAATTCGCTGTGAACCAATCATCCACGCCGCTGCCGCCGTGCCGCGTGTAATCGAAAGGCGTCTTCGACCAGAGCCACAATTTGACGTTTGCTGCCGCTGCCTGTCCCGTGCCCGAAGGCAACTGCGGCACAGGTGCCCACGAGCCATACAATTTTCGCTCCCCGCTATTGAGGGGTCTACCGGCGGCGGCAATCGCCTGCCACTGCTGGGTCTGCGGATTCCGCTTGAACAGTTCGATCTTCGTCAGCGCATAGCGCACTCGCACCGGCCCCTCGTCTGTCTTCGGGTTGCCGATGCGTTCGTATGCCGGTTGCACGGGCTGCGGGTTGACGCCCACAAGCGCATCATCATGCACAGGACGCCCGAAGCTGATGTGCGGACGGCCATCGAGGGGCACGACAGGTAATGCGCTGTGTGGTGGTTCGCTGAAAGTTAACGACGGATTGTCCGGGCGCAGACCTTCGTTGTTCACATCGTATTTGGGCAATAGCAATGGCGGCGTGCCGTTCTTGTGCAAAAGCCAGCTTGTCGTGACTTTGAAATGCTCAATGGCAACTTCTTTGAGCGGCAACGGAAGCTCTTTGGGCCAGTTCGGGACGGGCCCCCATTCCAAAGTAATCTCAAAATGTTTACTCTTCAGAGGCTTCCGTAGTTTAACGGACACTTCAAAGCTGGCTTTCACATGGAAGGGGTCGAAGACATCAGCCGCAAAGCGCGCGTCCACGCTCAAGCCGAACCCAAACCCGAAGACGTTCACTTCGACATTGCCGTGCAGCCACAGGTCGCCGTGGAAGTGCAGCGGAGTCCAGTTGACGACGACATTGCCTTCGAGCCATGCTTCCAGCGTCAGGCTCACCGGCCCGAATTTCCAACGCTTGGCATAACCAACCCACGCTCCGGTCGCCAACTGCTTGGGGTCGATCATGAAGTAGGAATTGGCCTCGAACAGGTTGAGAATGCGGGCGCGAATGCGCTTCTCGCGCGGCTTATCTTCGCCCATGTAGATGTGCCAGTCGCCGGGGTTATGAAAGAAAGCCTCCGCGCCTGCGGTAATATTAATAACCTTGCCCCCTTCGTCCTGTTTATATTTCGCGTCCAGCCCGATTAGTATCTGCCCCTGCTGCATATCAAGCACCGCGAGCGCGCGGAACATCGGATCATCACTGAGTTTGGTGCGCTCCTTGAGCAGGTTAGCTTTCCCCTCAAGGAGAAATACCTTGCCGGGAATAAGGATAACCAGCAACGCCTTGCAGGCGAAGGTGAAACCGTTGTCGGAGAAAGTGCCAAACGTTCCTCCAACGCCAAACGCCATGCTGCCGCGCCGATTGACCCATTTCGATTCCAGATCGGTGATTCCGATTTCGGGTCGTTTGTACCAGCCCTCGTACCATTCTTCGTCCGCGCGTTTATCCGGTGCCATTTGCAACGCGAACAATCCGGCCATGCCGTAAAGCGCCAGCGGCGTCGGGCTGAGCGGGATGCCCGTCGGTAATTCGACTCCCAGATAGATCGCAAAGAAGTTGTAGCTACCCTGCGGCCCGCTGGCCGAACCGATCACCAGCTTGGCGTCAATCTCCAGATCGAGCGAGATCAAGTTCAATTTGATGTCGCCGTCGAAGCGTCGCACCTCTTCGCCATTAACCAGAAGTTCCCGGTAAGCGACATCTCCCTTGAAGTGCAATACGTCCGGTATCTCAAACTCGACGCCGATGCCATTAAAGCTGATCTTCGTTTGACGACCATCGTCGTACCAGGTGATGCGCAACCCTTCGACCGAAGCGCCCGCCGTAAATCCATCCACGAGCTTCAGCTCGCCCGAGAACCCGACCCACTTCCCGCCATCCTCCGTCTTGCCGAAACCGAGCTTGGTAATCCCGACATGAAAACCATGAAAATCCAGATCGTACTGTTCACGCAAAGCCAGCCACCCGCCCTGTAGATGGATGTCCCCCTCGGAATCAATCGAGAGTTCTTGAACCTTGAAGGCCGGCCACGTGAGTCCCTTATCTGCATCAAAGAGCGGCGTGAGTTGTCCGCTGAGCTTCGCCACAAACACACCGTCTTTTAATTCAAAGCCGATGCTATCAAGCTCTATCTCCAGGACGTCGGTTTTGGTCAGCTTGTAGAGGCCGTTCGGTCCGGCGCTCGTCAGCTTCGCCGTAAAACCACTGTTACCTGCTATTCCGATCTCTACTTCCACCGGTTCGTCGAAGAACGGTAGCAACAGCTTGCCGGACACCGAGAAGGCTGTGGGCACGTTTTGCGTGAAGCTGATCCCGACGCGAGTGAGGCCGCCTTCCATGCCGAAGAGGGGATAGACTAGGTCGCCTGTGAATTTCGGCGTCGTGTTTGCGTTGTAGTTGAGCGCGAAGTTGGCGGCGAGTTCGCCCCAGAAGCCTCCGGTGCCGATGCCTAGTCCAGTCGTGGAAAAAAAACCGTCAAAAAGGTCCGGAATGTAGAGTTTGGCATTGCCGAGGTAGACCCCTCGCCATCCCGGTGCAGCTCCGACGGGACGGGTTCCGCTCCCGCTGAAGTTAAGTTCCAGATTGGTCGCTTCGACGAGAACACCGGTGTCGCCGATCTGACATAACGGAAGGTTGAGCGCGGTCGCGGAGCCGCCAGCCGGAACGTCGAAATCGAACGACCAGTCTTCGCCGTCAAAGCGGATCACAAGAGCGAATGGCAGCGGAATGCCGACATTGCCGGGCAGTTGAGTGACTTTTAAGTGGCCATCCACCATCGCGACGCTGACCGGAATGAGAACGTCGCGGCTGACGCTGAGCGATAATGTTGTGGTCAGAATTCGCAACTCGAAGATAGGCGGTCCGTTCTCTTGTGCGGTAACGGTAAGACCAATATCGATCAGACCGGTGTCGTCAGTGTCGCCTCTGCCGAAGACCAAAGCCGTGCCGTCGAGCAGCGGAAGATCGATTCGCGCCTCCGCCATCACTTTGGCGCGCAGAAAGGCGTAGTAGCTTTCGTCATCGGCACGTTCGTCGAAAAACAGACAGGCAAAATTGTCGAGGAATGCAGCGCCGTCGTTGGCGGCGATATCATCGGGCCAGATGCCTTCCGGCACGACGGTCGTGACCGGTATGTAAGAGATGGCTGGCATCGTCAACCCCTCCAAAGCCGCACGGAGGGCAACGGGACGACGCCGGGCGCGTTGAACATGGTTGCCGCCGCGTTATAGAATTGCGGTGCGTAACGCGGATAGTTTTCGTCGTAGTAAACCAGGCAATAGATGCGCTTCCATTTGTTGTTGGTCACTCCCTCCGTGTCGTCGGCGACGACGGGGGTTGGTGCCGCCGCGTTGAAGGGCATCGCGTTGTCATTGTAACCGGAGAATGAGGTCGGCAAATCGAAATCGCATATCCTGTAGGGCTGGATACCGTCGTCGACGTCTTGGGAAGCGCCACTGTTGTAGCTCCATTTGATGTGCGCCCCCGATGCGATTAGGCCGTGCAAGATGCGCTTTATCCTGGTCAATTCGGCGTGCACATTGCCCGCGACAGCGGTGTTGTTTCCGGCGGCATCGACAGATACCGCAAACCAATCCTTGAAGATGTCCGCCAAGCTGTCGGGCAGGTTGTCAGCCCTGACGAGGACGCCGTTGTGCGAGATGGAGATCGTGTGAATGAAGCCCGCGCCGTAGAAATCTTCAGCCCAGATCAGATCGCCCTTGGCGGTGCCGACGAGCACTTGCGCAATTCCCGGAGAGACGAGCACGCGCTTCGGGAAATCGTTGATCAAATCCCGCAGTTGATTCCAAGTCAGTGCGTTGGGTGCCTGGACCTTACTTTCTCCACTCCAGAGTATAGGAAAGTGGGGATTGGCCCCTGTCCCGGGGATCCCGCCGGTCATAGTCATATAATTGGTCAGAATCGCGATTCGGGCGGGGTCACTGCTAATGACGCTTGGCTGAACCTTCAGCGGCTCCAAGCGGAGAATGGACGCCTCGAGCGAATTCGCGAAAACCGGGTCGTACCACCATCCTGTGGAGGTCTCGGCGCAGGCGATCGCCAACATCAGCTCGACCGGAATCTCGAAGAATGCGGCCACGACATTGAAGATGGCCCCGTAGCGGGTCCAATAGACCTGGACGCGATTCGTTCGGACCGCGTCGGGCGGGAAATCATGATCAATGCCTCCGGGCAGCCGTTGTTCGCTTCCGGCCACGGCTTGTGTGACCATGTGTCCGTATTGGGCGGCATTGGTGTCCTCCTCCGCCAGGTTACCGCGCAGACGCCACCGGACAGGCGCATTCGTAAGAAACGGATTGGCGGCATTGCGGGACTGATGCCATTGGCCCAGACCGCGCATCGGAATGCCTGTTGTGGCTAGGACGTTTGCCGCGTCATCTTGAACATCCACGTGCAGATGAAGCGGTTTCGCCGGCGGTCCCGCAACAAGGACCACCGCCGTGTCCGGTGCAGCGCCGGCGGCGCTGACGCGCGCCGAGTCCAGAAGGAAGTCAAGTGGATGGAGCGGTGCCGCGGTCGAAAGGGCGGTCAACATGGTCAGGCGGGTGGCATTGTTGCGGATGGGTCGAACAAGGGACAAGAAGAAGGCCGGGTTGATGGGTCGTCCGCCTGGCTTCGCGGGGTTTGTGACCAGATTGCCGCACGAGTCGATGAAGCGAAGCTCTAGGCTTTGCGTCTCGAAATTGCCGATCACCTCGCCCGCGCGGACAAACATTTCGGCCGTACCCGCCATTACCTGGGCCAGGAAGAGGTCTACATTTCCGGGCGCGGCCGTGAGATAGGCCGCGAGCGTTTGAGGGGCGGCGCCGACAGTCGGCACAACCATGATGATCGTTCGCATGGGGTGAGTCGCGTCGTTCAAGAGCGTTTTGAGTTTCGTCTCGACCGCCGCTACCGGTGGCGCGGCCGGGTATTGATAGACCACGTGGCGAAGCTGCGGTCCGCTCGGACGCAACGCGCTGAACAGCTGTCCGGAATTGTAGGGCAGCACGGCCGGTGGACTCAGTAACTCGAGCGGTAACCGGAGAACGAGACTGTTGTCCCGGAACGACAAGAAGCCGTCCGTAAAGGCGAACAGGTTCCAGTTTGCACTCACGGCCGCCGGTCCTGCAGGATCGCGCTCCAGCTTTAGGCCTTCGCAACGTGGCGCGCTCTGATTGAAATACGCAGAGACGCGTATGATGCAGTCGCCTGCCGGGGTGTAGAAGCCGCCATACGCGGCCACTCCGGTGACGTGGGCTATTGGCATGGCGATTCTGATAGGCATACTCGATCTACCTTCCTACGGCAGCAATCACGGCAGATGGACTTGACTGCCCGTTTGGTTTTCTTGTCAGGACCCGATACTCATAGTCCTCGATCTCATCTACACTGGTGTCTCGGTAAAGCTGCGTAGAAGTCCAGGGCATCACGGTTCGCCAGAAGTCGCGTGCGCTAATCCGTCTTTGCGCCAGGTAATCAAACAACGGGTTCTCGCCAATCCACTGAAGGCGCACTGCGGGTATAAGTCCGGGAGTTGTATCTGCCCAGGGAAGCTCGTCTCCGCCCAAGTTTATCTTAATCCACTGCGCGCTCTTCAACATAGCGGGAGCCGGCGGCGTGCTATCAGTGGCGCAACCCACAATAACGCGTGACCCCTGAGAGACATTCTGTGCGTCATCCACAGCTACCAGTCGATAGTAGAACGTCACTAGACCCGGCACGGGCGCATCGCTCCAAGTGACTTCAGCGGGCCGCAACGATGGAACGCCGGATGGTGCCGGTTTGGTACCTACGAGCGTCATCAACCGCAGATCGCGGCTTCGCTCCTCGTTGTCGGTGCGGTAGACGCGATACTCAGCTAAATCCGGCTCGCGGTTGGAGGCCCACTTGAGTGTGATTTGCCTGTCGCCGCCGAACACTTTGGTGATGACCGGGGCGCGGGGCGCAACTACGTTGGGCAGATAGACCACTGGCCCGACCAGGCCAAGCTCTCCCTGATTGTGCGCCCCGTCCACGAAGGCTGCGCGGTAGAGGTAGCGGTTGATTGAGCAACTGTCGAGCGTGTCTATGTAGGCACGGCGCGCGTTGGCGTTAGGGTGGAGCGGAAAAGAGTCTGCGTTATCCGGCCCTCTGCGGTCTCGCCAGCGTAGTTTGGTGGCGTCTCCCGCATCGGCTTCGTAAGAATCCAGCGGATCAATCGTGAGCTGGATGAAAGCGGATTCGTTACCCGGCAGCATCGCTAACGCTTGCAGGCCGTTGTCCGTGAGCGTTTGGTACAGAGGTATCGCCCAAGCAGACTGGTCGCCGGTCAGCTTAGGCGACTCGTCGAGCGTGAGCGTGAACATGGCGGCGTCTATGGCCGTGATGCGGTATTGCCGGTCGGGTCTCTTCGTGTCGCTTTTCAACAAGACAATGTCACGGTAAGGGCGCACTCGCGTCAGGTCCGGTGTGCCGGCCAGCTTGAGCTTGTTGTTTGCGGCGGTGGCGGCAGTCGCTCCGTATAAGACAAAGGTGTTGAGTTCGGTTGCGACGGCCTGTCGCCTGGTCGAATCCCACATTGAGAAGTCACCCAAGGCGCTGGCCGAGAGGTTTTGCCGTGATTGGCGGATAGCCCAATCACGCTGTTTGAGCGCAACCAGATCTTTAACGCCGTCGTTGCCGGGCAGGCGGGCCAGGAGTTCCAACGCATCATTGGATAGAGTGTTGTAGCCGGCTTGAGAAGTTATCGCATTCAATGCGTTCGCGGCGGCTTTTTGGCGACTTACATTCGGGCTCCATCCTTTCGGGAAAAATCTCTGGTGCTGTGGGTTGACAGGGTCTAGAGCGATGCGCGTGGTGCGTATAAACCAGTCGGCCTTGATGATCGCGTCGTCCATTGCGCGAAAGAGGTGTAGTTTGAGATTGTCCGCCTGATTCGGCGTCCGCCAGCGATATGTGTAAAAAGAGCGTTTGTGATAATCGGCTGGCGAGGCGTAAACGCGCGCCGTGTCGGGCAGTGCCGTGGGTGGCGCAGGCTTTGCGCGCCAGACGCGATAGATTTTAGCGGTCGGGCCGACGGGGCCTTCGTTGCCGGGACGTTTGCTCCAATTGCCGGTGGTGCGCTGGTCGTTCGTGTGAGGTTTGTTATCGGCTGCGCTGACGCCGATGTTCGCATAGACGACCGGCTTGGCTAACGACGGATTCAGCGAGAGACCGACCGGAGTAGTCGTCGAAGGAAGTGGAAGAAATATTTCATAAACTCGGTCTTCCGGTGCGCCGACTTCCGGGCTGACAGGCAGCGCCGGGGAAGCATCCTGCTGGTTGATGATGAATGTATGCCCGGCGATTTTCAGTGTGCCGGTGCGCGCCGCGCCCGGATTCGCGGCAACAGCGTATGTGACCGCGCCGTTACCGTTGCCGTTTGAGCCGGAAGTGATGGTTATCCAGGAGGGATCGCTACTGACGGCCCACCATTTGGCTCCGGTCGCGGCGGTAACGCTGACCGAAGCCGTGCCGCCGGTTTTAGGGAAGCTTCGATTCGTGGGATTGATGGAGTAAAAATATTGGTTATAGCCAACCACGTGGAATCGTTCCAGCCAGTTTTGTGCGAGGTCATGCGCAGGCGGCAAATCCGAGTCAGGATGAAAGTAGATACGAAATTCGGTTGTGTCCGGGGCTTGCTGCTGCTGCGCCTTCGTCCATCGCCAGCGAACACGCAAGCCGATCAGGGTTTGCCGCGCCACAGCGTCGAGACTGTTATACCAATCTTTATAAGCCTTATCTCTCTTTAGGAAAGGATCCTCTGGATCGAGCGCATAGGCTTCGACTCCTTGGGGCATCGGCGGCGGGATTCCATCCAGCAAACGTAACTGCGCTGGCACACTGTTCACGCTATGAAGGCCAAAAAGGTTTATGCCGCTCACCTGATAGCTGTACCAACCATCTTTCAAATTCCGATCAATGAAGTGGAGCGGGTCCGGCGGCCAATCGGGCGAGCGTTGCTGCACAGCGCCGCTGGGCAGACGCGGTTCGGTGACCAGGAGCGGTTTGGGGCTATTGGGGGGAAGCTTGGTGATGAGGTTGTGGATTCCGGCGGTCGGGGGCTGGGCCGCATTGCCTAAATCGGCGCGCCAGACCAGGTACATCACGGCTTGTTCCGGCAACACCTCGCCGGAGTCGTCCCAGCCGAGGTCCCAACGCAAACCGGCGTTGTTGCTCGCCAGCGGCAGTTGCCCCTGAGCATCAGGGAATGTGCCGCCCGGTAACTCGTAAGTTTTCAGACCCGTCGGGGCGGGCAACGGTGGAGCCGCTGCCAGGCTTTTGTTGAAGACGATGTACCCGTCGAGTTGCGCGAAGCCGCTCGACTGGATAACTGATAGCACCTTACCGGCATCGCGCTGGCCCACACCCGTATGATCGGCCACGATCAGATAGTCGTAGGCCATCTTCGGCTTGGCGGTCTGGTCAACCCAGTACAGACCGACAAGCTGCGCCAGCGCCGGATGGAGCGCGCCGAGCAAAATCATATCAAGGATATAAAACTTGCTGAGCTTCGGCGGGTCAGCGTCGGGCGGATTCGACACCGTCTGGGGCGCGGCAAAAATGCGGTCAACCATCGGCGCGGCGTTCGGCCCGCCCTGAACCAGTGCCACCAGTTGGTCGTGCAGTTGTGTGAAGCTGGAGCCGTCCCACGCCGGCGGTAATTGATAACGCACGCGCTGCGCCAATAGGGATTGCGGAGCGACAACGCTGCAAGGATAGTCTGCCCGCGAAACAGGCAAGCCCATCGGATATGAAAACTTAGACAAACGCTCCCAACCCTGTGTCGCATCCTGCGCAACTGGCACGTAACACAAATCAACGAGCACTGCCGGCCCAGGGCCAATCTCAACTGCGCTGAAGGCATCGGCTTCCAGTGTGGTAGATACAATCTGCCTGTCCTGGCCGTTGACGGTGACGCTACGGACAGGCGTGGTGCCTGAAAAAGCTGTTACTTTGATTGCGCTCTTGCCGTCACCCTCGCCGCGCAAGCTATTGAAACAAATGCGGTGTAAATATGTAAGGTTGCGAATCCCACCGTGCTCGACGACCTCGACTCGTGTGATGGTATGACCGTTGAGCTTGACGGTCGTGGGCTGGTTGGCCGTACTCTGCAATATCGCCCTCTCAAGTATGTTATCGTTACTGTCGAACGATTCGATGGTGGTCGGAAGCCCCGCAGGTGAAAGCCTGCGTGTGAGCAACAACTCAACGCTATTCATCGGTGAGGGCAGTTTGATTGTCAGACCTTCCTCGCACCCAAGCCCAACAAGGGGTCCCGAAGTGGTGTTGAGCACATCAAACTGTGTGTTACCTACCAATGAACCGCCGACTCTCGCTTCGAACGTGATGCCCTCTAAGTTCAGCGGATTTGACTTGAGGACGCTGTTGGGGGGGGCCGGTGGCGGAGCGGCAGGAGGGATCGAGATCAGTTTTCCGAAATCCACACATCTCGCGCGAAAGGCAATGCGACATTCGATGCGGCGCGCCAGTTCGCCAGCCGGTAAGTCGAAGCGCAAGTAGTCACGACCGTCGAGCGCAAACTCTACTTGATTGCTCGGCGTGAACTCTTCCGTCAGTACGAGATTGGTATTACTGCTGATAAGACCGATAGCGGTGTAATGTTTATTATCGGGCCAATTCCCTGTCTTGAGTCCGCCGGTAACACTACTCAGACACAAGGGGCGTCCGGGCATGGCGGGGCGGCGAAACAGATGGAAACCGTACCAGGGGAAACCCAGCTCACGGAGGAATCCCCAACGCAAATGCATTCCATCGGCCAAGGGAGTTTGATAGGAATTGACCGGCTTATTTCCGGTGACACCCGACACTATCATCGCTAGATTGTCTGTTTGCAGGCTCAATGCTGTACCTTCCACAGAGGCGTACTGGGTATATAGATATTGAATGAACTCAGGGACACGCTGACGGAAATAAAGATCATGAGAGAGAGGAGTTGCTTGCGGCGCATGAAGAATCGCTCCCTGGCTACAGACCAATCGAACCTATTCGAGGTGAAGCTTTAGGATGAACTCTCTCCTTTTACAACCATCGCAATAATCCGCTGTGCTGAGAATATGTCCCGGCAAGGAGGAGCTGTCTCCTAAATATAAATACACTACTTCCGCGATTGTGCGTTTGTGTCCCCTGTGAATCATCTCCTTCGCCTGACGTTTGATTTCCAGATGAATAGCAGAGAGCAAACCAGTGCGATGGCAAACACCAGCATCAAAGGCTTCCCAGGTTCGTTTGGTTAGATTGCGTGAGGCTAACGATGAATGTTTTCGTCAGCAGTAAGGTGCAGCAGTAAAGCGGGGTGAATATACTCGCAGCAAAGATTGGATGTCAATAACAACCCTGAGACTTCATGGAATCCGGCGATAGCAGGACGAATGAAAAGCAAGGTATTTGTTGTTTGTTGATCGCGCCCTGAAACTCTCGAATCGTGCTTATTCCTTTGACGATTCTGGTATTCACCGTAATAGTCGGTTGTACTTATCCGGTTTGCTTATTAGCCTCAAATTACGTTAAATCACAAAACCAAGCGGCAGACATTTCTTGAAGGATGTCTGCCGCTTAGTTTTATATTGCCTTCACGCTTGGCAACTCACTACGTTGGGTGAGATTCAGGTAAGGACTTTATTGTTTCGATTCGCGGGGCTGGAGCGCCTTATGCGCCTTCAGGTAACAACTTTATTTCTAAAGTAGCGCGGCGCGGCCTATTCAAATAAAGACTTTATGGCTCAATTAGGCAACGACTTTATTGTTGGCGAACAAAATGACCGTGGACAATAAAGTTTGCTTGAGGAGAACACGAAAGTCTGTTTCCCATCCAGCATATTTACTACGGGGAAGCACACCTTCCATCATGATCTTGTTCAATCAAAGATGAAAGATTTTATCTTAATCCGTAGGGTTTAGAAAGAGATATTTGAGTTCCCTTTGACCACATGACTCGCCGCAAGAGGTAGACATGTAAACGAAAGCCCGGTTCATCGCAGGATTGATTGAATGCCACTCTCGAAAAGCTGACGCTTGCTAATGACCTGGGGAATTTGCCGCGAAGTATTTTCTATCCCTCAACAACGGATTTGAAAATCTACTGAAACTCTTCCCCGCGTAGTCACGCTGATGGTGCGTTAGCCTGCTTTAGCTTTCATGCACTTCTTATTAATCGCTACGTTGAACGAGGCTGGCGGCGACGGCCACCAGCTCCGCCAACTCGACAGGCTTTGGCACGTGCATCTGGTAGCCTGCACGAAGCGCCTGCATACGATCCTCTACCCGCGCGTAGGCCGTCAGGGCAATGGAAGGCACTTTGCCCCCGCCTGTGGCCGGAAGCTCGCGCACGCGGCGGATCAACTCGTACCCGTCTTCGCCGGGCATACCTATGTCACTGATGAGCAGGTCGGGCACGGCGGCGGCAATCGCCTCTAATGCCTCTGCTGCCGATCCTGTGACTGTTACTTCAGCGCCGCACTGCCCGAGCCCCGCCTTCAACAACTCTCGCGTGTCCGGCTCGTCATCCACCACGAGCACTTTCAGCCCGTCGAGCCTGTCGGGACATTCGTAGACGGGCAGGGTGTCTCTCGCCGCCGGATGCACGCGCTCCTGCTGACCAACACTCTGGTAGACGGGTGCGACCGGCAGCAGCACCGTGAAGGTAGAGCCTTGTCCCGCGCCCGGACTCTCTGCCCGCACACTACCACCGTGGAGTTCGACGAGGTGGCGGACGATGGCGAGGCCGAGACCGAGGCCGCCGTGCCTGCGCGTCGTCGTGCCGTCGGCCTGCCGGAAGCGGTCGAAGATGTAGGGCAAGAATTCGTCGCTGATACCCTGCCCCGTGTCCCGCACTTCCAACTCCACGTGCTTTTCGTCGCACATCAGGCCGACCTCGACCTGCCCGCCCTCCGGCGTGAATTTGACCGCGTTC
>Ga0190273_10000212_pt1 | contig 28157 bp, 27 predicted proteins | sample Popmic504IS_FD_134513 | JGI IMG/M metagenome (GOLD analysis project Ga0190273, IMG submission 134513) | Populus adjacent soil microbial communities from riparian zone of Shoshone River, Wyoming, USA - 504 IS | ecosystem: Environmental > Terrestrial > Soil > Riparian zone > Trees stand | place... | reverse complement strand
TCCTGCCGATGATGGTCTCGAAGCTGACCGGGGCGGCCAATCCCTATGCGGACAAGCTCGCCGAATATGAATGCGGCTTCCCGGCCTTCGAGGACAGCCGGGCCCAGTTCGACGTCCGCTTCTACCTGGTCGCTATCCTGTTCATCATCTTCGACCTCGAGGCCGCCTTCCTTTTCCCCTGGGCGGTGACCCTGGGCTATATCGGAGTTGCCGGCTGGGCGGCGATGATGCTCTTCCTGGTCGAGCTCACCCTGGGCTTCGCTTACGCCTGGAAGAAAGGCGCTCTCGAATGGGAGTGATCCTCGATCCCAGGCACGAGAATGAGCGGCCGTCCGACCTCCAGCAGCCGGACCCCGCCTTCTTCAGCGACCTCAGCGCCGAGGTCTCCGACAAGGGCTTTCTCGTCACCTCGACCGAGGATCTGTTCCAATGGGCCCGGACCGGCTCGATGTGGTGGATGACCTTCGGACTCGCCTGCTGCGCGGTCGAGATGATCCACGCCAACATGCCGCGCTACGACCTCGAAAGGTTCGGAGTGGCGCCCCGGGCGAGCCCGCGCCAGTCGGACGTGATGATCGTCGCTGGGACTCTCTGCAACAAGATGGCCCCCGCGCTTCGCCGGGTCTACGACCAGATGTCGGAGCCGCGCTACGTCATTTCGATGGGCAGCTGCGCCAATGGCGGCGGCTATTACCATTATTCCTATTCGGTGGTCCGGGGCTGCGACCGGATCGTCCCGGTGGATATCTACGTCCCGGGCTGCCCGCCGACCGCCGAGGCCCTGCTCTATGGCGTCATGCAGCTGCAGCGGAAGATCCGCCGCGTCGGCACGATCGAAAGGTGATCGTGGCGATGATCGGGTCACCCCCTCCGTTCGGCCTGAGCTTGTCGAAGGCCTTTCCTTCCTTTTCGTGCCTGAAGACGGGCAGGGCTTCGACAGGCTCAGCCCGAACGGGCGGGGAAAGCGCTGATGGCCAATAACTCCGCTCCCCGAATCGCGCCCCGCGAAGGGCTGATCGACGAGGTCACGGCCGCGCTCGGCGATGCCCTGATCGAGGCGAAGGATGCCGTCGACGAGGTTTCGCTGACCGTCCGTCGCGAAAGCATCGTCGACGTCTGCCGGACGCTTCGCGACCGCTTCGAATATCAGCAGCTGATGGAGATTGCCGGGGTCGACTATCCGCAGCGGGCGGAAAGGTTCGAGGTCGTCTACCATCTGCTCTCGCTGACCAGGAACCACCGCCTCCGGGTCCGGGTCTCGACCGACGAGGACATGCCGGTGCCGTCGGTGACTTCGCTGTGGCCGGTCGCCGGCTGGCTCGAGCGCGAGGTGTTCGACCTTTACGGCGTCATCTTCGACGGCAATGACGATCTTCGCCGCATCCTCACGGATTACGGCTTCCGCGGCTTTCCCTTCCGCAAGGATTTCCCGCTCTCGGGCTATGTCGAGCTTCGCTATTCGGAGGAGCAGAAGAGGGTGGTCTACGAACCGGTCCGGCTCGCCCAGGATTTCCGCCCGTTCGACTTCCTCAGCCCCTGGGAGGGCGCCGCCTATATCCTTCCCGGCGACGAGAAAGCGCCGGAAGCGCCGGGGGCCCCGACTCCGCTCAAGGCCGAGGAGATCAAGAAGTGACCCTCGCCACCGAGACCATGTCGAACGAGGAGCAGGTCGCCCGGTCGGGCGCGACCCAGTCCCAGATCGCCAACTACACGATCAATTTCGGGCCCCAGCATCCGGCCGCGCACGGAGTCCTTCGCCTGATCCTCGAGCTGGACGGCGAGATCGTCGAGCGGGTCGATCCGCATGTCGGCCTCCTCCACCGAGGCACCGAGAAGCTCTGCGAGTACAAGACCTACATCCAGTCCGTCCCCTACATGGACCGGCTCGATTACGTCTCGCCGATGTCGATGGAGCACAGCTACGTGCTCGCCATCGAGAAATTGCTCGGGCTCGAAGTGCCGCTCCGCGCCCAGTACCTCAGGACCTTCTTCGCCGAGCTGACCCGGGTGTCGAACCACCTCCTGAACATCGGCAGCCACATCATGGACGTCGGGGCGATGACCCCGAATTTGTGGCTGTTCGAGCCTCGCGAAGACATCATGAACTATTACGAGCGCGTGTCGGGTGCCCGCATGCACGCCAATTATTTCCGGCCGGGCGGAGTCCACCAGGACGTGCCGGCCGGGCTGCTCGAGGAGATCGTCGCCTGGTGCGATTCCAAGCTGCTGCCGATGTTCGAGGATTCGCTCAGCCTCGTCATTGACAACCGCATCTTCAAGCAACGCAACGTCGACATCAGCGTCGTCTCGAAGGAGGACGCGATCGCCTGGGGCTTCTCCGGGCCGATGATCCGGGCCGCGGGCATTCCCTGGGACATCCGCAAGTCCCAGCCCTACGACGTCTACGACCGGGTCGAGTTCGACATTCCGGTGGGGACCAAGGGCGATTGCTACGACCGCATGATGGTCCGCGCCGAGGAGGTCCGGCAATCGGTCCGGATCATGAAGCAGTGCCTCGAGCAGATTCCGCAGGGGCCGATCGCCTCCCTGGACCGCAAGGTGGTTCCACCCAAGCGCGCCGAGATGAAGCAGTCGATGGAAGCGCTCATCCACCATTTCAAGCTCTACACCGAGGGTTTCCACGTCCCCGAGGGCGAGGTCTATGTCGCCACCGAGAGCCCCAAGGGCGAGTTCGGGATCTACCTCGTCGCCGACGGCACCAACAGGCCCTACCGGGTCAAGATCCGCCCGACCGGCTTCAGCCACCTCCAAGCGATGGACTTCATGACCCGCGGGCACATGCTCGCCGACGTCACCGCCATCCTCGGCTCGCTCGACATCGTGTTCGGGGAGATCGACCGGTGAGGACGGGTTTCGCAGCGGCCACGATCGCCTCCATCGCCCTGCTCGCCTGCCAGGCCCCCTCGTCCCCGGCAGCCGCCAATGACGCCGAGGCGGGGGCGGAAGCGCGCGCCGAGGCGCCGAAAGCGGGGGATGCGCGTGTGGACGCGCTCCTCGCCGCCATTGCGTCCGGCGATGAGGCGGGGGTGCGCAAGCAGGTCGGGGACGTCGGCTACATCGTCGCCACCAGCGGCATCGTCTCGACCGAAGATGCCTTCGTGGAGCGAGTGCTCGGCTGCCGGACGGAATCGGTCGAGCGGATGCGCGCCGTGGTCAATTATCGAGTCGTCTGGGAATGCTCCGCGAGAGGTGGCGGTCAGGCGGAATATTATAACGCGGCGATCGCGACGGAGGCGCCGTTCGCCCGGGATCGGGAAGGCCTCGCCATCCTGGAATTCACCGCCGGGCGCACCAATCCCTATCTCGGCCGCGCAGTCGCGCCGCCGCTTCCGACCGGAAAGGGACAATGAGGGTGGCTGACCGTCGTCCCAATTCCGACATCTACTTCGGGGAGGTCGGCCGGTGAGTCGGCGAAGGATCTGGTTGCTCGCGCTCGCCGCGGCCCTGCTGATCGCTGGGGCGACGATGTATTTTCTCAAGGTCCAGTCCGATCCCGGGCCCGGCGAAGCCGGCGGCCGGGGCAATGTCGGCGTGACTTCGGGTGCGGTGTTCTTCCTCCTCATGCTCGCGGCCGTGAGCGCCCGTCGCCGGCGGCGGCGCGAAAGCGAGGAACGGCACGATGGCTGACGTGCTTCCCACCTCCATCGACCTCGACGAGGTTCGCGCTCGTTGGGGTGCGTTCGCCTTCACCGCCGAGAACGCCAAGCAGGCGAAGCTGCTCGTCGGCCGCTATCCGCCGGGGCGGCAGCAGAGCGCGATCATTCCGTTGCTCGACCTCGCCCAGCGCCAGGTGGGAGCGGAGACGGACACGCAGGGCTGGCTGCCCATCCCGGTGATCGAATATGTCGCCGCTTACCTGGGCATGCCCTACATCCGCGCCTATGAGGTCGCCACCTTCTACACGATGTTCAACCTTCGCCCGGTCGGCCGATTCCACGTCCAGGTCTGCGGAACGACGCCCTGCATGCTGCGCGGCTCGGACGACGTCTTCGCGGCCTGCAAGGCCAAGGGGATGAAGAAGGGGCAGACGACTGCGGACGGACTGTTCACGTTGTCGGAAGTCGAATGCCTCGGCGCCTGCGCCAACGCGCCGATGGTACAGATCAACGACGACAATTACGAGGACCTGACCTTCGAGACGACGACCGCGCTGCTCGAGGCGCTGGCGCGTGGCGAGACCCCGAAGCTGGGGCCGCAGGGCGTGAACCGCCGGACCAGCGAGCCGGAGGGTGGCGTGACCAGCCTGCCGGAGATGGTCGGCGAGAATTACGATTACCGTCCAAGGTGGAGCGGGGAGGGGCAGGCATGAAGGCGCTCGGTTCGCTGGCAATCGCCGTCATCGTCGGCATCATCGTGCTCTGGCTGCTGGTGAAGCTCGTCTTCTTCGGCTTCAAGCTGATCGGCCTCGCCATCGCCGTGGCGGTGGTCGCAGCCGTCTTTTTCGGGGTGCGCAAGATGATCGAGAGTCCGCGCTGATGCTCGACGACAAGGACCGGATCTTCACCAACCTCTACGGCTTCCAGGATTGGGGGCTGAAGGGCGCCCAGGCGCGGGGCGACTGGGACGATACCAAGGCGCTGATGACGGTCGGCGAAGACGCGATCATCGACGAAATCAAGAACAGCGGCCTTCGCGGGCGCGGCGGGGCGGGCTTCCCGACCGGCATGAAATGGTCGTTCATGCCGAAGGCGCCGACGCCGGGGCGGCCCAATTTCCTCGTTATCAACGCCGACGAATCCGAGCCGGGCTCCTGCAAGGACCGGGAGATCATCCGCCACGATCCGCACAAGCTGATCGAAGGGGCCCTGATCGCCGGCTTCGCGATGCGGGCGCGGGCCGGCTACATCTACATTCGCGGCGAGTTCATCCGCGAGGCTCAGACTCTCGAGGCGGCGGTCCAGCAGGCCTATGATGCCGGCCTGCTCGGCAAGAATGCCGCCAAGTCCGGCTACGATTTCGACCTCTTCGTCCACCGCGGCGCCGGCGCCTATATTTGCGGCGAAGAGACGGCGATGCTCGAAAGCCTCGAGGGCAAGAAGGGCATGCCGCGCCTGAAGCCGCCTTTCCCGGCCGGCGCCGGCCTCTACGGCTGCCCCACCACCGTCAACAACGTCGAGTCGATCGCCGTCGTCCCGACCATCCTCCGCCGCGGCGCGAGCTGGTTCAAGAGCATCGGCCGCGAGAAGAACGAGGGCACCAAGCTCTTCCAGATCTCAGGCCATGTGAACCGCCCCTGCGTCGTCGAGGACGCCATGTCGGTGCCCTTCCGGGAGCTGATCGACCGCCACGCCGGCGGCATCCGCGGCGGCTGGGACAATCTCCTCGCCGTGATCCCGGGCGGCTCGTCGGTGCCGCTGGTGCCGGCGCACGAGATCATCGACGCGCCGATGGATTTCGACGGGCTGAAGGAGCTCGGCTCGGGCCTCGGCACCGCGGCGGTGATCGTCATGGACAAGTCGACCGACGTGGTGAAGGCGATCAGCCGGATCTCCTATTTCTACAAGCATGAGAGCTGCGGCCAGTGCACGCCCTGCCGCGAGGGCACCGGCTGGATGTGGCGGGTGATGGAGCGGCTGGTCGAGGGCAATGCCGAGATCCACGAGATCGACACCCTCTGGGACGTCACCAAGCAGGTCGAGGGCCACACCATCTGCGCGCTCGGCGACGCCGCCGCCTGGCCGATCCAGGGCCTGATCCGCCATTTCCGGCCGGAGCTCGAGCGGCGCATCGTCGAGCGGCAGGGGCGGACCCTGGAGGCGGCGGAATGAGGAAATCGTCTCTCGCCGGCCTCGCCGCTCTCGGCCTGCTCGCCTCGCCCGCTTCGGCCCAGATCTCGAACGGCGCCTCCGGCTCCTCGACCATGTTCTATCTCAACAGCGAGCAGGCGATGGAAGAGGTGGTGGGCTTCGGCTCATGCTACGCGAAGGAGAGTCCCGAGAAGGCGCTGAGGCTGATCGCCACCCGGCCGTCGTCGCGGGAAGAGGCCCAAACCTACGTCGCCTTGTTCAAGAAGCCCTACCAGTCCTGCCTCGGCGACGTTACCCGGCTGGGCGCCACTTTGCCGATCGTCCGCGGCGCGATCGCTCAAGGTCTGTACAAGCGTAAGGTCCCCTTGCCGCCGGCGCTCATGCAGACCGCGCTGGGGCAGGCGCAGGTGCGCAATCTCGCCGACGCCGCCCGCTGCTATACCGCTTCCCACCGCGACGAGGCGCGAAGCCTGGTCGAGGGCACGAAGGTCGGCAGCCGCAAGGAATATGATGCGGTTATGAAGCTGCTGCCGGACTTGCTCAAGTGCGTGCCCCGCGGCGCCAAGGCCGAATTCACCGCCACGCTGGTTCGCTTTCGGCTGGCGGAGGCGCTTCTGCGCACCGCTCCCTCGGGAGGTAATTGAGCCATGGTTGAGCCTGGTGTCCGTTCGCTCCAGGAGCGGATCTTGGAGAGGGCCGAATGAGTTTCGCCCTCGCTTCGGCCCTGCTCGCCCCTATCGTGGCCCCCGCACCGGTGCCTGAGGCCCAGGTTGCGTCCTGTGCCTGGAAGCGCGTCGCCGCGACCTCGGCGACGCTGCTCGGCAAGGCCCAATTCGACAAAAGATATCGTTACGATGCCGACGGCAGCCCGACGGTAGGGCCGCTGATGCGCATCCGCGCCGCCTGCGCGCACCGGACGGCGCAGGTGCGCGGGGATAATCCCTTCGCGGCCGCCTTCGGCGACGATCGCAAGCTTCTGAAACTCCTCAAGCAGACCCGGCCCAAAGCGCCCGGCCCCGATCTTTTCGACCTGCCCGTCGTCCGCTGCGAATATCGCTTCACGGACGCATCGCCGGGCGCGCCCGCCTCGGCGGTGATCTGGAGCTATGGCGAGGGCAGCGACCGGAAGGAGCTCAGCTCGAGCTGGGAGACGCTTGGCGTGAAGTTCAGCCAGCAGGAAGTGAACGCGCTCGTCTCCGACAAGATCGACCCCGCGAAGCTCTTCGAGAAAATGGATCAGGTCGAGCCGATCAGGGTCGCAACCCATGCCGAGGGCAAGGCCTCAGGCAAGCCTTACGCCCTCGACATCGAGCACGGCCTGCGCACCTGCCAGCGCGTCAATTCCGATGGAAGCTACACCGATGCCTAAGGTCAAAGTCGACGGTATCGAGATCGAGGTCCCCCAGGGCGCCACCGTCCTGCAGGCGTGCGAGTTGGCGGGGAAGAAGATTCCGCGTTTCTGCTACCATGAGCGGCTGTCGATCGCGGGCAATTGCCGGATGTGCCTCGTCGAGGTGAAGCCGGGACCGCCCAAGCCGCAGGCGAGTTGCGCCCTTCCGGCCGCGGACGGGCAGGAAATCTCGACGATGAGCCCGCTGGTCAAGAAGGCGCGCGAAGGGGTGATGGAGTTCCTGCTCATCAACCATCCGCTCGACTGCCCGATCTGCGACCAGGGCGGCGAATGCGACCTCCAGGACCAGGCGATGGCCTATGGGCGGGGCCACAGCCGCTTCGCCGAGAACAAGCGCGCGGTGACCGAGAAATATATGGGCCCGGTCGTCAAGACGATCATGACCCGCTGCATCCAGTGCACGCGCTGCGTCCGTTTCGCCGAGGAGGTGGCGGGCGTGGAGGAGATCGGAGCGATCGGCCGCGGCGAGAATATGGAGATCACCTCCTATCTGGAGGGGGCGGTGACATCCGAGCTCTCCGGCAACGTCGTCGATCTCTGCCCGGTCGGAGCGCTCGTCTCCAAGCCCTACAGCTTCGAGGCGCGGCCCTGGGAGCTTCGCAAGGTACCCGGAATCGACGTCATGGACGCGGTCGGCACCAACATCCGGATCGATCACCGCTTCCGCGAGGTGATGCGCGCGCTTCCGCGGCTCAACGAGGACGTCAACGAGGAGTGGGCGCACGACAAGACCCGCCATGCGGTCGACGGCCTGGTGCGCAACCGGCTCGACCGGCCGTGGGTGCGGCGCGAAGGCAAGCTCCAGCCGGCCAGCTGGGAAGAGGCGTTCTCGGCGATCGCCGAGCGGTTGCAGGGAGCGACCGGGGATCAGGTGGCGGCGATCGCCGGCGACCTGCAGGACCTGGAATCGATCTTCGCGTGCAAGAAGCTGCTCGAGGCTTACGGGTCGAGCCTTCACGAATGCCGTCAGGACGGGGCCATGTTCGACGTCTCGAGCCCGGCCGCCTACCGCTTCAACGCGACCATCGCCGGGATCGAGACGGCGCCGGCCATCCTCCTCATCGGCACCAATCCGCGCTGGGAAGCGTCGCTGGTCAACACCCGGATCCGCAAGGCGGTGAAGGCCGGCGCTCAGGTCTTCCGGATCGGCGCGGCCGTCGACCTCACCTATCCCGTGACCGAGCTCGGCAACGATCTCGCGGTCCTGGGCAACCTGCCGAAGGCGGTGAGCGAGGCCTTCGCCGGCAAGGAGAATGCGGCCGTCATCGCCGGCATGGGCGCTCTTGCGGTCGAGGGTGCCTATGAGGCCGCCCGGGCCGCCGCCGCCGCGCTCGGCGCCGGCTTGAGCCTGCTCCACACCGCCGCTGCCCGGGTCGGAGCGCTCGATCTCGGCTTCGTCACGGAGGGCGGCGTCGAAGCGATCCGGGCCCGCGCCGGAAGCCTCAGGGCCCTGTTCCTGCTCGGCGCCGACGAGGTCGATACTTCCACCTTCGCGAGCAGCTTCACCGTCTACATCGGCACCCATGGCGACCGCGGGGTCCGCGACGCGGACGTGATCCTGCCCGGCGCCGCCTACACCGAGAAGCACGGCACCTACGTCAATCTCGAGGGACGGGTGCAGCTTTCCGAGTTCGCAGTCCATCCGCCAGGCGAGGCGCGCGAGGACTGGACCGTCTTCCGCGCGCTGTCCGATGTCCTCGGCAAGACCTTGCCGTTCGACACCCTCGCGCAGCTTCGCGCCGCCATCGCCGCGGAGGTGCCGCGCCTCGGCGTCGCCGGTCTGAGCGCGGTCGATGCGCTCCCCGCTTTCGTGGGCGCGGCGCCGGGCGTCAGCGGCGAGACCGTCTATCCGATCGAGGATTTCTACCTCACCAACCCGATCGCCCGGGCCTCGCCGACGCTCCAGCGCTGCTCGGCCGAGCTCCTCCACGGGCAAAGCTTCCAGGAGGCCGCGGAATGATTACCCGTTCCCCGGCGAAGGCCGGGGTCCAGCTTCGGGCTCAGAACTGGGCCCCGGCCTTCGCCGGGGTGCAGGGGGGGGTGGTTCAATGACCGCCTGGATGCAGAGCACCTGGCTCGGCTACGGCGCGGGCTGGTTCCTCGCCACCCTCGTCTTCATCCTGATCATCGCCTTGCCGCTGATGCTGGCGGTGGCGATGGTCATCTATGCCGACCGCAAGATCTGGGCGGCGATGGCGCTCCGCCGCGGGCCGAACGTGGTCGGGCCGCTCGGACTCCTGCAGAGCTTCGCCGACGGCCTCAAGGTCTTCCTCAAGGAGACGATCATCCCGTCCGGGGCCAATCGCGGCCTGTTCATCATCGCCCCGATCCTGACCTTCACGGTGGCTCTGGTGGGCTGGGCGGTGGTCCCCTTCGGGCCGGGCATGGTGCTCGCCAACATCAACGTCGGCCTCTTGTACCTGCTCGCCATCTCCTCGCTGGGCGTCTATGGCGTGATCATCGCCGGCTGGGCGTCCAACTCCAAATACCCCTTCTATTCGGCGCTTCGGGCCGCGGCGCAGATGGTCAGCTACGAGGTCGCGGTCGGCTTCGTCCTGGTCCCCGTCGTGCTCTGGTCGGAGACGTTCAACCTCTCCGGGATCATCGAGGCCCAGCGCCACCACGCCTGGATCACCAACGGCTTCGGCTTCAACCCGCTCTTCCTGCCGCTGGCGGTGATCTTCCTGATCTCGGCGATGGCCGAGACGGCGCGCGCGCCCTTCGACCTCACCGAGGCCGAGAGCGAGCTCGTCGCCGGCTACCAGACCGAATACAGCTCGATGAGCTTCGCGCTCTTCTGGCTCGGCGAGTATGGCAACGTCCTGCTGATGTGCGGAATGAACGCCGTCCTGTTCTGGGGCGGCTGGCTTCCGCCGATCGATTGGGCGCCGCTCTACGTCATCCCCGGCATCGTCTGGTTCCTCGCCAAGATCCTGTTCTTCTTCTTCGTCTTCTCCTGGGTGAAGGCGACGGTGCCGCGCTTCCGCTACGACCAGCTGATGCGGCTGGGATGGAAAATCTTCCTGCCGATCTCGCTGATCTGGGTGTTCCTGATCTCGGGCTGGCTGATGCAGGCGCGCTACGGAGCCTTCTGGTGACCGGTATCCTGCTTCCCCTTCTGCTCGCGCAGGCCGCGCCGATTCCGGCGCCGGTGGAGAACGGCCTGCAGCCGCCGATGCTTTTCGCCTGCCGCCTGGCCGGGCCAAAGGGGGAAACCCACGTCCAGGGGCGGATCCGACGCTTCTATCTCAAGGTGGCTCCGGGAACGGGATTGATGGCGATTGCCGAGCCCGGCGGGTACAGGGACCATATCGTCATCGAGATCGATCCCTCCGCGGTGCCGGGGCTTGCCGGTCGCTTCGACACCGAGGCTCGTTTTCCCCTCGAAACGGATAAGATGGTCGTGACTCTGCCGGGCTATATCCTCACGGCGTCGCCGGTGCGATTCGGCGTGGGCTATCAGGCTTTCACGAACCTGCGCGTCGAGCAGGCCGGTTCCCCGGCCGAGGCCTGGACGGGACCCTGCACGCCGATCCTGCCGCAATTGGAAAAGAAGCCATCATGACCCGTCTTTCGGACCTGCGGGCGCGGGCGCCGTTCGTGAAGGCGCACTGGCTGATGCAAGCGCGCTACGGAGCCTTCCGGTGAGCCGCGTCGTCCGAACGATCCTGGCCTGCGCGGTCGCGACGGGCGCCGGCGCGGCGTCGGCGAAGGGCCCGGCGCAGCCCAGCGGCCCGTTGCGGTTCGAATGCAGGCTCGCCATGCTGATCCAGCCCCAGAACCAGGTCACGGACTTCACGCCGGTGACGATCAGCTTCGTCGCCGACAAGGGGGCGCTTCGCGACATCCATGTCGTCGACACAGGCGGAATCCTCTATCCCGGCGGCAATTTCAAGTTCGTCCACAAGCCGGACGTGATCTCGATGGAGGCGGTGGAGATGCCGGCCGAGCGGCCGGGCCGGTGGAGCGGGACCGTCGAGAAAAAAATGTTCAGATTGAAGCTGGCTAGCGGTCCGCTCGAGGAAGCCGTCACGATGGGACTGGGCCGAACCCCGGTCAAGTCAAGCGGCCGCCACGGCCTGGTCTGGAACGCGTCCCATCAACCCGAAGGATCGCCGCGTCCGATCTCCGGATCGGGCGTCGGCAATTGCGCGCCCGGCCAGGCGCAGGGGAATTCGAAATGATCGCCCACTGGATAAAATCCTTCTTCCTCTGGGAGTTCGTGAAGGCGCATTGGCTGACCTTGAAATATTTCTTCAAGCCCAAGGCGACGATCAACTATCCGTTCGAGAAGAACCCGCTCTCGCCGCGCTTCCGGGGCGAGCATGCGCTTCGCCGCTATCCGAACGGCGAGGAGCGCTGCATCGCGTGCAAGCTCTGCGAGGCGGTTTGCCCGGCTCTGGCCATCACCATCGAGGCCGAGCCCCGGGAGGACGGCAGCCGCCGGACCACCCGCTACGACATCGACATGGTGAAGTGCATCTATTGCGGCCTGTGCCAGGAGGCCTGCCCGGTCGACGCCATCGTCGAGGGTCCGAACTTCGAATATGCCACCGAGACGAGGGAGGAACTGCTCTACGACAAGGCGAAATTGCTGGCCAATGGCGACAAATGGGAACGCGCCCTCGCCGCCAACCTTGCCGCCGATGCCCCCTACCGCTAAGCGCCGGGCCGTTCCGATGAATTTCCCTCGATTCACACCCGTCGCGCCAGCGCAGGCTGGGGCCCCAGGACGCGAAGGCTCGGCGGCTAATCCCGCCGGGGCCCCAGCCTTCGCTGGGGCGACGGAGCCGTCATGATCGAGGCCTTCGCCTTTTATCTGTTCGCCACCCTCGTCGTCGCCAGCGGCGTGATGACGATCGCGTCGCGCAATCCGGTCCATTCGGTGCTCTGGCTGATCCTGGCCTTCTTCAATGCGGCGGGACTGTTCCTGATCCTCGGCGCCGAGTTCATCGCGATGCTGCTGGTGATCGTCTATGTGGGAGCGGTCGCCGTGCTGTTCCTGTTCGTGGTGATGATGCTCGACGTCGACTTCGCCACGCTTCGCGCCGGAGTCGCCCGCTACTGGCCGTTCGGCTTCGGCCTTGCCCTGGTGCTGCTCGTCGAGATCTTCTTCGCCGCCATGGCCTGGAATGCCGGAGCGCTCGGCGCCGGCGTCAGGGGCGCCCCGACCGACCCGAACCTCCCCAACATCGAGGCGCTCGGGCGGGTCCTCTACACCCGCTACCTCTACGTCTTCGAAGGCGCCGGGCTGGTCCTGCTCGTCGCCATGATCGGGGCGATCGTGCTCACCCACCGCACCCGGAGCGGGCTGAGGCCGCAGAACGTCAGCGACCAGAACCGCCGCCGCCCGCAGGACGCGGTGGTCAACATGCAGCCCGGCGTGGGGGAGGGGATGAAGCTGTGATCCATTCCCGTCATGCCAGGGCAGGCTGGCATCCCAGCGAGAACTCCCACTGGGCCCCCAGCCTTCGCTGGGGCGACGGTGGCATGTCATGATCGGCCTCGGCCATTACCTCGCCGTCGGAGCGATCCTGTTCGTGCTCGGCGTGTTCGGGATATTCCTCAACCGCAAGAACGTCATCGTCATCCTGATGGCGATCGAGCTGATCCTCCTGAGCGTCAACATCAACTTCGTCGCCTTCTCCGCCTATCTCGGCGACATGGTCGGCCAGGTCTTCGCCATGTTCGTCCTCACCGTCGCCGCCGGCGAGGCGGCGATCGGCCTCGCCATCCTCGTCATCTACTTCCGCGGCCGAGGCACGATCGCGGTCGACGACATCAACCAGATGAAGGGGTGAGGATAGTGAACCTCTTCGTCATGCCAGCGAAGGCTGGCATCCCAGCGGGTGAAAACCGCCCGCACTTTTCACCCCCCGGGGCCCCAGCCTTCGCTGGGGCGACGGTGCGCTCATGACCGTCCAGCTCATCGTCTTCCTGCCGCTGCTGGCGGCGATCGTCGCCGGCCTGGGCAACCGCATGCTCGGCAATTTCGCCGCCAAGCTGATCACGACGGGCGCTCTGTTCGCCGCCATGGCCTTGTCCTGGCCGATCTTCCTCGGCTTCATCGCCGGCACCGAGCACAGCCAGCTCCACCCGGTCCTCGCCTGGATCCATTCCGGCCCGATGAAGGTCGACTGGGCGCTTCGGGTCGACGCCCTGACCGCGGTGATGCTGGTGGTGGTGACGACCGTCTCGGCGCTCGTCCACCTCTACAGCTGGGGTTATATGGCGGAGGACGACAGCCAGCCGCGCTTCTTCGCCTATCTGTCGCTCTTCACCTTCGCGATGCTGATGCTGGTGACGGCCGACAATCTCGTCCAGATGTTCTTCGGCTGGGAGGGGGTCGGCCTCGCGTCCTATCTGCTGATCGGCTTCTGGTACCACAAGCCGTCGGCCAATGCCGCGGCGCTCAAGGCCTTCGTCGTCAACCGGATCGGCGATTTCGGCTTCTCGCTGGGCATCTTCGCCACTTTCCTGGTGTTCGGCACGGTTTCGATCCCGGAGATCCTGGCCGCGGCGCCCGCCCAGGCGGGCTCGACGATCGGCTTCCTCGGCCAGCGCTTCGACACGATGACCCTGATCTGCATCCTGCTGTTCATCGGCGCGATGGGCAAGTCGGCCCAGCTCGGCCTCCACACCTGGCTCCCCGACGCGATGGAAGGCCCGACCCCGGTCTCCGCTTTGATCCACGCCGCGACCATGGTGACGGCGGGCGTGTTCATGGTCTGCCGGCTTTCGCCCATGTTCGAGACCAGCGAGACGGCGCTCGCCTTCGTTACATTGATCGGCGCCGCGACGGCGATCTTCGCGGCCACCGTCGGAACGGTGCAGAACGACATCAAGCGGGTGATCGCTTATTCGACCTGCTCGCAGCTGGGCTACATGTTCTTCGCCGCCGGAGTCGGGGCTTATGGCGCGGCGATGTTCCACCTCTTCACCCACGCCTTCTTCAAGGCCCTCTTGTTCCTCGGCGCCGGCTCGGTGATCCACGCCATGCACCACGAGCAGGACATGCGTTTCTACGGAGCGCTGAGGAAGGAGATCCCGCTCACCTTCTGGGCGATGCTGGTCGGCACCCTCGCCATCACCGGCGTGGGGATCATCCAAGTGGCGGGCTGGTCGGGCTTCGGCTTCGCCGGCTTCTATTCGAAGGACGCGATCATCGAGAGCGCCTTCGCCAGCGGCTCGGGCGTCGGCGGCCTTGCCTTCGCCGTCGGCATCACCGCGGCGCTTCTGACCAGCTTCTACAGCTGGCGGCTGCTGTTCCTCACCTTCTGGGGCAAGCCGCGCTGGGCCGCCTCCGAGCATGTCCAGCACGCCCTGCACGGCGACCATCACGACCATCCCGACGCCGAGGATGCCGGCCACGACACCCGGCCGCATGAGGCCTCCGCGAAGGAGGTGCCCGCGGGGACCGGCGGCTACCATCCGCATGAGAGCCCCTGGACGATGCTGGTGCCGCTGGGCGTGCTGTCGCTGGGCGCGGTCTTCGCCGGGCTGCTCTTCCACGGCCCGTTCATCGACGCGGAGGAAGGCGTGCATTTCTGGGGCTCCAGCATCGCCTTCGACAGCCATCTCGCCCATGCGATCCACGAAGTGCCTTTGTGGGTGAAGCTCGCCCCCGGAACGGTGATGATCCTTGGCTTCCTGATCGCGCTCCAGGCCTATATCCGGAACACCGACCTTCCCGCCCGCTTCACCGGCCAGTGGGGGATCCTCTACGATTTCCTCTACAACAAATGGTATTTCGACGAGATCTACGACCTCGTCTTCGTCCGCCCGTCATTGTGGCTCGGGCGGCTGTTCTGGAAGCGCGGCGACGAGAAGACGATCGACCGCTTCGGCCCCGACGGCGCCGCGGCCGCGGTCCGGGTCGGCAACGTCCTCACCGCCCGGCTCCAGTCGGGCTATCTCTACACCTACGCGCTGGTGATGCTCCTCGGCCTCGCCGCCGCCGCGACCTGGGCGATGGCGCGATGAGCGCGGTCCATGCCGACGGCGGCGCGATGATCCTCGCGTCGATCGAGTTCAACCACCTCCCGGTCCTCTCGGAGATGCTTCTGATCCCGGTGGCGGCGGCGATCGTGTGCCTTTGCGTCTCGGCCAACAGCGCCCGCTGGGTGGCGCTCCTCGCGACGCTCGTCGAGCTCGCGCTCGGGATATTGCTCTGGACCCAATATGACCTGAAGGGCGACCAGTGGCAGTTCCAGGAGCTCTGGACGCTGGGCGACAAGACCCCGATCTTCGGCCGCTTCCACTGGGCGCTCGGGGTCGACGGCATCGCCGTCATGCTGATCATGCTCTCGGTCTTCCTGATGCCGATCTGCATCCTCGCCAGCTGGAAATCGATCGAGCGGCGGGTGCCGGAATATATGGCCGCCTTCCTGCTCATGGAAACGATGATGCTCGGCGTCTTCATGGCGCAGGACATCTTCCTCTTCTACATCTTCTTCGAGGCCGGCCTCATCCCGATGTACCTGATCATCGGCATCTGGGGCGGGGCCGAGCGCATCTACGCCAGCTACAAATTCTTCCTCTACACCCTGCTCGGCTCGGTGCTGATGCTGGTCGCGATGCTGTGGATGGTGAATTACGCCCACACGACCGCAATCCCCAGGCTGCTCGTCACCAATTTCCCGGCCGAGGCGCAGACCTGGCTGTGGCTCGCCTTCTTCGCCAGCTTCGCGGTCAAGATGCCGATGTGGCCGGTCCATACCTGGCTCCCGGACGCCCACGTCCAGGCGCCGACCGCGGGCTCGGTGATCCTCGCCGGAGTGCTCCTGAAGCTCGGCGGCTACGGCTTCATCCGCTTCTCGCTGCCGATGTTCCCGGAAGCCTCGGCGCAGCTCGTCTGGCTGATCTTCGCGCTGAGCCTGATCGCGATCGTCTACACCTCGCTGGTGGCGCTGGTGCAGCGCGACATGAAGAAGCTGATCGCTTATTCGTCGGTCGCCCACATGGCCTTCGTCACCATCGGCATCTTCGCCTTCAACCGCCAGGGGCTCGAGGGCGCGATCATCGTCATGCTCAGCCACGGCCTCGTTTCGGGCGCGCTCTTCCTGTGCGTCGGGGTCGTCTACGACCGGCTGCATACCCGCGAGATCGACCGCTATGGCGGCCTGTCCAACAACATGCCCGCCTATGCCCTGCTGTTCATGCTCTTCACCATGGCCTCGGTCGGGCTGCCCGGGACGAGCGGCTTCGTCGGCGAGTTCCTCGCCCTGGTCGGCGCCTACGAGGCGTCGAGCCTCGTCGCCGCCATCGCCACGACCGGGATCATCCTCGGCGCCGCCTATATGCTCTGGCTCTACTGGCGCGTCGCCTACGGGACGAGCCGCAACGCCGACGCGGCGGCGATGCCCGACCTGAACCGCCGCGAGCTCGCCTCCCTCGGAGCGATCGCCGCCGTGGTGCTGTGGATGGGAGTCTATCCCGAAAGCTTCATGTCGATGGTCCGCCGCGACGTCGGCTTCCTGCTCGCCCGGGTCGAAAGGGCCAATCCGCCGGGCGATTCGGGATTGCCCGCCAAGGGAGCGCCGGCGCCCAAGGCGGCCGTGCCCGCGCCCCATGAGGATGCGCCCGGCGCCGCGCCCCATGAGCATGCGCCTGAGCCCGGGCCCGCGCCTGCTCCGGAGGGTCATACCCATGCGCCCGGGGAGGAGCATTGATGACCGCCTCGCTCCTCCTGACGCTCCCCGAGATCATCCTCACGCTCGCCGCGCTGGCGCTGATGATGGCCGCCGCCTGGATGGGCGACAAGAGCGCGCGCCTGCTCACCTGGGCGGCGATCGCCGCTCTCGCCTCGCCGCCTTCTGGACCCCGGGCATCGTCACCCGCGGCGGCACCGCCTTCGACGGGCTATTCGTCGGCGACAGCTTCGCCGCCTTCGCCAAGGTGCTGATCTACGTCGCCGCCGCCGCCTCCCTGATCGCGGCGTCGGGCTGGTTCAGCCGCGACCGCGACTATCGGGCCGAATATCCCTGCCTGATCCTGCTCTCCGCGGTCGGCATGGGGATGATGGTCTCGGCCGGCGACCTCCTCACCCTCTATGTCGGCCTCGAGCTTCAGAGCCTGTCGGCCTACGTCCTCGCCAGCTTCCAGCGGCGCGACAACCGCTCGGCGGAAGCCGGCCTCAAATATTTCGTCCTCGGCGCCCTGGCGAGCGGCATCCTCCTCTACGGCGTGTCGCTCCTCTACGGCTTCACCGGCTCGACCCTGTTCGGCGAGATAAACGCCGCTCTGGGCCGCGACGGGGTCTCGACCGGGGAGCTGTTCGGGATCGTCTTCGTCCTCGCCGGGATCGCGTTCAAGGTCTCCGCGGTGCCGTTCCACATGTGGACTCCCGACGTCTACGAAGGCGCCCCGACTCCGGTCACCGCCTTCTTCGCCTCGGCGCCGAAGGTCGCGGCGATGGCACTGCTCACCCGGGTCGCGGTCGAGGCGATGGGCCCCGCCACCTTCGAATGGCGCCAGATCGTCATCTTCATGGCGCTCGCCTCGACCATCCTCGGCGGAGTCGCCGCGATCGGCCAGCCCAACATCAAGCGGCTGCTCGCCTACAGCTCGATCAACAATGTCGGCTTCGCCCTGATCGGCCTCGCCGCGGCCACCCGCGAGGGCGTCGCCTCGGTGCTCTTCTACATGGCCGTCTATACGGCGATGACCCTGGGCTCGTTCCTGATCGTCCTGAGGATGCGCGATTCCGAGGGGCGGCCGGTCGAGAGCATCGCCAGCCTGTCTGGCCTCTCCGCGACCCGCCCCTGGCTGGCGGCGGGAATGGCGACCTTCATGTTCAGCCTCGCGGGCGTGCCGCCCCTGTTCGGCTTCTGGCCCAAATTCCTGGTCTTCGACGCCGCCGTTCGGGCCGACCTCACCTGGCTCGCCGCGGTCGGCATCGCCACCTCGGTGATCAGCGCCTTTTATTATCTCAAGATCGTCAAGACGATGTATTTCGACGATGCGGCGCCCGCTTACGGCGAAACCGACGACGCTCCCCAGGCGGCCTTGATCGTGCTCGCGGCGCTGTTCGTGTCGCCGCTCGGCTATCTCGCCATTCCCTTTCTCGGGAAGCTCGCCGACAATGCTGCAAGCGCGCTGCTCTAGGGTCCGTACGGAGACTGGCGCTGGGGCCCGTACCGCCTTCGGGGGGCAATAGAGAAGGCGGTACGGGCCCAGACTGGGCCGGCGGTCACGCCGGCCGCCGACCCAATCCATGCAGCTACACGCCGCGCGAGGGACGGGATGCCTCCCCCCGGCGGCCAATGCACGATGCTCGCTGTCGCAGGCCATGTCCTACTTCGGAAAAATACCTATGTCGGCGATGGCCGCGGGCCTATGCGGCGGTTAGTCTGGCACAAGAGGCTGCGACAGATGAGTAACCGGCGAGCCTATATCATCGAGGACGAAAGACTGCTTCGCAACCTCGTGCGGCAGTCCCTCGCCGATTGCTGCACCCACGTCGAGGAGTTCGAATCGGCCGAATCCTTCCTGGCCGGCCATGAGGACCGGCCGGCCGGATGCATCATCGTCGACATCAACCTGCCCGGAATCAACGGCCTCGACCTGCTCGAGATGATCGGCAAGGGGAGGGCCGCCTATCCGGTCATCGTGGTTTCGGGCAACGGCAACGTCCCGCACGCGATGCGGGCCGGCCGGCTCGGGGTCGTCGACTTCATCGAGAAGCCGTTCCGGGTCGACCAGCTCGTCGCCGCGGTCGAGAAGGGTTTCGCGCTGCTGGAGAGCAAGCCCATGTCGCGAATCTCGGCGCTTGCGACCCTCACCAGGCGGGAGAAGGAGGTGCTCGTCGCCTTCGCCGACGGAGCGCCGAACAAGATCGTCGCCCACGACCTCGGCCTCAGCGTCCGGACGGTCGAGCTTCACCGCGCCAACCTGATGAAGAAGCTCGGGGTCAGGAGCCTTTCCCAGGCGCTGCTCATCGCCAAGGACGGCGGCTATGTCTGAACCGAAGCCGGGGCGCCGATGAGCGCGATCCGAACCGTCGCCCTGACCGTCTCGACCAATGACGACGTCGCTTCGCTCGCCCGCGAGGGTGCGGCCGAGGGCGTCTGGCTGCGCGCCGAGCGTCAGTCGGGCGGGCGCGGCCGGCAGGGGCGGGAATGGCATTCGCCCCCCGGCAACCTCTACGCCAGCACGCTCGTCCGCCTTCGCCCCGGCGATCCGCCGGCGCCCACTTTGGCTTTGGTCGCGGCCGTGGCGCTTCACGAGGTTGCGTCCGAGTTCGTCGCCGGGAGGACCCGGATCGAGATCAAATGGCCCAACGATCTGCTCGTTGCCGGCGCCAAGCTGTCTGGGATCCTCCTGGAGCGGATCGGCGACGCGGTCGTCGTCGGCTTCGGAGTGAATCTGTCGGATCATCCCGACGAGATCGAGCGCCCGGCGATCAATATCGGAATGCTCGGCGGGGCGCCCGATCCGTCCCGGTTCCTGGAAGCGCTCGCTTCGGGCTTCGCCCGCTGGCTCGGGCGCTGGCGCGACGAGGGCGTGGAACCGGTCCGCCGAGCCTGGCTCGCTGCAGCCCATCCTCCCGGCACCGCGGTTTCTACCCACATCGCCGGCGGCGGCCTGGTCGAGGGGCTGTTCGACGGCCTCGACGAGAGCGGGGCGCTGCGCCTGCGGCTGGCGGACGGCTCCTCGAAAACCATCCACGCGGGCGACGTCTTCCTCAATTGAATCCGGTCGCCTTCAGGCTCCAGCCGAAAAGCGCCAGGGCTCCGTCATGTTCTCGCCGCGATGATCGCCCTGCCGGGCGGCGGAGCGGGCAAGCTCGCTGCCGAACCGGGGAACGGCGCGCGCGAGGCACGCGCGAGCGGCGTCGTCGAGCCGGCTGAGCTGCCGCTGCAGGGCCTCGGCCTCATCGACCGTCGACACCAGCAGCGTCTTGGCCAAATTGGCGCCGTAGATCCGCAGGAAGCTTTCGAAGCGGGCGAGCGCGTCGGCGGCGATCTTGTCCTCATAGGTGTCGAAGCGGGGACCGTAATTGGCATGGGCGTGAGCATCGCGCAGATAGGTGCGTTCGTCCGCGAAGGCGCTTGCGTGCTCCCGGCCGACCGCGTTGAAGAAATCGATGAAGGTCTGCGCCAGGAGCGAGTCGAGCTCCGGCCCGACCTGCCGACGGTAGGTCTCGAGATCCGCCAGGCCCATCTTGTCGACGAACCCTGCGACGACCCGGTTGACCAGCGGATAGGCCACCGGCGCCTCGGGGTTTTCCTTGAAGCGATTGCCCCGGCCGGAGGTGATGACCGCCTGCGGCAGATAATATTCATAGGCGCACACCCGAAGGAACAGGTCGCCGACGTCGGGCTGATCCTCGCGCCCGCGCAGCGCCGATTCCTTCGCCCGCTCGACGAACGCGCGCATCTCCCTCGCAGAGCGCAGGCTGACCTGCTTGGGCGCGAGAATGTCGGTGACCCGGCCGTCCATGAGCTCCGCGGCAATGAGCTCGTCGCGGCCATGCCGGGTGAGATGGAAGCTGAACATTCGCATGACGTCGTACTGGCCGATATGCGTTACGCCGAACTGTCGTGAGAACATCGTCATGAGCGCCAGCTTCGAGTCGCCGGCCTCGTCGCGAGGCAGTTCGGGGCCGGGGGCCGCCATCCATTCGAAGCTGATGAGTCCGAGATCGGAGATCACGTCGATCTGTGACGCGCGGGCAAGGTAATGGCCGATATTGCCTTTGATCACGCGTTCCGAATAACGCTTGAGGGCGCGCTGGTGGGCCCCCGGCCCGGTTCCGTCCAAGGCGTTCGAATCGGCCAGAATGACCGCCATGTCGCCGGAGGCGGCATGGCCGTTGCAGAAGCTCTCCAGGGCGCGATGGAGCCGTTCGTCCCCGGCCCGGAAAGCGTCGAGCAACTCGTCGATCGAGCCATGGCCTTCCTGAAGGGCGTAGTCCTTCAGGCCGCGGCAATTCTCCAGGCCAGATTTCAGGATCCGCTGGCGCAGATAGCCCTCGATCAGCGCTCGCGCCCGGGTCCGATCCTGGAGCAGGCGGTTGATTGGGCCGGTGTCCGCGAGATCCTGTACCTCCCGGGCGAGCTTCCGGATCTCCTCGCCGAACCGGGACGTGTCGATGCGCTGCGCCTCGAGCTCGTCGATAAGCGCTTGCGAGTAATCGATCTCGGCCTTCGCCGCCCCCGCCAGGCCCGCGGCATTCGCCGCGTCGAAAATCAGGGCTCCTCCGCCGACGGCTTCGCTCCCACCCATGGTCTTGGCCGCGAGCAGGACGCGCGCGCCCATCGCCGTGGTCTGATAGGCCATCTGCTGCATTCGGAAGGCCGAACGGGCCTTCTCGACGGCCAGCCGGTGACGGCGCTGCTCGCCCTCGAGAACCGAATTCGAGCGGAGCGCGGCAAGCTCTTCTCCCTTCAGATCCTCGACGCCCGTATCCAGGGCGAGCTGGCGGGCGGCGAGGTCGTCGATTCGGGCCTGTACGATCGAGACCGCATTCTCGAACTCGGCCACGTGCCGGTCGATCTCGGCGACGGCGGCTTCCATGCGCTCGACGATCCCGCCCCGTCGGGGGTCGTGGAGGATGGTGAAGACGTCGCTGATCGGCACGTCGACATACCAGGCCGAGGCCGGGTAGGCGGCGATATGTCCCTTCGAAGGGTTGCGGACCTCGGCCTCGTCGAGAGCGTTCCAGCGGGTCTTGGGATAGGTCTTTTCGAGATAGGCCAGACGCGCCTTGCCGTTCGGGTGCCCGAGCTCCGCCGCCACGCCGTACCAGAAGCCGGCCAGCGGCAACGCGGCCCTGGTTCCGGCGTCGAACAGGTCGTGGTGGATCTCGCCCAATTCCCGGGCGGCGTTGGCGTCGCCGAGATTGGCGGCATGCTTCAGATAATCGAGACCGCGCTCGCGATCCCGGAACGCCGCATTGTAAAAGAGGGCGTAACCGATATTGTACAGGCCGGCGGGGGTCTTGTCCTGGCTGAACAGGAAGGCGTCCAGGAACTTGGCCTGCTCTACCGCCGTGCCCTTGCCTTCCAGAGACTCCGCGACTCGCTCCCATTCCTTGGCCTTGACGGGATCGTGCAAAGGGTTGGTCAAATAATCGTTTTCTTTGAAAAAGTGGAGCTTGGTAGCGCGTTCATAGAACACCCTTTGGCTGAAAACGCGGGCGAGCAGGCGCGCGGATTCAGCGCTGCCCGCACAAGCCGCAACCGCCAGCGCTTTGACGTATTTGTCGCTATAGGCCCAGCCTATCTCACTCAACGGAGTAGTACAGAAATCCTTTTTGGTATTCTTGTCGGCGGGCCAGAGGAAGCTCGCCGGATAGACGATGCAAAAAGCGGAATCGGTACTCAATAGCTTGCCAAAGGCTTCGGCCTTCTCCACCAGACTCAATTCGAAACGAAGGTTGCCTGCGGGTACCAGCTTCTGTTCGATACCTTGTCCGGGTTCGGCGGAAAAATAGACGACCTGCTTCAAGGACTCATATCGCTCGATCAGCTGATAATCGGCCAGCAGCCAACGATTGATCGAAACCAGTTTCGGGTGCCATTCCGAATATCGCGTCAGAGGGGTGCGCAGGCCCAACCCTATTGCTTCCGCAAAATCGAATGCGTCAAAATTGCCTGCGGCTCGGGCCTGTTCATGCCAACGGTCGCGTTCCTTATAGTCGAGTGGGCTCCAGCTCGTTTCTTCGGCGATGTAGTAGTTATGTTGCGTCCAGGAGCTGGAAGGTCCGTGATCCTTGCGCACTTTGATCTTGCCACGCTGCTTGGCATCACAGGCGAGGCTGAGCAGGCGCATTGCACGGTCGTCGCCGGCTTGCGCCCGTCGCTCCACTTCAGCGGCTTCATCCTCGGACGCGAAGTAGGTGGATAGCAAATCCGCATGCGCTCGATAGAGATCGACGATTCCAGCCACCCGCCGACTATAACCCTTCCCGATAGGCGCTGCCACCGGGCGCCAGCCGCGGCCGCACCTGCGCGCTCGCCAATCAAGCCGCCGCTCGCTAGACAGCCCCAATGCTGCTCGCCGTCGATGCCGGGAACACCAACATCGTCTTCGCCTTGCTCGAGGACGGGGTCATCCGCGCCCGCTGGCGGATCGCGACCGATCCGCGGCGGACGGCGGATCAATATGCGGTCTGGCTCCACCAGCTGATCGAGCTCGAGGGGCTTCCGCGCGACGTCGTCGATTCGGTCATCCTCGGCACGGTGGTGCCCCGGGCGACCCACAATCTGGAGGTGCTCGCCGCCAAATATTTCAAGGTCGAGGCCCTGATCGCGGGCCAGGCCGGAGCGGAATGGGGGATCGAGCTCGACGTCGCCGAGCCCAGGAGCGTCGGCGCCGACCGGGTGCTCAACGCGATCGCCGCCCACGCCCTGCACGAGGGCGACCTGATCGTCATCGATTTCGGAACCGCGACGACGTTCGACGCGGTCGACTATTCGGGCGCCTACAAGGGCGGCATCATCGCGCCGGGAATCAACCTGTCGCTCGACGCTCTGGTCACCGCCGCGGCCAAGCTGCCCCGGATCGCCATCGAGGCGCCCACCGGCAACCTCTCGGTGATCGGCCGGACCACCGAGGACCAGATGCATATCGGCATCTACTGGGGCTATGTCGCGATGATGGAAGGGCTGGTCGAGCGGATGAAGGCGGAGATCGGGCGGCCGGTGAAGGTGGTCGCGACCGGCGGCCTCGCCACCCTGTTCGACCAGCATACGACCATCTTCGACGAGATCGAGCCGGACTTGACCATCCAGGGGCTGGGCTTGTTGTACAAGCGGAGCTGAGGCGCCACCTAGCGTCATGCCAGCGAAGGCTGGCATGCCAGCGAGATGAGCCCCAGAGCCATTTTCTCGCTGGGGCCCCAGCCTTCGCTGGGGCGACGGTTCATTGAAGGAAAGACATGAAACCCGGCAAAGAACTGCTCTTCCTCGCGCTCGGCGGCTCGGGCGAGATCGGCATGAACGTCAATCTCTACGGCTGCGACGGCAAGTGGATCATGGTCGATCTCGGCATGACCTTCGCCGATCCGGCCTATCCCGGGGTCGAGCTCGTCCTCCCCGACCTGACCTTCATCGAGGAGAATCGCGACGATCTGCTCGGCGTGGTCCTGACCCACGGCCATGAGGACCATATCGGCGCCATCCCCTATCTCGCCGGCGATCTCGGGGTCCCGCTCTGGGCCACGCCCTTCACCGCGGGCCTGATAAGGGAGAAGCTCCAGGAGGAGGGGCTGGAGCGGCAGGTCAAGGTGAACATAATCGACATCGGCGGGACCATGCAGATCGGCCCGTTCGGCTTCCGCTTCGTTCCGCTGGCGCATTCGATCCCGGAGGGCAACGCCCTCCTCATCGACACGCCCTACGGCAAGATCTTCCATACCGGGGACTGGAAGCTGGACGAATTCCCGCAGCTCGGCGATCCCGCCGACGCCGCCGCTCTGACCCGGGTCGGCGACGAAGGCATCCTCGCTCTGGTGTGCGATTCGACCAACGTCTTCCAGGAGGAGGCGTCGGGATCCGAGGAGCAGGTCCGCGAGGGCCTCGACCGGGTGATCGGCGAGGCCGAGGGGAGGGTGCTGGTCACCACCTTCGCCTCGAACGCGGCCCGGCTGAGCACTCTGGGCAAGGTCGCCCAGGATACCGGCCGCCAGGTCTGCGTCGCCGGCCGCTCGCTCGACCGCATCCTGAGGGTCGCCCGGAGCGTCGGCTATCTGACCGATTTCCCGGAGACGATCGATTTCGAGACCGCCATGTCCCTTCCCAAGCGGGACGTGATGATCATCGGCACCGGCGGCCAGGGCGAGAGCCGGGCGGCGCTGGCGCGGATCGCCTTCGACCAGCACCGGATCAAGCTCAGCGAGGGCGACCTCGTCGTCTTCTCGTCCAAGCAGATACCGGGCAACGAGATCGCCATCGGAAGGATCCAGAACGAGCTTGCCGCCCGCGGAATCAAGATGATCACCGACCGGCAGGCCAACGTCCACGTCTCGGGTCATCCGGGCCGGCCGGAGCTCGCCGCCATGTACGGCTGGATCCGGCCCGAGATCATCGTCCCAGTCCATGGCGAGATGCGCCACATGGCCGAGCATGAGCGCTTCGCGCGGTCGAAGGGCGTGCCCAAGGGCATCCTGCAGAAGAATGGCGACGTCGTCCGACTCGCGCCCGACGGGCCGAAGAAGCTCGGCGAGGAACGGGTCGGCCGGCTCATCCTCGACGGCGACGTCATCCTCGCCGCCGACGGGCCGACGATGAACGAGCGGCGCAAGATCGCCAGCTTCGGTACCATCGCCGTCGCTCTGGCCCTCAACGGCCACGACCGCCTCGTCGGCGACGTCCAGGTCGCGCTCGAGGGCATTCCGGTCGAGGAGGACCGCGAAGCCTTCGTCGAGGAGGCCTGCGACGCCGCGTCGGAAGCGGCTCTCAAGGGTGGCGCCAGCGAGGACAAATTGCGCGAGTCGATCCGCCTCGCGGTTCGGCGTTGCGCGACCGAATGGACCGGCAAGAAGCCGGTGGTGGACGTCCTCATCGTCCGGGTGTGACCTGAGTGAAATTCCAGTCGATCCTCGCCATCTACGTCCTGTTCTGGACCCTGAGCCTGTTCCTCGTCCTGCCCTTCGGGGTTCGCACGCCCGAGGAGGAGGGGGTGGAGACGCCCGCCGGCCACGCGCCCAGCGCTCCGCATCGCTTCAGCTTCGGACGGGTGGCGCTTCGGGCGACGATCGTCTCCGCCGTGGCGTTCGGTTTGTTCTACGCCAACTACCTGTTCGGCTGGGTGACGATCGAAATGCTGGACTGGACACATTGATCCTCCCCACGCGCAGCGTGGGGAGGGGGACCACCCGAAGGGTGGTGGAGGGGTAACTGGCACTGCAGCCGAGGATCGCGCGCTTGGACGGCTGAAGCCTGCGCCCTCTACCCCTCCACCAAGCTTCGCCTGGTCCCCCTCCCCATCTTCGATGGGGAGGATTTTAGCTCCGGATCCGCTCGATCGCCTGGGCCAAAGCGACGTAAAGCTTGCCCATGTCGCTGGAGAGGATGGTCACGCCCAAGGGCGAGCCGTCGCGGTCGGCGAGGATGCGCCTCAGCATCGCCTCGAAATCGTGGATGTAGCGGTTCACCTGCTCGCGGAACTCGGGCTCTTCCTCGTAATGGCGGGCGATCTCGCGGGCGTCGTTGCGGTCGAGCAGGCGCACCGCGCGCCGGGTGAAGACCCCGCGGTCGCCCTTCAGATAGGCGGTCCAGGCGCTGTCGGTGATCTCGTTCGAGAGGATCTTGGTGACGTCGATCGCGGTCGAGTTGAGCGATTCGATGAGCAAGGCGACCCGCCTCGAGAAATTCTCGCTTTCCTTCTCCTCGCGCTCGGCGCGCTCCTCTTCGATCCGGGCCTCGATCGCCGCCGCGGTCTCGCCGAGCGAGAGCATCTGCCGGGTGAGGCGCTCGGACGCGCGCCGGGCGGTGTCGACCGCGCGTTCGGACACGGCGGAGAGCTCCGCCATCTGGCGCTCGACCGTCTCGCTGACCGCCTTCTCCAGCGCTTCCCGGCTCGCCTCGCCGAGCGCCGCGGCGCTCGCCGGGATGGCGGCGGAGATCGCCTCGCGGGCGCGCTCGGACGCCTGGCCGGCGGCTTCCCGGACGCGGAGCAGGGCCTCGATCAGCTCGGGCCCGGTGTCGGCGGCGATCTTCTGGGCCGCGGCCTGGGCCTCCCCGGCGGCGGCGCCGAGCGCCCGCAACTGCTCCTCCGCGCTCGCCGACCCTTCGCCGATCCGGGCGAGCAGGGCCTCGACCGCCTCCTGCTGCCGGGCCAGGGCCGCCTCGCTGTCGCCGAGCCGGGCGGCCGCATTTCCGGTCATGGTCTCGATATCGCCGACGATCGGAACGATCGCCTCGGCCGCCTCGCGGGTGCGGCCGGCCTGCTCCTCGACGTCCCTCAGCGCCGCCGGGAGCCCGTCCCGAAGCTCGCTCGAAATACCGGTGAGGGCGGTGCCCAGGCTTCCGGCGCTCTCGATCAGCCCGCTCGCCTGTTGCCGGCCGGCGCCGAGCTCGTCGAGAAGCGCCGCCGTCGCGGTCCGCACCTCGGCCACCGATCCGCCGGTCTCGGCCGCGATCCTCTGGCCCGAGACCCGCGCCTCCTCCGCCGCCGCGCCGAGGGTCCTCAGCTGCTCTTCCGCGCCGGCCGCGCCTTCGGCGACCCGGGCGAGCAGGCTCTCCACCGCTTGCTGCTGGCGGCCGACCGCGGCCTCGCTCTCGCCGAGGCGAGTGGCCGCGGCATCCGCCGATCTTTCGACCTCGCCGACGAGGGGCGCGATCGCTTCGGCGGCTTCCCGCGCCCGGCCCGCCTGGGCTTCGACGGCGGCGAGGGCCACGGGCAGCTCGTCCCTGAGCTCGGCGGAAAGGCCGGCGAGAGCGGTGCCGAGGCTTCCGGCCCGCTCGGTCAGGCCGCTCGCCTGCTCCTGGCCGGCGCCGAGCTCCTGGAGCAGCGATCCCAGCGAGGCGCGGACTCCGGCCACGGACTGGCCGAGCCGCTCGCTATGGGCGCCGCCGCTCCGGCCGAGCTGGTCGAACCAGGCGTCGAGCTCGGCCAGCTCCTTGCCAAGCCCGGTGACGAGCGCGTGGCTTGCCGCGTCCTGGGCGGCGATGTGGCCGGCCAGCCCCTCGATCTTGTCGCTGATCGTCTCCAGCCGCTGCGCGAGGCTGCGCGCCGAATCCTCGCCGGCCTTGTCGAGCGCGGCGCGGCTCTGCTCGATCGCGGCGAGGGTCGTCTGGCCCTGCAGCTCGAGCGCCGACCGTGCGGTCTCGACCGCTTCCGCGGCCCGGCTCATCGCGCCGTCGACCGCCGCCGTCATCTTGGCGGAGGATTCGTCCATGCTCGCGGCCGCCGCCGCGCTTCCGCTCTCGATCCGGGCGACATGGGCGGACATGCGCTGGGCGGCTCCGCCGAGCACTTCGTCGGCGTCGCGGCCGCGCGCCGCGAGCGAGGCGAGCTGGGCCTCGAGC
>Ga0190273_10000211_pt1 | contig 28263 bp, 29 predicted proteins | sample Popmic504IS_FD_134513 | JGI IMG/M metagenome (GOLD analysis project Ga0190273, IMG submission 134513) | Populus adjacent soil microbial communities from riparian zone of Shoshone River, Wyoming, USA - 504 IS | ecosystem: Environmental > Terrestrial > Soil > Riparian zone > Trees stand | place... | reverse complement strand
TATAATGACGACGTGTTCGCGCCCTTCACCGCCAAGGAGAATGCCGGCAACCAGCTGTGGCTGAAGGCGGGCGAGCCGATGCTGTTCGCGGGCGGGCTGAAGGGTATTGCGTTGGACCGCGACGCGCTGGCGCTCAAGGTGGTGGAGGTCGAAGGCGGCGATTGGCAGGCGGCGGGCGTGCTGGTCCACGATCCGAAGAACCGGTCCGTGGCGCACATGCTGGTGGAAATGCCGTTCGGCAGCTTCCCGACTGCGCTCGGCGTCGTCTACGATGATCCGGCGCCGACGTTTGAAAGCGCTGTGGTTGCGCAGAACGAACAGGCTGCCGCGGGGAAGAAGCCGGATCTTCAGGCGCTGGTTTCCAAGGGCCAGAGCTGGGAAGTGACGAAAGAGCCGCACGCGATTTGAGCTTCAAGCCCTCTCCCCTCTGGGGAGAGGGTTGGGAGAGGGGGAGGGCGGAGGAGACTGTGCGCTATGGCTCCTCTTGACCCACGTCTGCCCCTCTCCCCGGCCCTCTCCCCATAGGGGAGAGGGGGAAGGCTCAGGTTAGCTTGAACACGTCCCGATCCGCTTCCACCGCGTCGCGGATGAAGCGGACGGCGGCTTTTACGCGGGCGAGTTCGGCGAGGTCCTGGTGGACCACTAGCCAGAGGGGGCGGGTGAGGCTCACTTCCTCTGGCAGGACGCGGACGAGGCCCTTTTCCTCCGCTGCGAGGAAGGCGGGGAGGACGCAGAGGCCCGCGCCGGCGAGGGTGGCGCGGAGCTGGGCGACGAGGTTGCTGCTTTCCACCGAGGTGACGCCTTGCGGGGCGACGTGCTGGAGCATGTCGAGTTCGGGGAAATGGAGGAGGTCGCCGATGTAGCTGACGAAGAGGTGGCGTTGCAGATCCTCGGCTGAGGCGAGGGCGGGGGCGCTCTCCAGGTAGGAAGGCGCCGCGTAGAGGCCGAGATCGTAGTCGATGAGCTTCGACACGTTGATCCGCCCGGCCGGCGGGCGGCTGACCGAGATCACCACGTCGGCCTCGCGCTTCGAGAGGCTGAACGCGCCGGATGCGGCGACAAGTTGCACGGTAAGTTGCGGGTAGGTCGCCTTGAGTGGGGCGATACGCGGCGCGAGGAAGTAGCTGCCGAAACCTTCGGGCGAGCCGATGCGCACCGTGCCTTCGACGCAGGCGGCGGTGCCGCCAACGGTTTCACGGGCACCAAGCGCCATCCGCTCCATTTCCTCGGCGATCGGCATCAATCGCTCGCCTTGCTCGGTCAGCGTGTAGCCGGAGGGGCTTCGGTCGAAGAGCTTGGCTTTGAGCGCATGTTCGAGCGCGCCGATGCGGCGTGACAGGGTGGTGTGGTCCTGGCCGGTGCGCGCGGCGGCGAGGGTCAGCCGTCCGCTTCTCGCTACGGCAAGAAAGGCGCGCAGGTCGTTCCAGTCGAATTCCCGCATCGGTATGGGGACTTTCGCACAAGGTTATGGGAACAATCCAAATGGATTTCCCGCGGCCCTTATGAGAGAGGGCTGCATCCCCTTCAAGAGGTAGAAGATCATGACGTTCCAGGATGGTTCGGCCACGACCCTGTTCGCCGGCACCCCGGCTCCGGCTGCAGCGAATGCGGATTTCCGCACACCCGCCGATCCGCAGGCCGGCTGGGCGAACCGGAACCCGGACCGCGCCTTGCTCTTTCTGTTCGTGAGCCCGCGCGACTGCGGTGCGCTTGAGGAACTGATGGCGGCTTGAAGGCTTGACAGGCACCCCGCTCATCCTGAGGAGCCGGTGAGCCTGTCGAACCGGCGTCTCGAAGGACGCAGTGAGTATCCGCCCGGTCCTTCGAGACGGGCCTTCGCCAATGGGACCCCATCAAAGTAGTACTTTGATGGGAACCCTGCTCAGTCCCTCCTCAGGATGAGCGGGGGGAGGCGTTTCCAAGAAGGACGAAGTAAGTGGCCGAGAATCCCGTCTTCAAGCTCCCCGAGCGCGTGCCGAGCCCGAGCGAACTCGCCGATGCCTGGAGCAAGGTGGTCGCCTCGGCCGTCAAGTTTGCCGGCACCAGCGCCACGCGGGCGATGGACCCGCACACGCCGCAGCCGTTCGATGCCGCCGCTCCGGCGCGGGCGTTCGGCGCCTTTGCCGCCCACATGATGACGCATCCCGGCGAGCTTCTGGCTGCGCAGCAGAAAGCCGCCGCCGACTGGATGAAGCTGTGGCAAAGCGCCGCCGCGCGAATGGCCGGTCAGGCGCCCGAGCCGCTTGCGGCGCCCGAGCGCGGCGACCGGCGGTTCAACGATCCGGCCTGGAGCGAAGAGCCGTTGTTCGATTACCTGAAGCAGGCCTATCTGCTTACCGCCCGCCGCGCGGTTGAACTGGTGCAGGGCGCGGAAGACCTCGACGAGGGCACTCGCACCAAGGTGGAGTTCTTTACCCAGCAGTATCTCAACGCCATTTCGCCGGCGAACTTCGCGCTGACCAACCCGGAAGCGATCCGCCGCGCGATCGATACCGGCTCGATCAGCTTGCTGTCGGGCCTCGCCAACCTGCTCGCCGATGCCGCCGACACGCCGGGTATCGTCAACCGCCGCGTCAGCCAGGAATTCGAACTCGGCGTCGACCTCGCCGCCACGCCGGGCAGCGTCGTGTTCCAGAACGAGCTGATGCAGCTTATCCAATACGCTCCGACCACGGACGAGGTTTGGAAGCGCCCGATCCTTTACGTGCCGCCGCTGGTGAACAAATATTACCTGCTGGACCTCCAGCCCAAGTCGAGCCTGATCCGCTGGCTGGTGGAGCAGGGGCATACGGTGTTCGTCGTCTCCTGGGTCAACCCCAGCAACGAACTCGCCGACCGCGACCTCGCCGACTACATCAAGCTCGGCCCCGTCGCCGCTTTGGAGGCTATCGTAAAGGCCACTGGTGAGCGCGAAGTCGACATGTTCGGCTTCTGCATGGGCGGCACGCTTGTCGCCATCGCGCTCGCCTATCTCGCCGCCAAGGGGGAGGGGAACCGCGTCGCCTCCGCCACCACCATCGGCACGATGTTCGATTTCGCCCAGCTCGGCCAGTGGTCCACGTTCACCGAGCCGGAGCAGCTCCGCGCCATGGAGCGCCACCTCCTCCACAAGGGCTTCATGGCCGCGCAGGACCTGCAGGCTTTGTTCTCGGCGGTGCGCGCCAACGACCTCATCTGGTCGTCGGTGGTCAGCCACTATCTGATGGACAAGGAAGCGCCGCCGTCCGACATCCTCTACTGGTTCGCCGACGGCGCCCACATCCCGCGCGCCTTTCTGCTGAGTTGGGCGCGCGATATCCTGCGCGACAACAAGCTCAAGACCGGCGGCCTGGTGCTGGACGGAGTCGAGATCGACCTCGGCGCGGTGAAGACGCCGCTCCTCGCCATCAGCCTTAAGGACGACCATGTCTCCGCCTGGCAGGGCACCTACGACAGCGCGCGGCTGTTCGGCGGGGATGTCGCCTTCCTGCTCGGCGGCTCCGGCCACAATGCCGGCGTGATCAACCCGCCGAGCGCCAACAAGCACGGCTTCTGGGTCAATGACGACATGCAGGCCACTGCTGAGGAGTGGTTGGAGCGCGCCGAGAAACAGGACGGGAGCTGGTGGCCGCACTGGCACGCGCGGCTTTCCGATGGCGGCAAAGCGGCCAAGGTGAAGGCGCGGGTGCCCGGCAAGGGCAAGCTCAAGGCGATCGAGCCCGCCCCCGGAAGCTACGTCCGCAATCGCGGCTGAGCCGCTTCTGCCCCGCCTGCCCTTGCGTTATGCAGGCTGCGGGAGGTTTGGGGTGAACGAGGCTGAGGCATATTCCTGGCGTGAGGACCCGGAGGTGCCGGGGTTTCCCGATCAGCACCCGCTGATCGTCTTCGATGGCGAATGCGTGCTCTGCTCGGCCAATGCGTGCTTCGTGTTGCGCTGGGACAAAGGCGGGCAATTTCGCCTGACCACGGCGCAGGGGCAGCTCGGCCAGGCGCTGTACCGCCATTTCGGCCTCGCCGGTTCCGATTACCAGACCATGCTCGTGCTCGACGGGGGACGGCTTTACACCCAAAGTGATGCGGCCTTGCGGATTGCACGCGGCCTTGGCTGGCCGTGGCGCGGGGCGGGTGCGTTGCGGCTGGTGCCGCGCCCGGTGCGCGACGCTTTGTACCGGCTGGTGGCAAGGAACCGCTTCCGACTGTTCGGGCGGCGGGAGACCTGTTGGGTGGCCTCGCCGGCGGAACGGGAGCGGGTGCTTTGAAGCGCATCTTGGTCCTTGGCGGCTATGGCACGTTCGGCGGACGAATCGCGGAGCGCACGGCGGCCGCGGGGTTCGAGGTGCTGGTCGCGGGCCGAAGCCTCGCCAAGGCGCGAGCCTTTTGCCGAGGCAGAGACGCCATGCTGCCGGTTGAGGTGGACCTTGCCGCGGGTGTCTCGGGGGTGCTTGCCGAGTACCGGCCGTGGGCCGTGGTGGATGCCGCGGGCCCCTTTCAAGGCGCCGACCATTCCGTAGCGCGAGCGGCGATCGCGGCTGGGTGCCACTATCTCGACATCGCCGACGGCCGGGATTTTGTTACCGGCATGAGGCAGCTCGACGAGGCCGCGAAGCAAGCGGGAGTATCGGTGATTTCAGGCGCGTCCAGCGTGCCGGCTTTATCGGGCGCCGTGGTGCGGCGGTTGGCAAAAGGCCTTGACCCGATCCGCGTGGTGGACATGGCGCTGAGCGCCTCGAGCCGCGGCACGGCCGGGCGCTCCGTCACCACCGCAATCATGTCTTACGTGGGGCGCAAGGTGCGGCTGCGGGGGCACGGGCGATGGACAGACGAATATGGGTGGCAGTCGCTGCGGCGGTGCAGCTTCGCTGTTCCCGGCGTGGCGCCGCTGCGCGGGCGGCTGGTTGCCCTGGCCGATGTTCCGGATCTCCAACTGCTGCCTGAACGGCTGCCGGGGACTCCGGCGGTCACCTTTCGCGCGGGCACGGACGTGGGTTTTCACAATATCGGCTTGTGGCTGCTGAGCTGGGCGGTGCGGCTCGGCTGGCTTTCACGGACGGAGCGGCTCGCCGGGTTTCTTTCGAGCCTGCAAAACCGGACCCGGCGGCTCGGCTCCCTTCGCTCCGGCATGGAGGTTCGGCTGTTCGGCTTTGCCGGGACTCGGCGGGTGGAGCGGCGCTGGACGCTGATAGCGGAGGCGGGCGAGGGGCCGGAGATACCGAGCCTGACAGTGCCGATCCTGCTGGAGAAGATCCGGGATGGGCTCGTGCCGCCGGGCGCGGGCGATGCGGGCCCGCTGCTCGGCCTCGATGATTTCGCGCCGGCGCTCGGCGGGATCGCGGCCCGGCAGGGTTTTGAAGAGGTGGATCACGGGGAGCCGCTCTACGCGCGCGCCATGGGGCCGGCCTTCGACCGGCTGCCGGCGAGCGTAAGGGAAATGCACCGCGTGTTCCGCGACGGCGGCGCCTCGGGCCGGGCGACGGTGCGGCGCGGGAAGGGCCTCGTCGCGCGCCTTGCCGCCGCAGTGATGGGCTTCCCGCCCACGGGCGAGCACGCGCTCCAGGTCTCCTTCCGGGAGCGCGGCGGCACCGAGCGGTGGACCCGCGACTTTTCCGGCCATCGTTTTTCGAGCCGGCTCAGCCTTCGCTGGGGGCGGCTGGAGGAACGGTTCGGGCCGCTGCGCTTCGCCTTCGATCTGCCGTCGGACGCGCAGGGGCTGGAGATGCGGATCGTCGGCTGGCGCTTCGGCCCGGTGCCGCTGCCCTTGGCGCTGGCGCCGCGCTCCGACGCGCGGGAATGGGAGGAGGACGGTTGCTTCCAGTTCGACGTCCCGATCCACCTGCCCCTGGTTGGACTCGTCGTCCATTATCGCGGCTGGCTGGCGGGCGCGGAGGCAAAGCGAGAACCGGGTGCGGGAGCCAATTAGGGGCGCGACACGCGGCGGGGGCATCGGCTAAAGCGGGGGCATGAAGAAATCCGCCACCGACCTCATGCAGGAGATCTTGTTCTCCGCGGTCATCGATGCCCTCGACGCGATGAAAGCGCGCGCCAAGGGCGTGCCGAACAATCTGCTGCGTGACCTGAATGCGCTTCACGCCAACACGGCGTATGCCGATCTGCCGCCAGAACTGCAGGCGGCGATCGGGGCGAGCACGCGCGCGGCCTTCGCCAAGCTTTTGAAGGAGGGCTATTCGGTTTCTCCCGGCCAGCCTGCGCCGCAGCGTTCGGCGCCCCCCGAAGGGGTGAGGGTGGACCGGAACGAAAGGCGCCCACCGCCGCGCCACGGCGATGGCCCAGGCCCCCGCGGCCCTCGCCGTGGCCCCGGCGGCGGCCCCGGCGGCGCGGGCAGGCCCGGCGGCTCCGGCAGGCCCGGCGGCGGTGGCCGCCCAGGTGGCGGCGGCGGCGGACGCAGCGGACCCAAATAAGGTGCACAAGCTCTCCGATTCGGCAGCGCCTGCTGCCGAGCCGATCGGCTTCGACCAGTTCCTCGCCGTCGATATTCGCTGCGGCACGGTGATCGACGTCGAGTCCTTTCCGGAGGCGCGCAAGCCGGCGTGGAAGCTGCGCGTCGACTTCGGGCCGGGCATCGGCATCAAGCGATCCAGTGCGCAGATTACCGAGCATTACCGGCCGGAGGATCTCATCGGCACCAGGGTGGCGGCGGTGGTGAACTTTCCCCCCCGCCAGATCGGGCCCTTTATGTCAGAAGTGCTGACCGTCGGCTTTCCGGATGGCGAGGGAAGGGTGGTGCTTGTCCGCCCCGACCGGGACGTGCCGAATGGCGCCCGGCTGTTCTGACCTCCTGGTGCGGCGTGGACTAATCGGGGTGCGCCGGTTATCCGCCGGGGCGTGAACCACAAGCCTTCCCGCCTGCTGATCGACGGCAACGCGCTGGTTGCCAATTGGCGCTGGCTGGCCTCGCGCAGCGGCCCTGCGGCTTGCGGCGCCGCGATCAAGGCGGATGGCTATGGACTTGGCGCGCGCGAGGTGGCCGGGCGCCTGCTCCGCGCGGGTTGCCGGGACTTTTTCGTGGCGACCTGGGCGGAGGCGGAGGCGCTTCTGCCGGTGCTGGACGTTGCATCCCTCTCGGTGCTGCACGGCTTTCCGGAGGAGGATCTGGCCGAAGCGCTGGCTTCCGGAGCGCGGCCGGTGCTGAACACGGCGCGTCAGGCTCAGGCGTGGAAGGCGGCGGCCCATGGACGGCCCTGCGATGTGATGATCGATACCGGGATCAGCCGGCTGGGCCTGTCTCCCGCCGAAGTGGCGGGCGGAGTGCTGGACGGTCTCGTAATCGAGACGCTGATGAGCCACCTGGCCTGCGCCGACGAGGATCATGCCATGAATGCGCGGCAGCTGGCGCTGTTCGAGGATGTCTCCCACGCTGTGCCGGCCCGGCGGCGCAGCCTCGCGAACAGCGCCGGCATCTGCTTGGGCTCTGAGTTCGCCTTCGATCTTACGCGTCCAGGCCTTGCGCTGTACGGCGGCATCCCTCGGCCCGAGGCTGAAGGGCATATCGCGCAGGTCGCGCGGATCGAGGCGCAGATCGTGCAGCGGCGCAGGGTCGCGGTTGGCGAAAGCGTCGGCTACAACGCCACCTTCACCGCCGCCGCCCCGACCGAGCTTGCCATCCTCAACATCGGCTATGCCGACGGATATCTGCGCGGCTTTTCGGGCGGGCAAGGGCGGGCACTGTTCGAAGGCCGGGCGCTGCCGGTGTGCGGGCGGGTGTCGATGGACCTGACGGCGATCGACGTCTCGGCGGCGCCGCAGCTTCGCGAAGGCGACTGGCTGGAACTCGATTTCGATCTTCCCTCCGCCGCCGCCGCGTCCGGCCTGTCGCAATATGAGCTGCTGACCACGCTTGGCCACAGGCACGAACGCATCTGGCGCTGAAACCGCCGGTGCGGCCGCTCGTTGGGGCGGAATGGCCACTATTGCACACCTCTCCGACGTCCATTTCGGACATCATGACGACCAGGTCGTCGCCGCCGTTGACGCGTTCCTGATCGACCGCCGCCCCGACCTTGTTGTGATCAGCGGCGACTTCACCCAGCGCGCGCGCGTCGACCAATACCGGATGGCGTCCGACTGGCTCGACCGGCTGGAAGCGGCCGGGCTGGTGACGCTGGCGGTGCCCGGCAACCACGACGTGCCGCTTTACGACGTGGTGCGGCGCTTTGCGCGGCCACTCAAACGTTACAAGAAGTATATCGACGACGATTTGTGCCCGTGGTTCGAGACCGGGGAGGTGGCGGTGCTCGGCATCAACACCGCGCGCTCGCTGACCATCAAGGACGGCAGCGTCAGCCGCGAGCAGATCGCAATGATCCGGGACCGCTTTCGGGACGTGCCGGATGAGAAAACTAAGATCCTCGTCACCCATCACCCGCTGTTCGCAATGCCGATCGGCGACGAAGGCGAGCTCAGCAAGGTCGTCAAGCGCGACGACGATGCGCTGGAGGCGGTGGCGGAAGCGGGCGTCGATATGCTGCTTGCGGGCCATTTCCACCGCACCTTTGCCAATTCGGCACGGGACATGGTGGAAACCGCGGGCGCCGCCCTGGTCATTCAGGCCGGCACCGCGACATCGACGCGGCTGCGTGGGGACGAGTTGCAGAGCTTCAACTGGCTCGATGTCGGCAAGGAGCGGGTGGAGCTGCAGGTGCAGCGCTGGGACGGCACCGCGTTCGTGGCCGGTCGACCGACCTCCTTCGAATATGCGCAGGGCAATTGGCGGTTCGCGGGGCGCAAGGAGGAGGAGGGTACTCCGGGGCAGGTCGTTGCCGCTCGGGTCGAAGGCGCCGCCGAGATCTGAGCACGCGCGTGAGCGCGTTCCACGTTTGAACAGCAGACAAAAGAAAGGGGCCGGAACGATGTTCCGGCCCCAATAGGTTTGACCAGGCGCCTTAGAAGCGGGCGCGGAAGCCGCTGTAGAAGTTCCGACCGCGGAACGAGTAGATCGCGCTACCCGCACCCGTTGCGGTGGTTGCACCGCGCGGAACGCCCTTATCGAGGACGTTGTCCACACCCACGTAGAACTTGAGGGCGCGGCCGTCCGAGTCCTTGGCGAGATCCACGTCAAGCCGCAGATCATGATAGGTGACCGACGGGAAACGCAGCGTCGGGAACGCGTCCGTGTTGGTCGGGTCGAGGCCGTTGATCGAGAAGAACGTTCCGAACCCGGCACGCAGCTGCGGACCGATGTAACGGACACGGTAGCCGAGCGTGAACGGCCCATGGCCGAGGTCGAAGTCCCAGCGGAACTCGTCCTTGGGATCGCCAAGCTGTGCCAGCTGACGCGACTCGAAAGTCGGGGTCGTCGGGTCCTGGAAATTGCTGCTTTCCAGGTTGTGCGTGTAGATCAGGTTGGTGCTGAAATCGAGCGCCGTCCCGAACTTCTTGCGGTACGCGAAGTTCACGTCGATGCCGCGACGGGTACGCTTCGCGAAGTTCACCGGTGCGTTGATCAGCGTGTTGTTCAGGATGCGGCCCGGATCTTCACCGCTCGGCCCCTTCGTGTTCGTCAGGTTCCGCTGGAACTGCGAGCAGAAGATGTTCGGCTGAGGCGAGTCATAGCACAAGTTCACAACGGTCTGCGGAGCAACGGCGGCGATGATGCCGTTCACCGTGATGTCGTAATAATCGACCGAGAGGCTCATGCCCGGGATCCAGCGCGGCTGAAGAACGCCACCGATCGTGTACGAATCGGAGGTTTCGGCATTCAGGTTCGGGTTCGAACCGCTGACGATGCCCAGCGACTGGGTGATGTTGGTGAACGACGGCAGGAACTGACCGATCGCCGCCTGGCAGTTTTGGGCGCGAAGGCCGGTGCCGATGTTCGCCGGGTTACAAGGATCGACGAAGCCGTTCGAGAAGTTCGGCACCAGCGGGAAGCCGGTTTCCGAAACGTTCGGAGCGCGAACAGCGCGGCTGTAGTTGGCGCGGAAGCGGATATCGCGAACCGGAGCGTAATCGATACCAGCGTTGTACGAGAAGACGGTACCGACTGCGCCCTGATACTTGGCGACGCGACCGGCGCCGCTGAGCGTCAGCTCTTCAAAGAACGGCATGTCCTTCAGGATCGGGATACGCAGCTCGCCGAAGGCTTCCTTCACCACGAACGTATCGGGCTTGAAGTTCGGAATGGAAACACCGTTGGTGAAGCCTTGCGTGACGAACGCATCCTGCGAGTAGGACGCGTTCTCACGCCGATATTCCGCGCCGATTGCGAAGCTGATCGGGCCGCCCGGCAGCTCGAACACCTGGCTCAAGTCACCCGAGACGAAGCCCGAAGCGACGAGCTGGTCGAGAGAGGAGGAAGCGGTGAACGTGCGCGAGAAATACGCGATCGATGCGGCGTTATTCGGCGTTCCGAACGTGTTGTAGGGGACGCAGGCGGCGATATCCGCGGCGAGACGGGCGGCGTTCGCCGCAGTCACGTTTGCAGCATCGGCGCCCGAGAGGCCGAACGTGCCCTGGAGCTGAACCGCCGAGGCCGGATCGAACTGCGAGCGGCACTGGATCTGGCCGTTGGCGGGATTGCGGCCGGCGTCGAGCGCCAGTGCGAACCGCTGACGGTCGATAAAGCCGTTCGTAGTGACGTCTTCCTCGAACTTGCCGTAGTTCCCGGAGATTTCGTAGCTCCAGTCCTCGTTGAACGTCCCGCGCAGACCGGCAACGACACGATAGGTGTCACGCTGGAAGCGCTCGTCGCGAAGGCCGACGTCGAGCAGGTTGCGGGAAACAACGAAGCGATAGCTGCCGTTGTTGATGGCGGTGATGTCCGCAGCGGACAGGTTGCCGCCGGCAGGGCAGGTCACGGTCAGCGACGAGTTGCAGCCCGATGCCAGGATCGCGTTGGCAAGCGTCGTGCGGTCGGCCGGGTTGAGGAACGGGTTGTCGAGACGCGACCGCTCGCGGAAGTCGGTCGTGCCGCCGGTGCCCTGGTTGAACGACGGACCGGCATTGTTGCCGAGCGCATTCACCCGATTCGCCTTGGCTTCCACGAAGACTTCGGCCGCTTCGCTGAACTCGTAATGGGCGAGCAGGTTGAAGTTGAAACGCTCGTTGAACGGCAACACGGAGACCGTCTGGCCCTCGCGGCCGGTTACGCCGTTTCCGCCGATATACTGCGCATTGATGCCGGTGCCGAAACGCGTTCCGGTTTGCAGCGTCAGGCGGCCGTCGGGCGTAAAGATGTAGTTGCAGCTGAACGCCGCGCCGGCGGTGTTGGTGGGACCGTTGTTCCCGGCCGTCGCGTTGCCGCAAACGCCCGCATTGGGGACGTTACGCTGGTTGACCGGAACGAGACCGGTCAGGCTGATCGTGCCGCTGCGGAGGTCTTGGAAGAAGGCGGTATCAACGAAGCCGTCGCTGCCATTCACGATGCCGGCGCCCGAATCAACGTCGACCGTGGCGAAGTTGTTGTTGCGGCGGAATGCATCGACGTCGGACGCGAACACGCGATCCGAACGCGAATATTCACCGTGGAGGGTGATGTTGCCGCGGCCGTCCGCGAAATTGCGGCCCGCCATTGCGGAAACGTACTGGGTGCCGCCGAAGCCCTCGCCGGTGATGCCGGCCTGGCCGCGGATCTGGATGCCGTTGAAGTCGCGGCGAAGCACGAAGTTGACGACGCCCGCGATGGCGTCGGAGCCGTAGATGGCCGAGTTGCCGCCGGTGACGATGTCGACGCGCTCGATAAGATCGTTCGGGATCGTGTTGGTGTCGACCGAGACTGCGTTGTTGAGAATGTCGGCCGGCACGTGGCGACGGCCGTTGACCAGAACCAGGGTGCGCTGCGTGCCGAGGCCGCGCAGATCGAGGAGGTTGAGGCCGGCGATGCCGATGCCCGAACCCGGGTTCTGCTGGGCAAAGGTGCTGCGAAGCTGCGGAAGGTCGTTCAGCGTGTCGCCGACGTTGGTCTGGCCCTGCTGGAAGAACTGCTCACCGCCGAGCGACGTGATCGGCACGGTGGAGGAAAGGTTCGGGCGGCGAATGCGCGAGCCGGTAACGGTGATCGAGCCGCCTTCCTGCGCTTCCTCTCCCTGGGCTCCCGAATTGGCGTTGGCGCCGGACTGAAGCTCGGCTTCGCTGGTGAGCGGCCCCTGCTCTTCCTCATCCTGATTGGTGTCCGACGCGGGCTGAGTCACACCGGTGGTGGGCCCAGTAGCCTGGGAGTAAGCAGGCGAAACCACAATCATCGCAGCGCCCGCAAAGAAGGCGGAGCGCAGGGCGGTCTTGCCCGTGAATCGATTCATTCTCATCCCAAATCCTTTTCGCAGAGCCGCTAGCGTGCGGCCTCCCCTCCGCCAGACAACGATTCCGCAAAAGGGATCAAGGGCGTGGCTGGTTCCGTTAATCGATTGTTCAGCCGCTGTAACCGTTCTGCAACACCACCAGCTACCCAAAGTGTTGAATTTGCGCCGTTTACGGTCCGCTGATCACTTTTGGAAACAAGCAGTGGGGCGGCGCGGCCACAACGGCTGCGCGAATCCCCTCGCCGGGGTCAGCCGCGCTCCACGCAGAGCGCGATTCCCATGCCGCCGCCGATGCACAAGGTGGCGAGGCCCTTCTTCGCGTCGCGCCGTCCCATCTCATAAAGCAAGGTGGTCAGTACCCGGGCGCCGGACGCGCCAATCGGATGGCCGATTGCAATGGCGCCGCCGTTGACGTTGACCTTGTCCGGATCCCAGCCGAGTTCCTTGCCGACGGCAAGCGCCTGGGCGGCGAAGGCTTCGTTGGCTTCGATGAGGTCGAGATCGGCGATCGACCAGCCGGCCTTTTGAAGGGCGCGCTGGGTGGCGGGAACGGGGCCGATGCCCATGATCGAGGGATCGACTCCGGCCGAGGCCCAGCTTGCGATTCGCGCAAGAATGGGGGCACCGCGTGCTTCCGCTTCCTCGCGGCTCATGATCACAAGCGCGGCGCCGCCGTCGTTCAGGCCCGACGCATTGCCGGCGGTGACGCTGCCGTCCTTCTTGAAGGCGGGGCGCAAACCGCCAAGTGCCGCCTGCTCAACGCCGTCACGGATATATTCGTCATGTTCGGTGACCACGTCGCCCTTGCGGCCTTTCACCGTCACCTTGGCGATCTCATCCGCGAAGCGGCCGGAGGCGCGGGCGGCGGAGGCCTTGTTCTGCGACGCGGTTGCAAAGGCGTCCTGCTCGTCGCGGGTGATCTGGTAGCGCTCGGCGAGGTTCTCGGCGGTGATGCCCATGTGGTAGCCGGCGAACGCGTCGGTGAGGCCGTCCTTGATCATGGTGTCGATCATCTGGAGATCGCCCATCTTGGTGCCGGGGCGCAGATTCTGGGCGTGGGTGGAAAGGCTCATGCTTTCCTGCCCGCCGGCGACCACGATCCGCGCATCGCCGGTCAGGATCGCCTGGGAGGCCAAAGCAACGGCGCGCAGGCCGGAGCCGCAGACCTGGTTGACGCCCCAGGCGGGCACTTCCTTGGGCACACCGGCGGCCATCGAGGCCTGGCGGGCGGGGTTCTGCCCCTGGGCGGCGGTGAGCACCTGGCCGAGGATCACTTCGCTGACGTCTTCCGGGGACACCCCCGCCTGCTCGAGCGCGGCGACGATGGCGGTGCGGCCGAGCTCGTGCGCGGGAACCGCCGCGAAGGCACCGAGAAAGGCGCCCACAGGGGTACGCTTGGCGGCGGTGATGACGACGTCGGTCATGGCAGGTGCTCCGGTCTCGAAAAGGGTTGGCGGCGCACTAGCATCCCCCTGCAGTGCGGGAAAGCCAGCCGGCGAGCGGCTCCCACAGCGTTTGGCGGGCGCGGCCGCCGACGACCATGCCGACATGGCCCTGCTGAAGGCGCAAGGTTTCGCCGGCGCGGGGCGCACTGTTCTCCGGCACGATGCGGTCAGTGGCGGAGACGATGTTGAACAGGGGGCAGGGGAGGGCGGCGGGATCTACCGTGTGGCCGGCAACGGTCCAGGCGCCCCGGCCCGGCAGGTCCGCCGCGAAGAACGTTTCGAACAACTCCCGCGCCGCCGCTTCGCTGACCGGAGGTCCGTCATTCGCCCAGTCTTCCAGGGTGATAAAGGTCTTCGCCTGGTCGCTGTCGGGCTCCAGCGCGGCAAAGCCCTCGAACTTGCTGACGGTTCGCGCGGGATCGAGGCTCCAAAAGGCGCTTTGCAGCACTTCCATCGGGAGCACGCCCAGCGCCTGCGCGGTGGGTTGAGCGCCCGCCCAGAGCTTCGCCAGCGTTGCCCGGCTCTCCGCGGGGAAGCCGCCGAAGTGCCAGGGCGCGGCGATAGTTGCCACGCAAGTCGCGTGGGTTGGTGCCGCGGCGGCGAGTGCCATGGTGCCGCCCAGGCAATAGCCTACCAGCGCCGGTCGCTCGCCAAGCGCGGCGATCAACGGCACGGCGATCTCCTCGATATGCCCACCCACGCCGAGCGCCCGGCGCGCTTCAACGTCCCAGCCCCAGTCCAGGAGCAGGGGACGAACCCCCTGCGTCGCAAGCCAGCGCAGCAGCGAGCGTTCGGGTGCGAGGTCGAGGATGGTCGGTGGATTGATCAGCGACGGAATGAACACCACCGGCGGCCCGCTGCCGCCATAATCCCGAAGCGCCGCGCCGCAGCGTTCCGCCACCGCGGGCATCGGCGCCCGCCGCGGCTCGCGCTGCGCCCCCTGGTACATGCGCAGCCCCTCCAGCGCGCGTGCCATCCGCGCCGGCTCCGCTGCGGTTTCACTGCGCAGCAATTCGAGGAACAAGGGCAGCGGCCGCGGGCTGTGTTGCGGTGCGGTAAGCTTTGGTGATAGGGCCGTTTCTTCCGGCACGGAGGGGCTCATGGCTGCGTCATCATCTTCGGACGGCACTGTCGTCATTATCAAGAAATACGCGAACCGCCGCCTCTACGACACCGAAAGCTCGAGCTACATCACGCTTGACCGCCTCGCCGAAATGGTGCGCCAGAAACGCGAGTTCAAAGTGGTCGATGCGAAGTCGGGCGAAGACATCACCCATTCGGTGCTGACCCAGATCGTGATGGACGAGGAAGCGGGCGGCACCAACATGCTTCCGGTCAACTTCCTGCGCCAGTTGATCGGCATGTACGGCGATCAGATGCAGTCCATGGTGCCGCAATATCTCGAAGCCTCGCTGGAGGCATTTCAGCGCAATCAGACCCAGTTCCGCGACGCGCTTGCCGGCGCCTTCACCGGCGGCCCGCTGGCGGAGATTGCACGCCGCAACATGGAACTGTTCCAGGCCGCCGCGCCCGGAGCGGCAAAGCCCGCCGCCGGCTCGGCCTCGCATGACGAAAACGAGATCGAGCGGCTGAAGGGTGAGCTTGCCGCGTTGCAGGCGAAGGTCGACAAGCTCGCCAAATAAGGCGCCTGCGCTTTCGCCCTGAGCGCTGGCGGCCTTCACATCCTCACCCCTTCGGCTTGATGAACTTCAAGGTCATGCGGTCGCTTTCGCCGATTGCTTCGAAGCGGGCGCGGTCGACGTCCTTGCCGCGGTAGGTCGGCGGCAGCGACCAGACGCCGCCCGGGTGATCCTTGGTGTCGCGCGAATTGGCGTTGACCTCGCTTGCCGCGACGAAGCGGAAGCCGGCCTGCTCGGCGAGGCGGTGGACGGTGGAAACCCGGACGTAGCCCGAGCTGCGCTCGCGCGCCGCGTCGGCGGTCTCGGGGAGGCGGTGTTCCACCACCCCCAGGGTGCCGCCGGGCTTCAGCATGGCGAACATCTGGCGGAAGGCGTCCTCGGCGAAGGGCTGATCGCCCATCATCCAGTTGTGGACGTTGCGGAAGGTGAGGACGACATCGGCGCTGCCGGCCGGGACCGCGGGGGCGGTTGCACCGGCTTGGCCCGCGGGAAAGGCGGCGAGGCGGACCTTGCCGTAAAGCGCCGCGTCGCGCGCCATCAGCGCCTTGGCGCCGTTCAGGCCGTTGCCGTTGGCGGCGGCGTAGTAAGTGCCGTTCTCGGCCACCAGCGGCGCCAGGATCTCGGTGTACCAGCCGCCGCCCGGCCAGATCTCGACCACCGTGTCGTCGGGCTCAACGCCGAAGAAGCCCAGCGTTTCGCGCGGGTGGCGGTATCGGTCGCGGGCGGCGTTGGCGGGTGTGCGGCTCGGCGCATCCACGGCGGCGGCGATCGAGGTGTCGGCATAGACGGCGACGGCGGCGGCGCGCTCGGCGGACGCGGTCGGCCCGCAGGCGGAGAGGATGAAGGCGGGCAGGCAGGCCGCGGCGGCGAGGAGGGGACGCTTCATTCAAACTCTCCATTGGTGTCGTTGCGGCGGCTTTGCCCCAGTTGCGCCCGCAATGGAACCGGCAACGGCCGAAAGGGCGGCTGCGGCGGGGCCCGGTACTCGCTTCGTGGCGCGCGTGGCGGTAAAGGGCTGCCATGTGGTTTGAGAACATCACGGATGCGGCGGCGGAGGCGGAGCCGGGGACGCTGCTGTGGGCTGTGGCCGGCGCGCTGCTGCTGCTCGCCATCTGGTCCGCCTTCGCCGAGCACCGCCGCCGCAAACGCCGCAACCTCGACAGGCCCGGCTGGGTGCCGTGGGACCTCCTCCAGATCCTCGCCTTCCTGGGCGCCGTCGTTGCGGCGGCGCTGGCGCTCAAGACGTAGCAGCCGAAGTGGAATTTCCGGCGCGGCAACGGCGGTCTGCCGGAGTTCGGAACGAAGGGTGAATCGGCTCGTTCTTCCGGCGCAACACCATCAGGAGAACCCCTCATGAGCGAGCGTGAACTGATCGAGCCCCACAAAGGCGACAAACGCTACGTCCGCCGCGACGAAAACGGCCAGTTCACCGACAGCGTCGACGTCGGCCGCTCGCTAAGCCAGGACGCCCGCCAGCACGCCAAAACCAAGAAGCCCAAGAACGAGGGCGACCGGGGGGACTAGGCATCGGCTCGAAGTGGTACTTCGAGGTGGTTGCGCGTGGGTGGTATCGGCTTGACCCTGCGGCGGCGATGGGGGACTTAGCGCCATGCCTCACGGAACCGTTATTGCTGCTTTCCTCGCGCTGTCGGGAGTGTCTCAGGACCAGTCGGGAGCCATTGGCCGCAAGCCGCCGGCAGCGCTGCCCACTTACTTCAGTTCAAGCGACTATCCCAAGGAGGCCCTTCGCCACCGGGAGCAGGGAAAGGTCGGCTTCCGCGTCACCGTCGGGGTTGACGGTCGGGTTGCCGCCTGCGCGATAACGTCGTCGAGCGGCTCCCGGGCGCTCGACGAGACAACTTGCCGCCTCGCGGCTGAACGCTTCCACTTCAGGCCCGCGATGGACGCGGCCGGAACGCGCGTCCAGGATTGGATGGACCTCTCCGTCATGTGGGTTCTTCCCAAAAAGAAGAAGTAGCTCCGCGATGGGCCGAATAGCAGCGGGCCTGTGGAGCCCCGCTACTTCTTCTTGCCGCCTTCCTTCTGCGACAAAGCGGACGCGGCAGCGGTCTTCGACGTCTTGGCCCTCCGGCTTGAACCCTATAGGATGTAGACTGATAGTATGCATTTGCTTCTTTTGCCGATATGGCAAAGCGAGCGCAGAAGGGCGGGGGCCTTCAGGGGGTGATCGCCGACAACGTCCGGCGGCGGCGGCTTGCTAGGGGCGTGTCGCAGGAGGCGCTGGCCGACATCTGCGGCTATCACCGCACCTATCTCGGCGGCATCGAGCGCGGCCAACGCAACATCACCATTGCCACTCTTGAGGCGCTGGCCGGCGCATTGGGCGTTGATCCGATTGCGCTGCTGGTATCCGGCGAGGACTCGACCAAGCACTAGCCTTTGCGCTTAGCCGAGCAGCCATGCCGACAGAGGGATGGCGAGGGCGGCGCAGTTCAGGACTAGCACCACGCCGATCCAGAAGGGGGCGCGTAGGAGCAGGGGCTTGCGAGGGCCTTGCGGTCTGCGGTCGGACCATTCGTTGAGCATCCTTTCACCTTGGCCTTGCGGGATCGAAGGCGCTGCTTTCCGGTGCACATGATGACTATAGTATTCTGAAAGCGGAATGGCGTTGAGACCCCTTGCATCCTGCCTGCTACAGGCGTAGCAGCTACGAGTGTAGCAGGTAAGGAGATGGCTCATGCGGATGTTTGTGGTTGCGGCGGGCTGCGCCTTGGTGGCTTCGGCGGTGGCGCTCGGGTCGGGTGTGGCGGACGCGGAGGCTCGGCCGGCGGGCGGAGCGCAGGCGGCGGGCGACAGGCTCGGCGCGCGGATCGAGGCGGCGATCAAGGCGGACGGGCCGTTCTTCACGCCCGAGGAGCAGGCGGTGATAGCGCGCAAGTGCGGTTATCCGGCCGGGAGCTGGGACGGGTTTGAGGTGAACGTCTCGGACGGCGTGCTGACCTGCCGGGGCGGCAAGCGGGTGGACGACGCGGAGATGCGGGCCCTGCTCGCCGTCGCCGAGCCGCGGATCGAGCGGCGGGTGGAGATGGTGATGGACAGCCCCGAAGTGCAGGACGCGATCACGGCGGTGGCCGAGGAGGCGGAGCGCGAGGCGCTGGCCGGCATCGACGAGGCGAAAATCGCCCGCGAAGCGGCGCGCGAGGCGGAGAAAGCGGTCAAGGACGCCATGGCCCAGGTCCGGCGGCAGACGCGGACCCGCTAAGCGGTTCGGCTCACAGTGATACTTTGAGCCGGGTTTGGTGGGGGACCCGGCGCCTAGCGCTTCCTTGCCGCGCGGCCGGCTTCGATTCGGGCGAGGACGGCGGCGCGGAGCGTGGCGCGCTGGTCTGCGGCGGACCAGGGCTCTTTCATGTCCTTGCCGATGGTGTCCAGCATGACATTCTCCTGCGTCACGCAGGGAGCGAAAGCCCTGTCGGCTGCCGCCCGCGCCGAGCGGGAGAGGTCGGTCACGCCGGCTACCATGCCGGGACCGACGCAATCGGTCCAGGCGCGCATTGCGTCATCGATCGCGGGCGGCACCTGCGGCTTGGTCATTCTCCAGGCGAGCGCGGTCTCGATCCGGTCCGTTGTTGGCTCGCCCGCGGCATTGCGGGCGGGCGTGAAGCGCGCGCGGGCGGTCAGGATCCGGCAGGTGGTGGAGTCGAGCGTGGCGGAACGGCTCGATTCGACAACCGTGCAGCCGGTGACCCGGCCGTTCGCGGCGACCTCGAGCGTAACCCGGACATTGCCCTGCTCCTCCGCACGAAGCGCGGCGGCGGGATAGTCCATATCGCCGATCAGTCTGGACAAGGGAGCGGTGGGCACGGCGCGGCTGGGTCCGGGCGCGGCCGGCGCAGCGGCAAGCGCGGCGAGAAGCAGGGGCATGAGCATGGCGCTGGTGTAGCGCAGGTGGGGGTGCCGGGAAAGTGTTTGGTTTCAGACGCTTGTGCTCGAGCGGTAGGGCCGCCGCGGAGTTAATCCGCGGCGTCGTCGGTCCTGTCGCGGTTGCGGCGCTTGCCGCGCCCGCGCAGGCTGTCCGGCTTTCCGCGTCTCTCGCCTAGCTTACCGATTGCTGCGCAATCGCTTGCGCTACGCTCGGCGCTACAAGCAGGCCTCCAGATACGGCTGGTCGAAGCCGAACATCTTGGCTTTTTCCAGGGTGTACGGCCTCAGGCCCATGCTCCGGTACTCGCCGATGATCTTGCCGTCGGCGGTTTCGTCGAGATATTCGAACTTGAACAGCTCCTGGGTGACGATCACGTCGCCTTCCATGCCGATCACTTCGGTGATGTTGGTGGTGCGGCGCGAGCCGTCGCGCAGGCGCTTGACCTGGACGATCAGATCCACCGAGTCGGCGATCTGGCGGGAGATCGCTTCCTTGGGCACCTTGATGTCCGACATCATCACCATGTTCTCCATACGCGCGAGGCATTCGCGCGGGGAGTTGGCGTGGAGCGTGGCCATCGAGCCGTCGTGGCCGGTGTTCATCGCGGCAAGGAGATCGAAGCACTCCGAGCCACGAATTTCGCCGAGGATGATCCGGTCCGGGCGCATACGAAGCGCGTTGATGACGAGATCGCGAATGGTGATCGCGCCCTGGCCCTCGAGGTTGGGCGGGCGGGTTTCGAGCGGAAGCCAGTGCGGCTGCTGCAGGCGAAGCTCGGCCGCGTCCTCGATGGTCAGCACGCGCTCGCCCGGGTCGATCAGCTTGGAGAGGGCGTTGAGCATCGTGGTCTTGCCCGAGCCGGTGCCGCCCGAGATGATGATGTTGAAGCGGCAGGCGCCGGCGATCTTGAGCACGGTCGCCATCTTTTCCGACATCGAACCGAAGTTCTTCATCATGTCGACGGTGATCGGCTTTTCGGAGAACTTACGAATCGAGATGGCGGTGCCGCGAAGCGAGAGCGGCGGCACGATGACGTTGACGCGGCTGCCGTCCTGAAGGCGGGCGTCGGCAAGCGGCGTGGTCTGGTCGATTCGGCGGCCGACCTTGTTGACGATTCGCTGGGCGATCTGGAACAGATGCTCCTCGTCGCGGAACTGGATGTGCGCGAGCTGCAGCTTGCCGCGCTTCTCGATAAAGGTCTGGTTGGGGCCGTTGACCATGATGTCGGAGACTTCGGGGTCGTTGAGCAGCTCCTCCAAGGGGCCGAGGCCGAGCAGCTCGTCGACCAGCACCTTTTCCAGCGCGAACTGTTCGCGGCGATTGAGGTTGATCTTCAGCTCGGCGAGCACTTCGCCGATGATCGGGCGGAATTCCTCGGCGAGCTCGTCCTTGCTGAGCGTCGCGGCGGCTTCGGGATCGACGCGTTCGAGGAGGCGGGGGAGGACCTGCTCCTTGATTCGGTGGATGGAGGCTTCGAAACCTTCGTTGCGCGAGACGGGCGTGTCGTTGGCCGTGGCCATACGATCGGCGAGGCGGGACATCGCGTCGCCGGCGGCCGGCGTGCCGAGGCCCTCGTCCAGGCTATCGGAGAAGTCCATCGAATCGATCGGCGGGAACTGGCTGCCGCCGTCCGGATCGGGGGAAAAGGAGACCGGGCCGCCCGAGGCGCCGCCCTTCATCGGCCTTGCGACCCCGAAGGCCGGTCTACCGCCGCCGCCCGATCCGTTATTTCCGCCCCGCCGTCCGAATGCACTCATTTTGCGCGAACCTTGTTCGATGCCTGATCAATCTCTTGAGGGTGGTGAATAGAACGGAAACTTTGACAATTGCCTAATCCTTCGAGACGCCGCTTGCGCGGCTCCTCAGGATGAGCGGGATAGGCTAGTGCCGGGCTTGTGACATCCCATGCCCATCCCGCGCGCGCCGCGCTGCTCATCGCCCTGCTCGGTTTCTTCAGCCTGTCGATCGGCGACGCAGTGGTGAAATCGCTTGCCGGGCTATGGCCGGCGCCGGCGGTATCGGCGCTGCGCTACACCTTCGGCCTGGTGGGCCTTGGCGCCATCGTGGCCGCGCGGATGGGGCGGAGCGGGTTCGTGATGCCGCGGCCCGCATTGCAGTTCGGGCGCGGGGCGGCGGTGGCGGTGGCGACGATCTGCTTCTTCGTCGGGGTCTATGCGATGCCGCTCGCCGACGCGACGGCGATCCAGTTCACCAGCCCGATCATTACCGCCTTGCTCGCGCCTTTCGTGCTCGGCGAGAAGACCACGCGGGCGACCTGGGCGGCGACTCTGCTGGCGTTCGTGGGCGTGCTGATCGTGCTCCGGCCCAATGTGGTGGAGCTTGGCGCGGTGGCCTTGTTCCCGATCGGCGCGGCGTTTGGGATGAGCTGGCTGATGATGTTCAACCGCATGGCAGCGGGCGACGCGCCGGTGCTGGTGATGCAATTCGTGCTCGCCTGCTTCGCCGCCCCTCTGCTGGTCGGCGCGGCGGCGGTCTATGGCGGGCTGATCGCCCCGATCCCGGTCCCGGGCGCGGTGGTGGTTGCGAAATGCGCGGCGATCGCCTGTTTCGCCACGCTCGGCCACAGCCTGATCTTCGCGGCGGTGAAGCGGGCGGATGCGTCGGTGGTGGCGCCAATGACCTATGTGCAGTTGCTGGTCGCGGCGGGGATCGGCTGGGCCTGGTTCGGCGACCGGCCGGATCTGGCGACGCTTGGCGGTGCGGCGCTGATCATCGGCGGCGGGCTGTTGTTGTGGCGGGCGCAGCGGCGGCGCGGATGAGGCGCCGCCGGGCTATTCCTCGGTGACGTACATCTGGGCCATGACCATCGGCGTAGGACCGCCGCCACGAATGAGCTGGAGGTTGAGGAACTGACCTTCAATGGGGGCCTTGAAGGCTTCCACGGTGAGGCCTTCGATCTGCGGCCCATTATGAGCAACCGGTTTGAAATCGAGCCCGCCGTACGACATTGCCTCGCGCAGATGGGCAAGCGCCGCGTCCCGGCCGCTGCCCATGATCACGACAGTGCAGACCTTAGCTGGCGCGCCGCCGAACGTGATCTCACCCTCGGCGCGCTTCACCGAGACGACCTGCAGTTCACCGACCCGGGAATTGGCCTGCTTTTGAATCTCGGCTGCGAAGCCGCGTGCGGCGAGCTCGGGCGAAGTCAGCGGGAACTGGCCGGCCAGGAAGAGCGGGCAGAAGCCGAACGCCATGTCGGCGGCGATTTCGGCAAAGCCATATTCGCGCGGCTGGGCGCTGGCGGGCGCCGCTGAGGCAAGGGACTGGGCTGCGACGATCAGGGCCGCGCGGCTGAAGAGGCTGAGTTTGTGCATGCGGTCCCCCCGGAGTTGAGGGATAGTTGCGCGCTCCAGGGTGGGGGGCAAGTGGAAATGCTACCCGCGCCATTTGACGGGAGTTCGGCGTCGTGCCGGTAGGTAGCCTGAGCGGCTCTGCCGCTGAGGCGGAGTTGGAGAGGTGGCACGGGTGTTTACCGGCGCCTGGAGAATGTGTTCAGCCCAATCGTCTCTCGGCCCGGTGGAGCCGATTCGCGGACGTGTCGGGTCCAAAGGAAACAAGCAAGCCGCCCAGCCACAGGTGCGGAATTTGTATAAAATCATGGACCGAAGGGTGGAAGTAAAAATGACTCGCTTATAGTCAGTTCTATGATAGCTTGCTTGACCAACTGAGGAGAAATTCTGATGTTGGAATTGTCGAGTCGCAGAACGCGCCTTGCGTTTGGTTGCGCTTCTTTACTGGCTTACACTTCGGTCGCCGGGGCAGCCTTCCTGGAGCAGCAAAGAACGGCGAACAAAGCACCCCGAGTCGCCGAGCAGAGCCCACCGGCCAAGCCGGCTACGCCGCCGCTGCGGCAGCCTGCGGTGCGGCCGCAGCCGCCGTCGGCTCAGCCCAAGCCGTTCCAGCCTGCCCCGATGCCCGTGTTCAGCGTCGAGAAGTTCGGCGACGAGATCGCCAAGGTGGTGGATCCGAATGTCGTCGGCTGGGCCTATTCGATCGCTCACCAAAAGGGGAAGATGGCCAAGGAGGGCGCCGGAGGCGATGCCCGCACCAAGATCGACGGCCAACGCAGCCATTCGCCGACGCAGCGCCAGAATGTCGCGAGCGTGTCCAAGATCGTAACCGCCGCGGCCACCATGCAGCTCCTCGACAAGCTCAAGCTCTCGGTGGATGCGCAGGTTTCACCGTTCCTCGTCGGCTACCCGCTTGGCCCGAACATGACCGATCTCACCTTCTCGGATGTCATGCGCCACTGCACGGGCATCACCAGCACAAAGTTCAACTCCGTCGATCTTCTGAAATACGAAACGGTCATCTCCTACATCAAAGCCGGCGTTCCCAAACGTCCAGGCCCCGGCCTGGATCGGACGTGCGCATACGACAACATGAACTATGCTCTGCTGCGCCTGATCATCCCGCAGATGTGGGCCAAAACGGGCGCCGATCTCACGGCGGAGGCTGTCGGCATGTACGGTCAGTTGCCTGAAATGCCGCTCGGCCATCCGGATCTGGCGGGCAATTGGACCGCCTATACCTACATCGCCTATGTCCAGAAGAACGTCTTCGCTCCTATCGGCGTGAAGAACCCGCTGTGCAGCGATCAGTCCGCCACGCAAACGCTTTATTACAGCCCCGAAGGCGACAAGCCGGGCGAGAAGTCCTTCAACAACGACTGGACGCGGGCGTGCGGAAGCGGCGGATGGTATCTTTCGGCCCGTGACCTGACCACCTTGATGACCCACCTCTTCCACAGCGAGAAGGTGATCTCGAAGGAAATGCGGAAGGAGATGGTGGGCAGGTGGCTTGGGATGGAGAAGCCCTGGAAGACCACCATGGGGAGCGGCTACTCGAAGGACGGCTCGGTGGGCCCCGGCATCGTAGCCTGCGTCATGCACTTGCCGATCGATGTCGAGGCTTCTCTCGTCATGAACTCCGGAACGAAGAACAAGAGAAGCGCCTGCTCGATGCTGAAGTCCGCCTACGAAGCCGCCTGGGTAGGCTAGCTTCGGGGAGCGGCAGGGGGAGGAGCAGCCTGTTCTTTCGTACCGGCGCTCGAACTGCCTCAGGCAGGAACGTCGGCTTTCTCAGCCAGGACAGTGAGCCCACGTTCGGAGACTTCGGCGAAGCCGCCTTCGACGGCAATGCGCTCCGGCTCGACGTTCATGCCGCCGCGGTAGATGGCGATGTCGCCGTTCCGGAGCGTCGACATGAAGGGCGCGTGGCCGGCGAGGACGCCAAAATCGCCCTCGCTGCCGGGCACCACGACCATGGTAACCGCTTCGGAGCGGAAGAGGCGCTCAGGAGTGACGAGTTCGAAGTTCAGGTCGGCCATATTCTTACCTCTTATCCCCTCTCCCCACTGGGGAGAGGGCTAGGGAGAGGGGGAGATGGAGCCGCCGCGGACGTGCCGGACTTCCCCTCTCCCCAACCCTCTCCCCGGAGGGGAGAGGGAGGTTCTTCTTACGCCGCCTCGGCCGCCATGCGCTGGGCCTTTTCGACGGCTTCTTCGATTCCGCCGACCATGTAGAAGGCGCTCTCCGGCAGGTGATCGTACTCGCCGTTCACCACCGCCTTGAAGGAGCGGACGGTGTCTTCGATGGCGACGAACTTGCCGGGGATGCCGGTGAACACTTCGGCGACGTGGAAGGGCTGGCTGAGGAAGCGCTGGATCTTGCGGGCGCGGCTGACGGTGAGCTTATCTTCTTCGGAAAGCTCGTCCATGCCGAGGATCGCGATGATGTCCTGCAAGCTCTTGTAGCGCTGCAGGATCTCCTGGACGGCGCGGGCGGTGTCGTAGTGATCCTGGCCGACGGTGCGGGCGGTCAGAACGCGCGAGGTCGAATCGAGCGGATCGACCGCCGGGTAGATGCCGAGCTCCGAGATCGCGCGGTTAAGCACGGTGGTCGCGTCCAGGTGGGCGAAGGAGGTGGCCGGCGCCGGATCGGTAAGATCGTCGGCGGGGACGTAGATCGCCTGCACCGAGGTGATCGACCCCTTGTTGGTGGAGGTGATCCGCTCCTGAAGCGCGCCCATGTCGGTGGACAGGGTCGGCTGGTAGCCCACGGCCGAAGGAATACGGCCGAGGAGGGCGGACACTTCCGAACCCGCCTGGGTGAAGCGGAAGATGTTGTCGACGAAGAACAGAACGTCCTGGCCCTCGACGTCGCGGAAATATTCGGCCTGAGTGAGGCCGGAGAGGGCGACGCGGGCGCGGGCGCCCGGCGGCTCGTTCATCTGGCCGAACACCAGGGCGACCTTGGAGCCTTCGGGGGTCGGGTTGCCGTCGGCATCCTTGGCGATGACGCCCGCGTCGAGGAACTCGTGGTAAAGATCGTTGCCCTCGCGGGTGCGCTCGCCGACGCCGGCGAAGACGGACGTGCCGCCATGGCCCTTGGCGATGTTGTTGATCAGCTCCTGGATCAGCACGGTCTTGCCGACCCCGGCGCCGCCGAACAGGCCGATCTTGCCGCCCTTGGCGTAGGGGGCGAGGAGATCGATGACCTTGATGCCGGTGACGAGGACCGAAGTCTCGGTGGACTGGTCGACGAACAACGGCGCGTCGCGGTGGATCGGCGAGGTGTCGGTGTGGCCGATCGGGCCGCGCTCGTCGATCGGCTCGCCGATGACGTTCATGATCCGGCCGAGCGTCATCGGGCCGACGGGGACGCGGATCTGGTCGCCCGTGTCGCGCACCGGCTGGCCGCGGGTGAGGCCGTCGGTGGAATCCATGGCTATGGTGCGCACGGTGGATTCGCCGAGGTGCTGGGCAACCTCGAGGACGAGGCGGGTGCCGTTATTGTCGGTCTCGAGCGCCGACAGGATTTCCGGCAGCTCTCCGTCGAACGAGACATCGACGACTGCGCCGATCACCTGGCTGATTCGGCCGGTGTAGGTGCTGGTGGTTGCGGCGGTGGCCATTTGATCCTCACATTTGGTAGATTACAAAATCGAAATTCTAAATTCGTGGTCGTTTAAAGAGGCGCTCCACCCAGCTGGGTGGAGCGCCGGTGATTGTCAGTAACCGAAGAAGTCCGCCCGGGTGAGGGTCTCACCCTCCGCTGCCGCCATGGCCGCGGCAGCGAGATAGGATTGATTCTTCACGTAAGTGGCCAACCTGTCGCCGGATCCCCACACCTCGAAATAAGAGTCGTAGGTTCTCCAACTCAGCGAAATCCCAATCTCGCCTCCGGCAACAACAGCGACTTCTTCAACAGTCAACGTTCTCATCGGGATTCTCCCCCCAGGAAACGCGGAATAGCGATTCCAGGCAGGAGCTTAGCAGTAAAAGGCAGTGTTTCACAGTCGTTCGTCGGCCGCGGAAATAGTGGTTCCGAACAAGGTGCGTAACCGAACAAGTTCAGCGAAGCCGTTGCTGCGGCCGGCCGGCCCGAGGAATCGGCCTTCGGGAAAATTGCCACTTTCGCGGTGTGGCCTTGGATTCGGTGAAAAGCGTGCCAATACACGGCTACAGCGCCTCCGCGCCCGAGATGATTTCGACCAGCTCGGTGGTGATCGCGGCCTGGCGCTGGCGGTTGTAGACGATCGACAGGCGCTGGATCATGTCGCCGGCGTTCCGCGTCGCATTGTCCATCGCCGTCATGCGGCTGCCCTGCTCGGACGCGGCGTTTTCGAGAAGGGCGCGGAAGATCTGCACCGCGATGTTGCGCGGCAGCAGGGTGGCGAGGATTTCCTCTTCCTCCGGCTCGTATTCTACAGCGGCGCTGATGCCGGTGGAGGCGGTGCCGGCGGTCTCTTCGAGGCGCACCGGAATGATCTGCTGTCCGACCGGCTCCTGCACCAGCGCCGACTGGAAGCGGGCGTAGAACAGGTGGACGACATCGAGGCCGTTCGATGTGTAGCGGTCGATAATGTCGTTGGCGATCGCCTGCGCGTCGGCGAAGCTGACATACTTGATCGCGCTGGTGTCGAACTGGTGGGCGATCTGCTTGGGATAAAGACGCTGGATCACCGCGCGGCCCTTGCGGCCGACAAGGTAGAAATAAACGGTCTTGCCTTCGCGGATCAGCTCGTCGGCTTTCTTGCGGGCTGCGCGGACGATGTTCGAGTTGAACGCGCCGGCGAGGCCGCGGTCCGACGTGGCGACGACCAGCAGGTGGGTCTGATCGCGTCCGGTTCCGGCGAGGAGCTTGGGGCTCTGGTCGGAGATCACCACCTTGCCGGCGAGGCTCGCCATGACGGCGGCCATGCGCTCGGAATAAGGACGGCCGGCCTCGGCCGCCATCTGGGCGCGGCGCAGCTTGGCGGCGGCGACCATCTTCATCGCCTTGGTGATCTTCTGCGTCGACTTCACCGACGCGATCCGACCTTTAAGTGCCTTGAGACTTGCCATCTTCTTTCCTCCTCCCCCCCCCCCGGGGGGAGGGGGCCGGGGGGGGGGGAAGTCTGGTCCCGCTCTACCCTGGGTGATCGAATGGAAAGGGACTGCCCCTCTCCCAACCCTCTCCCCAGCGGGGAGAGGGCTTTAGCGGTTACGCGAACGACTTGGCGAAATCGCCGATGATCGTCTTGAGCTCAGCCGTCGTGCCGTCGTCCAGCGCCTTGGTGTCGCGGATCTTGCCGAGGACGCCGGCATGGTCCAAACGGACGTGGGCGAGGAGCGCGCTTTCGAAGCGGGTGACGGCGTTGACCGGCACCGTGTCGATGAAGCCGTTCACGCCGGCGAAGATCGAGACGACCTGTTCTTCCACGGGCATCGGCGAGAACTGGGGCTGCTTCAAGAGCTCCGTCAGGCGCGCGCCGCGGTTGAGCAGCTTCTGGGTGGAGGCATCGAGATCCGAGCCGAACTGCGCGAAGGCGGCCATTTCGCGATACTGGGCGAGCTCCAGCTTGATCGAGCCGGCGACCTTCTTCATCGCCTTGGTCTGCGCGGCGGAACCGACGCGGCTGACCGAGAGGCCGACGTTGAAGGCCGGACGGATGCCCTGGTAGAACAGCTCGGTCTCCAGGAAGATCTGGCCGTCGGTGATCGAGATGACGTTGGTCGGGATGTAGGCCGACACGTCGCCCGCCTGAGTCTCGATGAT
>Ga0190273_10000210_pt1 | contig 28280 bp, 35 predicted proteins | sample Popmic504IS_FD_134513 | JGI IMG/M metagenome (GOLD analysis project Ga0190273, IMG submission 134513) | Populus adjacent soil microbial communities from riparian zone of Shoshone River, Wyoming, USA - 504 IS | ecosystem: Environmental > Terrestrial > Soil > Riparian zone > Trees stand | place... | reverse complement strand
CTACTCGCAGGTGTTCAGGGTCTCGATTAGCGCGGTTCGGTCGGCTTCGTGGACGGCGAGCCCCCATCGTGCGGCGATCTCGGCGTAGTGGGTTGCGTAGGTGCAGACGTAGGCGGGATCGGCGGGCATCCACTCGGCAGGGCCGCGGTCGCTCTTCGCCGCGTTGGTCTCGCCGTCCACTGCAATGAGCACGTCGAGCGAGTTCGCGAAGCGCTCGCGCTGCTCAGGTGACCAGGCCCAGGCTCCCCCGGCGTGCGCGGCCGACAGGCTGACGATGTGGTCGATCTGCACGCCCTGGCTGCCGGGGTTCCCCGGCTTGGCCACGCGGTCGTGCTGGAAGGCGATGGTGCGGCCGGTGTAGGGGTCGTGGAGGGTGCCGGTCAGCACCGTGCAGCCGTCGTCGTCGAGCGTTTCGTCAACGAGATCACGGGCGAGCACGTCTTGCCGCTGCTTGCAACCGTTGCCCTCGATGTCAGCCCAGGCGGTGCCGAACTCGTCTCGCCGGTAGTCGGGGATCGGCTGCGCCTCGTCGATCACCGCGAGCTGCGCCGCCAGGGCGGCACCAGCCGCTTCGGGCGTCGGCGGGGTCGAGGAATCCGCCGTGGCTGCGGGCGGGGCGGCGTGGTCGAGCCCCAGCCCCTGCGACTTGGAGACGGCCGTGTAGGTCGCGATGCTCGCGAGCACCGCGACGACGGCGAGCGTGACCACAAGGGACTGAGCACGGCGGCGGCTCATGCGCGGAATCGCTCGATCTTCTCCACGGTCTCGCGGGCCGCGTCGCTCGGGTCTTCGAGATCGCGCGTGCCGTGCTCGGCGGCGGCAGCGCCGGAGTCGAACAGGGGGACGGTGGTCGAGTAGTCCAGACAGCTCTCGTCGAGGGTGCCTAGCAGCACCCCCAGGCGCACCGCGAGCAAGTCAGCGGGGTTCCGGTGGGCGAGCCACCCCGAGCACACCGCGCCGTCGTCCTGGTGGCACATGAACACGGCGGGCGACTGGCTCGCCGTGTCGCCGTCGTAGGCGTGCAGCTTGGCGTACTCGTCGGCGTCCCAGACGCCAGAGGGCACCGCGCGGCGGTACGGGCAGGATGCGCACGGCCTCGGCCGCGGGCTCGCCAGGTTGCGGTTCTCCGTCCCCTCGCTCATCAGCTCCTAGAGCGTCACCACTCGTCACCGATGTCGCAGGCCCAGCTCACCTCCCAGCCGCCCGCGTAGTAGGAACTCGAAATGTCGATTGCACCGCTCGGGACACTCACGCTTCCGGGGTAGCCGCTACCGCTCTTCGATCCGCCGCCGCCAGCGCAGGCATAGCCACCGTCGTAGGTGCTCGGCCCACCAGCCGGAACCGAAGGGCCTCCTCCCCCGCCGCCCGACGAGCCCCCGCCCGAGTTGCCGCCCGAGCTGCCGCCCGATGACCCGCCGCCACTATCGCCACTGTAGGACGGGTTGTCGCGGACTTCTCCGGTGCCAGGATCAACATAGGTCGGGGCGTCAGCCGCCTTGGCGGCTTCCTCGGCTGCGATGCGCGCCTTCTCGGCCTCGGCAGCCGCATGTGAGGCCGTGACGGCCTTCGCGGCGGTCACGTAGGTCTGAGCGGCGGTGAGAACGTCATGGTCATCCGCGACGGCCTTGTCAAGCTCTGCGAGCGCCGACGCGAGTGCCGTCTTTTCCGCTGCACCCGCGCTGGGGGCCGCAGCAAGCATCACCTCAGATGCCTTCGAGGCCGAGCTAGCGGAGGCGAGCACGGCGGCCTGCGTGTCATCGCGCGCGGTCTGCACGCGCGCGATGGCTTCATTTCGTTCGCTGGTATTGCTCTCGATGAGCGCTGTCGCCTTATCGATGTCGGCCGCGATGCGGTCGAGATGTTCGACGGACGCCTTCTTGCTGACCACTCCGTCGATGTCGGGGATGATGAACGGCGACACCTCGACAACGGGCTCAGCGCCGCCCGTCAGCTCAGCCTCGCTGCTGATCTGCCCATTGAGCTTTACCTGGGCAGCTTCAACCTGTTCGAGGGTCTTGGCATCGAGCACGCCGGTAGCGCCCTGGGCGAGTGCGTGAGCGGCGGCGGCGTACTCCGCCGACTCGGTGAGCACGCCTGTGAGCTTCGCTTCCGCCGCCAAGTTCTTCTTGATCGCGTCGTCGTAGCTGCTCACCGACTCGCGGGCCGCATCAAAGGCCGCGTCATGACGGAGCTGGGTGCCGATCTGAACACCCCCTGCCACTACACCGCCGACGAGTACTAGCGCGGCCACGAGGATGCCCAGCTTCGCGCGCCGTGTGGAGTACCACGCACCCCTGGCGGGCACGGTTCCCGCCTGGGCGGGGGTGTCAATCTCAGCCATATCTTCTCCCTAGTGATTCAGCCTGCCAGAGGCGTGACGCTGTTCGTAGTTACGCCAACCATTCCACATGTGCAAGCATCTTGCAAGCAACTTGCTTGCATTAGGGACAGGGGTGGCGAGGCGGGTCGTCACTGTTTTCCCCGGATGTGCAGGTCAACCCGCGCTGATATCCGGGGATGAACCAGTCACCGAGCTTGTACTGCCCCGCCGGTGTGTCTTCGCTCATTCGTTCTCTGTCCTTTGCTCTTGGCATCGTGCCGGAAGGGGCGGGTGGCAGGTTTGCCACCCGCCCCTTCCGAGTGAGGCGGGTTGAGTGTTACGACTCGACCCGGTTCGCCTGGCGGCGGCGGATCATGACGAAGCTCATGACCAGTGCACCGCCGAGCAGCAGCACCCCTCCGGTAATGAGCATCGGCATTCCGCTGAAGCCCGTGCTTGCAAGACCGGCCGGAACCGCCTTGACGACGGTGGTCTCATCCGGCAGACCGCACTCGCCTACGTGGATGACCTGCTTCTTGCCGGTCTCGATATCGACGTAGGTGAGGGTTTCCACCCAGTAGTAGGTGCCCACGTCTGCGAACTTCACGGGTGCCGACTGGGGCTCGCCCGCTTCAGTGATGACCACCGGGGTATCGAGGTTGAACACCCGGTTATCCGGGGTGCAGGTCGGCGCGCTGCCGACCTTCTTGAACGCCTCGAAGGTGATCTCCGTGCGGATGCCGGAGTCCTTGCCGGGGATCGGCCCCGTCACCGTGGCGGTGTCGCGAGCTTCCTGGCCCAGTTCAACCTCGGGGGTGGCCTTGGTGGTGACCTTCGGCTCTTCGATGGTGGTGGTCTCGTTGGGGAGGCCACACTCACCGCGGTGGATGATGGTTTCCTCGCCGGTTTCCGGGTTCACGTGGATGAGTGATTCCACCCACCAGTAGACGCCGTTCTCGTCCACCCAGACCTTGGGCGAGTCGTATTCGGCGTTGTCGTTGCTACCGGGTGCCACGTCTACACGCTCGGTCTTCGTGACTCGGTTGGTGACCTCGCAGACCGCCTGGTCTCCCAGGGCGTCGATCTCTTCCTGAGTCCAGATCGCATCCGTCTTGTTGCCCTCGGCGTCGTACTTGGCGTCACCGGCCACGATCTTCTTGTACAGCTCGAACTCGACCACGGTGTTGTCGGGCACCTTGCCGTCGATGATGGCGGTGTCGTTGATCGGGTCATGCACGGTGGCAAGGGTCTTGGCCTGGGTCGTCACCTCGGGGGCGACGATCTTGGCAGTTTCGGAGGGGACGCCCCAGAAGTCACACTTCTCGGCGATCATGCCTCGGTACTGCTCAGGCTGGTTCGCCTCCATGATGCACCACTGGAAGGTGACGTAGCCCTCGCGAATCGGCACGGTGAGCGGGTCGGATTCCTTCGTGCCCTGGCGATTGACGGTGAGCGAAGTGGTGCCGATCACTTCCGTGTCTGCCGGGGCGCTTGCGGCCGTGACCGGCTCGGTGGCGGTGTAGTACGCGGTGCCCGTGAGCGTCACCGGGATACGGCCGTTTCCGTCCGAGAGCCAACCGCCGTCCTTAAGCGAGACGGTGACGTTATCGGTGATGGGGTCTCCGATAGCGACTTCGGTTTCGGTCACCTCGGTGGAGATATCCAGCTTGGTCGGCGTGACGTGCGTCTCATTGACCTGGCCAAATCGGTCCTTGAAGTAGTACCCATCGGTGAGGAAGTTCTGGACGTTCGCGATCTGGTCGTCGTACTTGATCTCCCAGACCCAGGTGTAGTACCCGGCTTCGTCAGAGGTGACGCCGCTGGACGCGGCGTAGGCGATGGTCGGCCCCGCTTCAGGAGTCGTGGTCACCGTGACCCCTGAAGCGACCACGGGGACACCAGCGGGAGCATCGTCCGACTCAGTGAACGGTGACAGCGAAGGGCCGTAGAGCGTGCCGACAGCGGTGATGGGGGCGTAACGGCCCGAGCGGTTGACGTACCACGGGTTGTTGAGCCCGGCGTCGTCGGCCGTGGTCGCAAAGTTCAGCGTGTCGGTGAATTCCTGTCCGACCTCCACGAACTTGCTGGACACCTGAGTTCCTACGACCGGGTTGAAGTCTGGGATGCGGAACGTCGGGTCAGCGCCGTTGATCGTGAAGCTCACCGGGCTCGTGGTCGTGGTGCCTGGCCCGGCCGTGCGCTGAAGCTCGTCCGAGTAGATCGTCACGTTCGAGCTGTAGGCGGTTCCACCGGAGCCGGTGAATGCGCCCTCGCCGCTGATCTTGTAGTCGGAGCCATCCTCGGGCGCGACTCCATGAACGGGGTAGACGCCGTTGTTGACGATGCCGTCTTTTGTCGCGAGGCCGGTGTCAGCGAACACGCCGTTGGCGAGGCTCACGGTGCCGGTCGCGTTGGCGGGGTCTACGTGGGCGACCATGTTGCCCTCGTAGTTGTTCGTTCCGTCCACCTGGAAGTCGAGGTAGCCGGTTCCGGCTCCGCCGCCGCCCTGGTTGTAGTTCACTTCGGTGTCCGCAGCGATCTGCCAGTAGATCGAGGTGATTGCAGCGTCGTCGCCGCCGTCGATGTAGAACTGCCCGTTCCCGTAGTTGTTCGACGACGTGAAGTTGTAGACGTAGGCGCTGACCGCGGCAGCCTGGTTGGCGTCGCCGGTCTGGCCCCATGTCGAGATCGCGTAGTTCAGCTTCTTCAACTCGTCTCCGCTCACCGTTCGAGTGCCGGAGGTCGCGCTGATCGAGCTGGAAACCGAGCCAGGGCCGCCTGAACCGATGGAGTCGGCCTGCACGTCGATGCAGTAGATGCGCTTGCCGCTGCCATCGGTCGCGATGTAGTTGCCGAGCCAACCGCCAGAGGGCGTCCATGCGCCGCCAGCACCTTCGACGGCTGCTGCCTGCGCGCTCGTGCTGACGATGGCGACCGCCCCGGTAGCGATGATGCCTACGGCCCCCACTGCGGCGATGGTGGCCTTCAGTCGGTCGCGAACTCGCATGCGGCCCACGTGCCTACCGAGAGGGGCCCCCAGTCGCCAGGCGTTCCTTATCCGGTGACGAAACCCCTTCTGGGGCAGCTGCGCTGGTGATTGCATCCTTGCTTCCTTTCGAGTGTGTTGGGAGGTTCACTCCCGGTAGAGAGCCACCCGCAAGCCCTTGCATTTACCGCTAGTGACCCTCCCACATAATGAGACTGTTAAAAGACGAATCCATTACGCGGTTTCCAGAAATAGTTACGTATTAAGTACCGGGTAGCGCAACACTGTTGCTTGCACCTACCCTAGCGTTAAATGCAATGGCTGGAGGGTTGGAGAGGTGTTCGGCATCGACACGGCACGACACGGCACAATGGCATTCGTGCCCAAATACGCCGCCGCTCAGCCCACCCCGCCTGACAGGGCGGCGGGAGCTATGAGCGTTTTCGGGGCAAATGCCAGCAAATCAGCGGTGATTCGCTACCTGGCAATGCATCCCGAGGGAGCCACCTCGGGAACTATCGCTCGTGATCTTCAGATCGCGTACCACACGGCACTTCGGCACCTGGTGTCCCTTGAATCCGAGGGAGTGGTGAAGTCCGATGCCCCTGCGGACTCTCGGGCTGGCCATCGCCTCACCTACACGGTTGATCTTGACGAGCTGTCGGCCCAGTTGGATACCTACACGCGCTACCTCACTGGCGAGTAGTAGTCACTCGCGAGAGAAACGCCTGCATCAGCGGCTCAGCTTCGTCGTAGTCGGCCACTCTTGTCCCGGCTGTGCGGTCGTAGCTCGAATCGACCGCGGCGGGGTCGTAGGCCATGAGCACCACGTCGGGGCGACCGTCGTTGAATCCCGAGTAGGTGCCGTAGTCCCAATCGTCGGGCGCATATTCGCCGTTCCAGTCGATGCGGGCGACGGGCACGAATCCCTCGCGGGCGTAGACGGCGGGCAGCACCGTGTCGTAGCAGTCAAGGCGTCGCCCGCCCAGCTCGACGGCCGAGGCGATGAGCGACCCGGCCGCGCCGCGGTACTTCGAATCCGAGTGGACGAACACCGAAACGATCTCGTCGCCCTTCAGCGCGTAGCCCGCCTTGCCGTCGTCGGTGACGAACATGCGCATGTCTCGGTACTCGGCTTCGTCATAGACGTAGACGGATGCCGCGAACCGGTTGCCCTGCTTCAGCTCCTCGATTGCCGAACGGAATTGCGGAGCGCTGCCCGAGTCGAGCGCGTAGACATCGGGTGCGGGGAGACCGCGACCAGCGAGGGCGTCGGCTCGGGCCGTGCGGCGAGCTGGGCCGGTGGCCGTGACCTCGGAGCCGCCGACTAGAAGAGCCCGGCTCCCATGACCATCAGAATGTGCTCGTCCGGCCACTGCGCCCGGATCGCCTGCGCTTCCGCTTGCGGCGTGTCCGGGGTCAGCCCCTGCGTTCGTAGGAACTGCTCGCGATCCTCGTTCGAGAGCGTGCCCGCCTCGATGTCGGTCTTCACCTCGTCGCTCATCGGTCGGTCTCCCTTCTCGTTCGATTCTCGCGTGTTCTCGTGCGTTCGCCAGCTCGTCGGCGCGCAGCTCCTTGGCATGCTTCAGCCGCTTGTCGAGCTTGGCCTGTTCGCGGCCGGTTGCCGCGTCCCGCGCCGCCGCAAGCTCGGCTTGCCCGTCCGGCGTCGAGTCGTACAGCTCTTGCCAGCGTTCGGCGCGGTCATCGACGTTCTGCTTCCGGTCGCGCAGCCGCGAGCCGGGCTCGCGACCTTCGGCGCGCAGCTCGGCAATGAGCTTGTCCACCTCGGCCTGGCGCGCCAGGGCGGTGTCGCGGTTTCGCCTCGTATCGCCCGAGCACCGCGGCCCGCCAACCCTGCACATCCCACCAGCATAGGGAGGCGGTTTTCCGTCCCCATCACTCGGGCCTCGCTCCCTCTGGGGTGTTGCGTGGCTCGGTGCCACGCTGCTCGTCGATCCAGCGACAGATGGTCGCCCAATCGGGCCGGAGCGGATCGTCAGCCTCGTCGGGCTCGACGGCAAAGCCGGTCACCAGGTCGTTGCCCTGGCTTTCCGAGATCGCGCGGTTCCCACCCATACCGTCAGCCTCGCATCTATGCAAGCAATATGCAAGCGAATTGCTGGCTATATGAGGCCTGAGTCGCTGGCGAACTCGGCTGGGGTGGGGCTGGCCTCGTCGGGGTATCGCAGCGCGGGGAGATCGTCGATCAGCTCAACGTAGCCGTTCACGAACTCGTCGCGGGCTTCAGGGGCAAGCTCGGGGGCCTGAGTCTCGATCCATTCGCGGGCTTGGCGCTCGGCGCGTGTGATCAGGGTTTCGTGCGTCATCGCTCAGCCCTCCGAGGTGATGGTGAAACTCACGTCAGGCCCGATCTCGACGGTATCGCCGGGGGCGAGCACGTAGCGCTGACCGGGGGTGCACTCGATTCGAGACGAGCCACGGCGAATCGCGGTGCCGTTGCCGGAGTTGCGGTCGGTAATCCACATCTGACCCACGGCGTGCCCGAACTCGACATGCGTCCGCGAGACGGTTCGGGTTCGGTTGCTCACCTTCACCAGGTGGTCGCGGAGCTGGCCAAGGTCGTGATCGGGGTTGCGGCCGATGAGCCCCGTGCCGTAGACCTCCACGGCTTCACCCGTGCTGAAGCGAAGGACGTGGCTGGTCTGCTCTCTTTCGACCATGCGCGTTTCCCCCACCCCGTAATCAAGCGTTGAGACAGGGCGGGCGACGATCTGGGCGGGCGGCACGGGAGGGACCGGCGGGATCGGCGTTCCCGCCTGCGCGCCGGGAGGGCGAGTAATGGCAATCGGGCCAACCGGGTTGACCGGCCGCGTCGGAACGAAGCGCAGCGTCTCTAGGACGGGCTCAGCTCGGCCGTCCGGGTGAATCAGGACGAACGCGGTTGCGCCGCCGCTGTCCTTCGCTTCCAGCCTGACCGGCACTCTCGTTGCTCGGGCATGCGCGAGCACGGCCCGCATGACCACGCCGCGGGCTGCGTTCTCGTCGGCCTCGGTGATCTGCTGCGAGCTGCTCCCGATGGTGAGGATGCCCTGGCCGGATGCAAGCACAACGGCGCTTGCGGCGAGGGGTGCTTGCGTGGTCATGGTCGCCCTTCTGCGCCGGTGGGTCGCGGCCAGGTCAATCGGCCTACCTGCATTATTTCGTCCCCTTGCCCTCAACGGCGACGGAAGCCAGGAGAGTCACGATGATCTCGGAAACTTCTCGGGTCTCAGTCGCCCACCGCTCGATGTTGAGCCCGCCCGTGATGACGGTGCGTGTGGCCGTCGCGTGCTGGATAGAACGCACCTGAGCGCCAGGGATCGCCTTCACCTTCGCCCAGAGGTTCTTCTCAGCGATGGTGTATGCAGCATCCGCTTCACCCGCTTGCCCTGAAGCGAACACGGTCTTGAACTCGGCCATCCTCGCCGCCTACTCAGCGGCCACGAACATTACGGCCTTCTCGGCCGCACATCCATCGAACGCCGTGGTCTGGCCGGTCTCGTCGGCTGTCACCGCCACCTTGTAGACGCCGGGCTGGCTCGGCGTGAATTCCGTCGTAGCGCTGTCGGGGTTCGATTCGGAGTGTTCGATCTTCAGGTCGATGGAGACGGCGGCGGTCGCCTTCGCGCAGTCCGCTGCCTTCGCCTCGGGAACCGTCTTCCACGGCCCGGAGATCGTCACAGTGACCGGCATAGGGACAGTGATCTCGCCGACGCTCTTATCCTTCACCTCGATCTGTCGGGGCTCACCGACAGGCAGGCGGTCGTCCTTGGTGCCTCCCTGGCTGATGCCGCTGACGTATGTGTCGAGAGCGGTCTCCACCAGCACGGTCGTCGCCGCGTTCGGGTCGCCGCATGGGGTGGTGAAATCGCCCGCGACGAGTACCCAGTGCTCCACGCCAGTGATGACCGGGAAAGGGATGACCTGGTACTCGCTACCGCCTATGAGAGTGGCATCGCGCGTCTCGACGTTGGGGTCATCGCAAGTCGGCGTCTCGCCGCTCCAACCGCCATCGAATCGGTAGATGGTTGCGGGGGTTCCCTTGGGAAGGTTGCCACCGTGGACTTCGAGCTGGACGCTCGATCCGGTCGCGGTCTCGGGGACGCGCAGCGTGGGCGATGAAGGGGCCGTGGGCGCGGCGGTGGTCTCGACGGGCTGCCTCGGGCTCGGGGCGCACCCGGCCAGAAGTACCGTCGTGAGCACGGCCACCGTTCCCAGGATGCTCTTCTTCATCGTGTCTCCGCTCGTTTCGGTCTGGGGTCTCAATACTGCTTGCTGCACCAGGCATCGGGGCAGATGTCGATACCGTAAAGCAGGAAGAAATCAACGGGGTTCACGTAGTTGCCTGCGCCCTCAGATGCGTCACCACGAGGGAGCGCGGCCACTTGGGGATTCGTGTTGCCCGTGACGTTGATCCGCACGTCGAGGTGACAGCCGGTGCTCGGCCCCTCATTGCCGACTGCGCCGATCTGCTGGCCTGCGGTCACGGTCATTCCGACATCCACCAGGCGGTCACTCTTGTATATGTGGAGATAGCTGACCGTGAAGCCCTCGGGGCTCTGGATCGAGAGCCAGAGACGGTCTGAGAGGGTGACGGTGCCCGGCAGGGCGGCGTAGACGGGCTGCCCGCACGGCCCCGGCTGGTTCTGGATGTCGATGGCCGGGTGCCAGGTGCTCGCCCCGGTGCCGGTGTCCCCTCTGGGGCCGAAATCGTCGGTCATGTTGAACGGCTGATTGAGCGGAAAGACTGCGCCGCTTCCGGTGGGCACCTTGCAGTCGGGCACGCTCGGGGTGCTCGGCTGCCCGCCGCCCTTGCCCGGCCGGTTCACGTCGATCCCGGCCTGCGCGATGATCGCGTCCGCCTGGGCGTAGTACCGGGCGTAGTGGTTGGGGTCGGCGTTGACCTGCACCTCGTGAATCGCCAGCGTCGGCTGCATTGACTCCCACCCGGCGACAGTGACGAGGCCACCTGTCGGAGTCGCCGCGTTGTGGTCTTTACCGATCAGGAACGAGGTCGTGGCGTACTCGGGATTCATCACCTGCTCGGGCGTTCCCCACCCCTGCGAGGGCTGCTGCTGGAAGAGCCCGGCCGAGTCTGCAATGCTGCCGTCCGGGTTCGTGGCCCCGTCGCCATAGGGGATGTTGATGAGCGAGCTTTCACCCATCGCCGCGATGATCGCGACGCGGGACGCCTGACCCGACAGCCCCAGCTTCGCCGCGGTGCGGTCGATGATCTTGGCATTCTCGACCTGCTCGGTTGCGGAGTCGCCGGGAGGGGTGACGTTCGAGGGCGAGCAGGCGGCTGCTGCTGCGCTCTGGCTACTGAAGATCAGCACGACACCCACCAGCACGACGCCGAGCAGGAAGAGCACCACCACGACCGCGGCGATGATGAGCTTCCACTTCAGGGTGAGTGCGCGCAGCATGTCACTTCACCGCGATCTCTTCGACGGACGTGACCGCCCATCCGTCCGTGCTCTCGACGAGCACGAGGCCGAAGGTGATGGTGGTGGTCGAGCCGTCATCGCCCTTCACCGCGACGACCAGGTTATGGCTCCACCGCACGGGCGTGTTCTTCTCGGCGTCGGCCTCGGCGTCGGTGACCGTGATCTCGGTGACCTTCGTGGGTGCCTTGCCGTAGAGGATTTGCTCGGGCTGGAACGCCTGAAGGGCGAGCTGCTGCACGACGCCGGGCATCGTGTAAGGGGTGATCTGCTGCTGCCACTCGGTCTCTTCTGCCGATTCGCGCACGAGGTACGCCGTCGCCCATGCGCGGGCGACCGCCTCGGGTTCGGTGCGATCCAGGGGCTTCGAGGTCTCCCCCGCTTCATCGGTCTTGTCGCTGTCGCTGCCCTCGTCGCCCTGGCCCGATACACCCTCGCCTGGCTCGGCGGGAACGGCGGTCACCTCCGTGTAGCGCACTTCCTCAGTCGGAGTCGGGGTCGGGGTCGCCGTCGAGTCCGTGCTGGGTGCGTTGCCGCCCTGCACGGCGATGGCCAGGACGATGAGCCCGATGACGAGGCCCGCGACGGTGAGGCCCAGGTTCCGCTTCTTCCGGAGCGCCCAGCGCCAGGCGTTCGACCAGAGGGTGCCGAGGAAGTAGGCGAGTTCGATGAGGAAGGCGCGCATGGCTACTGCTCGACCTTCACGTAGTTCTGGCTGTCTTCAACGATGAGCGCGGGCTGGTCAATGACGGTGGCCGGCTGGTCGGGAACAAAGATGTTCGACACCATGCGTCCGCCCTCGAACTCGGGTTCGATGAGCAGCGTCATGTCCGGCGTCGAGCCCGGCCGCTCGGCCATGTGCTCCGCCTCCTGCGGGGTGAACACGGGCTCGTCCCAATCGCGCATTCCCTCGCGGTATTCAGGCGTGAACTCCGAGCCCTCGTGCTCTCCGGGCGCGGAAGCCCAAGCCGGATTGATCTCGGGTGCCTCGCGCCAGCCAGCGTGCAGGTTCTCGGGGCCAGGGTGAGCATTCTCGGCCTTGCGGATCTCCTTCTTCGACAGCTTGTCGGCCTTGCTCGCCGGGGTCATCATGTTCCCCATGACGGTGCCGGTAGCCATCCCAACCACGCCCTTCACGGCGTTGCCGGGGGCGTCTGGGGCGTCCGCCAGCTCCTTTGCAACCTGATTGCCAGTTGCAAGCTTCGTGACCGATCGGTAGGGCTTGCTGAGCTTCAGCAACAGGAACGTGATGAGCGTCGAGAGGAGGGTGCTCACGAACAGGTTGGTCGGGTTGACGTAGAGGATGGCGGTCGTCGCCGTGTGGACGGATGCGATGACCCCGAACACGATGACGTTGAACACCGCGGCGGCAACGATCTTCAGCGCCGTGATCGCTGCCCCTCGGGTCTGCTCGGGGATCGCGAGGGCGGCGAAGACCGGGCCGATGAGGGGGATGAAGCGGATGACGAGCATGCCCAGGAACATGTACGCCTCAGCCGGGATACGGATGAGTGCGACGACGGTCATCATGAACATGGCCCCGGCACCGGCACCGGTGCGGTTGTAGGACTGGCCCTTGACCGACTGATACTGATTCGCCGTCGCCGGGTCGTTCTTCACCACATCCACGGCGGCGTTGTACGAGTCGCGCTTCTCTGCCGGGTCGTATCCGGCATCTACCTCAGCCCATGATGCGGTCGAGGTCATGAACATGTCGTCGGTCGTCTTCAACCAATCCATCGAGCCGGTCTGACCCATGCGCCAGAGGGGTTGCAGCATCGCGTCGTTGAGGATCGCGCCCGTGGCCTCGTCGGTGTTCGCGTACATCTGGCCTTCGTCGGCGTTGGCGGGGATGCCCGCGTATTCGAGCGCCTTCGCGTCGGCTGCCGAGACGATGGATGAGGCCACCCCGTCAGTGGACTGTGCGATCTCCAACGGGAAGGTGGAGACGATCGCCATGAACGTCACCGCGGCGCAGATGGCCAGGACGGTTACGAGGGCTTTACGGACGCTGCGCGTGAGGGCGGCCACGAGCACACCGACTGCGGCGAAGACGATGAGCGCGTAGGCCCATTCGCCAAAGAACAGTTCGCTGGTGATGGTCGAGAGCTGGACGATCTTCTCGTCGATGGGGGCGAGCAGCGCGGAGGGGTCCGCCGTCCACTTGTGCATGGCGGTCATGATCGCCGCCTCACCCACGGCCGCGCCCATGAGGCCGTTGCCCGTCCAGGTGTCCACGACGGCGAGCAGGTCGTCGGCCGGGGCTCCGAATTCGCGAATGTCGCAGTTGTTCCAGCGGAGGCCAGCCCACCCGTATTCGCCGTAGTTGTTGCCGCCCGACGGGTCTTCGATTCGCGGGTCGATGGTGCCGGTGATTCCGGCACCTGCGTAGTCGGGGACACCAGGCGGCTTGCACTCGGCGGCGGCGGGCGAGATCGGCGCGAAGACGAGCAGGATGGCCGCGAGGATACCGACGATGCCGAGCGCGCTCACCAGCTTGCGCGCCGCGGCGCGGGTCTCGCGTGCCAAGGCGATCATGCGGCCGTCTCCCCCGTGTTCGGCTCTGCTTCGTCCAGGTGTGTCCCGGCATCCTTGTAGGCGGACGGCCGCGAGTTGAGTGCCTTCTTCACCTCGGGCAGAGCGTCGAGGTCGATGACGACGCGCTCGATGTTCGTACCGTCGCTGAAGATGAAGTGCCGCGGGGTGTTGTCCTCTGTCCCGTGGCGGGTCATGCGGCCGTCGAGATCGCGCTTGATCTCGTCGCGTCGCGACTTAGGCGGGCGCAGCGACTTCAGGATGGCCTCGTAGCCCTGGCCGAGCGGTGCTCGGAGCACCTTCAACGCGGCCTTCGCCGCGGTGTCGTCGGGCGTGTGCCCGATCAGGGCCGCGCCGACCAGGTTCCCGAGCGAGTCTTCGGAATCGGAGTCCATGTCGAAGTGCGTGACGTTCTGCGAGCACAGGATGGCGCGGAGGTTGAACTTGCGCGAGTCGGTGGCCGTCTTGGTGATGAGGTTCTTGCCCGCGTCAATCGTGGTGATCGTCTTGCCCTCGTCGATGGCGAGACCCTTACGACGGTGTGGGTCACCCAGGTAGATGCGCGACTGCACGAGCCAAGCCGCGAGGGTCATGATCGACATGGACAGCCGCGAGCGCTCGTCGATGTTGCCCGAGGCGATGGTGTCGGCCGAGGGGATGGCCATGCCGTTGAGGGTGTAGACGGTGAGCAGCACGTCGTCGTCTGAGATGTCGTCGAGCGGCGGCGCGTTGTCGGGCGGGAAGATCAGCTTGCCGATGGGCGTGGTCGCGAGGTGGCGGTACTGAATCACCAGGTCGCGGGCCTTGATCCGGTGAGCTTCGCTGAGGTCGATGTGGATTTCACTCTTCGCGATCCGGTCGAGAGCAATGAGCACGTCGGTGGGCGAGGAAGTGCGCAGCGGCGGCACCTCGGAGAGGGCGCGGGTCAGCACCGAGTCGGTCTCGCTCACCTCGCGGGTGGCCCTGTTCAGGAACGAATAGAGGATGTCGCTCATGAGCGAACGCCGGGTGCCCTGGGCATCGGAGACTTCGCGTTCCCACTCGGCTTCGGTGTCGTAGTGCTCGCGCTGCGGGTCGGCAACCACTCGGTAGGGGCTCAGCTCGCCGTCCCGGCCCTTCATGAGGTTGACGTACCGGGTGCGTCCCTTCAACTGCGGGAGGTCACAGAGTCGGCCGAGTCGGTCGGAGGGGTCGAGCACGCTCCACTGCACACCGGCAAGGGCCGACTGCACGACGATCCAGCCCATTGCGTTCGTCTTGCCCGAGCCGAGACCACCGGCCAGCACGAGCAGGCCGCTTCGGTCGCGCAGCTCCATGTCCCAGTGGGTGTGCCAGGCGACGGCGCGCATGGCCGAGCCTGCCGTGTAGCCGAGCATCACGCCGCATCGGTCACCAACCTCCGCGGTGCCCTGCGGAATCGCGGCGGCAAGGGTGGCCACCGACATGCGGCGACGGTGCGCAGTCGTCGCCAGCGGCTCGTTCGGGATGAACTCGCGCGCCGTGTGGTACTGGTTGGGCGTCTCCACGAGCTCGGCGCGCGCGCCGTACACCTGGCGGAGCTTGCCCACCCGCTCCTTCAGCACGGCCTCGTTGGGGGCCGAGATCGCGACGCGATACCAGCCAGCGGTGCGGATGGCCGCGCCGCCGTGGTCGGAGTCGAGCTGACTCTGAATGTCGGTCGCGATGGCCATGTGCCGGTTGAGCGACGCGGGCGGGCTGATCTGGTGCTCGTCCACGTAGTGCTTCATCTGGTCACGGATGATGTCCATGCGCCCGCGAATCCAGCCCTGCGTCTTCTGCTCGGGGATGACGTCGATGGTCGCGACCCACTCGACCGGGAACCCGAGGCGGTCGGTGCGCTGCATCCAACCTGTCTGGTGCTCCTGGGGGATGTTCTGGTCGCTGAGACGGCCCAGGGTCAGCACGGAGACCTTCACGTTCAGCTCGTCTTCGGAGCCGGGCACCTTGGCCGCGACGGTGAGGTGCTTGGTCATCGGCTCGGCCGTCCACTGCGCCTGAGCTTCGAGGGCGGCGATGTCGGTGCGCTCGTAGTCGGCGGCGACGCCGATACGAGGCATCGGAACACCGAGAGCGACCGAGCGGCGGATGAGCCATTCCATGTCTTCGCGAGTGGCCGGGGTCGCCTTCAGCGACGAGTTACCGAGTGAGTGCCCGAGGTCGTCGATCACTGGGCGAAGGTGGCCCAGCTCACGGAGCGGGTCTTTCGCGAACTTCTGGTGCGTGGTGATGCGGACGCCGAGATACACCCACTTCTCGCTGAAACTGCGGGCCTGCATATGCTGCTGGGATCGGGTCAGGTAGTCATCACCGAACGCCGAGACCGGCGCGGCCGAGTTCGTTGCGTCGTCGTAGGTATCCTTCGCCCACTGGCGAACCGAGTAGGGGCGGGTCGTCGAGCGGATGCGGAGGCGTCGCCCTTCAAGCTTCGAGTAGGCCACGGCGTCGTTGCGGATCGCCGTTTCGATCGACTCGATGGGGTTGAAGCCGTGCGAGACACCCGCGATGACGTACCAGGCGTACACCTCGTACTCGTCGAAGGTCACGTGGCCGAGCGTCGCGCGCAGAGCGAGCTTGTCTTCGGCCATGATCTTCGGCTTGTCGTGGCGGGGCTTCAGTTGGTCGGCCAGCTCGCGAGCACCCTTGCGCTCGGCATCGCGGGCGCGACGCTCATCCTTCTTCTGCTGCCGTGCCGTCTTGGAGAGCGAGCCAATGAACCGGCCAGCGGTGCCGCTGACCTGGGCCAGCACATCGTCTTCGTCGGTGCGGCGGGTGCCGTCATTGATGCTCGCGACCGCCGCTTGGTCGCCGCCCTGCATGGCGGCAAGCCAACGGGCGGCGGCATCCGACTGTTCGGTGTCCTGGCTCATTGTTCGGTACTCCCCTGCCTACTTCGACGCGGCCTGCCGTGCGGCTCGGCGCGTCCCCTCATCGGCCACGGTCGCCGCGCTGGGCTTCCGGGTTCCGGTGCTGCTCTTGAAGTGCCGCTCCCACCAGGTGGGGGCGGGCTGCGCGTCGTAGCCGTGCATCGTGATCGCGACGTGCAACGTGTGGTCTTTCGGGTTCGGCCGCGCAGCACGCGGCACCGTGACTTCCTGCCAACCGGCCTTCGCCATCGCCAAGAGCGACACGTCGCGATTCATGCGCTGCACGACGTAGTTCAGGATCAGCGCGCAGGCGAAGAAGTAGAGCAGCCCCGTCCACTGGTTGAGCGGAATGCCCAGAATCATGTACAGCGCAGCCATGCCGAGCAGAACCGCGGTCGCGATTCCATAGGTGCGATAGCTGGCCACCCACGGCAGGCGCTTGCCCTTCGGCCCCAGATAGTCGCGGTTGATCCGCGTGAGGTCGTCGTCGGTGTAGATGTACATGGCTCTGGCCTCAGCCCTGGAAGAACGTGTTCCGAAGCCACTCGCCCAGCTCGCGCCAGAAGGCACCGATGCTCAGCACCAGAAGAGCGATAAGCACGATGACGAACGCGACCATCGCGTCACGCGGCTTCTTGGTGATCGCGAACGTCAGGATGACGATGGCGACGGCCACGATGAGGACATACACCACGTTGTCGGCAAGCCAGTTGCCGATGGTGTTGCCACTGACACCAACGGCGGTGTGGACGAGAGTTTCAAGCATTTTCGGTGCTCCTTGTTTCGAATCCCGATGGGACCCAACTTAAGCTATTTTCTAATTCTTCGCAAATAGGATGCCGGATAAAATGACGCCGATGAGCCCCCTACCCCATGACCCCGAGGGCGAGCGCCTTGGGCGGGCGCTCGGTGTCACGAGAGCCCGCGTCGAAGTCCTCCGCATGGTGCTCGCACGGGGCGAGGTGACGGCGGCTGAACTGATGGACGAGTTGGGTCTGAGTCGGTCGGGGGTAGGGCACCACCTGGGCATTCTCACCAAGGAGGGGCTGTTGTCTGAACGCCACGCGACGCATCCGCGCGGCAGCGGCCCCATCATCTACTGGACGGCAAACACCGAAGCGGTGAAGCAAGCGCTCGACGCATTCACCAGGCGCATCATGACCGGCGATTAGCACCCTCCCGACTCTCTCACTAAACACAAGTGTCTCTCGTTGGAGACTGCCACTCACAATCCGTGACGCGATCAGGCCACATCCACCAGCGAGAGCACCCGAGCGACGTAATCGTCGCGCGACATCGCGACGCCCTCTTCCCCCGTGGGCGTCGCGACGACGATGGTAACCGCATCCTCATCGAAGGGGTCTTCGTCAACCGACACGACGGTGACCGGCTCGCCGGATTCGAGCACAATCTCGTCTCCTTCGGTGATCGCGTCGGCCTTCACGTTCTGCGTGTCCACCGACAACAACGACGCCGCCTCGCTCTCGCGGATGTCTTCGCTCGCGCCCAGCTCGACCTCGGCCGCGGACTGCGGCAGCGTGGCCTTGTCGATCTCGGGCGGGTCGTTCAGGAACGGGGAGACATCGACGGGCAGCTCCATGCTGCTGAAGGTGGCCTCGCCCCGCGCGCGCAGCTCGTCGAGCAGCGCTTTGTCGTCGCCCTGGGCGGTGATCGGGTCGGCTACCCAGAAGGTCTGAATTTCAATCGGGTTGTCGCCGTCCGGTGAAGCCATCGCGCGGCCCTGCACCATCGGGAGATCGACACCGACGTAGGGAGTGCCCCAGAGCATTTGAGAGCCCTGCGGCGAGAGCCGCATGAGCGAGAGTCGCTGTCGCAGGTTGTCGCGCGAGCCGTCGTCGAAGAGCGAGGCATCGGGGCGCTGCACACCGATGACCACGTTGATGAGCGCCGAGCGGGCGAGCGCGAGCAGCGCGGCGATGGAGTCGAACCACGGCGGGGTGCCCCTGCCGGTGATCTTCGCGTGGTGCCGCTTCAGCACCTGCCGAAGGATGAGCAGCTCGTCGAGGATGAACAGGACGGGCGTCATCGAGTCGGCGGCAGCCGGATTGCGCTTGATGGCCTCGTAGCGGCTGTACATGAGCGCTTCCATCGTCTCGATCATCTTGGCGATCTCGCCGGGGGTCGATGCGATGAAGCAGCCGGGGAATCCGTAGAACGGGGTCAGCTCGATCATCTTGGGATCGGCCATGAAGACGGGGATGCCCTGGGCGACCGCGCCGACCACGAGCGAGCGGAGCACGGTGGTCTTGCCGCCACCGGTCGGGCCGATGGTGAGCATGTGCGGCATGGTGCTCTTCTTGCCGATCGTCCACCCTCTCGGGGTGCCGTTCTCATCGACGCCGTAGTAGAGCGTGGGTGCCTTCGGATCGGCGTTGTCGTAGAGGCCCAGGCCGGGGTGGCGAACGTTGCTCGGGAGCACCGGGCGGGGCTCCAACCAGCCGACATCTTTGGTCGGGTCGAAGTGCGCCCGCCACCGTCCGCCGAGCTTCAGGCCGGTCATGGCTTCGACGCGCTTGCGCCACATTTCGGAGCCGTCCAGAGCGGTCACGCCGTAGACCAATTCAATGCGCTCGGGCTGCAATTCTTCGTCCCTTGCCCAGGTCGAAACCGAGACCGAGAGTTCGACGCTTCGGAACAGCGGATTGAGGATCAGATGGATGCGCTCTTCGACCTTCCGGCGAGCCTGATCGAGAGCCGTCACGACCTTCACGACGCCGGTCATGACGACGACGTTTCGCTTCTGATTCCACTTGGTCGCCACCTCGTCAACGCCCATCCGCTGGCGCACGAGTTCGGTCATCCGGCGACGCCACTCGGGGTCATGATCAGGCATCCGCTCGGGGTAGCTGAGCGTGATCTTCCGGGGGGTTCCGTCTTTGAATTGCGACGCCTTCAGGCCCGTCTTCGGGTTCCAGTCGGAGCCGAGTTCGGAGGCAAGGAAGGCGCTCATCCTGGCTCGCTGCGATTCCCGGCGACGGGTGAGGATCGCGCCCACGATGGCCAGCACTGCGACGAGCCCCGCCGCAACAGCGATGGGCACACCGAGCGCGAAGTCGAATTGGTAGGCGCTCGCGCCAGCGATGATTCCCACCGCGAGTGCGATTCCTACGACCATGCGCAGCAACTCGCTGGCGGTTCGCTTGCTACTACCACCTTGCGTCCTGTTTGCAGCTTGCTGGTTCAAAAATACCCCTCCCCCCTCTTGACAGCCCTGATACGCTTGGCGGTGTAGGCGCTAGCCGGAGCTGACAAGCGGTCTCAGAGCCGTCCGAGGCGAATGCGCCGAACAACTACCCCTAATCCTAACGTAATACGTGAGAATTTGGGCCATTTCTGGCAACAGATTACGTGCGAATTTCTCTCCACTTCAGTAACAGATTACGTGCGGTGGGGTCTCCTTCAGGCAAGGTGTGAACCAACAGATTACGTTGCACCCGCCGTAGCCAGCAGCCCTCCTCTACATGAGGCGATTCGCACAGATTACGTGTGGCAATTCCACCAACTCGTGAAACGTAATCTGTTAGTCTGTGGGAGTCATTTTCACCCCTCTTCACGACTAGTCGGGAGCGATGTTGAGCGACTACGACCACCAGGACGGCCACCACCAAGACGACGGCTCGCAGCACTATCCCGAGGGCTCGGTCGGTCACCTGGCAGAGCCCCAGGAGCATCATCACCAGGCATGGCTTGAACACGCTGCGCCGGTCGAGCCTGAGACCCCGAGTCCGGCACCTCGTCGGGCGCGGAAGAAGGGGCCGAAGCCGATGACGGATCAGCCCACTGTGAGGTTCGAGGGGCAGCTCTACCCGAAGCAGTATGAGCGCGCCAAGCGCGTCGAGGGACGGCTGAAATTGGAGAACCGAGCGGCCCCCTCAGCCGAGCGCAGACGGCTCACAATCAACACCCTTGTGCGCGTTGGAATGGCCATCGTGCTCGAACACGAATCGGCGCTCCACGGGCGTTCCGAGGAAGAGATTTTGGAAGCGCTGAGAGCGAGCATCGCGAAGCGCCAGGGAGGGGAATCACGATGACCAAGACAGCCTCGATCCAGACCGCTCGAAGGTGGCACTGGACACCCGCCTACACGCTCTACACGGTGCTCTCCGCACTCGTGCTCGTGGTCTTCGCGGCGTCCTTCACGGGCAACCCGTTCGGCGCGTATTTCGCCGCGTACGTCTCGACCGCACTGGTGATCTTCGGCCTGTTCGATCTCGTGCGGAAGCTGCGTCACCGCGCATCGCTGAAGCTGACTCTTCCCATCCTCGCGACGGGGCTACTGACTGGGTTCTTCATGAACATGGCGCAGGTGCTCGGGCCGAGCGTCTACCTCGCGTTCCTCATCGGCCAGGTCTTCACCGTGGGCCTCGTGCTGTGGCTCAGCCACATCACCGCGAAGGCATCGCGGTAGTCCCAGGCGCAGCGAGAGGGCCGACCCGGTATCGGGTCGGCCCTCTCGCGTTGGTGCTGGTTCGGGGCTTCAACCTACCCCTTCTTGCGGCGCGCTCGGGCCTTCTCCCAGGTGCGCAGCGCGTCGGTCACGGCCGCATCCTTCGTGAGCCGGTTGCCGAGCGCGGCTTCCTCTGCGATGGCCTGGTTGATGATCTCGTGCGCGTCGAGCGGGAGGCGGAAGGTGCCCGCCTTGGTCGCCGGGCGCACGAGCTGGTTGACCTGCGTGTGAACGACCGGCGCAGGCTCGCGCTCGGCGTACGTCTCGCGCTCGGCCGCGGGTACCTCGTCGTGCTCGGCTTCGGCCCTTGGCACGCTCTCGGGGCGAGTGACGAGGTTCGTCCAGTCGCTCCGCGTCTTGGGCTTGCTCCGCGTCGCGGGCTTCTTGGCGGGCGTTGCAGAAGCCTCGGGCTTCTCGGCGGCGTTCATTCGTCGTCACTCCCATTCAGGATTTCTTCGAGCACGGCGGGGTACACGCCGAGGTCTTCGGGGACGGTGCCGTACGCCTGCGAGTAGAGCTGGACGAACGGCACGTCAGTGTCGAGCACGTTGAGCCCGAGGTCGCTCAGCGCGGCCCGCGATTCGCGGAGGGCGATGGTGCGGGGCTTGGTGCGGGTGAACAGGATCGACAGGTCGATGGGGCGGTTCACGCCGATCTCGGCGGCGGCGGCGAGCGTCGGCTGCAGGCGAGCTGCCTCACTCGGGGATGCCGCGATGGGCGTCACCAGGTAGTCGCTCACCGAGAGCGCTCCGCGCAGCACCCCGGCGTCGCTGGGGCCGGTGTCGATGACGACGTGGCCGGTGTGCCCCGAGTCCCTGATGCGCTTGGGGAGCTGCATCGAGGGCCAGTAGTTCACGGAGACGTTGGACGGCCACTCTTCCCCTGCCAGCTCGCTCCACTCGTAGGACGTACCGTTCACGGCGTCGGCATCGACGAGCATCACGGGCAGGTCGGAGTAGCGGGCCAGCGCCAGCGCGAGCAGGGTCGCGGTCGTGGACTTGCCGGTGCCGCCCTTCAGGTAGCCAACGGTGATCGTCACCGGCTCGTCTCGCTCGGCCAGGAGGGTCTTCAGGTGCTCGGTCATTGTGCCTGTACCTTTCTAGTTGCTTGCAACTTTATTGCAATTCGCTTGCTTTGTCTAGGTGTTGCTTCGGGGTCGGTAGCTGCGGCTCGACTGCTCGGTTCGGGGCGCGTCGTAGACGGTCATCGTGACGCCGGTAACCGGCACCTTGGCCACGTCGAGGTTGGCGTAGCGCTCGGCGGTCTGGGCTGCGAGCCAGCCGAGCGCGTCGCCGTTGCCGCCCCAGGGCGTCGCTTCGCGTTTCGCGGTGTTGATCCGGTTGAGCAGCGATGAGGCGTTGTAGTCGTTGACTTCCATGACGCGGCCGTTGGCGAAGGTGAGCTGCATGCGGATGCGCTTCTGAGTGTCGGCCGACTGGCCGCGCGCGGCCGAGCGCACCTTCGCCACGATCTCGTCTGTGGCGGTCGCTCGGCCCTTGGCGGTCTTGCCCTTGGGCATGTGAATCTCGTGCTGGCGACCGCCGCCGCCCAGGTAGGTCGTCGAGGTGAACCGTCCGCCCTGCTTGCTCACGGTGTAGCGGCCTCCGGTGTCGGCGGGGGTGACGCTCTTCTCGGTCGCGCCCGCCTTCGCGCGCACGCGCACGACGCGGCCGTCATTGCTGCGTCGGCGGGGCGGCACCGTCGAGGCCCGCCCGGTGGTCGCGAGTTCGATCAGCGTTGCCCGGTAGGCAGCTCCGGTGGTCTCGCCATTGAGCACCTTGCGCACCATGCGGGGGTCGCGTTGCAGCTCGGCGGCGATCTCGGCGTTGCTGACGCCTCGGCCGCGAAGGTACTGGATCAGCTCTTGCGCGCTGCGCTTGTCCTCGGCCATCAGGCACCTTCCTTCGGAGTCCATGCCCCGGCAGGCCCGGCCTTCTCGGCGCGGGCTCGGAGACCGTCACGGGCCTGGCGGGTGGCGGGGGTGTTGAACGATCCGAGCGCAACGCCCTTGATCCGCAGACGGCCGGTCTTCCCGTCATCGCCGCCGCCGCGCTCGACCGGCAGCGACCAGGTGGGGATGGTCGTCGTATAGATCGCGTCACCGTTGATGCCGATGAGGGAATCAGCCGGAACGCGCAGCGCGCCGCCGCCGTGGAGGTCGGTCGCGGTGGGCGCGTCGAGCACGCGAGCGCGGGCGCGCCCCCAGACCTGCACCGGCAGCTCGGGGTGATAGTTCGCGGGGTTGTTCCGGTCGCCCGGCACCTGGTAGGCGTAGTGCGCGCCGTGGCGCACGACGGTGCTCTGGTACTGCGGCGGGATTTCCAGGGCGGACTCGGCAAACATCGTCTTCTTGGTCTCGCGAGGCGCGAGCGCACCGATCGTCTGAAGCAGGATCATGCGCAGTGCGCCTGTGACCGCGCGGCGCAGCGGGCGGGGCAACTCTTCGTTGGCTTCGACGGTCTCGCGGGCTCGGTTGAGGCGTTGCATGAAGGTGTCGAGCGGCCGGGCCTTCTTAAAGGCGATGGCCTGTAGTGGCTCGATGCCCCAGCCGTTCGCCAAGGCGACGTTGATCTCTGACGCATCCGCCCAGGTGACGTGACGCGCGCCGGGCCGGTTCGGGTAGAACCAACCGTCCGCCTTGGCTTCGTGCTGAACGCCGAGCAGGCCGACGTGGTGCCAGTCCTGCGGCACGGTGAAGCGCACCTCGTACCAGGCACGGGCGTAGGGCTCTTCGGTCATGAGGTCGAAGGCATGGGCGCGGTTGAGCCGGACGCCGGGGCCGACGCCCAGCTCTCGGCCGAGCGCGGCGTACATGAATCGGCCGTCCACGTAGGTGAAGGTGTCGATCTTGCGCGTCTTCTCGGGATCGACGAGCGGAATGCAGTCCTCGTGCGTGCTGAAGTTCGGCCCGGCTACCAGGTGCTCGATGTGGTGCTGGCCGCTCGTGCGGCGGAGATCGTCAGCGATATCGGGCGAGACGTGCGGCGGGGCGGCGATCTCGTTCGTCTTCCGGTCGCGCGGCAGTGACAGCCACCACATGCTGAGTCCGGTTCCGCTCGGCGTCTTCAGTAGGTGCTGCTTCTCGACGATGGTCTGAATGACCGACTCGGTGACATCCCATGCCTCGCGGGCCTGAGCGGGCGTCAGCGCGAGGTCACCGAACCACGATGAGGCGAAGTAGATGTGAACCTTCTGCCCGGTGTTGCGGTGTACGAATCGTCCAACCGGCGGGCTCGCGAGGTGGTGCCCGTCCGCCTTCCAGCCTGGCGTCTGCACCAGGAGCCAGTGACGCACACCGGGAGCAGGCTCGGGGGGTTTACCGGTGTACATGATGCGCTCGGCACCATATGAGGCTGCGGTGTCGAGCATGTCGGTCAGGTTCGGATTCTTGCGCCGCTCCCCCACCTTCGGGGTCACGCGCATGCCGTCGCTCTTGACGCCCTGGCCGGTCGTCGCGTCAACCCAGATCGTCGGAATCTTCCGACCGAGGGTGATGCCGGTCTTGCGCTCGTGCGGGGCGGTCTCCATGCCTGAACCTCTCTCGTGGCGACCCTCTCAGTCTAGCAGGTTCGCTTGCTACTCGCAAGCAATTTGCTTGCAAATTTATTGCTCCCGGCTGCCCCTGATCTCGCCTTACTGGTGGCCACTCCCCCATCCGCGGGCCATTCCCCCAGTCACTGGAATCCGTAACATTGGCATTGCGGCCGTTTCCCCCTCGCGGCCCCCGCGTGAGAGAGAAGACGAGTTGCGTATTCCGTTGGCGGCAGTCGAATCCGATGACCTCGTGTCGATCCATGTGCGAGGCGACTTCACCATAGAGTTTCGAGTGAGCCCGACTGGTGATCCTCAGTTCGTGAAGAACGGGAGACGCTACCTTGTCGCCTGGGCGACGATCTCGTCTATCGCCGCGGTGACCTCCCCCGATGGATTCGTGGAGCTGCTTCAGCGCCGCCCACCCGATGGCTTCGGCACTGCTGAGCCCGTCCGGCATCCTCACGGCTGGGCGATCACCCGACCCGGCTCGACTGAAATGCACTACTTCCGAGACGCCGAATCCCTGTGCGGGGCGATCATCGGCTACACCGGGCTCTGCTATCCGCATTTCGATCAGGGCTACTTCCCCGAGCCGATGACGCTCTGTGAGACGTGTTCTCGCGAGCTGGGGGCGAGCGCCGCCTAGCGTCGCGAGAGCGGCGCAACCTGGGGTGGCGAGGGGCGGAGCACAAGCGTCTTCTCGGTGACGCTCACGTTGGCGGTGGTGTAGACCCTCTGCACGTCCTTCAGGGCTTCGAGGAATTTCGGCTTGAAGTGCTTGACCAGCTTCGTACCCGATCCGAACTGCTCGTGAAGCTGCTCCCAGGTGATGTGCGTGCTGCGCTCCATCTTGTAGAGCCGGTAGACGAGCCAGAGGTAGATGTCGTGTCGCAGCGACGAGCCGCCGAGCGCTCTGAGGTCGTCGAGGTGAACGGGCATCGAGGCGTCGATGATCGACTCATAGAACTCATCCGAGAGAACGATGGTCGATCCCCACAGGGCAGGCTGCCCCTCGTTGCCGTTGTTGAGCCAGAGCTGAAGGCCGTCCGAGATCGGGAGTCGCTGGAATCGGTAGCCCCATCCAGTTTCGGTCTGCCCGAACTCGTTGAGCTGGATGTTGCACGCCGCGAGGGCTTCGAGCTGGCGACGAATCCGCTTCCGGTCAGTCGATCCGTGGGAGACACCAAGGCGTTGCATGAAGTCGCGCTGAGACTCGCCCAGCTGAATCACCGGGTCTTTGGTCTGCACGGCCATCGTCGCCATGTAGGTAAGCGCCAGGCGAGGAATCACACCGAAGGGATACCCGGCCGACTGCGGTCGCCCATCAGGGCCGGGGTGGAAGCCCGGCTGCACTGAGAGCGAGATATTGCCGTTGCGAGCTTCCCAGACGGGCGCGTCCTTCGGGTCGCGGTGGGGCAGGCTGAATCGAGCCCACAGCGGCGACGTGTAAGCGATCTCTCCGCGTTCTTCCCCGCGTCGCTCCAATTCGCTCTGAAGCTCGATCAGCTTCAAATCGCGCCACGACGGATCGAGGGGGTGCTTCTGGTTGAGTGCTACCTTGGTCATCGAGAGTCCAAACGTTGGTTGTGGCTTTCCACCGGCCCCAGAAGTGTCAGCTTCGTGGGGCCATTTCCTTTGGTCATCCTTGCATGCGCGATGCCCCCGCTTGGGCTACGGCGCGCGTCTGTGAGCGACCAGCCGTTGCGGCCGTCGAGACGGGATGCAAGCAACCTGCAACCGACAAGATGGCAGGTTGCTTGGCGGTCTCGGTCGCTAAATACCCCCAGGCCGGCCCTGTGGATAACTGGACTCTCGGTCGCTACATGCCCCCACCAAATCGAGGCATCAGAGCGTGCTCGATGGGGGTATGTAGCGACCGAGCTGGGGGTATGTAGCGACCGAGCTGGGGGTATGTAGCGACCAGGTATGCCTTGAAATCCCTGGTCGGACGGCTGAAATTGCGCCCCCCAAGTAGTTAACTCAAGTAGCTCTACCAAGTAGATACCTATGGCCCGGTGCTTAACGCAACCAATAGACGCGCGCGGGTGGGCTTTCGCTTGGGTGCTGCCGCGGGCGGCTTCGCCGCCCTTGCCCTCGGAGTCTTCTGCCGCGACTCGCGAGACGTCCAGGTGATGGTGCGTCATCGTGTCGTCTCCCGTCGTGTGCGCCGTGCGTCCGTGGTCGGGTTCGTGATCGGGGGTCAGGGGGTGGTTTTCGTCTCGGGGTCGGCCTTCGGCTTCGTCGCTTTGCGCAGCCCGTATTCGGTGACGCCGAGGATCAGTGATGCCTCGCGCCAGGTCATGCCCGCTGCGCGGGCGGCATCGACGGCCTTGGTGCGGCGAGCCGGGAGGGTCTTCGCCTTCGCCTGCTCTTCAGCGAGCGCGGTGAGAGCTTTGCGGTGTCGGTCAAGCTTGTCTGTCATGCCCTCATGGTACGCAACCGAGTTGATGCTCTCGGTTGCGTACTGGGTTGGTGTCGTCATGGGGGTTAGTCCTCGCCGGGGATGCTGATGACCAGGCAGGGGTTCAGGTCGAAGTTGTGGGGCTCGATGCGGATGGCCAGTGTGACGGTCATCGGGAGCTGTGACTTGCTGTGCTGGCCACTGGGGGTCTTGTTGGGGATGCGGGCGACGCGGAAGCCGAAGGGGTCGCCGGGTTGGTTGAGCGCGGCCTTTGCTGCGGCGCGGCCGGTGTTGAGCACGTCCCAGAACCGGGCGTCTTCGCTCTGCATCCACTCGTCGCCGGGGCGCGTCCACTCGACGACGTGCTCGTAGGCGCGGCGGGTGAGGATCACCGGCAGGTGATACCCAGCCTCGCGGGCGGTCTCGGGGTTCGGTTCGATGGCCTCGTCGTCCTGGACGGCTTGGGCGTCGCAGTAGGCGTGGATCACGGTGGTTTCTGCGGTAGTCATGCAACGGAGTATCGCAACAGGGTTGCGCGAAGTCAACTCGGTTGTGTAACTTGATTGCGCAACGACAGCCAATGACGAGAGGGGCCATCGTGGCCATGACCACCAGGTCTTTCAAGCGCGGCGAGCGCGTCGGCATGCTCCGCAACGGCGGGATGTTCGGCACGTTCTTCGACTATTCGGGTTACGTGCTCGCCGTTCACGACGACGAGCACGCGACGGTGCAATTCGCGGATGGCAGCGAGATCGTGTGCCTGACCGATGACGCCTACATGGACTCAATGGAGAGTGCCTATCGGCTCGCGGCTGCGATCCTGCCCGCCGTCGAGGCCGAAGCACTCAGCGATCTGACGATGGATGACGTGCGCCGTCTGATCGAGGCGGCGGGGATCGAGCCCGAGGTGTTCGGCGTGATGCGGGCGCGGTGGATTCTTCGCCATGACCGCGGCGGGCTCGACCGATGAGCGCCGCCGACGTGGCGCTGGGAGTGGTGCCGCTGCCTGTGCAGCTCCCCGCGGGTGACTACGCCGAGCGGGAAAAGACCGCCCTCTGTCAGGGGGCGATGCAAGCATGAACCGCGAAAGGGAATCGACGATGGACAACGACAATGAGCTGCCGGGCGTCTTCGTCAGCGGCGGCTACCGGCCGAAGCCTCCCGTGCCGCCGCTGCTCCCGCCAATCTCCGAGGTGATGCACGGCACGCTCTACCAGGCCGACGATGGCAGCCTGTGGCGTGCGCACACCCGCGCGACTAATCCAGCCGAGTTCTTCGAGCGAGCCGAGTGGGTGCGCGTCGAGATCGTCACCGCTGAGCACCACCGCCGCACGCAGCAAACCGCTTGGGCCTGGCTCGCGAACCTCGCGCTGCCGTTCGTCGTCTTCGCCTGCTGGATGGGTGGCTTGTTCGCCACCCCCGGCCCCACCTACACGCTGCTGATGCTCGGGGTGCTGATCGTCTACGCGCTCGTCGCGTTCACCGTGTACGTGCGCACGGCCTACCGGCTGAAGCGTCAGCTCGTGGCCCCTAACACGGCTGAGACCCCGTGAGCGCCCCCACGACGCCCACTCGCGGCCGTTTGCGCCGTCTGGGCAGGTTGACCCTCTGGGGGTTGCTCTGGCTCGCTGTGGGCGGCGCGTGGCTCGCCCTGACCCTCGTGCTCGTCGGGATCGCGCCCGCCGACTTCCAGACCCTCGTGCTCGT